>Ga0308168_1000090_pt1 | contig 186382 bp, 252 predicted proteins | sample PhyCR2_FD_202133 | JGI IMG/M metagenome (GOLD analysis project Ga0308168, IMG submission 202133) | Phyllosphere microbial communities from UC Gill Tract Community Farm, Albany, California, United States - DLSLRC.R2 | ecosystem: Host-associated > Plants > Phyllosphere > Unclassified | place...
TCCGATCCTCGCGGATCGGACCGGGGCTTCTTTGCGCTCAGGGCGGCCTGAGCGTGGGTTGCCGCTGGATGGGCGCGGACCCTGGCGGCTGCACGGGCTCCAGGCACAGATATTCGCATCGGGTGTATGACAATCTGCCCCGGGATGTGTACGATAATGATGTGCGGGTTTAGTGTTCTCGGAAATTTCACTCTCCTCGCGCTGTGGCCCTGCCGCCCGCCGTAGTTTCCTCTCCGGCCCCGCGGCGGGGCCACCTTTTTGCCTGCACCATGTCGCCAATGGACATAAATGTAGTACTACAATTACGTCTTTTGTGGTCAAATAGTGACATAGGGTTCACCACACACCCGAAGAGAGGCTTTACCTCGATGTGCCTATCAGAGAACGAACCAGGCGGCCCCCGGCGCTGTGACGGCCACGCCGAGATCGGTTTCAGCGAAGCTAAGAGCAAGCTGGCCACCATCCTGGACGAGCAGGGCTCAATCTCCAACCAACTCCAGCCCATCGAGTCCCAGCTTGTCCGCGCCCGCGCCCTCGCGGAAGCCGCACGCGCCAACGGCAACGAGCAGGTCTACACCCGCGAACTGGCCCGCATCGAGAACATCGAGAAGGTCGCAGAGCCGCTCCGTGTCCGCGCCAAGAAGATCATCAACACCAAGGGCGCCCAGATGCAGACGCTCGCTGAGAAGCAGGCCGACTTCCGCGCCACTAGCACTGGCCTCCGCGCACTCCAGGAAGAGATCGACAGCAAGCGCATCGTGGCCAGGGACGAATCCCTCCCGCTGGCGGAGCGCGAAGTCGCTCGGATCGAAGCGGGACGCCTGCAGTCAATCGCAGAGAAGGCAAAGCTGCGCATGGACTCCGAGGAGCAGCACCGGCTTCAAAACGCCAAGAACCACGGGTGGGACTACCAGGTGAAAGACGTAGTCCCCATCAGCAGCTACTCCACGCTCAGTGAAGAGCCGCGCGAGGCCACTGGCGACCACCGGGACTACTACCACGCAGCCGACCAGTTCGCGGCCGACCGAAGCGTCACCATGTACGCCCAGGGCACCATCAGCGACCCCGAATCGGCCGAGTACGACAAGTACCAGGTCGTCATCGGCAACGAAGAGGGAAAGACCGTTGCCCTCGACCTGAGCAACTACACCCAGGTGCCGATGAGGGACCCTCAGGACCCGCTCTCCTCGATGCAAAGCGCCCCTTCCAGGGCTGAGGTCTACATGGCCCTCAATAAGCGCTTCGCGGAGCAGCGGGCAGAACCCAGCTTCGACAAGTGGATCGGCGGCAAGGGTCACCTCGCTTCCAAGGATGATCCGCGGTACGAGGAACTCAAGGCCCAGTGGCAGTCTTCGGCGCGCGAAAGGGCCCGTTTGAAGAAGGTTCTGGGCGATGAGCGCTTCGAGAAACTCGCTACACTCTGAGAGTTTCCTGGTCAAACTCGCATTTAGTAGCTGATGTGCTCTAAGCTGGAGATCGGTTCACGGTAGATAGACCTTCCCGCTGGCACTGCCCGGGAGTGAACCGCTCTTTAAAGGGTGTGGTGACTCAAGAAGAGGTAGGGCCCCGGTCGCTAGGCGACCGGGGCCCTTCACATTTAACCCGAGGTTACTTCGAGGCCTGTTCCCGGATCGTGCGAGCGAACTCCAGGACCTTCTCCACGTTTGCGGTGACCGGCATCGGGGGGAGTGCCTTGATGACCCGGGAAGCGTAGCCCTTGGCGAACTCGCTCTTGACCGGCACGTACTGGGCGCTGTGGACCCGTGGGTCGCACACGATCAGGACGCCCGAGTCGAAGATGGTGCGGATCAGGCGCCCGCTGCCCTGGGTCATTTTCCGCAGCATGGACGGCATGGAAACCCGCACGAAGCCCTGCATCTTGCCGTATTGGCGATCGGCCGCGTCGGACTTTGCGGCGTGGACGGGGTCGCCGGGGCTGGTGAAGGGGATGCTGTGGATGACGACGCCACTCAGGGCGGCACCCTCCACGCTTACCCCCGTCCAGAACGTCATCGTGCCAATCAGGATGCTGTTCTCTTCGCGCTTGAAGCGGTCCACCAGCAGTCGGAACGAGCCCCCGGGCTCGTGAACAATCAGGTTGTGCTTGTTCGGGTACTTGGACCTTAGCGCTTCAACGGTCTCATTGACAGCCCTCCACGACGGGCAGAGCACCATCGTCCGGCCGCCCAGAGCTTCCGCGAGGGCAGCGGCCTGGTCGGCGACGAAAGCACTGTACCGCGGGTCCTTTACGTCCGGCGCGCCGGGCGGCAGGAGCGTCACGCCCTTGTTCTTGTAATCGAACGGCGACTCAACACTCAAGGTGTCCCAGGGCCCCTTGGTGAACCCTGCTTCCTCCGCCACGGGGGCGAAGTCCCCGGCGATGCTAAGGGTCGCGGAGGTGAACATCACCGATCGGTACACCTTGATGAGCTTCTCGAAGATGGTTTCCGCGACCTCGAACTGTGCAGCGTGCACGACGGCCTTGTTGGTGAAGTTCTTCTGGTCAACCCAGATGACCTGGTTGTCCGTGTTGCCTTTCAGGACAAGGTCAAGGTCTACGACGACGTTGGCGAGGATGCGGCGGAGGCGATCCTTGGCGGCTTTCAACGCCTCGTCACCAGAGGGCATCATCGCGGACATGTTGTAGAGGTTCTGGAACTTATCCCGGCACGCCGTCATGGCCTTCTTGGCGTTCGGCGTCAGGAACTCACGGTCTGCCTTGTTCGGGGTGGTCTTGATCGACGCGAACAGGGCGGTGATGGAGTTGGTGGTGCTCTCCTGGGCGTCCTCGACGGACTTGGTGCCTTTGTCAGCCATGGCTCCGGCCATCTTGACGGCTTTGTTGAGGCGGTCGACGGTGACTTCGGCGCCGAAGGCTCCGGAGACGACGGAAGGGAACTCGTGGGCTTCGTCGACGATGATCGCCTCGACGCCTTCGGGGAGGATCTTCGCGTTCGGCAGCTGCATCGAAATTGTCAGGAGGGCGTGGTTGGCGATGATCACGTCAGCGTCCTCAGCGTTGGCCTTGGCCTCTTCGGCGAAGCACACGTCCAGAAGGGGGCAGCCCTTGCCGAGGCACTCTTCTGCCGAGGTTGAGACCTGGGCCCACGCTTTGGTGCTGATCTCGAACGGTACGTCGGTGCGGTCGCCGTTGCAGTTGGGGAGGCCCTGGTCCCGCCCGGCGAGCTGGTCTTCGACCCACTTGTGCAGGGCGACGATTTCCTGGCCGAGCTTGGTGCTCGGGCCGCCGGTCGCTTCTTCCATGCCGTCGAGCATGTCGGGGGCTGCTTCGTCCTCCTTGCCGCGGGCCTTTTTCAGGCACACGTAGGAGCCGCGGCCCTTGAGGACGGCGTGCTTGATCGGCGGCTGGAAGTTGATCTGGGCGAACAGCCCGTCGAGGTCCTCCAGCAGCTGGTCCTGCAGCGCCTTGGTGTGCGTGCCGACAACGCCGAGCTTCTCGGAGGCGAGGAGCCCGGCAAGGTAGGCGAGGGATTTACCGACGCCGGTTTCGCCGTTGGCCAGCAGGGGGATTTCCATGACGAGGTGGTGGGCGACCTTGCGCGCCATTGCGACCTGGCCCTCACGGCGGACGCCACCCTTGGCGGTGACGAGGACGTTGAGGATTTCCTCGGCTTTGTCGGCGGCCTGGTCGGGGGTGATTGCAGCCCCGGTCCGCAGCTTGACGACTGGTCGGGTGTCTTCGGTTTCCTCGGGTGAGGCGGTGTCGGCCGTGACAGCTGGCGCCTCGTTTTCGGTGCTCATGATGTCTGGGGCAAGTAGGTCCGCGCTCATGCTCGTGGTTTTCCTCTCGGGGGCAAGTGATCTCGAATATAGTGTAGCGCATTACTCACTTTCCGCCAAGTAGTAACAGCACAATCGGCAGTTAGAGTGTGCTGAACCCACTTGCCGTAAATCTGCGTGGAATGCTACACTCTAGCCGTCTGCTCGATCAGACATCAGAGAGGAAAAAGTGCCCAACACATCCCTGGCCAGCTACAGCACCAGCATCATGAAGTCCAAGCTCGACTTCGTGATCGCCACCGTTGAAGCCGCCAAAGACTTCATCGGCAGCCTCGATGACTTCTCAGCCAGGGCCGCGCTGGACGCACTCGCCCACGTCAAGAAGACCCGCCGCAAAATGAAGGGCCTCGAAGTCATCCTGGAAGACATCGCCATCGCCGCGATGCTCCACGCCGACATCGAAAACTTCGACGGCGACGGATACACCGCAAGGCTCCACCCCGGCGGCCACCGCAAGGGCTGGCGCCACACGGAACTCATCAACGACGTGACCGAGCGAACCATCAAGCAACGCATCAAGCAGTACCCGGAAGTGGACCCCGAGATCCTCGCCCGGATCGTCAAGCAAGACCTGATCGTCGCCTACTCCGTCAGCCGCCCCGAATGGCGCACCACCGTCCTGAGACGCCTCGGCGTCGAAGCCAACGACTACAGCACCAAAGGCCCCGGCAAACAGAGCATCGAAATCACAGGCCAAGCGACCTACGACGAAACCAACCCCTCCTACATGGAAGAAGTCACCGCATGAGCGTCTTGGAAATGGGCGGCCGCATCTGGGCGGACCGCGGAGAAGTAGCCCGCGAAATCGGCATCAGCCTCACCGCACAAGGCGGCAGCTCCGTCGAGTACATCGACGACGACGGCCAGACCGTGATCAACATCGAAATGCGCGGCGGCGTAGCGGTCTCCGCCACCTACACCGACAAGGAATTCGACGGCGACCCCCTCACCGCCGAACTCGCCTTCATCGCGGGGGAGCACACCTACCCCATCGAAACCCACATCGGCGGCTGTCGCGAACTCGTGGACAAACTCGCCCACATCTCCGTCCCCGCCACCGCCCGACGCCACATGGTCGCCACGGCCAACCAGGAAGGCTTCAGCGCCCTCAAGCCCGCAGTAAGGTCCCGATGAACGACCTCACCTACGCACTCATTGGCCCGACCCCGATCTGCATCGTCGCGGTCCTGCTCGTCCTGGGGGTGGTGTATCTGATCGCTCGACGCAATGAGGCGTTCTACTCGGATCACAAGTACCCGCGGGACGACACCGACTTCGTCCAGGCGCGCGGATTCAAGGCCAAGTGCGCGGTGGCGCTATGGGCCACGGAGGCGTTCCTGATCTCCCTCATGTCCTCCACCGTCGTAGCCCCGGCCGCCACCATCACGGTCGCAGCCCTCGCCGCGCTCCTCACCGCCCAGGCCGTCTACCGGAACTGGCCCGACCTGCAGAGCGAGGCCTAGTGCTTCAAGCCGAACTGGACGGGCAGCACATCCAGCTGTCCCTCGACATGAAGGGCCCCCTCGCCCGCGAAGCGAAAGCCCTCGGCTACGCGACGTTCCGCAACGGCCGACTCCGGTACGGTATCGAAGCCGCCCCCGGTATCGTCCGTTTTGCGGACACCCACGGGCTCCTGGTCGACCCGAAACTCCGGGACGCCGCCGCGAAGGTCGCCGCCGAACCTGATGTCGACATCGTCCGCGGCTGCATCAAGGTCATCCACGACAAGACCAGGCACCTGCCGAACCTGACCGAGACGGTGCCGATCGCGCTGCACCGCGATGACAAGAAGTCTCGCAACTACTGGACGGCGCCCCTGTCCGAGTCCGCGAGGATCGTCGACTGGGCCGACAGGCTGGGCCTCAGCGTCGCTGAGTCCGTCCGTGAAGATGCCAGGACCCGCTGGTTGAAGGAACTCGAAGCCTTCAACCTCTCCTCGGCGAAAAGCGTCGACGAGATTCCCGTCATCACCGGCCTCACATCCACGCTGCAGCCGATCCAGGTCCCCCCGATCGTGGTCCTCCACAAATGGAGGACCCTCTTGTGCGCGGACGTGCCAGGCCTCGGGAAGTCGCTGGAAACCCTTGCAGCGGCCCGGGTCCAGGGCGCCGAAGCCAAGCGCATCGTCCTGGTCTGCCCCTCGGGCCTCACGGCCAACTGGCTCGCAGAGATGAGCACCCACTTCGAGTTCGGCACCTTCACCCCCTGGGTGGCCGAATCACGCACCCCATCGCCCATCCCCGATGATGTCGACGTGGTCGTCATCGGCTGGCCCATCCTCGACGCATGGGTCAGCACCCTCCTCGAATGGCGTCCCGACTTCCTCGGCATCGACGAAGGCCACTACGCCAAATCAGGCAAGATTCAGACCAAAAAAGAGAGGCAGCCTACCAAGAACGCCGAAGGCAAGGTCGAGTTCGTCGACGCCGAAGTGAAGGTTGGCGGCTCCGCGCGCGGCTCGGCCATCCTTGACCTGTCCAAGGCCGTCCTCGCCACCAAGGGTCTCATCACGATCATCACCGGCACCCCGATGGTGAACCGCCCCCTGGAACTGCTGCCCCTCCTGGAAATCCTCGGGATCGTCACGGAAGTCTTCGGCGGTTCAGTCTCCTACAAGAACCACTTCTGCGATCCCAAAGAGGTGGCGGTCAGCGGCGGCCGCGGCTACAGGGGCACCAAGATCGAGTACAAGGGAGCCACGAACCTCCGGGAGCTGAACACCAGGCTCCGCACCTCCGGGCACTACATCCGACGGACCAAGGAAAGCTGGGTCGAGGCCGGATCTCTGAAGAAGAAGTTCGTCGACGGCGCCTACTTCTACGACACCGACGCCAAACGGCGGCCCAAGATTCTGCACCTCTCAAATGAGGCCATGGCCGAGTACAACGAAGCCCGCGACCGGCAGGCCCGATTCTTCACCGACTACGCGCAGGAAGTCACTCGCGCGAACCCTCGCATGAAGTACGGCAGCAGTGCGATGTTCAAGAAGGTGGCAGCGAAGGGTGCTTCCGAGCTGAACCGCATCAGTGAGCTGCGGCTACTCGCAGCCAAAGCGAAAATCCCCTCCGTGCTCCAGCGGGCCAAGGGGCTCATTGCGGCAGGGGAGAAGGTCGTCATCGCAGCCCACCACAAGGAGGTCGTGGACGCCTACGCCGACGCCCTCGGCGGGCTGAAGATACAGGGAGGCATGTCCCCGAAACGGATCGAGGAGCAGAAGTTCCTCTTCAACACCCGACCCATCGAGGAGTTCCCGGCCATCATCTTGTCGGCCGAGGCGTGCAAGGCCGGTCACACCCTCTGCCTGCAGGAGAAGATGGGCGCTGGCCCCGCCTGCCGCTACATGATCTTCGCGGAGCAGATCTGGGTACCGGGCGACGAGGAGCAGATTCAGGACCGTATCTGGCGGTTCGGTCAGCCTCGGGAGGTCTTCATCGAGAACGCCCTGCTGGCCAACACCTTCGACATGGACATCTACCACGTCCGAGAGAACAAGCGACGGAACATCCAGGTCGCGATTGATGCCGCTGAGTCTGCGGCAAATGACCCCGAAAAGTTCGGGGCCGGTCAGTTGGCCGTGAAGCTTCTCCAGGGAAGATAAAGGGACAGGATTATGAGCAAGAGCAGCTACCGGCCCAACCAGTCATCGACCAGCAAGGGGCCGTCCAGGTTCGTCAAGGGCACGTCCCTCGCCCTAGCGCTCCTGGTCATTGTGAGCATCATCGCCACCCTGGTCAGGCAGTACTAAAACCCGTCGCACGTTTGCCAAGAACCACGTCAGCGAGTAACCTTTTATCATGTCCGAGAACACCCCCAAAATCTTCTCCCAGCTCCAAACTGACGGGGCCACACTACTCAGAAAACCGGAAATCTCAGCCGACGACATCGCCTCATTGAAAGCAGGCGACCTCGTCGTATTCTCCGAGTCCTGGACCTCCCGCAGAACGGTCGCCGAACTCGAAGCGCGAGGCATCCACGCGCGCACAGTCAAGCACTGGCACGAGAGTGAAACCATCCAGACGAAGGGTCGGCGCGAGTGCGTCAGCCCCACCTACACCTCGCTGATCAACGCCCGCGGGTCCGCGCGACTCGGCGACTTCTACGACAAGCGATGGGTCGAAGCGTCCAAGTCCGCATTCGCCCTCACCTGGGACAGCCTCACCATCCCCCCGGAGCCGAACCCTGTCTACGCGCAGGCGGCCGAGCACGTCCCGGCAGACTGGGTCCCGTTCCTGCCGTACCCTACGCTGAACCCCGCCCAGGTCCAGTCCATGCCCCACATTCGCAGCAGCGAGAACCTCATCGTCGTCGCCCCTACCGGGGCAGGAAAGACCATCATCGGGATGAGCGCTGCCCTCCAGGAAATCAAGGTTCGAGGAGGCAAAGCAGCCTGGCTCGTCCCCCAACGGACCCTCACCGACGAACTGGACCGCGACCTCGAACCCTGGCGTGAGAAGGGCCTGAACGTAGTCCGCCTCTCCGGCGAACACTCCGTTGACGTTGCCGCCGTCGCCGAAGCCGACCTCCTCGTGGCAACCACGGAGAAATTCGAAGCCCTCTGCCGCGCCACCAGCATGGCCGAGACCATTGCCAGCGTCGGCACGATCATCGTCGACGAAATCCATCTGCTCGGCGAACCAGGTCGAGGCGCAGTCATGGAAGCCCTTCTGGCCCGCATCCGCGGCACCCAAAGCGGCGTCCGCACCATCGGGCTCTCCGCTACCGTCGCCAACGCCGACCAGGTCGCAGAATGGCTCCGTGCAACCCTGGTCCGGATCACCTGGCGCCCTACCCGGCTCAATCAACAGATCCTCACCATCCCGAACGAGGACAAGGCGACCGAGAACAAGTTCCGCACCACCGTCTCCGTCAACGCCACACAAGAGATCACCGACCACGGCGGCAGCGTGGTCATCTTCTGCGGGTCCAAGTTCAACATCCGCGCAACCGCCCTCGCCGTAGCCCAATCTCGCGGCAAGGACATCTCCAAGGTCGACCCCGATGACACCGACGCCGTCGCCGAAGTCATCCACGACGCTGGCATTGGCATCCACTACTCCGACTGGCCGCACCGCCACCGTTCCGAGAAGGAATTCCGAGAGCGTACCTTCGACGTGCTCGTAGCCAGCAGCACCGTCGCGGCCGGTGTGAACCTCCCCGCGCGAGGCGTCATCGTCAGGGACACCAGCATCGGGCCCACCATGATGGAAGTCTCCCAAATCCAGCAGATGATCGGCCGGGCCGGACGAGCTGGCAAGGAATCCGAAGGCTGGGCGTTCATCGTCACCCGATCTGATGAGACGGCGACCTGGCGTCAGCGGATCGCCGCGGGTTACTACGTCCACTCCCGCATCGCCGACTCCCTTGCCGACCACATCCTCGGCGAAATGGTCCAGGGCAAAATCCGGAGCCGCCGGGAAGCGGAGGAGTGGTGGGTCGAAACGTTCGCTCACCACCAGCGGAAAGCCAAGATCACGGACCTTGTCGAGGCGATCGAATGGCTGGAGAAGTGGGGCTTCGTCAAGAGCGAAGCGGAGGACGAGGAACTGCACCTCATCCCGACCCAGCTCGGCACCCTCACCTCCCGCATGATGATCAACGTCAGCGACGCCCAATCGCTCCGCATGAGCTTCAACATGCGGCCCACCGCCCCCACGTCGGCGCGGGAAGCCGAAAACGTCCTCATCCAGACGCTTGCCACACAGGTGTACGGCTTCGGCAACATCTCCTCGCCGGGCGCCCAGGACCAGAAGATGGCTCTCATGAAGGTCGTGCAGGCGGAGGGCGAACTCTCCCGGCTCAAGGAGACGAAGGTCTACCTCAACCGTGCCCAGAACGTCTCCTGCGACGGCACGCACGTCGTCATGGCCGCCCTTTACTTGGTCGCCCACGCTCCCGCGGTCATCGCCAAGAGGGACAGGATGGTCGTCGGGATTCCCCGCGGCACCCTGACCTTCGCGCTCAACGAATCCCCTCGATACCTCGCATGGCTCTCCGCCCAGGGGCCGATGGGAACCATCCCGCCGTGGACGGCAATCGTCGCCCGGGACCTCGGACAACGGGTGAAGTACTTCGAGGCTGCCCCGGCCCGGGGCGACGGACTCCGCCTGGAGGAAGAGGAAAAGCGGTACCCGGCGAACCAGCGCGCCCGGGAGGTGCCCAAGAACTTCATGACCGGGGCTCCCCTAGCCACGAAGGCGCCGCGCACCTCCGTGAAGAAGGAGGGGCGAGTCGCTAAGATCGCGATCGACGGTGCCGAATCCTTCTCGGCCTACGCACTTCACACGCCCATGCAGGGCAAGCCTGAATGGCGGCGCGTATCCATCAGCAACGGGTCGGGTCACGCCACTGTGGAAGGTTCCGGCATCATCGCCGGGTTCGACAGCAAGGGCAGAATGTTCGGCTCCGGATGGCTCTCGGCGTTCACCAGCTGACAGCGGCAACTCCGGGGGAGTGTCTTTATGTGTGCTGTCCCAATTTGGCATATCCTGCGGTAAGAAGCTATGGGATGTAACCGATTGGAGCATCATGTGCAGGACACCTGAAGAACACCCCCCGGAAGGGCTCCGGTGCGATAAGGACCATGACCTGCTGCAGAAAGCGGTCACCGTCGGCAAGCAGTCGATGAACCGTCATTTGCGAGCCATGGACGCTGCCGAGGAGGCCGGAAACGACCAACTCTTCGAAAAGCACCTTTCGTACTTCAATCTCTCCGTTGAACGACTCGTGCAAAGGGAAGAAGCACTGGCGGCCCGCAAAGCCGCCGCTTCTACCGACACCGAAGATCAGGGGACCGTCGCGCCGCCGCCCGCCCCCTCCCGCGCATACGAGTTCACCGAAGAGTCCATGGCGGACAAATCCGACGATGAACTGTGGGAGATCAGCCGCACCCTGCACTTCGACCCCGAAGCTCAGGACCGCGTCTGGGACATCATCGACGCCCGCGCCGAACGGCGTAACGACGACGCCGCCCTGGCCTCCTATGAGGAGTACATGGCGGATGGGCCCCTGGACTGGAACATCACCGAGGAGCGGGACGGGGAGGAGCATGAACGCCCCGACCTGACCGACGCCGAAATGTTCCGCGCCTACGCGGCCGCGGGAGCCGCCCAGACGCCCGAGGAGCAGTGCAGGGACGCCTACGAGCAGTACAACGCCGCCCAGTACAGTCGAGCCCTCGATGAGTGCGCAGGCGTACTGCTGAACGCCCGGGGGAAAGAGAAGAAGGTCGACAGCTACTCCCTCTTCCAGGGCAACGTAAACACCGCCAAGGCCTACGCAAGCGAGGAACTGCAAGCGTGGTGGAGGGAAAACGGCCGCCGCACGTACGCGGCCTTCCGGTTCTCCTACCTCAGTAATGGCAGGGACCGCGGGGCGTGGGAACGCTCGTCACGAGAGGATTTTGCAAATGTCGCTTAAGACAGGTGACGGCACAGGCCGCGCATCACGGCTGAAAGCATTCAGGGACGGGTTCGGCGCCTATCGGGATGGGCGGTCGATCGGCAGCCTTCCCCACGTCGGCCAGGAGGCCGCTGACAAGACCCTGAGGCGCGCCTGGGTCGAGGGATACCAGCGGGCCCGCCGCCAGCGGGCGCAGGAGAACGCCGGGGCCGCAGCGGGCTCCTGAGCGTCCTGGGAGGGCCCCGTCGCGGCTTCGGCTGCAGCGGGGCCCTTCTTTGCGCCCGGGACCACCGGGTGACATGCGGATGATTCTCCTGAGTGATTTGAGTGCGGTACGATCTTGCTCTCAATCTTGATGTGTGGTTACACTGTGATCACCACACCGAAGAGCCATCTGATCTTGATCTATTGATCGATTCCTCTCACTGCATTGCCTTTTGACGCATCTCAGTTGCGCGATGATTTGTCGTGCAAAGATGATCTACTAACTAATCAATACTGATCGAATAATAGTGCAATGTTGCCTTGTTTATAGTTCATTACTAATCTAAGATTTGTTTCATGCCGATCAAAGAGCCGAAGCCATTGGAAGACGAAAAGAACGTCATGATGGCCCGTCGCTTGCGTGAATTTGCGGCAGAATCCCGCCAGGCGGCAGCCGCAGCGGACGCAATCGCCGACGGACTCGAAGGCTCCAAACCCGACGACATCCTCGGCATGCCAAACATCGCACTCGACCCTAAGCGCCTCGCTGCGAACGCGGTCAACATCCCATCAATGGCGGTCAGAAAAGCAACCATGGCCGCAGACACCCTGGCATCCATGGCCGCCAGCAGCCCGAACCCTCTTTCGATCCTAGAGACGGCCAAACTCCGCGGCGTCGCCGTCAACACCCTCCGCCGCCGACTCCCGTTCGTTGCAGCCGACCACGAAGCGCCCCAGAACGGAACCGCGCCCTTCTAGGCGGGACCATGACAGTCGAACGCGCATGGGAGCCCGAGCAGCCCCCAGAAGACAAAGCGGTGGACCTCTACGTCCAACCAGCTTTCTACGGCCTCGGCAAGTACGGCCCTCCCAAGAAACCAGCCCGGAAGCCCCCGGCAGAAAAGGTAGTCGCCCGAACACCTGACGGCCAGCAACCATTCGACCTCGTCAACGGGTGGGCCCTCTGGATGGTGGAGCAGACCGGGATTACGCCGCCCAAGACGATGTTGGTCCGCCTCATGGCCGAAGTCAAAGAACTCATCATCACCGGCTACCCGGCATCGGACATCAAATGGTCACTGGCCATCTGGTCCACCAAGCTCGCCGAGAACTACAACACGTCCCCGAAGGAACTCTCCTCGATCGCCTGGAAGTACCGAATGGATTCAACCCAGGCGGCAAACGCATGGCGGGAACGCATGAGGCAATCCGCCCAGCAGATGGGCAAGCAGGGGATTAGCCCGTCCGCGCTCTCATCCTCACCAGCCGATGCCAAGGCCCAAGCAACGCGAGCTGCAGCGCAAAACTGGGCTGACCGGCGCAACAATTCCTGAAGGAGAACCACTCTTGAACGTCCCCGAAATGCAGAAGTTCGCCGAAGACCTCTCCGAGGCCACCGGCCGCCAGTTCACCGGGCAGCAGATTGATATTTGGTACTCGGCCCTCAAGGGGTACACGCCCGGCGATTGCAAGAAGGCCCTCTACGAACACCTCGCCCAAAGCGGCGGGTTCCTCACCCCTGCCGACGTGGCGAACCGCGTGAAGCAGATGCGGGCCGATCGAATCGCCGCCGCGGGCACGCCGCCAAACCCGCCCGAGTACGTCGAGGGGGAGGACTGGGATGAATACCAGAGCATGTACCTCCGCTGGCAGACGGCCTGGACTGAAAACGTCGCCAACGGCGTCGCCCCTCCTGCAGCCAACCAACTCGCCCTCGCCTATGTCGGCAAGACAGCAGCGATCGAGCCCACCGTCCCGTTCCGCAACCCTCTCGTCCTGAAAGGCGCAGCCCCAAATTGAGCACCCTCACCGCACCCAACCCCAAGAAGATCTGGCGCAGGCTCTCCGTCTCCCAGCGAAACGCCCTCCTGGCTGCCGCAGAGAACGACGGCCGGATGTTCTCCGGTCTCCGCCTCGCGGCCGTCGAGCAGCTGGAACGAGAGGGACTCGTTTCCTTGGGTAAGCTCACGCCGCTCGGTCTTCACGTCGCCACCAACAAGCCATCCTGAGTAGGGGAAACAAATGAGCGTTCTCACCGCCGGGTACATCCTGGACATCAGCGAGGACTCACTGCTGATCAACGGTCAATCCATGCCCGTCAGCGGTCGCGTGGAAGAGTCGGTACAGGTCATCTTTGCCCAGCTGTCACAGCTGACGAAGGCTTCGACGACCGGCCTCAGCATCGTCATCCGCGACTCGCGTCCTGGTGGACTCGGCGAAGTGCGGAGAACCATTCCGGCCGGGGGCTCCGTCACCCTGGAGGCTTTCGTTCCCGTTGCTTCACCCGATCTGACGACCGCTACGGACGAGCCGCAGGCGCCCCCGACTGCGGCGGCCGCCACTGAACCGGAATTTGTGGCTCCCGCTCCTGCTCCTGTGGAACCGGCACCGGCAACCGCTTCGGCTGCGGCGCCCGCACCTGCGCCAGCTCCCGAGCCAGCACCGGCCCCCGCCGCACCGACCCAGGCGTACTCAATCTTCGCCCAGCTGGCCCAGGGGACTCCCAGCGCCGCGGTAGCGGCACCTGCGACCGTCGCTCCGGCCCCGGAACTTGCCCCGACCCCGGTAGCGGCCCCGGCGCCGCCAGTAGCCGCGGAATCTGCGCCCGAAGCCTTCGCCCCTGCCGCGCCTGTGCCGGTTACTGCACCGCCCCTGGTTCAGGCTGAACGCTCTGAACCAGCCCACGCCCAGTCCGCCCACTCCTCCTCGCTGAGGGCCGCCGCTGCAGCCCTGGTCTTCACCCCCCCGGTCGCCGAGACCGCAATGGTGGCGGCCCTTGAGGAGGAGGAATCCGACAGCATCTTCAAGGAAGACGACCCGATCGTGGACGAGGGGATCAGGACGCCCCTCGACCAGAGCATTACGTCGCGTCAACGAACCGAAGGGTTCTCCCTGAAGTCCCAGGCCAGGCGAGAGGTTGAACGCCGGAGTGCCCGCAAGCGCAAGGTCACCTACATCACGGTAGCGACGATCACCCTCGTCGCTGCCCTGCGGATCGTCGGCGCCGTCATGGCTGGCCCCAGCGGCGACTACGCGGCCATCTGCGTTGACGCACGCACCATGCAGCGTCAACCGAATGCCACGTGCTCAAGCAACACCAACCCGTTCGCCCAGACCCTCTACTACGGCGTCGGCGAGGTAGTTCCAGCGGTCGGTTCCAAGGCATCAGGCGGGTCCGCAGAGAAGCCTAAAGAATCCAGGGCAATCAACTCCGATGTCCCGGAAGGCACTGGCGGAACGGTGCTGGATGGCGCCGAGGTCAAGTAGCCAAACTGAGAAGGGCCCCGCAGCTTCCGCTGCGGGGCCCTTCTCAGTTTGATCGAGCCTAGGAGGCCGAGCTGACAGGCAGCCGCGGCGGTTCGACCTCGATCTTCTTGTACGATTCGAGCTTCGTCGTCGTGTACTTCTTCATCGACGGCGGAAGCTTGCCGAAACCGTGACGGGAAGCGCGAGCACGAGCCGCACCCTTCCGGTACCCGCAGGCGGCATCAAGATCCGGCCAGCTGACGTTCCGATTCTTGGCGTCGATGATGAGAGCGGAGAGCTCCTCGGACGCCTTGCGAACCTTCAGCGCCTGCGCGGCGGCCTCGATTTCCTCGGCCGAGGGATTGGGGCCCAGGCCTTCTCCGGTGCTCTTGGTCGTCTTGGAAGCGATCGACGCAAGCTCTCGGAACCGTGCCTTCTCGGCGTCCGTGAGGCGCGTCTTCACCACAACCGGAGGCTTGGCCTTGACCGGGCGGATGTACGTTGCGAACTCGGGCACCTCGATGCCGTCGATGTCCACGTCGGACTCCGCGATCTGGCGAAGACGTTCACCGCTGATCCCGACCAGGCGGGCCAGTTGCGGGAACGGCCAACCTGAAGAGTGTGCGGCGCGGAGCATGGCGACGAAGATCTTCTCGGCCCTCATGGCGCGGATGTTCACGTCGTCTTCACGCTTCCGGAAAGCGGTCACGGCAGATTTCGGGAACTGGGCGCCAGTCTCGTACGCGGGGAACTTCAGGACCATCGTCGGAGGGTACTCAACGAGCTTGCGAACGCGTTCGGGAGTGATTCCCAGGCCTTCGCCAATGGTGCGGCGAGGCCAACCGGCGGTCTGTAGCGAGTGGATAACCGAAGCAAGCTTTCGGTTCGCCCAAGCGTCGTGAGGACTCTTGGCGTCCCGGAAGTCTGCGTAGGCTTTGATGAACGCCGACTCCTGCGCATCTGGAAGCTTTGCCTGCTTTTTGGTCACAGCCACGTCAATACGCGCCCCTTTCGCCGGTATTCCCGGCACACCAATACGAACTTCCTATTAGTGTAGGTTACGGGTTTTTTTCCAGCAACCCGAAGCGTGGTCGGGTCACAGAGTATGCTCTACAGTAAATTTGCTGGAAGTGTGGCACGTTATACGGCACGCTACGTTTTGAGTTGTCCACGATAGGTGCGCAATTGCCGGAGTCGGCTGTATCCGTCGCTGTCGTCCGGATTAGCGGCCAGGTGCGCTTTGATCTCTTCCATCTCGCGGTCCGTCTTCGCGATCATGAGCCGCATTAGCAACTCCTCACCGTAAGCCTCGACATCCGCGGCCTGGATTTCCATCATCGCGACCTCCCGCAGGAGGGGCTGAAGTTCCGGCGCCGCGTTGTCGATCAGAGCGTGCCGGGAGGTGTCCGCGCCCCAGAGCCACCACGTGAAGGTAGGTAACAGTGACTTCGCCTGTGGGCTCACGAACAGGCTCTCGTCGATCAGCTGCGCCGCGGCGGTGATCTCCGGGTGCTGCGACACGAGCTGGAGAGCGTCGCGCTCGAAACTTCGCGCTGGCCCTGCTTTCCGCAGTTGCCGTTGCGGGGCAGCGGCCGGTTCCACGTTCAATACCCGCGCAACGTCCCGGGCGGACAGGTTGAGAAGCTCGGCAACCAGAGGAGCATATTGGCTGCGAAGTACAGGGTCGAGAACGTCGGCCATCTGTTCACCAACACGGTCGAGAGCGGTGACGCGGTCCTCAGGACTGTTGAGCGGGTTCGCTTCGATTGTCGTGCGGATGACGAACTCGATAAGGGGGCGGCGGCGCTGGACCAAGCCTTCGAGGGCTTCCAGGCCCTCGGCTTTGCGCAACTCGTCGGGATCTTTGCCGCCGACAATGTCCAGCACGGAGAGGCGACGGAGCGTCTTCTTGCTGGACGAGTAGGCGGACATTCCGGCCTTCTTGCCCGCCGCATCTCCATCGAAACCGAAGACGATCTCGCCATCGTCGCCGACAAGGCGGCGGAGGCCCATGATGTGGTCATCGGTCAGCGAGGTTCCGCACGTGGCGACCGTGTTGGTGATTCCTGCCAGGTGCATGGACATAACGTCGGCGTAGCCTTCGACGACGATAGCCTGCTTGGTCTTCGAGATCGCTTTCCGGGCAAGGTCGAGCCCGTAGAGGACCTTCGATTTCTTGTAGACGGGCGTCTCTGAGGTGTTGACGAACTTCCCCTCGCGGCGGTCGTCGTCGAAGATCTTGCGGGCGCCGAAGCCAACTACCCTCCCGAGGGCGTCACGGATTGCCCACGTGGGCCTGCCCTGGAATACGTCGTAGAGGCTGTTGCTGTTCTTGGAGCGCAACACTAGGCCCGCATCAACGATCTCGTCGGCGGTGAAGCCGCTCTTGAGGAGATATTGAGCGAGTGCTTTTCCTGATTTCGGGGCATATCCAACACCAAATTCATCGGCCGCTATTACAGGGTCAAATTGGCGGGCTTTGACGAATTCCAGACCGTGGGGGTCATTGCCGTGCAGGAGGGTTTCGCGGAAGAACTCGGCCGCCTTCTGGTTGGCGGCATAGATGCGTGTTGTCGGAGAAGCCACTTCCACTTCGTGGCTGTGATCCTCCGTCGGCTCGATGTGAATGTTGAAGCGGTCTGCCAGCGTCTCCAGAGCCTCGCTGAATGAAAGGCCGTGGTAATCGCGCATGAACCTGATGGCGTCACCACCGACCTGGCAGCCGAAGCAGTGGTAGAACCCCTCCGCGGGGTTCACCTGCAGGGAAGGGGAGCGTTCATCGTGGAAGACGCAGAGGCCCTTCAGCCGTCCGCCACCAGCAGGAATCAGGTGCACTACGTCACCGATGACCTGGCCGAGGTCGGCGCCCTCTCGGACGGCCGCAATGTCGGCTTCCCGATAACGCTTAGCCATCTGCGGGGCGCGCCTGGGGGGAGGGGAGCTTCTGCTCGGGAGCCTCTTCGCCATCATCCGTCGTGGCCAAGCTGCCGAGGTCTATCGCCAGGTAGCCCTTGTCGTTCAGCCCGGCCAGGATGTTGGTCGAGAGCGCGGTGAGGCGCTCAGGCTTCAGCTTTTTGATGTTGGGGAGTCGCATGAGTTCGAGCCTGATCACGAAGAGGGCTTCCTTGGCGGCGTCGGTTTTCTCCGCGGGCTCTGTTCGAATTCTGGGGTCAGTAGGCACCGAAGTATTGTAGCATCACAGGAACCTATAGCCAAGTGATACCGCTTGTTAGTGAGTTCGCCCAATGCTATGCTGATCAGGCCCTAGAAATGCCCCGGAAGAAATGAATTGCGAGACGAAGTGCAGGATGACCTAGTCGGGAAACTGGGAAAGACCCAAGCCCGGATTCTGGAGTTCCTAGCCGCGAGCATTCGGGGCGGGAACGTCTGCCCGTCATTCCAGGAAATCGCCGACGCAGTCGGCCTCGGAACGGTGTCCACGGTCAACTACCACCTGAAGATCCTTGAGCGGCTGGGCCACATATCTCGCCCGCCCGGGCACGCCCGGTCGATCCAGCTCAACCAGTCGAACTGTGACCCTCAGACCGCTGCACACCTCACCTCTGACCACCTAGGGGACAGGATCTACCTTGATGGGTGGCGGACACTCCTCGGCGTGGGAAGCATCCGTCACCAATACGGCACCCTCGTGTCGCTGCACACCTCCACCCCCTCGGGCGAGCCGGAGAATCACGCTCGACTCCTGGCGCCCGAGTCACCCATCCAGTACGAGCCGAAGGCCAGCTGATGATCCCCTCCCAGATTTCCATCGCACCCCTCCTCATGGCCCTCACGGTCGCCGTGGCAGGCTGCGGCTATGCCGCATATAAGGCCGGTGTTGGCGTGGCGAACTTCCCGCGGAAGACCCGGGCCTGGAATCTCGCCGTCGGGCTCCTGACGGTCTCCATCCTGGTCGGCGGGTCCGTGGCTGGGTTCATGGTCTTCGCCAATGCCAACCACGACCGGACCTACAGCGACGCGGTGTGGACCACGCTCGCCAAGGAGTACCACGTCTACCCGGCCGTGGCCGATACCGCGTTCAAGCCGAACGTCCCCTTCGCCGGGCTCCACGACGGCGCAGCCGTCGATTGCACCGTCTCATTGCCGAACGTGGTCGTATGCGGCGGGGAAAAGCTGGAGCCCCTGGCGCCCTAAGGCTAGGCGGCCAGCTTGCTCGTGCTCGACGACATAGCTGCGGCCACGGCAACCCTCACCCATTCGGTGGTGAGTCCGAGGGCCGCGGCGTGCCCGGGGCGGGGGAGTCCTAGGACTCCGCCTGAGTATTCCCACTGGAGGCTCTCGTCGCCGCATTCGATGGAGCCTTTCGCGGTCCCGCGGTTCTGCATGAAGCAGGAGACGCTGAACTCAGCGTCCGCCTTGGCGGCGCGGGGCATGGGGACTTTTTCGGCGCCCATGGTGCCGTTGACCACGGAGGTGACGGTGCGGCGGGGGTAGGCGGCACTGTGCGGCCAGTCGGCCTGAACGCTGCTAATGAGGGAGCCGAGGACGTACTGGGCCAGGAACTCGGCGCGCTTGAGTGCCAAGGCCCGCGGGGCGCCTGTCGCAACGCCGAGGGCAGTGACGAGCTGTCCTGAGGTGCAGTTCATGGGGACTGCGGGGTCGCCAGGGTATGCGTTGACCGCGCGCGCTGCGCCGTCGTTGGCGAGTGTCACGAGGAGATCGATGTCGGCCAGGCTGTTCTGCTCCCAGATTTGCACCACTTGGGCGTGGATGGAGTGCAGTAGCGCTTCGCCGTCGGGCGCCAGGGGCGGGAGCCCGATTCGTTCGGCCGCTTCTCGGGCGTCGAAGGTGGCGGCGGGTAGCATCAAAGGTGAAGCACATCCTCATTTTGTCGGCAAATCAGTTCAGCTGATTCTACCACTAGCGCTTGACGCAAACAAACGGGTTGTGTACTGTCATCGTGTTGGCTTCCACCAAAGGAGAACCGTGCCCGCCAAGCAAGCCGTAAAAGCCAGGCCAGCGGCCACGCGCAAACCGGCCCCAGCGCCCAAAGCGCCACTGTTCGACCCGGCAAAAGGCGAACGCCTCTTCATCCTCGAAGTCCCCTACGAAGAACGGCAACTCGCCAATTCCGCAGGCGCCCGCTGGGAATCAGGGTACGGGTGGATCTACATCGGACCGGGCCTCCCGCGCCAACTCGACAGATACCGGCCCCGCAACTACACCTGGGCCGCATGGACCGAAGCCGCGGCTGCCGGGGGTATCCACGGAGACCCCCGACCCACCACGAACAACGGCAGCTTCAAGCTCCGCCAAGACCAGATCGACGACATCCGGACCATCCTCGCCGCCCATCATGCGGGAGCGCCCGAGTTCCTCATTGGATCGCTCACAGGTGTCGGCAAGACGGTGACGGCTATTGCCGCGGTCAAGATGATCCCGGGCGTCCGAACGGTCCTGGTCGTTGGGCCGCTCACCTCACTGGCCGGATGGCGCCACCACCTCGAAGAGATGGGAGACGGCGGGAAGAAATGGGTCCTCATCAACCCTGAGAGCGTCAAGTCCCTCATCAGCAAACCCGCCCCCAGGCTCAACCCCAAGACGGGGAAGCCGGTCAAAAGCAGCGCCACCACCAAGAACAACCAGCACGCCCGCAGCGGGGCACCCAAAGTCGCATGGGACCTGGTAATTGTCGACGAGTCGCACCTGCTGACGAACCCAGACAGCCAGCGGTCCGTAGCCATCGACCGCATCATCGAAGGCCCAGGCACTAAACCCGCATTCGTGATGCGACTTAGCGCCACGGCAGGCTCCAACCCCGCACAGCTTTCCTACCTTCACCGCGGCCTCGCATTCGTCAGCGGAGAGAAGCCCCTGCCCAAGATCAACATGGACGCCTATGCCGCCTGGTGCCAGAAGCGAGGCGTCGCCGTCACTGTCACGAAGAAATACGGCAACGAACAACTCGTCTGGGAAAAGAACCAGCGAGACCTCCTTATCTTCAACAAGCTCATCTTCGGTGCCCGGCCAAAATGGGCTATTCGCCGGAAGCCCGAAGGCTGGCCAGAGCAGCAGCGCATCCTCGTGCCCATCGAACTCAGCATCCGGGAGATGGACGCCTACGAAGCCGCCTGGGAAGAATTCCGGGACGCCATGAGGGAACTCAAGAAGGCCGACGGTGCAACGGGCGCAGCAGCCCGCGAAGCCCGCACCAAAGGCCTCGCAGCGCAGATCCGCTACCGCCAGAAAGCTGGCATCATCCGAGCCCCGCACACGGCCGAGTACGCCATCAGCCTGCACGAGAAGGGCTACCAGGTGGCCATCAGCTGCGAATTCCTCGGCGCCGTAGAAGCGATCAGGGACCACCTGACCTCCAGGGGGTACACGGCCGCCGAGTACACCGGGGAGAACCGGGCTACGCGTGAGGATGAACGGGTCCACTTCCAGAAGGGCGGCACACCCTTCATCATCTTCACGCCCGACTCCTCGTTCAGCCTGCACCAAGGCGAAACGATCATCGGCGGCAACAACGTGCCCCGGGCCCTCGTTGTCGCCCAGCCGCGATGGTCACCTACGAAGACCCTCCAGGTCGAAGGCCGAACCCAACGCAACGGGCAAGAAGCATTCGCCCACTACCCCTTTGCCCAGGGGACGGTGGAGCACCAGGTTCTGAAAGCGAGCCTGTCCGGCGTCGAGGCGATGGCCACCCTCAACGGTGACGACCCGGCACTGATACGGGCGGCTAATGACGCCCTGCGCAACATGGCATCCGCACTGGGCGCTCCGATTCTGGAAGGGGTCTAACAGTTGAGCAGGGACATGGTTGAACTAGCGCGAGCGATCGCCGTCGAGGCCCACGCCGGGCAGGTAGACAAGCTGGGCGTGGACTACATTCATCACCCCGCCTGGGTTGCGTCGCAGGTCCACACCCCAGTGCAGAAGGCCGCCGCCTGGTTGCACGACACGTTGGAGGACTCATCATTCTCTGAGCGCGACCTGATGGACCGGGGGATTCCGATGGAAGTCGTTTTCATCGTCGCGCTCCTAACCAGGCGCGCGGGTATCCCCCCGGAGCAGTACTACGCGGAGATCCGAGCGAACGAAGACGCCAAGGCCGTGAAACAGGCCGACATTCGACACAACATGCTGGGGGAGCGGTTGGCGTTGCTGGTGGAAAAGACCCGGAACCGACTCATCCGGAAGTACACGTACGCGCTGGAATGTTTGGCCTGAAATGGGTCATGCGCTACACCTTGAACAACTTCTCGTATGCTTGACAAACCACACCCGAGCGTAAGGATTCACCATCATGGCCGCTGATTGGCGAGACGAAGACATTGACCGCGCGTTGACCGAACGTGAGGACCGCCGGGAATGGGAGAACCTGGGGGAGCGGCTCATCCTTTTTGCCGTTGGCGCCGCGGTTGTCATCGCGGGTCTGTTCTGGGGCGCGTCGTGGATTGACGGTCAACTGGGCTGGAATCTCACTGGCGGGCTGAAGGACTTGATCGGCAGCGTAATCAGCAACTTCAAGCCCGGCGCATAACTGAGAACACTTGGGGTAAATAGCTAGACCTGCTATGCTATGAGGCACCGAGAACACACCCCTCACGAAGGAAATCCGTGACCACCGCAACAACAGACGGACCCACAAACCTCTCATTCGAGGTCGGAGTCCTAGGCGCCGCCCTCTGGTCCCCCGAAGGCCTCCTCGCCGTCCTAGACAAAGCACGCATCGACGACTTCTCCGCGTTCCCGCACCGGAAGCTATACGAAACGATGCTCGCGCTCTCCGAAGAGGGCGTCACCCCAACAGTTGAAGTCCTCGAACACCGCATGCGGCAAGACGGCTCGCTGGAAATGCTCACCGACGGAACCCTGAGCGGCTCCGCCTACCTGGACTACCTCCACGAAAACGCGGCAGTCAGCGCGAACGTCCCCCACTACATCAAGAACCTTCGAGCAAACGCCAGCGCCCGCGGCATGATCCTCACCGGCAGCCAGCTGATCAACATCGGCCGCGCATTCAGCGGAAACGACCCCGACCAGATCACCGAAGCCGTACAGGTCGGCACCGAGAGCATGTGGCGCCTCTCCGAATCGACCGTCCCGCAGACCTTCCTCTCCATCGGAGACATCGTCACCGAGGGCTACGACGAAATCGTCAACGGCCCCGAGGAAACAACCATCATCCCCACGGGATTCGTCGACCTCGACAAGCAGCTCCACGGCGGCCTCAAAGCTGGCCAGGTATGCGTCGTCGCGGCCCGACCCGCGGTCGGCAAGTCAGTCTTCGGCCTCAACGTCGCGGCCTACGCCGCAATCAAGCGCGGCATCCCCTCCGTCTTCTATTCGCTCGAAATGGGCCGCCTCGAACTGGCCACGCGACTCCTCGCCAGCGAAGCAAAAGTACCCCTGGACAGGCTCCAAGAGGGCAACATCCTCCAGGCTGACGACGAGAAGATCAAAGCCCACATCGAGGACATCCAGGACGCTCCTCTCTACATCGACGACACCCCCGGCGTCGACATATCCATGCTCGCGAACTCCATCCAGTTCATGGTTCGCCGCTTCGGAGTGCAGCTCGTGGTCCTGGACTACCTGCAGCTCGTCGCCGGACGCAAAGGGGAGAAGAGCCGCCAGGAGGAAGTCAGCCACGTCTCCAGGACGCTGAAGCTCATCGCCAAACGCGAGGGGATCGCCCTCATTGCAATCGCGCAGCTGAACCGAAACTCTGAAAGCCGCAGTAACGGCAAGCCGCAGATCTCCGACCTCCGCGAATCCGGCTCCATCGAGCAGGACGCCGACCTCGTTGTCCTGCTGCACCGTGAAGACCAGTACGACGCCGACAGTGAGCGCAAGGGCGAAGCTGACTTCTTGGTCGTGAAAAACCGGGGTGGCACGACGGGCACGATCCCTCATGCGTTCCTGGGGCACTATTCCATGTTCGCCGACATGGCGAGGGACTCCGGGCAACCCGGGGGCGGGTACTAACCCCCACCCCTTCGCACCGCGGCCCCTCAGCCGCATACTGAACTCAGGCATCACCCTGCTACGCCAACCGCCGCGGCCGGGACTACGACACGGGAGCCCCATGACCGACCTGCAGCCGGACGACCTCAACGCCGACGTGGCACTGAAGCCCGAGCCGACCGTTGCCGCCACCCCAGGGGAGCGCGTGTCGCCAGCGGGATTCCTCTCGCGGAAGTGGATGAAACCGCTGATGGTCCTGGCGGTGGTGGTCGCGGTCCTCACGACCTTCGACGGTGTCGCCACCTGGTTCGAGGTGGAAGTCCTCAAGATCGCCGAAGAAGCCAATCCACTGCTTCGCTACATCGAGACCCTCGTCGGGTTTACCGGCTCAATGGTCATTCGAGTGGTCGCTGGGCTCGCGCTCCTCGCTGCAATTGTCTACGGCGCGCACCGGGGCCGTGAGCGCACCAGGAGACTGTTTGTGCTTGGCCTATCCGTGTGCGCGATCTATTTCACTCTGCTGGACATCTTCCACCTCATAATTCTCTCCTATTTCAATTTTTGATAGCCGGTTCCCTTTGGATTGGATACGTCCACCTGCTACGCTATTTGAGAGCGGTCCGTTCGTGAGCGCGTCGTTAGCAACCTCTAACTTTGGAGAAGAAATGCAAAGGCTGAAAGCCGAGTGGGATGCCACCTCCGTCCGTAACCGTTGGATCGTATGCGTCGGCCTTGGCGTCGTCGTTATCTGGGCTTTCATGTCCTTCGGTGGCGTGAACCTCTTCCCGGCCGCCTAAGTTCAGGGCGCAAAAAGGCCCCGGCCGCCAAGTGGCAGCCGGGGCCTTTTGCGTACCCAGGCGCGCTACAACAGCCCGCCCGAGAACTGCCCCGGGGAGGCCATCGCTAGGATCGCCCCCAATGCCAGGAATGGGCCGAAGGGAATCCCCATGTTCCGCTTTCCGATTGCGATAAGCGCGATGCTCACAGCCCCGCCGACGACAACGGGGATTGCGACGGTTCCGAGGGCCGTGGTCCAAGGCCCGATGAGTCCAAGTCCGAGGCCCATTGCTCCGGCAAGCTTGATGTCCCCGAACCCAACGCCGCCCAGGGCGAAAGCGACGATCCACCAGAACGCGAACGCTCCGAGCATGCATGCCAGCGCCATGAGCGCCTGACCCGCTCCGACATCCCCCGAGAACGCGCCCAGAATAGCCCCCAGGCCCATGGCGCCGTACAGGGGGAAGACGATCGCGTTTGGAAGGCGTTCCGTTCGAGCGTCTATCACCGCCAGGAACACGAGCGACCCGGCTAGGGCCGCCAGGGTGGTAGCGACGACGGGGCCTCGGTCCCCGTTGAGGAGGCCGATGGTGACTGCCGCGGCAACTGCTGCAATGGAGGTGGGGATGAGTGCGGTGGGGGACAGGATCGCGGGAATCCACGGTTTTACGTCGTCTATAAAGATCACGCCGTCGTCAGCCGGGTCTATCGCTGCGGAAGCGTTCGTGGGCGGGGGCGCCGGAGTGGCTGGCAAGGTCAAGGGAGCTCCAGTTTCATGGTCGGAAATTAGCTCCTTTTAGGGTAGCACCAGGTGAGTGCATGTGTTGGCGACTTTAGCCCCGGATGCTACACTGTTTCGGTATATAAATGCTTGGTTGGCTGGTCCGAAATAGCCGGTCCAGCCGCGGGTGATCAACCTATGGCGCGAGCAACTCTCGCAAGGCATCATTCTCCGCGGCAACTAAGCACGACCCGAGATAGTGCTAGGAGCAACCAAATGGCCCAAAATCCGAAGATGGCCTTCCTGGGGTTTGAACCCCTCAGCGTGGAATCTCTGAAGTTCCTTCAGGAAACTGTCAAGCCGATGGGCGATTTCGAGGTGGCCGGATGCTTCGATGACCTGCGTCAGGCAGCCTCCGCCATCACCGCGGTCGTAGACCGGAAAGTGGTGGCAGTCCCCAACACCACCCTCTTCGTCCACGAAGACGTTGATGCCGGTACCGTTGCAGCTGCTAAGAACCTCGCCCAGGTTGGTGTCGCGGTCCAGGTCGGCTGGATCAACTGGGACAGCTACTTCGATGGCGACAAAGAGGTGGTCGTGAACTGGCTCGGCCACAACAAGCTCCCCATCCCGGACCCTCTGGGCGCACTTCTCTACGGCGGAAGCGCGGCACCCGCCGCTTCTGACCCGCTGAGCGATCTCCTGTCCGCTCAGCCTGTTTCGGAACCCGCGGCTACCGAGACCTCCGCACCGGAGGCCGCTGCGGCGCCTGAGGCTCCGGCCCCGGCGCCCGCTCCGGCTGCTGTGGCTGCCCCGACCCCTGCCCCGGCTCCGGCTCCGGCACCGGCCCCGGTCGCGGCTGAGACGCCGAAATACTCGCTGCCCTCGGCTACCGCCCCGGGAGCCAGGAACCCGCTCATCCCGGGAGCGCCTGCCCAGGCCAAGGGAGAGGGCGCCTCTTTTTTAGCGCCCGGCCCTGAGCTGGTTGCGTCAGGGCCTGAACAGCCGATCACGGCCGAATCTGCACCGCAGGCCGTAACCCGTCGGGAAGCGGTAGCAGAATTTCGGCTCCCGGCGGCGGTAGCGCTCCCTTCGAGCGATATGGCACCTGCCGTTGAGCCCGTCACCTCTCCCGCAGCCCAGGACCCCTCATGGGACACCCTTGTCGCTACCGAGCCTTCGGCTATCAAGGCGGCAAAGTCCTTCCCTGAACGCCTGAAATTCGTCCCCAAGGGAACAGGTATCTTCTGGACCGGGTCCGCGGGCGGCAGTGGCAAAACCACGATCAGCTGGACCAGCGCCAACACGCTCGCCGCGGCGTACCGTCGGGCGGGTAACGCTACCCCGGTCTACCTGATCGAGACGGACTTCGGGAACCCGAAGTTCGAGAACCGCATGGCGATGACCCCTGCGAACACCTCTATCGCCTACGCCAAGTACCTTGATTGGCTGGAGCAGAACGTCGGCACCGCGAAGCCCGATTACATCGCACAGATGGAAGCCAAGGCGATAGAGGCGTCGACCTGGACAGACCCGGCCACGGGCCTGCGCGTCATCGCGGCGCCGTACGACACCCGCACCTCGACTTCGGCGAAGATTCAGGACGCAATCCTGAAGCTCTCCCAGATGCTCCTGACCGAAGAATGCGTTGTCTTCTTCGACTCCGGTACCGTCGGCCGCGTCGACGACAAGATGCTCGATCGGGAACTCGCGGAACTGTCCGCCCACGTCCTGATCGCAACCCGAGCAGGAGAACGCGACGACCAGGGAAAGTGGGTCAACGCCCAGGTCGAAGACATGCGCCGCATGGCAATGACGATGTCTACCAGCTCCAATAAGGGCGGCTGGGGCCTCGATCGCGCCAAGATCAAAGCGTTCTTCAACAAGACAGACTACGACTCCTACGAGGAGCGCCGCTTCAGCGCCGATCCCATCAGTGTTTGCGGGTACCTGCCCTACGCGGCGAGCCTCGAAGGGAAGTGGATCGGCGACCTCATCACCGACCCCGCAGTCGTCGCCGCCGTCGGTCAACTTGCGACGGCACTCCACGAAGTGACGAAGTTCCCGGAACTCGAAGCCCTCAAAGCCCAGGAACCGGAACCCGCACCCGCGGCGCCCGCCGAGAAATCCCGCAGGCTCTTCGGTAGGAAGCGGTAGTGGCCATGGACGCCCAAGGGCACGCAGCAGCACTGGCCGACATCGTCCGAGCCTGCACCTTCGACGATGACCCCTGGGGGGCTCTCGCGGCTCAACTCAGCGCCGACACCCTCGTCCTCGCCGAGATCCTGGAGGAAAACCCCGATGCCGTCCTCAACGAGGATGTCATCGGGGCTCCGGAGATTGCCGGGGAGTCCGTGGTTGCTGTCGTTCGACGGTACCGGGACTGCCTTGCCGCGAGCCTGGGGAGCCCTCGGCTCGCCTCCCAGCTGGAATCCAGGTTCGGGGTTGTGAACGCAGCGGAGTCACCTTTGCTGCCGGAAAACGCCCGGGACTTCGCGCAGAGCTGGCATGAGGGCTCGGCCGCCAGCGAGTACCGGGCCTTCCATGAGGGCCGCTCTGCCAAGCTCTACGCCCTTGCTCGCGGCCTGCATGCCGAGGGGGACCTGGAGGGCTTCCAGCGGACGGTCTACGCCGCTGATACGTCCACGTTCCTGGCTCATCACTCTCGGGAGTCGGAGCGGGTGGGGGATGAGTTCATGGCTCTCCTGCGGACGGGAATGCTGCTGGCCGAGTATGCGATGTCCTCCCTGGCGGCTGCCGCTGACGCTTTTGAGGCTGTGGACGCGACCAGGGACGCCTTTGAGTGGGCGACTCTGACCGAGGCTAAGCCGCGCTGGGGTATCGTGCCTGACCGGGCGACCCCTAGGGCGCAGCAGCCGGTCTAACGCCCCCGGGCATGATGAAGCCCCCGCCAGGATCTGGCGGGGGCTTCATTGTGTTCAGGCCGCTTCTGCGAAGCCGCCAACATCGTCCAGGAGAACCTTCCGGAAGACGCCCTCGATGCACAGCGTCGTCGGCTCCTCCAAAGGAATGGACCCCATGGCCAGGTGCCAGCCGTTCTCCACGGCGCGTGTCGGGTGAGAGTGGTTGCCCGCGTGGCAGGGCCTGCAGGCGGCGAGAAGGTTGGATGGCGACCACAGGCCCCCCTGAGACCTGGGGCTGCGGTGCGCAGCGTCCGTGAAGGGCGCCTTGCCGCAGATCTCGCACACGCCGCCGGAGCGCTCGGCGATGATGAGCCGGGTCTTCTTTTCCCCGATCTCTCCCTCGCGGAGCGCTTTGGGCGCTTTGGGCTTCTTGGGCTTCGGGGTAGCAGAGGTCCCGGGGAAGCCAGGCGTTGGCTGGCCGAGAGGTTTCGGGGTCCGCTTGGGCTTATCCGACGGGGGCGTGCGCGGCAATGGCTTCCGCGGCTTGGGGTCCGGTCGGCTGCCAGGCTCAGGGAACGGCTTCCGCTCGGGCGGCTTCCTGACCATCGGCTTCCGCTCCAGCTGCTTCCTGGGCTTCTGCTCGGGGTACTGCCCGGCTTTATCGCTTGACGACGCCTTGCCGCGCTGTGCACCAGAAGGCGCGGCCCCCCAGGAGGGGGCCGCGCTCTTCAGTGGTGTCCTGCGCTTCAACGGGGCGCCGCTCTTGAGCTTGGAGCTGCTCTTGAGTGGGGTCGTCCGCTGAAGCACGCGCTAGACCTTCGCCAGCGTCTTCTTGGCCTCGTCAATGGAGTGCTGGACGAAGAAGATGAGGCCGCCCTGCAGTTCACCAGCGGTGATCTCCTCGCTGCCCAGGCCGCGTGCGATGACCTCTTCCTTGAGCTTGGTGAGGGCTTCCACGTCGTCGCTGATCCCGGCGATCCTGTCGGCGAGTTCCTGGGCCGGGGACACAGCCGCGTCCTCAGCCGGTGCGACGTACTCGGGCGGCAGGTCGGAGTCAGCCGATTCAGCCGATTCGGCCGGTCCCGTCGCGTTCAGCGCCGCGTCGGGAGCCTGAGCCGGTTCGGCAGACGCTTCCGGATTCGACTCGGCCGCCGTCGGCGCTTCCGCCTGGACTGCCGGTTCGGCAGGGGCATCCGCTTCCTGAGCCGTCTGCTTCTCCTCAGCGGCCGCCGCACCCAGGTTCTCCAGCATGCGGGTGATGACCTGATTGAGCGGAGTCTCGGCGTAGCCAACTGCACCCAGCGTGCCGAATTCAATGTCCCGGCCGACCGGCTTCACAGCGATGCGCTGGTCAAGCAGGTTCGCGGCCGCAGCATCAGCGAAGATGCCGCCCATATCCGCAGCCGTAGCGATCTTCAGGCGCTCGATTACGGCCACGACCTCGTCCGGGTAGGCGCTGGCCGCCGCCGGGGCGGACTGAGACTCCTGAGGGCCTTCAGGGGCCGCCTGGGCGGCATTCTCGCCACCGTCCGCGGCGACGGTCGAAGTGTCCGCCTGGCTCTGCCCTGTGGGGGCAGAGGCAGGAGCGGACGTGATCTGAGCGGTACCCTCAGCCCCGCTCAACTGGGACACGCGCCGGTTCACGAAATTGATCACGGTGCCGTGGGACCAGCCCTGCTGGTTCTCCACGTCGAAGGTCGCGTTGATAACCGGGGCGCCCTTGATCGAGGCGATCGACACCGGGGCGTTGGTCATTCCCTTGTCCCGGATCGGCACGAGCAGAGCCGACAGGCCCGCCGCATCGTTCCAGACGGCGGTCATCCGCTGGGCCAGTGAGCGCAGCAGCTCTTTCTGAGCGACCTTGGCCGGATCTTCCTCCACAGCGGAGGGCCCGGCGGCAGGCTTATCGGTAGCGGCGGCAGGGGAGCCCTCGGCGTTCCCGCCCTCAGCGACAGCCTCGCCCTTGACTACCTGGGGAGTCTGCGCCCCGAGGTATTCACGAGCGATCTGCGCGGCGTTCCCGAAGTACTGGATAGCGGTCGCGACGACCTTCGCGGACCACTCGTCGCGTGCGATCCGCTGAGCCTCAGCTTCCGCCTCCTCGTTGACCGCTTCCATCGGGTAATGCTCGGCCGCGCCCTGCTGGAGGACGAAGCTCACCCAACGGCCAGCCTCGGCGTGCGAGGGGGCGAGACGGTCCGCCGCGATGCCGTGACCGTACGTGTCGGCCTGCACCTGATCGGTGATGGCCAGGAGGCGGCGCGTCAGCTCATCTGCCTGAGCGTTGTCCTTGGTGATCTCAAAGGCTTCCAGGAACACTGCCCGGTTCTTGGCCAGCAGGTAGCTGCCAAGGTTCACCATCCCGTTCGAGGTCCGGGCGTTCCACGGCTTGCCCTCGTTGAACACGCCGCGGCGCACTTCACGGGCGATCTCGCTGTTGTGGATGCCGCCGCTGGTGATTCCCATGTGTTCGGCGACGGCGGCGGCGAGAGCGGCGATGCTGTCGCCGTCCAGGCTGCCGGTGGTGGGGCCCTGGCCGGTGTTTTCGATGACGAAACCGAGCTTGGTCCAGTCGTCCCTGTCGCCGACGAAGCGCCATCCGCGGGGCGCGATTTCGCCCGTCCGGTTCTTGGAGAGGAACCTCCACTCGCGCGGGTCGGAGTTGATCGTCTCGGTGGTCATGCCGTCGACCATGGCGACGAGGTTTCGGATGTTGTCGCCGGAGGCGTCCATCTTGCCGTCGGAGCCGTCCTGTTTGGCGCCGCGGAGTGCGTGGATGGGGGTGGTCTTAGCGATCGGGTCGCCGCTGGACTTCGACTTCACCTTGCGGACGGATTCGAGGGCGATCTGAATCCCGGCTCCGGTGTTGTACGCCTCGCGGATCGCGTCGAGCGTGGGATCGTCCGGGTTCAGGTAGGCCATGAAGTCGTTGTCGAAGTCGACGGACTTCGCGTCGAACATGATGCCGACGGTGTCGCCCTTGCCGGTGCGGCCGCCCGCTTTGATCTCCTTGATCTTGATGGAGTCGAACCAGCGGACGTAGATCTGGGGCCGCCCGGTCGTGGCTGTGCCGTCCGGGGCAGGGATGGTCTCGGGCGCCCCGTAGGCGATAAAGGAGGGCGATTTTCCTGAGGGAAGGTCGAAAGACATTAGTGAATTCCTGTTCTTCGGGTGTGGTGAAAAATAGTGTAGCAGGTTACACAGTTTGCGGCAATTGAACCCCGCCACTAAAAATGTCTGGTCGCACCTGTTCGAGTTCGAAAATTCCGGGCCCGGCCAGGGATTCGCCCTCACGCTTCCAGTCCCAAACGCTCCGAAGAGAGACGAAAGTCGACCATGACCGCTCATTCCAGATGTCGAAAGGACGCAGGAAGAAGTCATCGGGGCCAATAGCGAGCCCAAAGCCAATCTCCGGCTTATGCGGCCAGGGGAGCCATTCGTCCTCTGCGGGGGTCGCGCCCTCCACCCAGTACTCCTCGGCGCGAGCCGCGGCGGTCAGCTGCATGACGATCTTCGCGCTCAGAGTGGTGGGCTTGATATGGCCGTAGTAGTCGCGGATCTTCTTCTTGGTCTTGTAGTCCAGGACGGCAGTGACGCCGTTGATGCTGCAGATCAGGTCAGTGGTCCCCGCGTAACCGATGGTGTGATTCCAGACCGTCGCCTCGGGTGCGATCGGAACCGGCCGGTACTTGTTCCAGAAGGCGTGAAAACTGCGAATGTAGGCATCGAGGCCCGCCGCTTGTGCCAGGTCCAGCTTTTCCTGCAGCTCCTGCGGAGTGGCCCGGCCCATGACGTGGAGGGCGTAGAACTCTGCGTAGTTGTGGACGATGTCGCCGCGGGCTGCAGATGCGTTCATGTCTCGGTCCGAAGCGAGCCGGTACCAGTCGATGAGCGCGCGCTTCTTGTCCTTTTTCGCTTGCCCGTCCGGCATTGCGTAGTACTGGGCCATGCGATCGTCCTCGATTACTCCCTTGGCGGCACAGAGCGCGGCCCACCAGCTCATGTCGCTTTCCATGACGCCCTGGATTGTGGTGATGGAGGGTACGAGCAGTTCGCCGCCGCGTGTGCGGGCGTACATGCGGCCGAAGTCTGTTCCGGCGGCCAGGGTGGGGTCGGTCAACTGGGTGGTCCTTTGCTGCTTTCCGGGGGAGTGCCGCGAAGTCGCGCCACAGTGTCCCACATGTTACACTCTTGGTAGGAAGTCGTCAAAAAGCTACAACATAACGAGATGGAGAATTCCCGCACATGATGGGAGGATCACACGCCATATCCGGCGCCGCGGCCTGGGTCGCAGTCACATCGACAGGCCCCCTCATGATGGGCCTGCATCCACTGCCACCCCAGGGCATCCTCCTCGGCGCGGTCATCACTGGCGGCGCCGCCCTCCTGCCAGACTTCGACCATCACAGCGGCACAGTCGCATACTCCCTGCCGCCACTGACAAAAACGATGGCCCGCACCATCTCGCACATATCAGGCGGCCACAGGCACGGCACCCACTCACTCCTCGGCATTGCCATCGCCATGGCCATCACCACCCTGCTGTCCCTCATCACGATCCCGGCCACATTCCCGATGCTTGACTACGACGGCACCCTCAACATCGGCGCGGGCATCGTCATGCTCTTCTGCGCGGCCCTGGGCCTCAAAGCCCTGAAGCTGACCAGGGGAAACGGATGGATTCAACCCTGGCTCTACTCGACCGCCCTCGCGGGATTGGTCACCTTGTACGCCCCCGACGAGTTCGGATGGCTCACCCTCGCTGTCGGCATCGGATGCCTGACCCATTGCCTCGGCGACAGCCTCACGGTAGGCGGCTGGCCGTTCCTGTACCCTCTCTATCCCAAGCAGCCGAAATGGCTCCGCCGGGCAGTCAAAACAGCCACATCCCCGTCAGAATTCTTCGCCCGCATCAAGCCCCTCGAAGTAGCCGACGGCAAGCCGAGCCTGGCGCTCCGCTTCAGCCATTTCTCTGGCCAGATGCTCACCTACATTCCCGAATGCGCCGGGGGATGGGTCCTCAAGAAAACTCTCGGCCGCATGTGGCAGCAGAATGGATTCTTCGGCGTCCCGATCCTGGGAACCACGGGCGGCTGGCGGGAATGGGTGTTCGCGACAGCCATCTTGGCGCCTTACGCAATGCTCGGGATCGGCTGGGCGTGCTGCGACATGGTGCATGTTAACCCGCAAACCGTACTCTCTGGAATCGCCTCGATCGGCGAGAACATCTTCCGCTCCAGATAGCCAGTCGAACGGGCGACTCGACGTGGCGCAAACAGACCAAGCTGCTACACTATAACCGAGCAAGAAAACCGATCCAAGAACCCCTCGGAAGGACTGATCTGCATGGTCACCCGCCCCACAAGCTTCTGCGACGTAATGCTGGCAAAAGAAAACCGCCCCGTCATCGCCCACAAGAAGCGCGACATCATCATCCCCGGCATCGCCAACCCCGACGGCAAGCCCATCAAGCGCACTTACGATGTCAGCCCCGAAGGCGAGAAGGTCCTGGACCAGCTGATCAGCAAGATGAACAAGGCATTCCAGGCCGCCCCCAGGGAACTCATGGACCTCCACGCAAAGGTCGAAGCAGGGCAGGACAACCTCAACGGTCTGACTGCCCGCCGGGAGAAGTAACCCTCCCGACGGATATACAGCGAAGGGCCCGGCACCATTGGTGCCGGGCCCTTCGTTTTGGTCCCGCTAAGCGTTCTTGGCGTCCGCGAGACGTTGGTAACCACCCTTGGTCAGCTCGTACCTCTTTGCCGTACGCTCGTTGATCCTATTGGCCCTTACGAGTTCGACGAGGCTGGTTTCGAAGCTGATATTGCCAAGGGACTTGTCCATGAGCTTGCCCTGGATGCCTTCGAGTTTGTTCGACCGGATCATGGTGGCAACGCCCTGGTCGATGTGGAGCACCTCGACTGCCAAGACTCGCTTCCCCGTCAGCTTTTCCGGCACGAGCTTCTGGTACACGACGGCCTTGAGGGACCGGGACAGCGAAGCCCGGACCTCGTCAAGGCGTTCTGCAGGCATGGAGTCCAAAATGCGAGTGGGGGCGTCGGCGGTGCTTTCTGCGTGCATCGTCGCAAACACCAGGTGACCTGAGGTTGCTGCGCTGATTGCCGCCATCATCGTTTCCTTGTCGCGAAGCTCGCCGACGAGGATGATGTGCGGGGCTTCTCGCATGGCGTCCTCAACGCCGATGGCGAAGGAGTCAACGTCGCGCCCGACTTCGCGCTGAACGATCATCGACTTTTTGTGCGTGTGCAGGTATTCGACGGGCGATTCGATACCGATGATTTTCTTCTGCTGTTCCTCGTTGATTACGTCGAGAAGCGACGCGAGCGAACTACTCTTGCCCGAGTTGGTCGTGCCGACGAAGATAATCAGACCCTTCTCCAATTCGGCGAAGTCCTTGACCACGTCCGGCAGCCCGAGGGTGTCGAACGCCGGGATCTTATTGGCAATGGTTCTGAAGACCCCGTAAGGCTGGTTGTTTGAGATACCGTAGTGGCAACGGAAGCGTGACCGTTCGGTGGCGTGGGAAAAGTCCAGGCGTTTTTCTGCGAGGAACTTGTCCCAGTTCGATGACGACCGAATGGACCTGAGCATTGCCTCCATCTGCTTCTCATCGACGATGTTCTCGTCCGGCATTTGCCACATCTTGTCGTTGATTCCCTGCCAGGGGACAGTGTCAACTGAAAGGTGGAGGTCGGATGCCTCGTCATCAAGGTTCCGGTACAGGAGTGCTTCGAATTTGCGTTTACCTTCCGCGAATTCCGGGCCGCCGCTCTCGCTTTCTAAGGCGATGATTCCCCTCGGTGGCGTAACAACGGGCCCATCGACGCTCTGAGGTTTCGCCGAGACGGGAATCCTCTCCACGGTCTCCAAGAACTCGCTCTCACCCTGCTCTGGCAGGGGGACTGCAGCCGGGAACGCGTCCGGAGAGAACATCACAGGGGCGGCCGCGGTTCCCGCGGCCGGGACGGCTTGCGGCATGGCGGCGGCGAAAGGGTTAGTCATCGGTCTCGGGTTCCTTTAGTCGATCAAGAGTTGGCTGCGGAGTTCCTGAAGGCTGGTCAAGCCCTGTTTGACCTTGTCCAGGCCATCCTCTTGCAGGGTGATCATGCCGTGCTTCTTAGCCGCGGTCCGGACCATGGAAGTGGGGGCACTCTCGATAATGAGTTCCCGGATCTCCTCGGGGAACGTCATGATCTCGTGGATCGGCACACTGCCGTAGTAGCCGGTCCCGAGGCATATCGGGCACTCTTCGTTCTTGCCTTTGGCCTTGCCCCCGGGGCCGTACCAGTCGATGTTGTTGATGTCGTCGGCGCTGAGCGCGAAGTCCCTGATCTGGCGGTCGGTGGGCTTCACGAGGACCTTGCATTCGCACAGCCGGTCTGGGAGGCGCTGCGCGCACACGGTGCGCAGGTTGTCCGCGATGACGGAAGGCTTGATGCCCATCTCTCGGAGGCGCAGGATGACGCCGGGCGCATCATTGGTGTGAATGGTGGAGAGCACCAGGTGGCCGGTACCGGCCGCTTGGAGGGCCATGTGTGCAATCTCGTCCTGGTTGATTTCACCGAGGAAGAGAACGGAAGCGGTGCTTCGCAGGACCGTGCCGAGGGTGCGTTCCCAGGTGAGGCCCTTCTCCTTGTCGATGCTGACCTGGGTGATGCCTTCAGGGAGCTTCACTTCGACGGGATCTTCGAGGGAGATGATCTTCTTCGACCGATCCTTCATGAAGTAGCCGACGGAGGCCATGTTCGTGGTCGTCTTCCCGGACTTCATGGGCCCGGAGACGATGCAGGCGCCGCTGGGCTGCTGCAGCCCATCCATCCAACGGTTGAGCGCGTAGTCAGTGAAGCCGACCTTGTCCAGCTCCCGGAACGTGTCTACGGCGATACGCATGGTGAGCGATTCGCTCCACTGCGCCGGGAGCACGGCAACGCGGATGTCGATCTTCCGCCCCCGGTAGTCGTGCTCCAGCGTGCCGTTCTGGTCGAGGAGGCTGGTGGGCTTCAGCTTCGCTTTGGTCTTGATCAGGTTGATCAGACGCTCGGTGACTTCTTTACGCTGCCGCGGTTGGTCGCGAAGCTTCCGACCGAATCCGTACCGGACTGAGAGGTAATCCTGGGTCCCCTCAATGTGCACATCCGTGGAGCCCTTACTGATCGCCCCGTCGAGGAGGTTCTTCAGCAGCTGGTTGATGAGGTTCTCGTCGTTTACATCGAACGCCTCAACGACCTGCGTGGTGGCATCAACGTAGTCTGCCGCGGCCTGGCCTGCCTTGATGGCCTGAGCGGTTTCGGAGTAGAAGCGGTTGATGGCTTCTTCAAGTTCATCCGGGGAGGAGCTGACCAGGTTGGATTTCCGGTTGAGCAGACTTCGAAGGTGTTTGTCGAGGTTGAGGTCGTCGGGGTCCGCGCAAGCGAAGGTCGTCTCTCCGTCGACGGTTTTGATGGGGAGGATGCCCAGGTCGTGCGCGGTGCTTGCGTCGATGACATCGACGACGCTGCTTGGGATGGAGATGTCTTTGAGTGACTGGAATTTCCATCGCCTGGCGTGGGCGACAGCTTCGGCGCCTAGGGCGATCGGAACTGTCCCGGTTTCAACCAGGTGGGCGACGAAATCCTTGCCCGATGATGCGGCTTCGTGCTCTGCGGCTGCCCACTGTTCGGGCGTCATATGGCCGTTGGTGAGGAAAAAATCGGAGAGCCTGGAGTTCGACATGCGTTGCTGATCCTCATTCAAATGAGTAGCGGTAGTCCTTGGGACGTTTATCCAAACATGCTACACTAGCCGGAGCTAATTGATGTGCATATCCATGGCGCCAAAAACACCCGGCAGCTATGCCATCCAGGTCAACGGAAGCAGGCAAAACCGCATGGTCGGTAAGGTCACGGGTGTCGACTTCGGCACCACAGGAATCAAGCTCGCACAGATCAAAGCCACTAAGGATTCCTTCACCGTCGAAAAGCAGGCATTCCTGCCAATCGACCCCAAAATCATCTCCGAAGGCCGTATCGACCCCGAACGCGCCGTGCACATCGTTTCCCAGCTCAAGACACTCATCGAGCAGGAAAAGTTCACCAAGGAAGCCATCATGGGCGTGAACTCCGTCAACGACGTGTTCGTAGGCAGGGCCATCACCGCCAACCACAGCCCCAAGGAATACGCCACCGCGATCGCTAACGACATCGCCGTCGACAGGGGACTGCTTGTCGGAGCCAAAAGCGAAGGCTTCCTCTTCAACCCGATTGTCTACGGCGAAATCAACGACCCCGACACCGGGGAAACCAAGCTGGATGTCCTCCTGTGCGGCGTAGCCGAGAACCTCGTCACTGACCAGGCCAACATCCTCAAAAAGGCAGGAATGGTCGTCGTGGGCTGCGACATCGCCGCCTTCGCCGCCCTCCGGTCAATCAGGACCGCGCAGCGGGACCCCGGCCACCAGGACGTAATCGTCGACATCGGCAAAGACGTGCTTTCCGTTCTCATCCACGAAAGCGGCGTGCCCTACTACCTCTCACTCCAGGGAGATAAAGCAGGCCAGAAGGCCACATACCTGATCTCGGACGCACTCGACGACGACGACATGCCCGCCAACGACCTCGTCAAGGCAAACCTCTCCTCCGTCAGCGAGGCCAAGGCCCTCAGCGCCGCCTCTGAATACAACGTCGTCGCGGAACGGGCCATCAACAACGCCATCCGAAACTACCTCAACGAACGACAAACCAGCGTCCCAATCGCAGGCATCACCCTGATCGGCGGCGGCGCACTCATCCGAGGCCTCCAGGAACATCTGGAAGAAGCGTTTGGGATTCCCGTCCGCAACGCCGAATTCGACCCCGCCATCCAAGGCGAACCCATCCGCTACAAAGCGGACGAACCACTCAGCACCGACTACGCAGTGGCCGTTGGCCTCGGAATGGGAGCACGGGTCTAATGGCCACCACCCTCGAAACCGCACCCCCCAAGGGCCGCAAAGCTCCCAAACCGCCCAAGGAACCCAAAGCGCCTAAACCCGCCAAGGAACCCAAGGCCGCAAAGGGTGAGCCCAAGAAGCCCAAAGCACCAGCGGCGCCCGTTTGGCCCTCCAGCGTCAAGCCCACGCTTGTCTTCCTGCCGGACGCCATCCGGAACTCGCAGGCGTACAAGCGGTCCATTCGCCAGGCCATGCTGATGTCCGTTGGCCTCCTCGCGGCCACCGCTGTCGTCTACACGGGCACTGCTGCAGCTGGCATGGGAGCCAAGGCTGACCTCGACCGCGAACTGGCGCGGGGCGTAGCCCTCAAGGGTGAAATTGCCTCGAACCAGCAGGTGCAGGCCTACTATGACGGTTTCATCCTCAGCAAGAAAGCCGTCAGCAACGTCCTCTCGGCTGACACCTCGTACGCGAAGGTCCTCAACGAGATCGCATCGGCCAACACCGTCGGCGCCACCTTCAAGTCCATCATCAAGAAGACGGACGACGCCTGCCCTGCCGGTGACCCGTTCACCCCCGCCGCTTCGATCGGCTGCATCGAGCTGAGCGGCGGTGCCCCCAATATGTCGGCGGCGACGACATTCCTCGCCCAGCTCCAGACGAAGACAGAGCTGCTCTCCAGCCCCTACCTGCAGGAGCTGGGCACAGACAACAACGGGGCCACCTTCAAGATCACGGTCGGTTACACCAAAGCCGCCTACTCCGGTAAGGGCGGCGAGTTCGTCCCCACGGACCAGGAAATCGCTGCACTCAACGCCAGCGCCACGACCCCGGGAACCCCGACCCAGCCCGGCGCTGTCGCCCCGGCCGCGGGTCAAACCGCTGTGACCACCCCCGCGGAAGGCGGTACTAACAAATGACCGGACGTAAAGTCGGGCCCTACCTGGTCGCGCTCGTCATCACTGTCCTGCTGATCATGCTGGCCTACTTCGTGTTCTTCGTGCCTCAGCAGACGAAGACTAAGGACCTCAACGCGCAGACCGCCGCAGCCGCTGAAACGAACGCGGGACTGCAGGGGAAGGCAAAGGTTCTCAGCGAGAAGCGCGCAAACATGGGATCGCTGAAGGGGCAGGTCGACAAGCTCACCACGGCTTTCCCGCCCAGCGCTTCCGAGCAGGATCTCTTCGCGAGCATCCAGGCCGCGGCAGGGGAGTCGGGCGTCACGCTCACGACCCTGAACCCCGTGAAGCCTGTTCTCGGCACTCAGGAGAAGACGGACCCGGCGACGGCTCCGTCCGCGGCGAAGATCTCCAGCGACGCAAACGCCGCCGGAGCGAAGACGCCCACCGCCGCCGTCGCGCCGGGAGCACCAGGTGCGGCACCAGTGGACGAGTCCCTGTCCTCGATCGCTGTCATCTACATGACGATCATCGGGGACGGCACACAGGACCAGCTGCGGACGTTCCTGGCCAAGATCGAGACCCTCAAGCGTCCGTTCTCAGCCACGGATGTCCAGCTGAAGGAGAACAAGGACGGGATGACGATGACGGTCACTGGGCGCACGTTCCTGACGAAGCCGCTCGTTGAGCCGACCGTGGCACCCCCGGCAGCCCAAGCGGCTTCTGCTCCCGCAGCCAGTGCTGCGCCATCGGCCACGCCTAAGCCCTCCAAGTAGAGGCCGGGGGAGGGGCGGGATCACGCGAGTGACCCCGCCCCTTCTTTATGCCCCCGGACATAGATCATTGACGATTAGGTGTTGCATTGTATTGCCGTAAAAAACAGCAGGTGCTATACTCTAGAAAGCTTGGAAACGTAAAGTTGAAAACCGCGGCTAAGGTGCTCGCGGGGGCGCGAAACTAGGAGAAAAACATGTCCGGAGAGACAACGATTACCGTCATCGGTAACCTCACGAACGACCCCGAGCTGCGGTTCACCCCGTCCGGCTCCGCTGTAGCGAACTTCACCATCGCCAGCACCCCCCGCACTTTCGATCGCCAGTCCAATGAATGGAAGGACGGCGAGACCCTGTTCCTCCGCGCATCCGTCTGGCGCGAAGCAGCCGAAAACGTCGCCGAGTCCCTGACCAAGGGCATGCGCGTGATCGTTTCCGGCCGCCTGAAGTCCCGTTCCTACGAGACCAAGGAAGGCGAGAAGCGCACCGTTATCGAGCTGGAAGTCGACGAGATCGGCCCCAGCCTGCGCTACGCCAACGCCAAGGTCAACCGCACCCAGCGCTCCAGCGGCGGCAACCACGGTGGCGGCAACGGCGGTGACCAGGGCGGCTACGGCGGCGGCGACCAGGGCGGCGGTAACTGGGGTGGTCAGCAGGGTAGCCAGCAGGGCGGCCAGGGCGGCGGCAACTGGGGCGGCGCCCCGGCCCAGGACGACCCGTGGGCGACCGCAGGCCAGTCAACCCAGGGCAACCCCGGCGGTGGCTGGAACTAACCCAGCCCAAACGGCAGCGGCGGCACCGACTACAGCGGTGCCGCCGCTTCCGTGCATAAACCGAAAGCACGGCAGAAGGACACGCGAGCATGGGCAGCAAGCAGGACAAAGCGACTGACACGGACCCCACCACATCGAAGGTCGCAGCCAAGCTGAGCAGGCTGCTCGTCAAGCTCTCTCGCTACCTCCTTATCCCCGGGTTGATCTTTTGGGGCGGATACACCGTCATCCAGAACCCCGAAGCCGCCGGGACCTACCTCGTGAACCATCTGGGCGTCGTGTTCTGGATCTTGCTCGTTGTCGCGATCGTCGGCGGCCGTGCAGGCGAGGCCAAGGCCCGCATGACGGCCATCACTGACCCGAAGTCCCGGCGGAAAATGAAAGACCCCCTGCAAGGCACGTTCGCTGCCCTGGGGGAATGGATCGAGCTTGCACTGTTCCGCGACGCGCTGCCGTGGAGAATCGCCCAGCTGGTATCGACGGCCTTCACGCTCTTCATGGTGACCACGAAGTCCCTGTCCGTCGACGACTTCAGCGCAGCGCCCGAATCCGGGTGGGGGCCCATCATCCAGACGCTGATCTGGCCCATCGTTTGGGTCGGACTCCTGACGATGCGGATCTCACCATCCAGCAAGAAGCGCCATGCCACCCTGAAGGCGATCTACAACATCGCCAACAGCTCCATGAAATTCCCCCGGCCAACTCCCCGCATGCAGCCCGACGTACTCCGTCTGCAGGACCAGTTCCGCGTAGTGAAGGTCCGCGAATGGGAAACCCTCGAACTGCCCCGCCGGTTCCGCATCGAGGGACCCGCCAATATGAGCGTCACCGACACCAAGGCCTGGGAAGAGTTCATGGACAACATGGACGCCAAACTCCCTCACCCCGAAGGCTGGCACCTCGACAAGGACCGCACGGGAACCAGTGCCGAGGTCTACCCCGCCGAGTACCCCGTGAGCGTCCTGTGGAAGGGCGAGTACGACCCGGACCCGCTGGTGTTCCTCCCGGGCGCTGACCTGGACTACCCGGGGGAGACGGCCTCCTTCACCTTCGGTGAGACGACTCCGCACATCATGGCCACGGGTGGCACCGGCTCGGGCAAGTCCTCCTTCGCCGAGATCGTCCTGGCCCAGGCTGGTATCAAGCCGATGCCCTGGGACCCGACCCTCTTCGCGGACTGCCAGATCATTGACCCCAAGGGGCCGTTCGCGAACCGTTGGGAAAACCGCCCCAACATGACTGTCACCAACGGTGCCGTCGATGTTGCCGACGAATTCGGTGAGCCCATGTCCGGCGTCGTTGCCATGGCCATGCACGCCGAGAAGCTCATGAAAGAACTCGACCGGCGAAGCAACGTCCAGCAGGGCTACAAGGGCATCGCGACTTGGATCGACCTCCCCGATGAGGTGAAGAAGTCAGAGAAGTTCCGCCCCATGATCATCGTCATGGACGAGTTCCTCGACCACGTCACCAAGGACTCTTCCAAGTCGGAGCAGGCCGAGGTCGAGAACGCCGCCAGGGACAGGATCGTCTACATCACTGGCCAGATCGCCCGAAAAGGACGGTCCCTGGGGCTCCACCTGATCCTCATCGCCCAGGACGGAAAGATGACCGACATCGGCTCCGCACTGGTCCGCCAGATGGTCGCCCGCATCGTCCTCGGCAACATGGACCGCAACGCAATGGCCCGCATGTTCGGCGAAGGCGCCGACCTCGGCATCCTTCCCACTGCCCGCCTCGTCAACGGGCGCCTGAAAGGCATCCCGGGCCGCGGCCGCCTCATGAACGCCCCCGGCCAGGCCATCCGCAAGGTTCAGATCGCATGGTTCGGCGGTTCGCAGAACCTCGACGCCCTCGACACCTTCCTGCCGCGTGCCGTTCCTGTGGAGGAGGCCCCGGCCAGTATCGAAAGCCTCGAAGACGCTGACGGCAATGGCATCCCCGACGCGTGGGAGAGCGGCGCCGCGGCGGCCCCATCCCCGGGGACGTTCCGGGTGATCTCCGAGTCCGACTTTGACCGCCTCACAGCCGCCCCCGAGGCCCCCCGGCCTGCACCCGTGGCAGCCAGCGAGGAGGATGGAGAGCCCGAGGCCGATGAGCCTGCCTGGATGTCCGAGGACGCTACCCAGGTAGCGGGCCCCGAGGCCAGCGTCGATGACGACGATCTTGACGACGACGAAGACGATGAGCAATTCGAGCCAGAAGCCCACCAGGCCGCCTCGACACCCGAGCCAGCACCGGCATCGGCACCGAAGCAGCCAGAGGCCCCAGCGGCTCCCGCTCCGGCCGTCAAGAACCCCTGGGGGGCTACCGTGACCCCGGCAGAAGCCGCACCAGCTCCCGAACCCATTGAGGACGACGAACCGGCCGCGGTCGAAGCTCACGTGGACTGGGCCAGCGGAAATCCGTTCCTCGCGGCGATTGAAGCGCAGAACAAAGCGGCGGACAAGCCGACCCCTGAACCTGCGGCCGCGAAAACCACGTCCAGTGCGGGCGCCTTTGATGTCGCCGACCTGTTCGGACCGGGCAAATGACCGCCGCCGCCGTCAATCTCAAGGGAGTCGCGGCCAAGCACAAGACCGCCCATATCCAGGCGGTCACGGGGCCAGGGCTCGTCCTCAAGGACCAGATCGCCCCAATGTCGTCCCGGATCACCGACCTCATGCCTGACTTCCAGGTCGTCGTCTACGGCTCTCCGGCGCCAAAAGGCTCCATGTCCTACAAGGGGCACCAGAATGGCAAGCCCGTCCTCGTGTCCGCCGCAGAGGGGGAGAAGGCGTGGGAGAACGCCGTGCGGCATATGGCGCGGGTTTTCGTGGCGCAGACTCCGGGCTGGGAATGCATCAAGGAGCTCGTGTTCGTCTCGATGTCGTTCACGTTTCCACACACGGAGGCCTCCCGAAAACGCGGGGACGTTTACGTTGAAGACACCCCGGACGGGGACAAGCTCGCCAGGTCGACAATCGACGGACTCGGCATGGTGCCCATCAAGACCGACAACTCGCTGAAGATGCTTCCACCAAAAGCCCGGGAGCAAGCCAGGGCCCAGCTCAGCGAAGCGGCCCGGAAGAAAGTGATCCTCCACGACGACAAGCTAGTCAACGGGCACCTCGTCACCGAGAAGGTCTACGTCGGAATGACTTCGACGGCCCTGAAGCAACCAGGCGCCGTCATCCAAGTTTGGCGCAAGTCGCGTCTTTCCTAATCACCACACCACACCCGCAAGAAGAGAGAACCACCATGGCATCCATCCGCAACCAGACCGCCACCACCATCCAGGGATACCGGGCCCGCTCGAACCCGAGCTTTCAGTCGAGTCTCCAGGAGCAGGACTTTGACGGCGTCGTTGAACTGAAGGAGACCGCGTTCACCTGCGAGGAGGGGCACCAGTTCGTGCTCCCGTTCTCGGTCCTCGCCGAGATCCCCGACGAATGGGTCTGCCTCAAGCACCAGAAGCCCGCCGTCCGGGTCGGCGCCGACGCCCAGGCCGCCCCGGAAGAAGAAGCCGCCACCCAGACGCCGATGTACCCGGGCGGCTGGTTCACCAAGCACCACATGAAGTGCTTGAAGGAACGCCGCACCCCGGAGGAGGCGGAGACCATCCTGAACAACGCCCTGGCGAACCTCCGCAACCGCCGCCCGGCCATGTCCCAGCTTCCCGCCGCCGCATGATCCCCAGCTACTACAGCGTCATGGTGAGCGGACACCGCGTCCTGCCAGCGGGGTCCGCACCATGGGTGCAGGACCAGATTGACGCCGTAGTGGCGCAGCTGAACAGCAAATACGGCATGCGTCACGCACTCACCGGCATGGCCTTGGGCGTCGACCAGATGTTCGCCCGGACCGCCCTCCGCATCGGCATCCGTGTGGACGCGTACATCCCTGGCAAAGACCAAGCGCTCAGGTGGCCGGACGAGGAACGCGAGGCGTACGAGCAACTCCTGGCCCGATCTTCCAAGATCGAAACCGCCACGTCCGTCCAGCCGTACGCATCCTTCGTCACGCGTCTGCATCTGAGGAACGACATGATGATCAGGAACTGCAACCTCGCCGTCCTCATCCTCGATGACCGGCAATCCGGCGGCGCCTACACCGTGAAGAACAAGCTCCAGGCCGCGGGCCGCCCCATCATCCACATCGACCCCAAGAACAGGACCACCACGGCAACCTGGCCTTTGGATCGAAACGCCCCCACGGCGGCCGAGAAGCCGCGCACAACCACGAAAACCGGACGGTGACACCCTCATGGCTCTAGCAGGCGTAAGCGGACACGAGTGGTCCAAAGGCAGCGTCGCCAGAATGTTCGTCCGCCGCGGCGACGCACGCCTCGGATGGGTCGACATGAAGACAGGGGAGAGGGTCTTGGAGCGCGCCGCGGCCCTGGACGACTTCGAGGCGTTCACCCGGCGTTGGATCGTCGCACATAACCAAACCCGCGTCGCCCAAGGCAAGCCTCCTCTGCGGCTGCAGCTGACCCGGCTGAACGTCCCCAAGCTGGCCGCCCGCGACCTTGCCGGGAACAAGCCGGGGGAGGGCGTCGACTTGAAGGCGGCGGAGGTCTCGGAGACCGTCTCGGAGATGCGGCGGTACCAGGACAACCTGGTCGGCAAGCGTGCCGCCGACGAGGCGTGGAAGCTCGGCGCCGAGGGTGAAGAAATCATCGCGGCCGAACTGGCGAAGCTCGGCCCGCGCTGGAAGGCGCTCCACTCTGTGCCTGTCGGCACGAGGGGTTCGGACATCGACCATGTTCTGATCGGGCCCGCGGGGGTCTTCACCATCAACACGAAGAATCACTCCCGGTCCCGCGTCCACGTGAACGGTAACTACGTCTCCGTGTCCGGCAATGAGCTGCCGTACGCCCGGAACGCACGCTTCGAAGCGGACAGGGCCGCCACGTCCCTCTCCAGAGCGTGCAGGGTGCCCCTGAAGATCATGGGGATCGTGGCGATCATCGCCCCGGCCTCCAAGATGGTCATCAAGGAGCAGCCCAAGGACGGGAAGGTACGGATTGTCAGCCACGAAAGCCTCTGCGGCTGGCTGGCCTCCCTCCCGGAAGTGTTCAGCGCCGCGCACGTTGACGGCATCTACGCCAAGGCAAGGATCTCCACGACATGGACGTAACCACTCCCGAATCAGCGTCGAGGGGAGCAGCTGTCAGGCCGACTAGGATCGAACGCCCGGAGGGTCCGCGGCTCAACTTCGGAGCAGGGTCACAGTGGCAGCAGAAGGGCTCCGGGGACACCTTCACGATGACCTCCCGCACCAGGTCGGGAGGGTACCTTCGCATGCCTGGCGGGTCGGTGGCGGTCAGTAACGCCGATCTGCTGGCCGAGTATGTCTGGGTGGGGCGTGATCACACGGACTTCTGCTGCGGCATCCATGATGAGCACATGATGCCGCACAGGGGATGCATAATGAGATAGATGCGTTGGATTGATTTTGCATCGAAGGAATAACCTGCTATGCTATCTCTTGATCGGCTGGAGATGGCATAGCAGGCTTGCTTGCAAAACCATTCCCATGCTAACGTCGCAAACAATTACCTCATCAACGAGTCAAAAGGCAGGTGAATACGATGAACGCTTCTACCAATCAGAACCCGACAACCGGATGCTCAAAGCAGACCGGACAATTCGGCACGTATTCACCCACCGGCAATTGGCTTCGCGGAGTGATCAAAAGGGGTACCTAGGAAAACACTAGGAACCTCAGGGTCACTCGCAGCCAAACCGGCAGCAGTGGCCCTTTTTGTTTGCCCGACAAGGGGAGGTAGCTCAGATGGTAGAGCGGCGGTCTCCAAAACCGCAGGCCGCAGGTTCAAGCCCTGTCCGCCCCGCGCAGTACAACGCACCACCAGCAGTACCGGCCACACCACGGCCGCGCTTCTCTAGCTCAAATGGCAGAGCAGCTGACTCTTAATCAGCGGGTTCCCGGTTCAAGTCCGGGGGGAAGCACGAAGCCCCAGGGCATCACGGGCGTATTGAGAATTCCATAGTGAACAAGCAACATATCGCGGCCCCCAGTAGCGCGGGGGCCCGCTCGGCAAATTACCTAAGCGGCCAAAAGGGGGCGACTGTAAATCGTCTGCGAAAGCTTCGTGAGTTCGAATCTCGCATTTGCCACCAAGCCAAGAACTCCCCGGGAATCCTGGGGTGCCCTGGTGAACACACGCCGTCCAGGTGTAGCGCGGCGCTGCACGCTGGCGGGGGACACGAATCGGATCGCGACCGCGGACACCCATCAAGACCCGAACCATCTCGGAAAGCCCTCGGGAGCTAACAGCACTGGACCGGACGCCGCACCTCGGGACGTAGCTCAGCTTGGCTAGAGCGCCCGCTTTGGGAGCGGGAGGTCGCAGATTCGAATTCTGTCGCCCCGACAAGCTGCCCCGGATACGGGCAGAGCCCGCGGAGGCCACAACCTCGCGGCGGCATAGTCCTGCATAGCTCAATTGGCAGAGCGCCCGACTGTTAATCGGAAGGTTCCTCGTTCGAGTCGAGGTGTAGGAGCTGCGCACAGCGCAATCCAGCCAGCAGCCAGCTGGCCCAGGACTAGGAAAGGCGGCCCAGGATGCCCAGAGAAATCCATGACCTCATCGACATGCCAGACTTCAACTGGGACACCCAGCATGGGCGTGGGGAGTGGTCTTTGCGGGACGTATCCTCGGGGATGGTTTTCCTCGATGACGTTTGGCGGAAGCCGGAGTGCCGGGAGCATGGGGCGATGAACGCTGTCACTCGTGCTCGTGACATCTGGCGTTGCCTTACGTGTGGGCGCTCGTGCTTCATGGGCGCCGTGCGGTGACTGGGGCGCCCGGGGATCTCCGGGCCCCTGCTGGGAGTATTGGCTGAGCGGCCTAAGGCGCTCGTCTTGAAAACGAGAGCGGGCAGAAACCCGCCAGAGGTTCGAATCCTCTATACTCCGCTTTGACGCAATGCAATACTGCGTGTAGTATCTTAGTGTAGTCCGAATCAACGAACGGAAGCCCATGAGCCCCCGAGTCAACGTCAAGAAGCTCCACCCCGATGCGGTCGTCCCATCCTTCGCCAGCCACGGCGACGCAGGCGCCGACCTCGTCTCCGTCGAAGACGGCCGCATCCTCCCCGGCAACCGCGCCTTCGTGAAAACCGGGATCGCCGTCGAACTCCCCGAAGGGACCGTCGGGCTCATCCACCCCCGATCCGGCCTGGCCGCTAAGCACGGCGTCACCGTCCTGAACGCGCCCGGCACGATCGACAGCGGCTACCGCGGCGAGATCGGCGTTGTCCTCTTCAACTCAAGCCTCGAAGCCTTCCACTACAAGGCCGGAGACCGCATCGCCCAGTTCGTCGTCCAGGAGCACCTCAACCCGGACTACGTCGAGGTCGAGGACCTGACGGAAACCGCCCGCGGCACCGGAGGCTTCGGCTCAACAGGCGGCTTCGCCACCGCCACCGTCAACTAACCCAGGCTTGCCCGGCCGCCCAAGAGGCCGGGCAAAACCCGGGGCCGTAGCTCAATGGCAGAGCCCCAGTCTTCCAAACTGACCACGCGGGTTCGATTCCCGTCGGCCCCTCTCGAACGTACCCACTCGAAAGCTCCCGCGAGGAGCGGGTATGTACCGCCCTGCCGGGCCTCGCGGTGACCGGCAAGGCGCTCACCCCTACGTCCCCGGGGGAACTGAGCAGCGGTAACGGGGGCGGGGCATCCGGGCATGGATGCCCTTAGGGGTCCCGTGAGATCAAGGGAACCCGTTGCAGGAGAGTGATGGACCTACCCATGACCGCTGATCCCGGGCGTAGGCCTCAACTGCATCATTGCCCACCGCCGCCTTAGCTCAGTGGCAGAGCGCGCTCTTGGTAAGGGCGAGGTCGGGAGTCCGATTCTCCTGGGTGGCTCGGCGGATGCCTGCGGAAATCCTTACTCCGCTCGGGTGCGTTCCGGCCAACTTGAGTGACCCGCGTAGCGGCTCTCCTCATGCAAGAGGAACGCGCGGTCGTAGTAGGCGACCCCCGCAGTCTGCCCCCCTAGCTCAGTGGTACGAGCGACTCCTTTGTAACGAGTAGGTCGTCGGTTCGATCCCGACGGGGGGCTCTGGGGTGACCGAGTATCGAGCGACCCGGCGTAGCGGCCGGGGGTAGCGGAATGCGCGGCACGGCCGCCGGGGCAGCTACCCTGGCGGAAATGCGGGGCCGCGAGGTCGCCGTTCCCTGGTTCGACTCCAGGCGCTCCACCATGTTTTTCCTAATCCTCGCTGGTGTAATTGGCAACACGTCGGCCTTTGGAGCCGGTATTCGAGGTTCGAGCCCTCGTCGAGGAGCGATGCATTTCTCAGAGTGAGGACGTGGCTTTGGCTGTCCTATTGAATCGGCTACACTATATAGTTGAAGCTTCTCGTAAGAGCGGCATCGCAGGTTGCAGTAGCCGCAGGGAATAAAATCCCAGCTGGATGAATAGATACAACGAGACGGGAAGCTCCCTTTTCGGGCAAAAACCATGCCCAAGGAATTTCCTCACCGATCCTTGAAAGCGTAAAGGAAGACAATGAATCGACGTTCCCGCCTGGGGGCCCTGGCCTCCATCGGCACCCTCAAGTTCGCAATGGGCGCCGCAGCTTTCGCTGTCGTCGGCGCCATGATCGTCCCCGCCTCCACGCAGGCCTTCAGCGGCTCCACTGTGAACCCCGGAAACTCCTGGACCGCAGGCAAGGTCGCCCTGATCAACAACCGGGCCGCCGCCACCTTCTCCGCCACCGGCATCACCCCGGGATACACGGACACCCGTTGCATCACAGTGACTTCACAGTCCGACATAACCACGATCCTGTCGTTCTACGGCGCTCAGACCAGCAACACCAACGGCCTCGCCGACAACCTGAACCTCAAGGTCGAAGCAGGCTCGGGCGTAGCTGACACAACCGCGAACTGCACCGGGTTCGTCGCTTCCCAGACCCTCCACGACGGCGTCATGTCCGCCCTCAGCAGCGCTCACGGAACCGCGCCGACGGCAATCGACATCACGACGCAGCTCGCGGCCGGAGCTTCCCAGCAGTTCCGCATCACCGCCTCCCTGCCCAGCGGCGCCCCGAACACTGTTCAGAGTGGAACCGCTGGCATGGACTTCAACTGGATCAACCGCAGCCTGTAACCCCCCGTGACGGACCCGCGGGTACGTCAAACTGAAAGGCGTTCCCGCAATGACCCGACGGCACTTTGTAGCTCTAATGCAGAGTGCCGTCGCCGTCACCGCATACTTCGGGCTCAGCGTCCTCGGGTTCCTCGCGGCCTGGGCTCTCCTACCCATGCTGTTCGGCTGGGTGCCGACAGCCGTGATGTCAGGGTCAATGGAACCAACCCTGACTGTCGGCGAAATCGTCGTCGCCCAGCCAGCATCCCAGGATGAGATCCGCGCCGGGCTCGTGCAACCCGGCCGGGTTGTTCTGGCCGATAACCCCATGGACCCGGGCACGCTCTACACGCACAGGGTCACCGCAGTCCTCCCGGACGGACGCTTCGTCACCAAGGGCGACAACAACGGGTCCCTGGACCCGGAACCCCTCTCGCCCGAGAAAATCGTCGGCGTCGAGAGAATGAAGATCCCCCTGGTCGGCTACCCAATTCAGGGCATTCACTCAGGGAACCCCTGGCCAGCTGCAGCGTTCGTCCTTTTCATCGCCGTGGCAGCCGCCGTCATCCGGTCCGAAGATGCCCGCAGGGAATCCAGGGTCACCTACAGCACCCGCGCTGAAGCGAAAGCTGCCCGGAAGCGGAAGCGCAGCATCTTCGCCAAGACGGTATCAAGTGCCGCCACTGTCGCAGCCCTCACGGCCGCACTTATCGTCGGCGGCGCCACAGCCAACTTCACGGGCACAACGGCTAACAAGGGCAGTTCGTGGGCCGCGGCATCCAGCTTTGGCGGCAGCCCCCAGGTCGCCTCATGTGGCGGTGGAACCTACACGGTCACTGCAGGAGCCACTGTCACCTGCGCCGTCGGCACCGTATCCGGCACTACGACCAACTACACCCTGACCGTCACCGGCACCGGAGCGCTCGTCCAATGGACCGTCACGACCGACTGGTCCGGGGTGACGAAGTTCCAGTCCGCGAAGGCGTACGGAACCGGCGTCTCAGATACGGGCACCATCACGCAGGTGACTGGGTACAAGATCGGCGGCGCCGCCAACGGCTGCCAGCCGTCCGCATCCTGTAACCACGCCTACGTCTCCTCGACCAAGGCGGCGGAAGTCTTCACCGTCCAGGTCGTCGTCTCCCCATAGGCGCCCATGCCAGGGAGAACTGTGCCCCGCGCTTCGGGCGGTCATCATGCTTGTTCGCTATGGTCCTGGTGCTGTGGGTGAGAGGCATAGCCAGCCGCCTGCAAAGCGGCCCACGCCGGTTCGAATCCGGCCAGCACCTCCAAGAAGCACCCATTGGGTGCTGTGCTGGCTTGGCTAAAAGTACGCGGCAGGCTAGGCTATATCCGGCGGGTCAAGCAGTCGGCCCGCGCACAAGACACTGACGGCTCAATGGGCATCCTAGGTACCCCGAGAGCTTCCCGACAGTCACCCATCGGGAGGATGGCGTTAGCTCAGCGAAGGCACCCCGCAGCGCACGGGGACCGGGCAAGAGCGCCGGTCAAACCCCGGGGTTGCTCTCAGGGCGGCCGGAGGTCCCAGGTTCAACTCCTGGACGCCATACAACGCAGGATCGGCTAATCCGAGAGGCCGCACATGGAATGGCTCGTCAACGTCTTCACCTACCAGGGTCCCGACCCTCGACCGAGCACCCAAGAGGCCCGAGGACTCCAGGGGAACCTCATGGGCACCTACTCCAAGCACGTCTCGACCGTTCACTGGGGGCACGGCGGTGACTGGGAGGACTTCTTCGAGCAGGCCTACCGCCTGAACGCCGCACTGGAGGGCTTCGGCGCCCGGAACGTGTGGGTGCAGGTCGATGGGCGCTCGACGGCGGTGAACGCGGCCACTGGCGAGCGGCGGCCGACGACGGATCTGGAGCACTTGCCGATCTACGGCGCCCAGCCGGGTCGCCCCGGCCATTTCCTCAGCGTCACAGTCGACGATCGCCTCGCAGACAGCTATGCCAGCCATGCAGCGTTCCTCGCCGCGGCGGGCCGCCCATTCCGGGTTGCCGGGTTCGGTACTGACGCCAACGACATAGTCGAGGTCATCCAGCTGATGAGCCGCGAGGGGGTCCGTGACTTCTTCGTGAAGGCGAACCCTGCCAAGACCGGCCTCTTCCAGTTCGCCATCCCAGCCGGAAGTACCGATCGGGAGGTTTTCCGCTCGTTCTCCGCCATGGCAAGCGACGCCGTTATGCACCTCGAAGGGAAGGCGGACGCGTTCTTTGTCCAGGGGCGCGTGGACATGGAGTACGAATACCGTCTCTTTGTCGTCGACCACCGCGTTGTGGCGGGAGCGGGCTGCATCGAGGAGCACACGCCCCTCGATAACCTCGGGGACACCTTTGACCCCCGGGTGCGCCGTAGCCGACCCCAGCGCAGCGCCGTGGAAACCCGCCCGGAGGTCGTGGTCGACCTGGTGGCCTTCGGGAGTCGGGTGGTTGCCGATCTCGCGGCCGAAGTGCCGGACCTGGGCACCTACGTCCTTGACGTGGCCCTGGGCTCCAATGGGGCGCCTCTGGCGATCGAGCTGAACGGGATGCTGAACGCTGGCCTGTATGCGGTGAACCCAACGCTGATCACCCGCGCGATGGCAGATGCCCCGCATACGTCGATGCCGACCAGGCCTGCGATGATGGCTGGTTTGGGGCGGTTCGTGGCGTCGGGGGTGCGTGATGATGCCGTGATTCGGATGGTGTGATCGCCTGCTGCTGCGCCGCGATAAGGCGCTGGCTTTGGGGTGTTTGAGGCAATCGCCTCGCAAGCTACACGGCGAGTTGCTTTCTGTCAAACAATAGTGTAGACTCCAAGTTAGAAAGACCAAACAGACTCTAACCGAAAGCACTGACCGTGAAGACCACCCACAAGACCATCGCCACCATCGCCATCCTCACCGCCCTGGCGGGCGGAGCCACCGGCTGCAGCAACAACGCAGACGCCGCCTCCACCCCCGCGGCAACCACCACTGCGCCCGCAGCCGACAAGGCACCCGCCGAGGTCGTCAAGACCATCGAAGGCTTCGTCGCCGCGACCACGTCCGACCAGATCGCCAAGGATCTTCCGGACCACGTCACCGCCGACACCTTCACCCCGGCCCTCGCATTCGTCGACATGGGCGACTCCGATGTCACCAAGGTGAAGAAGGCCATCTCCGACTTCGCCCTGGTGAAGGTTGCCGACGCCAAGACCAAGATCGCCGTGGTCGTCGACCCGGCATCCGTCAAGGTCGACGGCGACACCGCAACCGTCCCCGCCGACAAGATCACCGTCAACGCAGGCGACAAGAAGGCGGCTGACAGCGACAACCTCGCCAAGAACGTCACCACCCTGAAGTACACCGACGGCGCCTGGAAGCTCGCCTACCCCAAGGACGCACCCAAGCCCACCGAAACCCCGGCCGCGACCGGCACCGCAACCCCGACGCCCAGCGCCACCAAGTAACACCCCGCGGGACCCTTCACGGTCACCTTCCCGCCAATGGCCGCACCCCCACCAGGAGGTGCGGCCACCGGCATGTCCGACCAGCATCACCCTCACCGCACCCTGTAGAACACCCCTCGGGCCCAAACGCCCGCGGGGCACCCGGAAAGAGCAACGACATGACCCCCGCAACACAGCTTGTCACCCAGGCCCACGCCATCAACTGGAACCGCATCCAGGACGATAAGGACGTGGATGTCTGGAACCGCCTGGTCAACAACTTCTGGCTGCCTGAGAAGGTGCCGCTGTCCAATGACATCCAGTCCTGGGCGACTCTGACCCCGGAGGAGCAGCTGCTCACCATGAGGGTGTTCACCGGCCTGACCCTCCTGGACACCATCCAGGGCACCGTGGGCGCCGTCTCGCTGATCCCGGACGCAATCACCGACCACGAGGCCGCCGTCTACACGAACATCGCCTTCATGGAGTCCGTGCACGCGAAGTCCTACTCCTCGATCTTCTCCACGCTCTGCTCGACCAAGGAGATCGACGACGCGTTCCGCTGGTCCGTGGAGAACGAGCACCTTCAGAAGAAGGCGCAGATTGTCATGGACTACTACCAGGGCGACGACCCGTTGAAGCGCAAGATCGCCTCGACCCTCCTCGAAGGCTTCCTCTTCTACTCGGGCTTCTACCTGCCGATGTACTGGTCCTCGCGCGCGAAGCTGACAAACACGGCTGACCTGATCCGCCTGATCATCCGTGATGAGGCCGTCCACGGTTACTACATCGGCTACAAGTTCCAGAAGGGCCTGGAGAAGGTCTCCGAGGAGCGCCGCCAGGAACTCAAGGACTACACGTTCGAGCTGCTCTTCGAGCTGTACGAGAACGAGGTCCAGTACACGCACGACCTGTACGACGGCGTCGGCCTGGCAGAAGACGTGAAGAAGTTCCTGCACTACAATGCGAATAAGGCGCTGATGAACCTCGGCTATGAGGCGATGTTCCCGGCCGCGGTCAGTGACGTGAACCCGGCGATCCTCTCGGCTCTGTCCCCGAATGCGGACGAGAACCACGACTTTTTTTCCGGGTCGGGGTCCTCCTACGTCATTGGCAAGGCAGTGAACACCGAGGATGATGACTGGGATTTCTGATTGACAACTACCTATAAACCGGGTACTGTTTATAGGTAGTTAGCCGTCATAGCTCAGGGGATAGAGCGACCGCCTCCTAAGCGGCAGGCCACTGGTTCGAATCCAGTTGGCGGCACTCACCACCAACACCACACCCAAACAGGAGCCATCATGCCTGACCTTCTCCACCCCGAAATCATCAAGCCCCTCGTAGACGACGCATGCTCCAGCAGTCGGACCGTCAACGTCGGCAACGTCAACAGCGTCCACATCAAGCTCTTCGCCCGCGGCTCCGAACCCAAGACCGTCGTCGCACTCCTCGTCGGCAACCAGCGCGAGGCCGAGATCTCCTCCGAGGACCACAAGGGCATCATCGCCTTCACGGACGGTATCAACCAGGGAATCAGGGACCTCGCAGCCTAACCGCCCCGATCCAGCACCAAAGCCGCCCTGCAGCCCCGCAGGGCGGCTCTGGTGTTCAATGGGACCAGGCCCCGCCCGGGCCAGCTCGTCCGAGGAGCCTCGCATGCCCCGACCACCCGTCATCGAAATCAACGACGACTTCGTCCAGCTCGTTGGAGAACCCACCGCGCAGCGACTCGTGAGCCGGGTCCACAGCGACGGCGATTGCCAGACTTGCGGCGCCAGCCTCGGCGCCCTCCCCGTGAACCTCCTCGCCCAGTGCCTCACAAGGTCGGCCGAGGGTTTCGGTCCCTGGCTGGTCACAGCCCATCACGTCCAATGCGAACGCCCCGTGATGACCCGAACCGGGGCGGTAAAGATCGAATCCAGCATCGGCGTCACATACCGCGCCGTCGGCCTCTCGCTCCGGCCCGGTCAGCGCGGAACAGGCGGCCTCCTCGCCAGGTTGAAAACCGAGACGCCGACGATCGAAACCCCGCTGCCCATCCTTTGGGTATGCCCCAGCATCGATCTCTTCCTCATCGACGTAGTCTCTCCCGGCAACGCCATCGACCGGGACCTTCAGCAGTACCTGCAGGAGCCCGGCTTCCACAACATGATCGACAGCCTTCCCAGCCCCCGCGACCACAAGGGTCCCCAGGGTACGCGGGCGCGCATCGACGGGAACCTCCTGATCACCACCCCGCCCATGGGATGGTCCCTGGCCATCGAACCCGACGGACCGTATGAGCGCGCCATCCACGCAAACGGCGGCGTCCTTGTCCTCGTGAGCACGAGCGGAGCAATTCACACGCCCGGGCTCCTCGAAGCCGCACTCGACCCGCTCATCACCGCGGGCGAGGTCGCGGGGGCGTGGGTTCCCCTCGCCGTCCGGTCGTAGCGCCCGCAAGCGATAACACGAGCATCAGGTGTCCCACCAGCTACACTAAACCCGCACCACGGCCGCCGGGCCGGACACGAACGAAAGGCCGCCCCCATGAGGCGAACCGCCACCACTCTCGCCCTCCTGGGCATGCTCTCGCTTACCGGCTGCGCCTCCACCGCGCCCGCCGCAACGCCGACATCCACGGGCACCGCAGTAACCCCGGCCGCGGACCCGACCGACCTGCTCGATTGCAGCCCGCAGCTGAAGAAGGCCGCGGACCCGGCACTCTTCGACGGAAGCCACTGCTGGACTTCATCGGACGTTCCCCTGACCATGACCACCCATGGGGACTCCGTCTTCGCACTGGTCAAGCAAATCAACGGTTCCGGCCTCAAGGTGGTTGCCCGCAACGCCGCCGACGGCAAGAAGCTCTGGACATCTGCCGCGCTTGAAGACATCGCCCCCGGCTCCTCGAACCTGCTGCAGCTGAAGGACTTCAGCGCCAGGGGAGTGGAGTCGGTAGCTGTCGGGTACCGACTCAAGGAGGGCTTCAGAGTCCTCGTCTTTGACGCCAAGAGCGGTAAGGAACTCGGCCGCGCCGACGAGGCAACGTCACCTCGGGAAGTGACATGGGGTTCCGGTGCCGTCGCACTGAAGGGCTACAAGGACGAAGTCTCCGTCCTGACCTCGACCACTCTGGCGTTCAAGGAACTCCCTGCGCTTCCCTGGGACGCGAAAGCCCCCGCCGCCAATGACACCCTGTCTCCGACGATCCTCGGAAATCACGTCCTGTACGCGACCCCCGATCGCTTGGTGCTCGACATGGCGGCCCCCGGCACTGCGGGCCCAGTCCTGACGGACGCCGCTGGGGCTAAGCTCGCGAACCTCCCGCGCGGCGCGGGAATGCCCGCGGCCGCGTTCTGCGGTGACTACGGACTGGTGGACAAGGAGGACGGCGGCAAGCCCGAGTGGATCGACCTCACCTCCGGGAAGCAGGTCCCTAAGCCGGGCTGCACGAACCTGGACCACATCACGATGGGCCCGGCCGAAAGCGGCACGGTCGGAGTCGGTGCGCTCAACGGCATCATCGCCCCGGACGGTAAGCGCATCGCAATCGCGGGGGTTGGGACATTCAGTACCGCGGACGGCACTGTGGTGCCGCTCGCAAAGGGGTTCGGTGCCTATGGCATTGCAGGGGACAAGCTCATGGGGCCGGTTGCCAATTACGACCTCACGACCGGGCAGGAGATCCCTCACGCGGACATGACCAGCATGACGGGAGTTGCCGTATTCGGCAGCAAGGGGGCTTCCACGGCGGTCTTCAGGTCCTCCTCCTGGGGGCTGGGTGGCGTCGCTGTGAAGTAGCAGTGAGCTGAACGCCGAAATGTGCGCGTCGAGTTGCCGCTAAAATAGTCAGACTGCTACACTATCTGCTAGTCAGGTAGTTGCATCGGGCTCGCAGCCCGGGGAGGGCCATTCCACATCGGAATGGCCCTCCCCGCATCTCCAACAAACCACGCCCGGCGTGCCCTGCGAACCCGATCGACTTCAACAGCGGTGCGTGAGAACGCAGAAGTGGACGGCCCTTGAGCAGTGGACGCGCAGGAGACCTGCGGCTAAGCCAACTTCTCGGCGGAACGATGGCCACGGAGGAGTTCGTCCCCAAAGCGCTCCCCACCAGGTTGGCCGCCTTCATCGCCTCCATCGTCGCCCTCACCTTGGGCGTCAGCACCCTCGCCTACGCGGCAGGCCTCTCCATTTCAGGCGGCGCATCCATGGCCGTCAACTACTGGAACGCCCTCCCCGAAGACCTTCCCCTCAACGTCGCACTCCCGCAGCACACCGTCCTCCTCGACAAAAACGGCAACGAATTCGCCCGCTTCTACAGCGAAAACCGAATCGACGTGCGCCCCGAGAACATCTCACCCAACTTCACGGACGCGCTCCTCGCAACTGAAGACGCCCGCTTCTACGACCACGGCCCCATAGACCTACAAGGAACCCTCCGGGCCGCGATCCACAACACCAGCGGCACCGAAGTCCAAGGCGCCTCCACGATCACGCAGCAACTCGTCCAGAACATCCTGCTCAACAGTGCCCGGGATCAGACCGAGAAGTCCGTCGCCGTCGGCACCACTTACGGGGACAAGCTCAGGGAGCTGAAGTACGCCGTAGGTCTGGAGAAGTCGCTCACCAAGCCCGAGATCCTGAACACCTACTCCAATACGGTCTTCTTCGGGAACTCCGCCTACGGCGTCGAGGCCGCAGCCAGGATCTACTTCAACCGCACAGCGGCCACCATTACCCGCGCACAAGGGGCCTTGCTCGTCGGCCTCCTCCGCGGACCGGCCGTCTACGACCCCTTCACCCACCCCGAAGCAGCGAAGAACCGCCGCGACACCGTCCTGGGCCGCCTGGCCGCCACCGGGAAAATCAGCCCCGACGAACTCACGGCCGCCGAAGCCGAACCCCTCGGGATCAACCGCGGAACCCTCGCCTCCGGGTGCGCGAAGTCCAAGTACCCGTTCTACTGCTCCCTGGTCCGCAAAGAAATCCTCACCGACCCGGCCTTCGGCGCCACCAGCGAAGCCCGGGAAGACCGCCTCACCCGCGGTGGCATGATCTTGAAAACCGCGCTCGACCCCGCAGCCATGGACGCCGCCCAAGCGGCCGTGACGGATGCACTCGGGAACACCAACCGAGCCGCACTCGGCACCGCCGTCATCAAACCCGGCACCGGCCAGATCATCGCGATCGCACAAAACCGGGACTGGGGGAGCGCGGACGGTCAGACCCAGATCATCTACGCCGACAGCCAATTCCAGGTCGGCTCCTCCATGAAGCCCATCACCCTCGCCACCGCACTGGAGCAAGGCATCCCGGTCACAACCCGCCTGAATGCCGACAGCCCCTACCGGCCAGCGACCCTCGACTCCCCAGAGGGCGGCTTCATCAACTACGGCAACATCAGCTACGGAACCGTCGACGCCCGGCAAGCCATCAAGATGTCGCTGAACACCTACTTCATCCGCCTCATCGAGCGAACCGGCGTCCTCCCCGTAGCGGACATGGCGGCACGCCTCGGCATCACCTCACTCCCTCGAACGGGAGCCAACGCCATCAAGGGCCAGGAAGCCTCCCTAACCCTCGGCGCCTACGAAATCTCACCCATCGAAATGGCCAACGCCTACGCCGTCTTCATCGGCGGCGGCATCGAATGCAAACCATCCACCATCATCTCGGGCACCCGCGCCGACAGCGGCGCACCCATCCAAACCCCAAACCCCGACTGCCACCAGGCCATCGCCCCCGCAGTCGCCAACACCGTCGCCGACACCCTCCGCCAACCCCTGACAGCCGGAGGCACCCTGGGTGAACTGGGCGGACTCGACGGCCGCGAAGCCGGAGCCAAGACCGGCACCACGAACGACTTCGCCGCCAACTGGATCGTAGGCTTCACGCCTCAGTACTCCACGGCGGTATGGCTGGGCGACCCCCGTGGCGGCACACAGCACCCCCTCGACTCCGTGCAGGCTTTCGGCCGCGAGTACCGAAATCTCACGGGTAGCGAGGTCGCCGCCCCCGTGTGGAAGACCATCATGAACCGGATCAGCGCGGGTCTCCCTGCCGTCCCCCTGCCCAAGAGCGACGACGCCGCCAGCAGTGCCGTCACCGCAAAGGCCGTACCGGACCTTCGCGGCATGTCCACCAAGGAAGCGATGACACTCCTCGTCCAGAATGACCTGATCCCCGCTCTCGTACCCGCCACTGCGGCACCGAACTCCCTGTACGGCGCCGATGTGGTCGTAGCGCAGGCCCCGGCACCTGGGAGTTCCTTCGGCTACAAGCAGGTCGTCAATCTCACCCTGAGCGACGGAAGCAACACCACCCTCAGCACTCCGGAGAAGCGGTAATGCCAATGACACCCTTCGCCCGGCTCATCAGCGGCAACCCGGCAGCCGCCCTCGCCTTCGGCGGCGGCGCCATCGGCGCTGTCGGCGCAGGAATCGCAGGAGTACTCATCCTCGCCGGGGTCCCGTCCGTGCAGGCGCCACAGCAGGCACCCCCGGCCGCCGAGCAGGCGCCAGCGCCTGTCGCCGCCTGGCAGGACAGCCCGGCAAGCCAAGCCCTCGCCCAGGCGCTCTCCAAGGCTCCTGACGGCTGGAGCAAGGACGGCGACACGCAAAGAGCCGTGACGCCACCCTTCCCCTACTCGTGCCCGCAACCCGGCACAGCGCCAGCAGTATCCCTCGCCCAGGCGTACAACGTCAGCGGAGCCCGCGTGCAGGTCGTCGTCCAGGCCTACACCGCCGGAGCGGGCGCGGACGCCATGACCCGGCAACTCGGCAACGTCGGAGTCTGCTCCGGTTCCGACGGCAGCGCCTACGTCACGACCACCTCGTCTCCCGCGCCCGGCATCGAATCCCACCAGGCGAACACCAACCGCGGAGGCATCAAAGCCACCGTCATCTCATCCCGCCGCGGAGACGTACTGACCCACGTCATAGGTACTCCCGGCGCGCCCGTGCAGGCCCTCAGCGTCGCCTTCGACACCGTCCTCGAACGCGCCCTCCAGGGCAAATGCCTACAGGAAGACTCCAAAGCGTCAGACGCATCCCGCTCCCCGTGGTCCGCCGCAGGTTACAAGCCCTACACGGCACCGCAGAAGGTGAGCATCGCCGCGGCGAAGCTCCCCGACATTCCCTCCGGCACTACCGCCACACGGACGGAACTCCCGGCAAAGGTCCCGGAAATCACCGAGGTGGCACCCCTGCCGAAGCCGTCCTACCCGGTCTGGCCAGCGATGCCGGACCACATGGACCTGCCCGTCGCCCCCGACGCCCCAGATCCAAAGGCCCCCACCGAGGCGTCCATCGACGTTCCGTCCGCTGACCAGGGCGGCCCAGGGTGCGGCTGGGCATTCACCGGCATGAAAGCCCCAGCATTCGACACGGCGGCGGCCGAGAAGACTCGCACCGAGCTAACCTTGACGGCAATCACGAAGCTCAACGACCAGGCCAAGACCTGGCAGACTTCCGTGCTCGACTATTGGGTCAAACTGGCAGCCTTCGACAAGGCGGCGAACGCCTACAAGGACTACGCCAAGGCCGTCACCGACGCCAACACGGCATGGGCGGCCACAGGAAAGCTCTGGGACACCTATAACCAAAACCTCGCCTCTTACCAGAAGCAGGTGAAGGCCCGTGCGGATTTCCAGGACCGGAAGAAGGCAGCGGCCGCTGACTTCGACAAGGCCGTCGCGGCGTGCTCGGCTCCTCAGCCAACCCCATCGCCCAGCCCATCGCCTACACCTTCACCCACATCGACAGGGCCGAGCGACGGCTCCGCGCCCGTCGCATCGCCTCAACCGTCCCCGACCACGCAAGCACCTAAGTCGGGGTGCCCAGCGAAGCGACCCGCTATCCTCGATCAGGCCGTACCCGAAGTCGAAACCGAGCCAACCCCACCAGCAGATCCGAGGCCCAAATCATGACGGCCCCCGCCCGCGCCCCACGTCACCCTTTCCGCTGGCGAGAACCAGACGCAGCCCAGGTGACCGCCCAGTACCGGCGCGCCAAGAAGCGCCAGGCGCAGGCCGCGGGAACCATGGGGGCCCTCCGAGGAGAGGTCGCGAACCTGAACTCCCGGGCCCGGCAGATGGAATCGGATGGCCGCGACGCCTCACAGGTGAGAGCTGCGGTCGCCCGCGCCGAGACGAAACTGGCCGCCGCCGCCCAGGAGATGGAAGCGGCCGCCAACGACTACAGGGTCGCCCACATCGAGCTGCTGATGACCCCGGCCGCGCAAGGCCACTACGTCGCCGCCATCAGCAAGCAGCAACTCCTCGCCAACCTCTCAGAGGACGACGACGAACTCGCCGCCCTGACCGCCATGAGGGGCACCCTGTCGCTCATCCTGGCCATCGCCGAACAGCGCCGCACCCAGGTGGCCGCAGGCGCCGCAGGGCACACTATCTCCGAAGAGATGCTGACGGGGGCCGCAGCTGCCGCCACAGGCGTCTTCCAAGGACCCGACGGGCGCATCCACGAACTCCGGAACGTCGACGGGACCCCGTGGATCACCCGCGGAAGCCTGGGGCCGCTCCCGTACGACTACGTCCCGGGCATGAGCTTCGGGGAAGGTCAGATCCTCCTGAACCCTGCCGTGCAGCTGCAACGGCAAGTCGAGGCCGGGGAACCGACAGGGTACCGGGCGGCCTGCAGCCTGATCCTCTAACGGAACTGCGCGAGACCTGGCAGATGGGTTTCCACCAGGCGGGCCATGTCCGGCGCCAACTGCCTGGCAACAGCCCAGCGGCCGCGATTGATCCCGTCCGAGTCCACCAGCATCCCAACGCGGGCACTCCGCTCCGGCACCCCAAGGGCGATCTGCTGCGCGTACAGGGGATTCATCTCGATCCCGCGGCGAGCGAAGTAGGCGCGCACCTCATGCCCATCCCACTGCCAAATCGGGGCAAGAGCCTCATCACCCAAGGTGCCGTCCTTCTCATGCCGGGCGACGACCCCCTTCCTCGACGCGAGCAGCACGTACCGCTGAAACGACTCCTCCGCACGGAGCCCGTAGATCGAGCGCTTACCGAACCGTGCAACCGCCTCGGCAATGGGCCGGGTGATCGTCGCCTCGCGCAGCTCATCCTTCTGCACCTTCGGTACACCGGCCTCCAGCTGACCCGACTCCCGCAGAATTTCCAAGGCGCCCGGCTTCGCGTGGATGACGTGAAGATTCAGAGCCCAGTCGTTCGCGACCCGGTGGATGTACTCCAGGTTCTGCGGGAACTCCAGCCCCGAGTCGTAGAAGACGACTGGGACCTCCGGGAAGACCCTGCGGGCCAGGTCCACGCACGCGCCGGAGTCCTTGCCGCCGGAGAATGTCACCCAGGCGGAGGGGTGTAGGTTGAACCACGCCTCGATCGATTTGAGGGCGGCGTCTTCGCGCTCGGGCAGGCGCGGCATGTAGCGGCGTGCGGTCTGGTCTTTGAGCTTCATGGTGCCATTGCCGATTCTATGAGTAGGTCAGGGTTCCACGATGGGGGCCTCAGCGCGTACCAGCCCAGTCGGTAGTCGACTTCGAGCTGGTCTGCGCACGGCGGGGGACAGGGGCGAAGCAGGGAGTCCCCGGCGCCGAGGTGGGTGACCCTGTCGGGGTTCCCGGTGACCTCTTCGAAGGTCCAGCCGGTGACCATGCCTTCGCCTGTTGTGCGGCGGCGGCCGATGAAGCGGACGCTGGCCAGTAACCGCTCGATCTTCGCGAGGTCTCCGACGCCCCACCAAGTTGCTTCGCCGCACATGACGACGGGGGAGGGTTGCATCACGTCCCGGTAGGGGCCCTTGCTGACGAGGACCTGTGGGATGGGCTGGATGGCGTACTGGTGGGCGTGCCGGAGGTCCGGGACCTGGAAGAACGTCCGCGGTTCGGGGATCTCCTCGGGGTCGTTGTTCAGCTGAACGCACGTCGCGGCCCAATGCCAGTCGCTTCCCGTTGCGCAGACCGAGAGGGGTAGTGCGAGGTCCGCGGCGCCGTCGGAACTCATCCGGGTGCCCTCACAGCGGCGTACCTGGGCGGCGAGGAGCCCGGCCAGGTCGAGGCCGTAGGGCTGGTCGACGCAGAGGCCGCCGCGCAGCGTGGCGGTCACCTTGAACGGGACGTGCCCGGGGGATGGGGTCACAGCCATTCGAGGGCCGCCATGATCTCTTCACGGTTGGCCAGGACTTCCGCGCGCCAGTCAACGGATGACGCGGGGACAGGATCACCCCAGCAGTCCGTTTCAACCTTGGTGTAGGCGGGCTCCACCCATCCGTGGCCGCGAGCCTTCCCGCCGCCGATGTGGGCCTTCTTCGACCACGCCTTCAGGACATCGTCCAGGAACGCGGCCTCAGTGTCGGTGCCGTCCTCAAGGGCGATCGAGTGCATCAGCTGCGACCCTGCGACGAGGGCATCCTGGAACCACAGCATCTGGCCGCTGCCAGCGGGTAGCTGGTCTCCGTCTTCCCTGATGACGTAGGGCGCCGCGCTGGCATCTTCAACGTCAGCGACGCGTGAGTACTGCTCCCGCTGGATGAGATTCCAGATAGACGGCAGCGAGGCCGCGGGCACCTTGTCCTGCAGCCATGCTGTTTCAGCGGCAAGGGGGATGGCCTTGTCCACGATGAGGCGGCCGGACAGGATTCGACCTCCGCCAGCGACACCGAATACCCCGATCAGCGGGACGAGGGAGCGGAGAGTGCCCTGCTTGGCTCCTGTCATCGTCTCGCTCTTGGCGCGAGTTTCCGTCAGTGAGCCGCCAGTGCGGAACGCATGAACCGTATGGAAGGGCAGTCGCCGCTCATCCAGCCCGGCCGTGAGTGCCGACTGGAACAGGATCGACGCGACCCGGCGCAGTTCGCCCCGGATCACGCCCCCGGACACGACCGGAACGCCAGACAGGGGCTTCCCATCAGGGAGCATCAACGTCTCGCGCCGGAAGTTCGCCGTCGTACCCGTCACCCGGCCGCCGTGGGCGATCGAGGAGCGTGCAGTCAGGATGCCCGAGTAAGTCACCGTACGCACTACTTTTTGCCTGCCTTCATCTGCCTGCTGATGTGCAGGGACATCCGGACCCGGTCAATGAGTGCCGGGGTGTACTCCCGGAAGACCCGGAGCACTTCGGTGTCCTCCACCGAGGGAGTCAGGAGCCGCGGGTGGAGGAGGAGGTTCTTCTCGTGCAAGCGGGCGCCCAGAGGGAGCGGCAGGCCGTCCATGTCGTTCATGAGCATCACCCACCAGGTGGCGAGCTTGTCGGTGTTCACAGACCCTTCGATACGTTCGCTGTACGCCTCCCAGTAGCGGTCGAGGCGGCTGGACCACACCTTGGTGTTGAAGGTGAAGTGGCCCAGGTAGATGAGGCGTTCGGCGATGGACTCGGCGGGGGAGTCGAGGGGCTCGTATTCGGAGGCGCCAACGATGGCGTCTGTTTCGTAGAGGGGCCACCCCCAGGGGTTGCGGTAGGCCGTGGTGAGTTCCTGTGTTGCGCTGCTCAACTTTTGCTCCTGGAGATTCGGATGGCCAAGGGCAGGAAAGTCCTGTCCTGCCTTACGGTGGCGAGGGCTTGCCATAGGCGTTGCGATTCCATGCGCTGGTCGCGGTCCAATCCCATGAGGGTCACCATCGGGGGTAGCGGTTCGATGAAGCCGCTTTCTTTGAAGCCAATTTCCCGGAGTCGTAGCATGCTCTTGAGCGCCTGGCTGTGGCCGTGCTGCCAGTGCATGCTGCCGAAATCTGAGGCGACCATTCCGAATTTCGCGGAAAGGATGATCGCTTTTTTGCCGCTCACTGGGACCATTACGGCGGTCGTACTGGGGAGTGGTCCCGCGAGGAGGATCTGCTGCAAATCCGACTGCCCCGGGTAGGTCAGGGATGGGTCAGCGGTGATGATCGAGGCCTTGTAGCGGAGGTCTGATTCACGAAGGGCCCATCCGCACGGAGCGCATAGGAACCGGCCGCCACGGTCGGCGTCGACAGCGATTTCGCCCCATGATCCGAAGTTCTTGCTGACGTAATCCTTCGCGGGAGCGGACTCCTCTTGACGCCCGCACATGCCGCACAAACCGGCCGAATAGGATAGCTGACTGTGCGGCCTAGGCGAGCCAGCAGCTGAGTAGACTGCTATGCTAACGACAGGCATCGGTTTCATCATAGATAGCATAGCAGGAGAGCATTAGTGGCCAAAAGTACATCCAGCACTCCCCACGCTGATGAAATCACCGAATTCCCGGTCTTCCAAAGGGCGCTCCTCAAGTACTTCCCGCTCGAAGCCATCGACCTAATCGAGAAGTACCACCTCGTCGGGGAGTCATCCATCGAGTTCTCCGGCCTCCTCGATGAAGTCCAGGCCGCCATCGCGGACCCCGCCGCCGGGGCTGACTTCCTCAACGAAACCCTCGGCACAGCGCTAAGCCCGGTCGAGGCCGAAGAAATGCTCATCGAATTCCATGACCAGCTCACCAAGAGCGGCATTTTCAGCGACGAATACGCCGAAGCTGAAGCCGAAAAGGCCGCGGCCGAAAAAGCCAGCACCGAAGAACTCGTCGGCTACTACATCACCCGGCGCATCGAACTCAAAGGACCCCTGGCCCGCTTCAGCGCACCCATCTGGGTTTACCCGGCCATCGGCGTAGCCGTGGCAGCTGTCATGGCCATCCTCATGGGCTTCATTCCGCAGGGAATGCCCGGGGGAGAGATCCTCCGCGGAGTCATGGTCGCCTTCATCATCGTTGCCGTGATCGTGGTGTTCGCGTCAGCGGTCGCTATGAACGGTCTCCGCAGCGAACGCCTTCACCCGGAACGCGAACGGGAGCGCGAACGCGCCTACCAGGAAAGCCTCAACGGCGATCGGAAGAAATCCCGCCGCCCTCTCCGTTCCAAGCTCAACCCTTTCAAGTAGCCTCGCCGAACGCGCCCCTCTAAGGAACCCATGAGCATCGCCACCGAAACCCTCGCAGCGGAGTCGAAGACCTTCAAATGGACGGTCCGGCTCAATAACGGCCAACTCCGTCAAGGCACCTCCACGCACACCAGCAAGGAGGGGCTGATCCGCAAGCTCGCCTCCGACCCGGATACCCGGAGCGTGCTGGATGTAAAGGCCAACGCGTCCAACTCCGGCGGCTTCTCCAAGTCTCCTAAGAAGACCAACCTCGTCGCGGCCGCACGCCAGCTGGAACTCTGCCTTCAAGTAGGCCTGAACCCCCTGGAAGCCGTCGACACCGTTCGCGACGGCGGCGACATCGAAGACCCCGTCCTAGCCAAGGGTCTGCTCGAAGTGAGCCGCGACATGGGCCAGGGCGTGAAGATGGCCGACGCAATGGCCAAGCACAAGTACATCTTCCCGGAACTGATGACCTCCACCCTTCAGGCCGGTGAAACCGCGGGCTTCACCGCATCGGCAATGAAGCAGGTCGCCGACGACCTCGAAGCCGAAGATGACCACCGCGCCAAGGTGAAGAAGGCCTCGACATACCCGGTTGTCGTGTTCGTCGTCAGCAGCATCATCTTCGTGTTCCTGATGGGCTACGTCGTCCCACAGTTCGGCACCCTCTACGCCTCCCTGAGCGGCGGCAAAACCAAGCTCCCGTTCATCACCCAGGTAGTCATCGGGATCTCCAACCAGATGATCTGGCTAGTACCGACCTTGATGCTCATCGTGATCTCCGGTCTGGTCTGGTACAAACGCAACTCCCAAGAGGAGAGGGTCCGGGAATTCGTTGACCCCCTGAAGATGAAACTCCCGATCTTCGGGAACCTCTTCCAGAAGGTGGCACTGACCCGCTTCTGCCGCGTTTACAGCGCACTCCTCGAAAACGGCCTCCACCCCGTCGATGCCCTCCAGATCACCGCAACGTCCGTCGGCAACATCTCCATGGAACGCGCCATCCTCGCGGCCCGCCAAGGCCTCCAGCGAGGCGAGAGCATGGTCGAGCCCCTGCAGAACGAACCCCTGTTCCCCAAGCTGCTGCTCAAGTTCATCGCCATCGGCGAAAAGACCGGCGACTCCACCGTCGCCCTCCGCCAGGTCGGCCGCTTCTACAGCCGCGAAGTCGACGCGATCACCAACAACATGGCTGCCCTGATCGAACCGATCTTCACCCTGATCCTCGCCATCATGGTCGGCACGATCGCGATGGCTATCTACCTCCCGTACTTCAGCATCGGAGACCTCATGGGCCCCGAAAGCATGCGGTAGCCACACCAGCATCACCAGCACCCCGTAGCGGCCGCCAACACATCACCGTTGGCGGCCGCCAGCACACCCCTCCCAGGGAACCCAAGGAGCACCAATGCCCACCAAGCACCGCAGAGCGATCTACCTGGCCGCGGTCACGCTCCTTGCCATCGTCACCTTCATCGCCCTCGGGGGTGGAAAGCTCCTCCTGCCAGCCGTCGACGACATCAGCACCGACGCGGCCATTCATCTCATCGACGACGGGCAGGTCCAGAAGGCCGTCCTCCTCGATGACACGAACGGCATCATCCTCACCACCAACGACGGCTCCAAGAAGGCCTCCAGCTACCTTCGCGTCGACGGCAGCCGCATCACCCAGAAACTCCTGGACAAGAACGTCCCCTTCGACACCCGGCCCCCAAGCCGAAACCAGGCCCTTGACCTGGTCGGCACCCTCATCCCGATCGTCGTCGTCCTCTTCATCTTCATGATGATCCGTCCTGACGCCCTCAAGAAGGGCAAGTTCGCCGCCCACCCCACGATCCCCAGCACCCGGTTCGACGACATCGCCGGAGCTGACGAAGCTGTCGCCGAACTCCGCGAACTCGTGGCCATGACCAAAGACGGCGAAGCCTACGCAGCCATGGGCGCCAAAGCACCCCGCGGGGCCGTCCTTGTCGGCCCCAGCGGAACCGGCAAGACACTCCTGGCCAGGGCTGTAGCTGGTGAATCGGGACTGCCGTTCTTCGCTGTCGCCGGGTCGGACTTTGTCGAGGAAATCGCTGGCCGAGGCCCCCGCAGGGTCCGGGAACTGTTCAAGGCCGCCCGCAAGGCCGGAGGCGTCATCTTCATCGACGAAATCGACTCCATCGGGCAGCGCCGGGACGAACTCCGCGGCGGGGGCGACAGCCAGGAACGCCTGAACGTCGTCACGGCCCTCCTGGATGCCTTGGACGGCTTCACGCCCCGGGACAACGTCATCTTCCTCGCCGCTACGAACCGGGTGGACAGCATGGACCCGGCGCTGCTTCGCCCAGGAAGGCTGGACCGGCAGATTCAGGTGCCCCTGCCGGACCGCGTTGGCCGGGAAGCGATCTTCCAGGTGCACCTGAAGGGCAAGGTCATCGACGGGGATCTCGATGTCAGCGCCGCTGCCGCGCAGACGGCGGGGATGTCCGGCGCCGAGATCGAAGCGGTGATTAACCAGGCCTGCATGATCGCTGTCCGGACGATGCAGCCCGGGATCAACGACGTGATGATCCAGGAAGCGGTGAACGTTGTCGCCATGGGGCAGAGCCGCAAATCCGCGTATTTGAGCGACCGGGACAAACTCGTCACCGCCGTCCACGAGGGCGGCCACGCCACGTGCGGGATCATCCTCGCAGCCCGGGACCCTGAGCACTCCAAGCGGCCCACGTTCGTCACGGTCATTCCTCGGGGACCGGCCGGTGGATTCACCCGCTTCGACGCTCCGGATGGGCAGTACGTCTCCCTGCGGGCGTTGCGGAACCAGCTTGTCGTAGCGATGGGTGGGCGGGCTGCTGAAATCGCTAGGTTCGGCCCCGATGGTTTCACGACCGGCGCCGCTGGTGACTTCGTGGCCGCCACCGACGTGGCCCGGCAGATGGTGATGCGGTTCGGGATGGGCGGGTCTGGGGCTCTCACTGCGCGTGTGGAGTCGAGCGACGCCGTTGACGCTGAGGTCGAGGCTTTGTTGACCGCCGCTCTGGATGAAGCGATGGGGATTCTGTCGTCCCCTGAGGGCGGCGCGTTGTCGAGCGCACTGGTGGACGCCTTGGTCGAGGAGGAGTCTTTGACGGCGGCTGGCCTCGCTGCGGTGGAGGCCAGTTGCCGGGTGGAGCTAGCGGCGTAAGGGTTCGAGTCGAATTCAATTCCTGAATTTGTATAATGATATACAGTCAAGGCATAGCATGTTGCTAGAAAAGCACCAATAGGGAACAATTGCTATATACGTGTAATTCGGGGTTTGTTCGTTGATATATCAAGCCGGGTTAGCGTACTCTTTTCCTAGAAGATGCAAAGCCGCCAAGCCATAGCATCCACCACGCCTGCACCGAAAGATGGTCCCACCGTGAAGATCCCCAACATCAACCCGCACAAGGTACGAGCCCGCCTCCTCGGAAAGACGGCCCCCGAAGGCCGTGAATTCGACAACGAAGCAGGCTTCACCCTCATCGAAATCATGGGTACGGTCGCCATCGTCGCCGTCCTCGTCCTCTCCGCCGTCCCGCAGCTCGCGAACGCCATGGAGAAGGCCAAGGTCCAGACCCTGATCAACGACGAGAACATCCTCGCCATCCAGATCTCCGGCGACCAGAGCCTCACCGGCAACGCCCTCTATAACCAGGCGAACCTCACCGCCAGCTGCACCGCCATCCAGGTCTCCGCCGACAACGCCGTGAAGGTCGCACCCAACGCCACCTTCACCGGCTACGTCATCACCGGCTACAACCCCGGCATCAAGAACTACGTCGTCCAGTACGACTCCCTGGGCAAGGGCGCCATCATCACCAAGGCAACCCAGGCCGCATTCGCCAACTGCTCCTAGTGAGCGCAGGGCAGCTCGACCGCCCTTAGCACTACCCGAATACAGCCGGGCCGGAACCCCCGGCCCGGCTGTATTCATTTGCCGCAAAAACACAAAGGTGCAATACTATCCTGATGCTCAACAACGCGAAAGAAGCGCCCGTGGACAAGGCAAACCAGCCCAACGCCGCCCTCCAGCACATCACCACGAACATGAGCACCTCCATCCTCCGGGCCCTCCCCACAGGCCAGCGAATCCAGAAGACAGCACCCGCAGCCCGCGCCAACGACTTCGAGTCCTTCGCCACCAGCGCACCCCGCACCTTCACCCCCAACAGCCTCAGCTGAGCCCAAAGGACACCCGCATGCCCAGCGCACTTTTGGAACGCTTCCTCCGCCAGGACAAAGGCACCCTCCTCATCGAAGCGACCATCTGTGTCGGCGTAGCCGCCGTCTTCGGCCTCGGCAGCACCTCAGCGACAGTCGCAGCCAACAAAGTGCAGCGCACCTCAGCCAACTTCAACATCGCATCCCAGGTAGCCCAAGGTGCCCTAGAGAAAGCCAAAGCCACCCCCTGGCAGCAACTCGGCGCGGACAACCCCATGATCGGCATCGCCGACCCGCTTCTTCCTCCTGGTGTTGAATCGGCACCCAAGGGCATCCTTCCGTCGAAGAAGACGAACCCAGTACAGAACTCAGCCCAGTCCAGCCCGCTCAGCCTGACCACGAGCATCGCCGTCGGCTGGGCCCAGAAGCCCGCCGCGGGCTCCACCTACGGCTCCAAAATCGTCGTCGTCACAACCACCTGGTACGACACTCCCGGCGACCCCAAGACCATGCACACGGCGTCCCAGCAGGCCACGATCACCCCGGGCGTGGGCGAAGCACCTCCGGCTGGTGTGCGCGGCATCGCTGGTGGCGCTGGAGCTGTGGCGCCGCCGCCGACCACGGCAGCCCCCATGCCGACTTACACGGCCACTCCGGTTCCCACGACCACTCCGCCGCCCGTCGTGGTTGCGTCCCCGACCCCCACGCCCACGGTCACCACACCGGCACCGACACCGCTGTCACCGATCGACGCTAAGCGGGCAGATCCGAACTACAACTGGCTCGGCGCTGCCACGGGTGCAGAAACGGGCGGCCTTCCCCGCGGCGGCCGGTATAGGAACTACCAGAACGGCCAGATCATCTGGCAGGCCGACATCGGCGCCATAGCCATGCGCGCCGGTACGGGGTTCACCGTCCGCTTCAACAACGAAGGGGGCGTCAGCGGAACCTTCGGTTACCCGGTGAACGAAGAAGCGCTTATCCAGTCAGGTGCCACCGTCCAGACGTTTGAGCAGGGCCAGATGTACTACAAGAGCGGCTGCTGCACTACGTGGGTCCCCAATGGCCCGATCCGGGACATGTGGATCAACAACGGCGGCGCCACCGGCTGGCAGGGGTTCCCGACGGCCGAGGTGAACTACAACCTCCTCAATGGCGGTAAGGCCCAAGGATTCGAGAACTCGGGCATCTTCTGGTCACCGAACACCCCTGCCTCCATCGTGAACGGAGCCATCCGGAACCAGTTCAACAACATGGGCTATGAACGCGGCCCCCTCGGCTACCCCCTCGGTGTCGAGTACTGGTGGGGCAGCTACATCCGCCATGACTTCGAAAATGGCTACATGCTCTGGAGCGCGGCGAGAGGTGTTGAGGTCCACTAATGGAACGGATAATCGGCGGTTTGGCGGACCTTTCCGTCAAGCTGGGAGATCGATTCCAGCGCCGCAACCGCAGGGACAGGGGTTTCATCCTTCTGTCCACAATGGTGATCTTTGTCGCCGTCAGCGGAAGCGTTGCAGGGCTGCTAGGCGCAGCACAGGCAACCATCAATAACTCCACCCTCTCGCGCGAATTTATACAGGCCGGACAACTGACTGACCTTGCAGTGCAGGATTCCCTGTACCAGCTGAATCAGAACCCGGTCTACGCGTTGAATGCGCAGGGGACCGGGTTTGCCAACATCAGCGCATCAAAGACAAGTTCAGGCTCCAGCAACGGAGGGACCTGGAAATGGCAGATGCAATTCACGACCGCCGTCGGAGGATGGCCGGAACTGCAGATCACTGCCGATGGAATGGCGAATAAGACAACCCGCCATGCTGTCACGACAGCTTCGGCGCTCACGGTTGGCTCATTCAAGGTCGGCACAGACAACCAGCTGACTTACGAAGTGAGCCCCCGGACCGCTTTCCAGCATGTGCTGTTCGGGCGTCAAGTGACGGCTCAGAATGGTGCGGGAGTCGGTCCCGGTTCAACCTTCCTTCAGGGAAACGTGGGGATCACGGGACCTACCGCCAATTTTGCTCAGTATGGCGGCTTTACCTCCCAGGGCAAAGGCATCTTCCGGCTTTACGGTTCAGCGGCGGCCTCCGCAACAATTCCCGATGTTCCGAAGTCGTCAGTCAAGAAAGCGCCTGTCGGACTCTTCCTGGACAAGGCGTTCATTGCGGACAACATCTCCCGCTGTGGAGGCACTGCAGCGGAAGCGTGGGTCTCGTCTAAGAACGGCGGCAAGCTGAAGGCCAGTTCGGCGGCACAGGGCAATGCTGGCTGCTACTCCAGCATGAACTTCGACATCCCCACGATTGTCGAAGGGACAGGATCTTTCAACGCATTCGTCTCTGGTGGCGTGAAATTCTCCGACGACGTTTCGATGGCCGGGGGAGCGGCGCTGAACATTTACACGAACGGAAACGTGGATTTCAACACCGAGCAGGCAACGTCAACCTCGCTCGATATTGCAAATACTTTCATTTACGCCCCTCAGGGAACATGCAATACCGTCCCTTTTCGCTCAGCGAGTAAGACCCTGAACTACATCGGGTCTATTGCCTGTGACACAATAAACGTAGCGGGAAAATTCAACACCACACCTGAAATAAATCCGCTCGGCAGCGAAGTCTACGGAAGTAACATCTGGTACCTCACCGACTACCAGCAGCCATCAGGATCACGAGGATAGGGCTATGCGGATTTACGGTCGAAAGAGCGGGCGCAAAAACGACGCTGGCAACACCTACATCGAAACAATGGCTGCTGCAGCCATTGGCGGCATCATCCTCGGCGGCGCGGGCTTCCTCTACTTCAACATCAACAATGCCAACATTGAAGCGACCGCTCTGCAGGCAAAGAAGTCTGCGATCAGCGACACCCTGAACCGCACCACCCAAGCCATTCAGGTAGCTGACCCGATCATCCTGGCAAAGCCCGACGAACTCGTCGTCGAGCGTAAGGATGGCTCCGGCGCCGTCGTTCGCACACGGTGGGTCAAGAGCGGCTCGACCCTCTACATGCAGTCCTGGGCAGGGCCCACGACCGGGTACCCGTCATCCGGGGCCTGGATCGATCCCACTGTGGCGTCCGCCCCTGCGCCCAACGGCGACGGAACGCAGACCAGCACTGTTGCGGTCAACAACGTTACCGCCAGCATCTACACCTACCTCGACAAGGACGCCCAGCCGATCCCGCTAGTCTCGGGCGTGGCCGACCCCCTGAAGGTTCGCCGTGTGGACGTAAACCTGCAGGCCACCGCCATGCCCAACAACCAGGGCCCGGTCAGCAACCAGACCAACGTCTCCGTCCGAAACGGCGACGGTGGATTCTCCGACGGCACCCTCGCCGCTCCCTCCTGCCCTCCTGTCACGATCGACCCGGCATCAACGACCGTCCCGACCCTCAACTGGGGGACCATTGCTGGCGTATCCACCTATCAGGTTCTCCGGAACGGGGCCACGGCCGCCACGGTCAATGTCCCCTCCTCACAGCCCCAGGGCTCGTGGACCGAAGCCCAGGCCAACATCACCCCCGGCGACACGGTCAATTACCAGGTCATCGCCAAGGACTCCACGGGCACCTCCTCCGTCAGCTGCCGCACGACGACATGGCGCGTCCAGGTTGCCACCCCGGTCCTCCAAAACTCCACCGTCCTGCCCCGCGGAGAGGAAGCCTCAGCCTGGAGCAGTGGCGTCGATGCTGGCCTTACCCAGCCGCGCGTCTCTCTTACCTGGACCGCAGTGCCCGGCGCCACCGGCTACCAGCTGCTTTACCGTGCCCTGGATGCCTCCGGGAACCCGAAGCCCGCCCCGAACGACGGCTTTACCCTGATGAGCGGAGCGACACTCGACCCGAGCGTCACCACTTACCAGTGGGATGGCGGAAGCTGGGGCACCCGGTACGAATGGTTCGTGAAGGCCACTTCCAAGTCAGGCCAGTCCCCGGACTCCCGTCACATTCAGATCCTCACGCACCCCAAGACGCCCCTGAACATCCAGATCAGCCCGGCGTACGGAACCGGAGCGGACCGCACGGTCAACGGATACAACAACCTCACCTGGGACCCCTCCGTCACGGCGGCCCGCTACGAGGTGTGGCGGTACGACACCGGCACGAGCGGTTCAGCATCCCTTGCGGGTACCACCGTGTCTACTTCCTTCACGGACACCGTTCCGTACGGCTCCACGTACACGTACTACGTCGTGGCCAAGAACTACGGCCCCCGAGGCACTGACGGTTCCGGCCAGGATGTCACCGCATTCCGCGCCAGCCCCAACCCCGAGTCGAGCGTCACCGACACCTCCAACGGAACGGTCGGAGTCGCCTACAAGGGCACGGCAGGCGGCGCCACAACATCGGGCGTGTACTACGGAAACGCCTCCAAGACCGCGACCCGTGCGTCCGTGGCAATGGCCACGAACCCGAACAGCCCCAAGCCCAAAACGGCCACTGTTCTTCAGTACCCGCCGATCCCTGTCATCGCCGCACCCTCACTCGCGGGCATCACAACCCGCGACCTCGACGGCGCAAACAGGCTCGTCTGGGCTCCTGCAAAATCGGCGACCAGCTACCAGGTGACCCGCTACAGCACTAGCGGCGCTACTGTCACCTGCCTGACGGCAGCAGACTGCACTGGCACCGCCCCTGGCACCACCGCGACGACTTACACCGACCCGGCCGCCAAGGGGACCCAGTCCGCTTATGCTGTCCAGGCCATCAATGCCACCGGCTACAGCGTGCAGCTCTCACTGACCGTTTCGCTTACCCAGCGACCGGCGGCGCCGCCGTTGAACGTCACGAAAGTCCCGACGCTTTCATCGTCAGCTTCAGATTTCAGCAACCTTGCGAATGCTGACGCAGGCAACTCCTCAACGGACCGATTCTGCGACATCAACTCCTGCCTTTACGAGCTGCAGCGTAACGGTGTGGTTGCCGGATCGATAAAGCACCAGAGCACGGGCTCTGTCATCCCGTGGACCGCAATGTCTAACCCTGAAGGTGCGACGGTCACCTGGACCCTTCGGTCCAAAAACCAGGCATTGACCAATGGCGGGTACAGCGATGCAGCGTCCGCAGTCGTCAACACCTATCCAGGCCAGTTCGGCGTCAACCAGTGGATTGGCGACGGCAACGGTAACCAGCGCCAGCGCTTCATCGCTAACCTGACCAATACCGACATCGCCGGGTCCTCGGTCAACACCATGCAGGCCGGATTCACCTCGGTCAGCTGGGGCAACTCTGCAGGCGCCTCCACGATGCGGATGAGGCGCCTCGCCACGACGCCTGAGCGGACCTCGACTGACGGCTCCTACGGACTTCCGGGCCCTGGCATCCCTGACGGCACCTGGGGGGGCGGAGGAAACGGTTGGAACGGCTGGGCCGCCCCCGGCGTGGCCTACAAGCACGAACTGACCGCGACGGCACCGAACGGGCTCAAGCGGCAAGTTGTCACACAGCCGATCTACACGCCAGCTGATACTCCTTACCACGGCACGACCATCATCACCTGCTCCAAACCGACGTACTCATGGGATAACCCGGCCGGACACCTGATCGGCGCCCGACTGATCGACTTCCAGCACTCACCCCTGTCTGGCGCGTGGTCTCGGACCAACGTCGTTGGTCTCGTCTGGTACCAGAGCGGAGGACCGTACGCGAACACGAACGGAGACTGGTGGAACAACGGCCAGGCGGATAGTGACTGGATCGCGGGCGCCGGAACGCAGTACTACTACGGCGTTCAAAGCGGCTTCGATGTCACGACGGTAGGCATCAGCGGGCAGGGCAACTCGGTAACCATCCGCCAGATCATGACCGCTTACGCCACATTCCACGACGGCTGCGCCCCTGCTGGCTACCAATGGTGGGACCTGTGGGAGCCGACCTACGCCTGCTACGGCTACGACCCGGCTAACGGCACCTGCTACTCGAACAACCCCTGGAACCGGCCGCAGTGGCGAACCAAGTAACGAAAGGCAATTCAATTCCCTCGAAAGCTAAGCCCAGCGCGGCCAAGGCACCCTCGGCCCATCGCGCACGTCGTCGTTACGTCTGGGGCGGTTCCGCGGTTGTAGCGGCTGCAGCCGCGGTGACCGCAACAATGCTGCTGATGGGCCCCGCGCAAAGCGGGCTTGCAACCGCCCAGGAAGTCCCGCACCCCACGACTATCCCCGCGATGGCCCCGGCTGACTCGGATACGTTCGTGGTCGCACCGTACTCGAAGGAATGGTGGGACAAGGTCGCATCAATGACCTCACCCGAGACGGGTCTGGTCAATCTGGACCCTTCGAAGGCTGGAGGGAAAATGCTGAACATCGGCTATTCCCGGAGCCAGGATCATGTCACGAGGGACGTGAAGAATACCGGCGCGCTCCGAATCTTCTATGTCGAAGCAGGCTCTGATGCTGATGCCGATGCTGTCGCTCAATGGTTGCGCGAGGCAGACGGGTTCGAAGGGCGGCGCGTCTTTGTGCAGGGCCGGGTCCTTCTTGTCCTGCCATCATGGGGTGCTCAATTCGAGCCGCCCAAAGAGACCATGGCGAGTGTCCCGGGCTACAAAGCCGACATCACGAGCGGAACAGCTGCAATGTGGCGCAACGTGGACAAGGATGTCTCCTCGCTGGTCTCTGATCCCAAGAGCCCGCGGGCTGAGGCTTTGTCCACGGTCATGACCAAGGGGTACGGCTTCCGACCAGGCACCACCTGGATTGGCACCAGCAAATCCGGTGATGACTGGTCCGGTAGTTTCAAAGCGGGCGGTGTCGACGCCGCCAGGATTGATTTCAAAGCGACCCAGAAAGTGCTCTCAGAGTCCGAAAAGGTGCTGGCAAAGTACGAATTTAAGGACACCTCGTACCAGTTCATAGATAAAGGCGTCGGGGATGTTCTTGCCAGTGCATCCTTCGTTGCTCCAAGCCAGACCATTCACCTGGGGACGGACTCGGTTTCTGCTGTTTCCAGTGTCAAAGATCCAGCCATCACTGCGAGAACGGATGTAAGTCAGTTCAATGCGGCAGCCTCTGGTATAGATTCGACCGCAGAGAAGATCTCCACTCAAACGGTTTCAGCCAACGCTAACGAGATGGTCATCTCCTACGAATTTGCCCACTAAGCTCTCCCTTGTTGACAAATGCCCTCTAAGGATGTAGTATCTTGAGTATGAACCTGAACATCAAGCGCTCCCTCAGTGCGGCAGGTGCCGCAGCCCTCGTCTCCGGCTCCCTGCTCCTCGGCGCAGGCGCGGCCCACGCAGACACCTGCCCGGTTGGTCAGCACTGGAACTCTGCGGCCGCTGGAGCCGGGTTCTGCTCGCCCGATGCCGTAACTGGCGGCGGCAATCAGACGGGCTTCAACGGCGGCGGCGGTGGCGGCTCCTACGGCAACGCTGCTCCGGCGCCGGTTGTGCAGCAGCCGTCCGGCCCCGTTTACGCCCAGCCGCCTGCCTACCAGCAGCCTCCGGCGTACCAGCCCCCGGCCTACCAGGCACCCGTTTACCAGGCGCCCGTTTACCAGGCGCCCGTGAGCCGCACCCCTGCAGCTCAGACCCCTGCAGCTCAGACCCCCGCCTGGAACGCTCCGGCATACCAGGCTCCTGCGGGTGGCGGATACGTCGCGCCGCGCGCCAACGGTTACACGGCTGTCCCGTCCGCCCCGGGCGCGCCCGCATCCCGTGGCGCGTTCGTTGACGCGACGACCGGCGCCGCGGTGACGCAGGATGACAGTGGCGCATGGGTTGACCCGACGACCGGCCAGGCCGCCGATCCTGAGGTTGCTAAGGCCGCCTCGGATGCCAAGGCTCAGGCTGACGCTCAGGCGGACGCCACGGCCAAGGCTGAGGCTGTCGTGGCAGCCAAGGCGAGGACCGTCGCTGCGGTCACGACTGCCGCCGATCAGGCCGTCCTGCGCGAGATCGTGAACGCTGGCGTGCAGAAGGCTTTGAACAGCCTGAAGTAAGCGCACAGCAGCGCGCGAAGGGCCCCTCCGAATCGATGAGATTCGTAGGGGCCCTTCGTCGTATATGTGGTGTTGGTTTGGCCGAATTAGCGATAAACTGCTACGGTAACTGACCTTGAATTCCACCTGGAGAACCATGACCGACGAAGCCGCTTCGACCCCGCACGATCTGCTCGCAAGCATCCGGGAGGGCTTCATCCGAGACTCCGAGACCTTCATGGTCAACGTGATCGAAGGCCTCGGGTCCATTGACCAGGCGTTTCGGAATGCTGAGACGGCCCATTCCAGTGAAATCCAGGAGATCCGGCGCGCTCACGGCGCCGAGGTCACGAGGCTGCAACTGGCGGCAACGACCGCTAAGGCGGCCGCTGAGGAATCGGTCAGGCACCGGACCGCCTTGGCAGTAGCCGAGGTGGAGAACTCCTTCACGGCCCGCCTGGAGCAGGAGCTTGCCGAGGCGGCCAGGAAATCCGAGGAGGAGCACGCACGGGCCGTCGCCGAACTCAAGGACCAGCACGCCGCCGATCGCTCGGCGCAGGACACTCGCCACGGTGATGAACTGCAGGGCCTGGCCAGGGAGGCGGCCAAGCAGACCGACGAGGTACGCAACGAGGTGGCGCAGGCCCTCGAAGCGGCGAAGGCAGAAGCCCGCGCTGACGAACGGAGCAAGTTCAGCGAGGATTTGGATCGGGAGCGTGCGGCACACCAGGGGGAGCTGTCCTCGGTCAAAACAGCCCATGCTACGGAGCTTGGCGAATTGCGGGCCCGGCATGACGAAGCTCTCGCGGCTCAGCGTACGGAGCACGAGAAAGCCCTCGAAACTCTACGGTCGGCGAACGCCGAGGCCTCGGCGAAGCAGCAGACCCAGCACGAAGAGACCCTCGCCGCGGTGCGCAGCAGTCACGCGATCGAACTCGCGGGAGCGCAGGCGATCTTCCTCGCCGCCGACGGTGCTCGCCTCGCCGCCGAGGGCCGCGCCGCCGAAGCTGAGGGCCAGGCCCAAGCGATGAGAGAGGCTGCCGAGCAGGCGCCGATCGCATCCGAGATCGAAGACATCCTCTACCCACCCCAGGGCGAAAATGCCGAGGAGCTGCGACAGCAACTTGACGAAGCGCAGCGCGAGCTGGAAGGCCTGCGTGCCGGAAGCCGTGAGGCGGCCGACGGCGCCGCGCAGCTGCAGGGGAAACTCGACGCTGCGCAGGAGGAGATCCGGGTCCTCCGGGAAACCCCTGCTCCGACGTGCGAGCACGAACCCGCGGACGCGACAAGCCTGTCCATGCGGATCGCCCGGACGGAAACGCAGAAGATCGTTCGCCTCGTCGCTGACGGGAACCCGCACATCATGCTGACTGAAGCCGCGGATCTGCTCTCGGCCGCCCTCACTGGCAGGACCGAGATGCCCCTGTCGCTGCCGATGCCGGTCCTCCTGGACGCGGCTTCCTAGCCGAGAAGGTAGCTGCCTATGTCCCGGAGGAGGACGAATACGGTGGCTGCCATGAAGAGCCCGCCTGTAATCAGGGCGGGCTTTTTCAGTTGCTCATCCGAGAGGGGGGCGAAACGGTCCTTGAGCTTCCATTTCCGGGCCCAGTCGAGGAGAGCGACGGCGGCCCGGAAGCCATCCAAGGGGTACAGGGGGAGCAGGTTTCCCAGCGCGAGGCTGAGGTTCACCAGGCCCAGGATGGTCAGTAGGTAGAAGGCCACGCCTCCGTGGGTGGTCCCGACGCTCTGGACGCCGGATTCGAGCATCTGGGGGAGGCCGAGAATGGAGTTCACGCCGCCGTTATCACCGGAGCCAACGAAGGCGAGGACGATTCCGTGGGCGAGGAGGCCCAGGATGAGACTGACGATCAGGGCCCCGGCGAGGGGGACGATGACGATGTTCCGGGTGTCGTTTTGCCCGTAGGTCCAGGCAAGGGCGGAGAACGCGACCCAGGCGATGATGATGTTGACGAACGATCCGGCTGCGCTGACCCGCCAGCGGGTGAGGGGCTTGGCGTCGATGTAGCCGATCAGGCCCTCGGGGATTGTCTCGGTGGAGCTGGTGGTCGCTTTGGCGATCTTGGTGGCCCCGCCCAGGGGGATGATCCGCAAGGTGACGGGTAGGCCCTTTTTGGTCGTCCAGGTCGACAGGGGGAGCCCGAAGCCGATAGAGAACCCGGTGACGTGCAGGTTGTTCCGGCGCGCGGCGACGAGGTGGCCGTATTCGTGGGCGAGCACGGAGACGCCGACGATGAGGCCGCTGAGGAGGACGTAGAAGGCCAGCATGGCGTTCCCGGGGCGTCTAGGTCAGATGAGGCGGGAGAGGAGCCAGGGCTGGGTTTCGATGAGCGTCTGGAGCCTCACGCAGTTCTGGCTGACCGTGGGGAGGAGCTTGCCGATGCCGCGGGTTTCGAAGTCGATGTGCTGGGCGTAGGCCGCGGGGTTGAAGGACGCCAGGACGGATAGGGCTTCGACGACTTCGGCCAGTTCCAGGGGGAGGCTTGCGCGCTGCTCGGGGTCGAGGTAGTTCTTGCCGCTGGCGATGAGGTCGGTGATGGGGTCGATGGCGCCCATGGACAGGGCGACTGCGGGGTTGCCGTCGTCGAGGTTCTCCCAGTCGTGCGGGGATTTGTGCTGTTCGGGGTAGAAGCACATGCTGCCGTCGTCGCTCAGGGAGCCGCAGTAGCCCTTGCCTTCAAGGACTTCCGGGTCGATGTCGCCGGACCCGTCGTTGTCCATCCAGTCGCCTGATTTGTCCTGGACGAAGGGTTCGTCGGCCTGGCGGGTTTCCTCGGGCTTCTGCCGGACTTCTTTGATGGTTTCGTCGATGATGTCGGACGCTTCTTCGGCGTTCGCGATGCCTTCAAGGCGGATCGCGGCGAGGTCGACTACCTCTTTGGCGCCTTCGACGCCGAGGTCACGTACGTCGGAACTGTCGATGTTGATGACGGTTCCTTCGATGGCGATCGAGGAGAGCGGAATGTAGAGGGTCTTGGCGCCCTGGACGTAGCGGCGGGCCATTGCGGCTGAGATCTGGAGGGCGTCCGAGACTACGTCGGTGAGGTTCCGGTAGGGGAGCCCTTCCTCGTTGGTCAGCTGCTTCCAGTCCTCTTCCTGGTGCATCGTGGCGATGAGTTCCATGAGGCTGGCGAAGCTCTTGGTGAGGGCGTCGAATCGCGTCCTGGCGGCAAGTGCCCGGTCGGGATCGAACTCAGTGATCTCGCCGTGGTGGATCTGCTGCAGTGCGGCGGAATCGTCAGCGGAGCTTTCACTGTCGGAAATTGTGGCCCCCCAGGGGTTATTACCAGTCATGCTTTCAGCTTTCGACTAAATGAGGCCGGTGCCGAGGCGAGAAGCCCGGCACCGGCCCCATTGAACTGAGCGAGGAACGAGGACACCTTAGTGACGACAGTGTATCACCTTGACAATTTTCCGCCAAGTGTGTTCGCCTGTGCAACGGTCAAATCGGTGCCACTAAAAAACACGCCCTGGCCTAATGGGGTGACGACTTTCGGGGCGCCCTTGGGGGAGGTGATCGCCTTCTGGCTAATGGCATCGAAGGCGTTTCCGTGCTCGCCGCCGCTGTAGACAACGGCGCGGTCTACGAGCACGGGGTGCACGTCAGCAGGAAGGTCGTAGGACGCCCCGGTAGCCGCGTTGATGACCTTCTGCCCATAGACCGCCCAGCGGCCGTCAGCGGACGCCAGAAGGGTCGTTCCTGCCGCTCCAGGGGCGGATGGCACCACGGCTGCGACGGACCCGTTGACGGCCCGGATGATCGCGATGATGTCCTTGCCGTCGGCCCCCGCCCACTTCGCGGCGATCAGGCCGTTGCTGACCCCGAGGTAGGAGCCCTGGGAGCCAGCTGCGGCGCCAGCTGGTTTGAGCTTGGCGGATGTCCAGACTGAGGCGCCGCTGATGGCCTTCAGCTCGAAAGTGCTTCCGTCCGTGGTGATGGTCGCGTCGTTGATCATGGCGACGGCATTGTCAGGAACGTCCACAGCCTGGGCCGCCGCGGGCCGGTAAACCTGTCGGGCGTCTCCGTTGGCCACGAGGGCGCCGTGCGAGGAGCGGGTGATGGTGACGTTCTGTTTCTTCGCTGCTGTGAAGCGAGTGGAGGACGACGGCGCGAGCCCGTCACCAATGCGAGTTGTCAGGTAGGCGTCGATCCGGGCTTCTGCGGTGCCGTTCCCGTAGGTGGCGAGCAGGTACTCCTTGCCGCCGTCAGTGGCGAAACTCAGCTCCGGGGTGCCGGTGACGGGCGCGCTGGACCAGAGGGTGGCTCCGGTCGTGCTGTCGTGGACGGTGATGGCCCGGCCGGTGAGCGCGGCGACTCCGGCGGCGCCTGCAGCTACGGGGGAGTTTTCGTCGACGCGTGTGGTCCACGACCCGGCGCTGCTGAACGTGGAAGGAATCCAGGCCGTGGCACTTTGAACCGCGGCATCTGCGGGAGCAGACTGGGAGGCTGCTGGACCGCCCGGGGCCGCCCCGCAGGCGGACAGGGTCAGGGCCAATCCAAGGGCGGCGGTCGTGAAGCGTGTTCTGGCGTGCACTGGCGTACTTTCGCTGGGAGGCAGAGTTTGTCGTCGAGTGGGGTGCGCGACCTGGCGGTCAGGGTGCCTAGCCCGAGACGATTTTAGTGTAGCAGCCTGATGATATTGCCCAAAGGGAGGCTGCCAATGATCGGGACATGGAAACGCGAAATGGCGTCCCTCCGGAGAGGAACGCCATTGCGGACGGGCGGGGCTACTTCTTCCGGGAGCCCTTGCTGCCGACACCCATCAGGTTCGGGTCGGCGACAGGGGAGCGGTCGGCCTGGTAGCCCTCAGGGGCAGCCTCGGCGGCCTCCTCTTCCAGGCGGAAGTAGTCCTCCCAGTCGGCCGGGGCGGCGTCGGCGGCGGGCATCTTCAGCCCGGCGAAATAGGCATCCCAAGCGGCGGCCGGGGCGTCGGAGGCGGGCAGTTCAACGGTTTCGAGCTTGTGCAGTGCCATGGTTAGGCCTCTTCCTTGTTGATGTTGGTGTCTTCGAGCTGGACGACGGTGCGCTGCCCCTGGGTTCCGTCGCTGCGGAGGTAGGTGACGTTCTCCTGGATGCCGACGATGTTGTACCGCATGCCGCGGGGCAGGATGTGCTCCGCTTCCATCACGGTGTCGGAACCACCGATGTAGGCGCCGCGGCTGGTGCGGATCTCCGCGACGACCTCGCCCTGGAAGCGCTCCAGGTTTCCGAGGTTGTGGTCGGCGACGACATAGCGGTCGAAGTCTTCCGTTCGCTGGTCGAGGGGGCCCATCTCGGAGTTGCGCTGCATGGTGTCCCGGAAGTGCTTCAGGACGGTTTCCTGCTTGCCGTCCGGGGAGAACAGGGGGGCGTAGACGACGTGTTCCCGCTGGTTGGTGCTCTCGATGTCAGCGATACCGAGGTCCATGGACCGCACACGCTTACGCTCGTAGGGGTTCAGCTGGTCCACGTCGCCCACGACCTCAGCGATCCGCTTGTTGAGGTACTCCATGGGTGCGGCATGCTCGACCATGCGGGTAGCGAGGACCTTGCGGGTCTTCGGCATCGTCGCAAAAGCCCTGTTCTTCTGCCGGGAGAGGTCCTTCTTCCGGTTCGAGGACAGGTTCGAACGGATGTCGGTCTGCTTCGGCAGGGCCCGGGCCATGTTCGGGTTCAGCTGCTCGCTCATGGGAAGGGGCAGGGTGTTCTCCACCCGGTTCCTCACCGCGATGCGCTCCTGCTGCTGTTCAGGGCTGACGAATACGCCCTGCGCCCCGGCGCTTCGGTCAACGGTCAGGGTGCCGTTGAAATTTGTCGATGAATGGGACACGTCTATCCTCTTTTCTGCGGTGTGGTGATCTCGATATTACTGACCGTAGGAGTCAATTGCGGCGACCTTCCAAGTGCCGTTTTCATTGACCATTTTCAGGCTTTGGCTTCCGGTCGAATTCGAGGCGACGGGAAGGTCAGTTCCCGAATACTGAGTACCGTCCTGTGCGGCGACGACCATCGAAAATGTGCAAGGCAGATTCCCGCCGTCAGCTTCGTCGAATTTCGGCGCGAAGCCCTGGCCCGGCGCCAGTGAGCAGGACGGGGTGACGACGTAGTTGAGGCCCTTGTCGTGGAACCGCTTGCCCAGCATCGTCCAAGTGGCGTTGGTCGGGGTAGCGGCCCGCAGCTTATCCAGGATGTCCTGGGTCGCGTAGGGCGCCAGCTGATCGATGTAGCTCCCCGGGTTGGGCATGCTCGCGCCGGGCGCGTTGAAGTAGATCTTCAGGAACTCCTTCCCTGCGTTTTCCGCGGCCTTCTTGTACGGCTCGGACGCCGAGGGTGCGGTCGGCAGGTCAGTTGACACGGCCGCTCCCGGGGGGAGGGCCCCAGTGGCTTCCTTGGTCTGTCCGGGGTTACCTGCGGAGAGGTTCAAGGGTTTCGGGCTGGTCCCGGCAGTTGCCGAAGACGTGGGGGTGGCCGTCGGGGTGGGGGAGGCGGCATCGGCTTTGACGCTCGTGGGTTGCAGGAGCAGCATCAGGGCGGCAACGGCGCCGAGCGCGACGACGATCCCCGCAATCAGGAGCTTGTTCTTCAGGGCTGGGTTCATGAGTGTACTGCTATCCCATCTGGGAGTGGGCGGACGGGACGAGGGGATGCTTGGGGTCGTCGATGATGTGGATGAATCCTGCGGGGTCTGCGCTACTGACGGTCCGCGTGTGGTACGAGTAATCGGAGCCGCCGCCGGGGAGGAGCCAGTTGTACTCTTCGAGGTTCACGGTGCCGTCACCTTTGACCTCGTTGACGAAGGCGACGTGTCCGTAGGTGCCGGTGGTCCAGTAGGCGATGTCTCCGGCCTTGGGGTTCCGGTCGACTTGGTACCCGGCCGCTTTCGCGGCAGGTCCCCACTGGGCGCCGTTACCGAAGTTGTACCAGGTGCCGTAGAACGGGTCGCTCGCGTCGAAGCCCTTGGTGAGCTTCCTCATCCGCCATGCGGTGAAGTCGACGCATTCGCGCGCCAGGCCGCCAGCTACGGAGCCTTGGTCAGGGGTCCAGTTCCTTCCGGGGTAGTCGTCCCCGGCGGCGTTGATGCTTCCAGGGGTGCCGCCGACGCCGCAGGTGCTGCCGCCTGTGGTGTTGGCGTTACCTGCGGTGCTGTTGACGGGCAGTTCGTGCAGGAGCGCACCGGAGGGGGTGTCCTTGTATTTGTCGATGAGCCGGGCGGCTTCGGACTGGTGCTTCGCATAAGCGTCTGGGTAGGCCGAGCCCTGTACGGTCTGGGCCGCGACTGTCGGGATCATCATGTCCCAGTTCGGGACCTGCATCAGGCCGGTGTTGCCGCTTCCGACGCCCAAGTAGAAGGCCTGGATTGCATAGGCGGGGTTCTGCAGCTGCGCGGGGGAGCCCCACTGCATGGAGGGTCGCTGTTGCATGAGCCCGAGGGAGTCGGCGTCACCGTGATCGAGGTTGCGGATGCCGGATTCCTGCATGGCGACCATGAGGGCGACGATCCATCCCTTTTCGGGGACTCCCGCTGCTTTCCCGACGCTGACTATCAGCTGGATTATCTTGATCTGGTCGGTGTCATACCCGGTTTCGTCCGAGGGCCCGACAGTGGAGTCGGAGGCGGGCTTGATCGTGCAGCTGGCACCGTTCACTGAGCCCTTGCCTACGACCGCGGCGATAGCTCCGCCACCCGCGGCCGCGCCACCGGAAACGATGGCCATGCCAGCGAAAATACCTACGACCAGGAAACTGGCTATTGCGACCAAAACTGGCCCAATGGCAAGAAGAAGTATCTTTTTCAAGGACTGACCCTGCCCCCTTTCGAATTGGGCTCAGTTTGCGTACATTCTATAAGGTGCTACACCATTTAGCTATTTGATGTTGCGATGGCGATGATGTTCCCGGCTGGAACCTTCACCATTTGAACGGGCTGCCCCGTCCTGTTGTAGTGCTCCCAGTTCTCGCCGTTCGTGGCCCACGCGAACAATTCGCCGCCAGGAGCTTGGCAAACCCCCGTCATTGCATACATCTGCACGCTCGACAGGTCCTCCGCGATCGAGAACACCTCGAACTTTTCGCCGCGGCGGATCGACTGAAGATCCAGCTGGACCAGATCGGCAGGTGCCGGGGGAGACGAGAGCATCTGGCCCCACCTGGCCATCAGGGGAGTGACCCCAGCTGCGTTCTCCATCGGGCGCTCACCCTGGGGCGCACGGCCGCCGACCACCAGGCTGGGAGTTACCGGGGCCGGAACCCTGGGCCGGTTCGCGAACGTGATCCCCAAGGGCCGCACGGGAACACTCCGGCCGCCCGAAGCGCTCGGAATGCCCATCACGGCCTTGGCCAAGGATTTGAACTCGCGGCCGGTCATACCGCCACGCCGCGGCGCATCGAGGCGACCGATCAGATCCTTCTGGTCGATCACTTCCACGGTCACGGCGTCGTCGGCTAGACGGACACTCAGACCGGCCGGGACGCGTGCCCCATGGATGACCAGGAACCCGGTCGTCTCGTGCCCGAGCGCGTTCCGGGTGGCCACGCATTCCTTCGACAACGCCATGATGAGCGGCATGATGCTCTTGCCCGGCGTCCCCGGGGCGGTGACAACGACATCACCGCTGTCGGCTGAGAGTGCAACGTTGGACCCACGGGCGAAAACCTTGGTGTCGAGAACGAAGAGGCCTTGAGGAGTCAGGAGTAGGTGGTCCAGGTTCGCCCGGGTCTTCTCCGGGTCCAGGGATGCGATGTCGTGCACGGCGATGGCTTTCGCGCGGGTGGTTATGCCCAGGATGCGCTGCCCCTGCAGGCCCATTAGCCTCAGGGCCGTGGCCCGCTCACCTTCGGCGCCGAGTGTCTTCCGGCGGATGTCGTCGGGTACATTGCGGACTTCGCGGCGCTTCAGCACCCGGACGAGGAAGGGGATCGTCGTCGGCGGCGTCCCGGGGCGTAGGAATGGGATGTCGTTACTTAGCTTCGGCCGGATCACTCCCGCTGCCACAAGGGCGCAGGCGGTCACGGCGAGGAGGATCAGCGGGATCATGGAGCCGAGAGCCGCCGTAGCGGCCCACAGGCTGAGCAGGGAGGCCGCGGCGGCTGCTGTGCGCGCTCCGCGGCCTTTCAGGTAAGCGCAGGCCGCCAGGACGCCAAGGAGCGCCAGGGAGACAACTCCGAGGGCTTCGCTACGTTCCGGCCAGATGGCCACGAGGACGGCGGCGAGGGTCAGCGGCGACCAGGCCCGGCCTCTGGTGTGGAGCAGGGCGGCGGCGGTGATGACGAGGGTGATGAGGCCACTGGCGGTGTTGATGGCGAAGCCCAAGCTGGTGAGTACCGCACCTCCGGCAACAACGACGGTGGTGGTGAGGTGGTCGTTAAGTCGCTGCAGACGCTGGCCGGGGTCGATGCGGTCGAGGAGTTCTGCTTCACCCCATGCATAGGCGCTGGCGCCTGCGTCGCGGATCTTCAGGGAAAGCCAGGCGGGGATGGTGTCGGATGCGCCTTTCCCCTTGAAATTACGGGACATCGTTCCCCTTGGTGAGTTTGATGAGGCGGCTATCGGTGCCGGTGCTGACGAAGGTGGCGGTGTATCGCTCGGAACCCCATGTGAAGGCGACCTTGGACCCTGTTTCCGTCATGGCGGTGGGGGAGCCTGCCGAATCCTTCGTCGCCGCGAGGGCCCATGCTTTCCAGCCGTCACTGTCCTTGGTGAGCTTGGTTGTCTGGGCTCCTGAGGCGAATTCTGCGGAGTCCTGGATAAGGAGATTCAGGTACGCGGCGGTGTGGTCGAAGTCGCTGCATTGGGTGCCGAGCTTGAGGCAGTTGAGACCATCGGAGACTGCCTGGAGCTTGGCAGAAGTGGAGAATTGCTGGCTCGCCGGGTTTGGGGCCGCGGTCGAGTTGAGCGAGGTCCAAAGGAGTGAGCCGAGGGTGACTAGTCCCGCGACGATGACGAGCACACCTACGAGGAGGATGAAAGCCACCAGTTGCTTACGGGCGCGGAAGAGGCTGATGCGCCATTCTTCGGTCACGCCTTCTCATCTCTCATTGGGGGGAAAATCATAATGAGAGATAGTGTAGCATGTTCTACACTTTATCAGCAAGTGGACGCCGCATTAGCGCCCGGAAAACCTTGCGCCCGTTCTGATTGAACCGGGCCAACAGGAACAGCAGGGACACCACTCCCGTAATCGTCAGGCCGTACCCCATGAACCCTGCCAGCAGTAGTGTCGAGCCCAGCCAAGTGCTCAGGAGGGCCGCAAAGAGCACGGTCCGCCACGGGGGAGTGCGGGTAGGCCAGAGGTGCCCGCCGATGGCCGCCAGCAGGGCAAGGCCGTAACCGACCATGAGTCCATTCCCGGACCGGACGTAAAGGCTTGTGACGGACGCCCACGGCACCATCAAGCCCAGCCACAGGAAAGTCACCAGCGCGGTCTTCAGCCACTGGGGGAAGAGTGCCTTAGTGACCCGGGCGGCCTTCCGTCGTGCGGCGCGGGCGCGCATAAGAAATCCAGCCCCGGAAGCCGGAGCTGGATTCTCAATCTTGCTGGTACCGCGACGCTTCGAAGTCATTCAGATAGCATAGCAGGTTGCCTACTGTTGTCGCACGCCGATCACGCCCCAGGCGGTGTTCGAAATGACCGGCTTGGACTGGTCGACGCTGGCATCCGGGACTACCCTGCTCGCCTCGAAGCGGCTCATCTGCACCACGAAAGTGACAGTCTTCGTCCCCAGCTCGCCGTCACCCGTCTTCGACTGATCGACCTTCACCGAGACGGTGGCGACACCCTGCTTCTCGTTTAGGGTCTGCACGATCGGGGTGACGCCGTTGAGCTTCGCAGTCGAGTCGACGTTCCTGGACTGAATCGAAGGCCACTGCCCCTTCACCGCATTCAGGATCGCCACGTCGGCACCAGGCGCCACATTCGGCAGGGAAGACACGAACTCCTGGGCGGTCATGGTGTGTTGGAACGTACCCCACGCGACCGCAGCCTTCTGCGCTACCTGGGTAGCGGCCGTGTAGTCGTTATCGCCCTGCGTGCGGATCTTCACGATCGAGCGGTTGGTCGCAGCGTCTCGCTCCACGCCGGTACCGAACTTGTCCTGCTGCTCTTTCGTCTTCGGGTTCGCCATAGCCGGAAGCACCTGGGGTTCCTTGGGTGCCTGAACCCCGGCCGCCGGGTCGGCGGTGGGGGTAGCCGCCGTCGCCGCGGCATCAGAGGCATGGGACCCGCCCGTGATGCCGGAGACGATCAGCAGTGCCAGGGCGAAAGACCCCGTTCCGAGTACGCCCCTACGGACCATGCGTCCGCGGTGGGTTGAGAACAGGCCTCGGCGTGAAGTGATCATTCGTCATCTCCCTTGGTGAACAGGCCGGAAACGCGGCGCCGGGTGCGGCCCTCGCGGAAAGCGAGGTCAGCAGCTTCGTTGTCCTGTTCGACTTTCTCGGTGGCGTCGCTGAAGGTCTGCCTGATCTCCTCGACGACATCCTTTTGGTGCTGCTTGAGCTGCTCCGCCAGCTGGCCACTGGTAAGCCCCGGCGTGACTGGCGCAGCATGCCGCGGAGACTGCTGAGGGGCCATGAACAGAGCATCGGACGGGCGATGCTCTTCCCGCTCCACCCGAGTCACGAATTCGCGCTCGACCGACGCTGCAGGGGTCGGTGCTGAACTGAACGTCGGAGCCGAAGCGGACGCTGCAGGGGCAGCCTGGGGAGCAGGAGCGGGAGCGGCCGGGGCCTCGGGTGCTGAGAAGATCGTGCCCGGCAGGCCGACGGGAATCGGTGCAGCTTCTGCCCGAGGAGCCGCCTCCGACGCCGCAGTCGCCGATGCAGGTGCCGCCACGAAGACCGGAGCAGCAGGTGTCGGTGCCGGTGCGGCAGCCGCGGCCGGAACCGGAGACGGAGCCTCGGAGAAGAACGGGTTCCGCACGTCGGTCATTGCGACGCTGTTGGCCAGAGCGGACTTAAGCTCGTTGATCACATCTGCCGGGGTGTTCGTATCCAGGAGAGCTTCGCGGAGCGCGTCAACGCTCGGGGCGATGACGCTCCCGGCCGGGACGACCATCGCAGCCTGGGTGAAGAGGCCTGCCGCCGTTGCTCGCTCCATGGGGGTAGAGGATGAGGTCAGGTTCGGGGCCTGGCTGAGGACCGTGGCGGGGTTGAAGTTGTCCGAGAAGTCGCGGCTTGCCGAGAAGCCAGCGACCTTGTCCGGGATGCCGTGCTCCTGGATCATGGCCATCGCCTCGGTGTACGCGTCGTTCTTGTAGGCTTCGTCCTTGCCGGACATGGCGAACCCGAGGTTGATCATGGAGGCCGCGGCCGGGTGGGTCGGGTCCATGTTGGCCATCGAGCCGTAGGATTCGTAGATCTTGGAGAGCGTCTCTCCGTTGTTGACCTTCGAGAACACGGCATCCGCGCCGCCCGCTTCGTTGAAGATGGCCGCGCCGGGCTTGACCACGTTGGGGACCACTGCGGTCTGCCAGGCCGAAGTCGGCATGGCCCGGGTGATGGTCTCAGCAGTTTCCTGCTGGGTCGGGGCAGTGCCGTTGTTGTCCGGGTGAAGCGGATCTGTCTGGAGCCGCTGACCGGTCATCTTCTCGTAGTTGGCGTGGAACTTCTTCAGCGCCGAGGCGGAGGTGCCCTCAGCCTTATCGCCTTCCGGGTCTCCGACATAGAACTTCTCGTAGTCGTCGCTGGCCTGCTGGCGGCCAAGATCTGTGAGGCGTCCGCCAGCGTCGCGCTCGTACTTCTTGGAACCGCTGACCTGATCGTCAAGATCGAGGGCCTGGATGCCACGCTCACGAGCGTTGGCCAGGCCGCGCTCGGTTCCGGGGTCAGTAGCCTCGGTCTTCTTGGAGTTCATGAAGCTCAACCCCAGCTGGGAGAGGCCAACGCCTTCACGCAGGATCTTCCCGGCCCCGGTGCTGCCAAGGCCCGTGTAGCGGAGGAGGCGCATAGCTTCGCCGTTCTTGACCATGCGGGTGAGGTTTTCGCCAGCACCCTTGAGCCCGCCCGCCTTGACTTCGGTGAGCATCGTGGTGGCGCCGTTCTTGACGAGACCAGCGCCGGTCTTGAGGAGACTGCCCGCGCCCTTCTTGGCGGCCGCTCGGCCTGCAGCTCCTGCGGCGGAGCCGACAGCGCCGGACCCGGAGGCTGCTCCACCTGCTGCGGTGAGGCCGCCTGCAGCTGCGGCACCGATGCCCATGGTGGCGGCGGCGATCGCGGCGACTCCGGCGACCTTGGCGGTGGCCTTTGCCGCCCGCTGGGGGGCGGTGAGGGTCTTCTCGACGATGCTGGAGTCGCCGCGGGCGGCTGCTTTCAGGATCGTGGCGAGGGGGATCGCGAAGAACACGAGGCCGTTGGTGAACATGAGAACGCCGAGGGGCTTCATCCACCATTCGACGACGGTCGAGGTCAGGACGCCGGAGACTCCGGTCATGACGAAGAGCACGACGCAGACGGCGACGACTTGCTTGACCAGGTTCGCGATGAAGAACTCGAAGTACTTCTTGGCGAAGCCCATGCGCTTCTCGTCAGGGAAGGCGCCGATGGCCAGGAAGATCGGGGCGAAGAGCAGAATGAAGTAGAAGACGGTCTTCTGGGCCATCAGGTAGATGAACACGGCCGCCAGCGGAACGAAAACCGCGAGGATGGAAAGCGCACCGGAGGTGATCGCTGCGCCGCGTTCCCAGAAGAACTCGCCGCGGAAGGCGTTGATGAAGCCAACGTTCGCTCCGGCCGCGTCGCAATATTCGGGCAGGTAGCGGGTGGACTCGGCTTTCTGGTTGGCGTATACGTCGTCGCCCACGGCGGTGTCATTGCAGAGAGCCTTGACGACGCCCATGTAGGGGACCGCGTTCCAGACCCGGGCGCTGTCAGCGCCGTTCTCGTTCGTTGGGTCCCAGCCCTTGTGAGAGGGGGCTGTCCAAAGGCGAATCTTGAGTCCCTGCACGTCGCCTGCGGTACCGTATCCGGCTTGATTCCACATGGTGACGTGGCTCTTCACTTCACGGCCGAGGTCGTCGTCGCCGACATGCTTGGCATTGAGGAGAGCAGCGGACCAGCTGAGGTCTCCCCTCATTTCGCTGGCGTGGTCGGTCTTGTACTGCTCGGAGCCTACGGCGCCCATGGACCAGACCTGGTAGGGGATGGCGTACCAGATTGCCTGGTCCAGGCCGCCCGTGATCTTGAAGGAACCGCTGGTCGTCCCCGGGTTCTTGGGGTCGATCTTGATTGTGTCGATCGTGCCGCAGGAGCCGCCGCCGCCGGTGTTCTGAACGTTGTTCGTGGTGGTGTCAGCGGTTACCAGCTGGCAAGCGATGAGGTTGGACATCTGAGTGACGGAGTTGTTGGCGAGCGAAGCGATTTCCCGCCCGATGCCCTGCGTCTGCATGCCGAAGAAGAGGCCCAGGATGGCGAGCATCCAGCAGCTGAGCTGAAGAATCCTGCTCAGGGAGCCCTTGGAGCGGATCATGATGGTGATGACGCCGCCGGTCAGGACGATCATGAGCACCCAGGGGGAGAGAACGCTGGCGAAGAGTGCCATGAATCCGCCGACCATTCCGTAGAAGAGGTCGTAGAAGACGTTGCTGAGGGCGAAGTTCATCAGGGCGGACAGCAGCTGGGCGGGGCCGTTGACTGCAATGCTGAGCATGGCGTTGACCGGGCCGTTGAGGACGGAGCCTGCGGTGAAGCACGGGGCGCCATAGTTGTCCCACTGGAGGGCGCCGTAGCCGTACCTGTTAAAGCCCTGATCCTTGACGCCAGATACCAAGCCGAGCGGGTTGGACGTACCGCCAGCCTGTACCCGGGCTTCACGGAGCGCCTGCTTCACGCGGTTCAGGCCGTCCCCGCCAGCTTGGGGCTGGTTGAACTGCGGGAGGATCGTCTCCGAATTGGGGGCTTTAGCGCCGCCGAAGAGGGGAGCGTTCACCGACGCTGGGGGCGAGTCCAACGGGTGGCAGATGTTCATGACGTTCGAGATCGTGTTCGCGGTGTCGTCCCAGATCATGTTCGCCTGCGCGGCGCTGCCGAACAGGGTCATCATCCCGAAGGACAGAGCGGCGACGACTGCAGTGCGTCGGGCCCAGCGGCGAGGTTTGCTGGTGGCGTTCTTCGCACGCTTGCGTTCAGCTGCGGCCGTGAGGGCGGCGCCAGCCAGAGCAGGTTGCGTCGTGAATGCTCGCGACCGCGGTTTCTTCGGGAAGAGGCTCAAAGTGTGTCCCTGGGTCCTTAGCTGGCTGTGGTCGCGTACAGGTCGTACTGTTCAAGCTCTTCGGTGTCGAGGATGACGAGATCCTTCGGCCCGGAACCCTTGCGGGCTGCTTTGTGCGTGGCTTCTGTCATGAACAGTTCCAGCAGGTCGTCGTCCCAGAAGTCGACCTTCACGCGGGAGACGCGGCCGTAGCTGTCACGGACCATGAACTCACCCTTGCTGAGGTTCATGAAGGTGGCGATGTTCGAGTCGTTCTGCTCGATGCCGACAAGCTTGCAGGAAGCCTTCGCCTCCTCCTCGCTTTCGACCCAACCTGCCCAAACGGCCGAGAGGGAGCCTTCTTCCATGTCCGCCGCGCTCTGCGAGAGCTGCCGGACGATGCAGCGCTTGGACCGGCCCATGCGGCGGAGCCAGTCCACCAGGGCGGCGGCGCGCGGGGTGCGGCGGATGACGTGCCATTCGTCGAAAGTCGCAGACTTCGGAACTTCGTCCGGCAGCCGGTAGAGCAGGGAGCGGATGTAGTCGGCCATGCAGCCGGAAACGACATCGGCGATCGTGGAGGCCACAGTGGGGACCTGGCCCGGGGCGGTGGGCTCCATGCCCATGGCCACGAAGATCGTGAGTGTGCCGGGTTCGGCATCCAGGGAGCCGTGGGACGGATCGCGGAAGAGGAGGCGCCCCGTGGTGTCCTGGGCGTACACGTCTAGGTGGTCGGTGAGGTTCTGGGCGCAGTTGATCCAGCCCTCCTTGTAGGACTCCAGGAGGAACTCGGCGCCTGCGAGGTCACCCTGTCCCCAGACGCGGATGCGCTCCAGTGCCCCTCGCATGGTCGGGCGGCCAGTGGCCATCTCAGCCGTGACAGCCTTCGTGATGATGCGTTCGTAGGTGCTGCCGTCGGTGCTGTTGATGAGCTTCTGGGAGAGCCCGCTGAAGATGTTGGTGGCGTTTCCGAGTCGCTCGTCAATCCCGTCGCTGACTTCCGCGGTCGCGAATGCGTCCAGCGAAATGGAGTCGGCCGCCTTGCGGATGTCGATCAGCTGCACCTTGCGGGGGTTGATCATCAGCTGGGAAGCGTTTTCCTTCAAAGGCCGGAAGTCGCCCTTGGGGTCCCAGACGAACTGGGTGATGCCCTTCAGGGCATCCTCGTGCACAACCTTCAGGCCGCGGGAGACGGTCTTACCGGCGCCGGGGTTGCCGACGACCGCTTCCGTCGGGGCCTTGCCCTGCGAGTCCACGATGTCCTGCGTGTCGTAGAACATGGGGGAGCCCTTTTGCGGGTTGCCATTGGCGTCCAGGACGACCGTGAAGCCCTGGTAAGTGGAGAACCCGTCCTTGCTGCCGACGTTGGATGTCAGCCACGGCTGAGCGGCGCCAATGTAGTTGGCAGAGGTGCGCTGAATCCAGTCGTTGACGATGATGTCGCTGCCGGGCAGGGACTGATAGAACAGCTCGCGCTGGTCGTTGTTCGGGCAGACGAGGGCGAAGTCGATGTCGGTGTAGTGGCGCCGCAGTCGGGTGACCTTCTTGAGGAGTTCTTCCTTCGTCGGGGCGAAGACGGAGAACACGCACTGCCAGTTGATCATCACGTCGCGCTGTGACTGGGTCTTGAGCTTCACTTCGCGGAGGGTCTGGTTCTTCTGCGAGGTCAGGTCGTCGGGGCGGAAACCGGCCTCGATGTCCTCTTCGTACTGGTTCTCCGCCTGGTTGATGGGCTTGGAGATCTCCTTGGCTGCCCGTTCGGAGTCGATGACTTCGAAGTGCGTGGAGATGTCGACCGGGAAGTCGAGGGTGGACGCGTGGTGCATCCAGTTGGCACCGTAGTGGAGCTTCTCTGGGATGTGAGCGAGGGCCAGGTATGCGGCGTAGGAAACGCCAGCGCCGGTCGGGGCGTCGAACCGGACGCATTTGTAGCGGTCCTTGCCGTCGACGCCGAGTTCAACTTCTTCGGTATAAGCGGCGAGGGTGGTCTGCCATTTGCCGATGCCCCATTCCTGCTCGTCGGCGGGGGAGAGGTCCGGGGTGGGCAGGCCGGGGGTGTCGATGTGCCGGACGAGCCATTCAATGCGGTCGCGGGTTGTGTACTGGGCCTGCAGCCACGAGGCGCCGAGGGTTTCGTGGGTCTGCTCAGCCTGGGAAGCCCACATGGCTCGTTCCTGGGCGTCAGGCTGGGCGTCGTCGAGGCCCATGCTGACCGTCAGGGTGTCCATGAACTGGCGGATGAAGCCCTTGAAGCCCTTGTATTCGCCGCGTTCGCCGAGGCGGACCATCATGTAGGTCTGCTTGGTGAAGAACTCGTTGCGCTCGATCGCTTCCTGGGATGCCTGGATATAGCGGGGGAACGCGGAGGTGGCAGTGTCGGCGTACTTGGCGACGACCCGCTCGCGCCACTCCTCGGCGGAGTTGACCTGGTTGGTGACGATCATGTGCCCGGCGTTGGTCGCATCCGTCGGGAAGTTCTTGTTGAAGACGGCGGTGGCCTGGTGGAAGTAGGACTTCCGCTGCTTCACATCGAGGTAACCCCAAGGCTTATTGGCGATGAAGAATCCGCCCCAAGCGGCTTTGCGGGAGGCGAAGAATCGCTGCTCGCCGTACACGATCGGCATGCGGTGTGCGTTGGTGTCTTCTTCAGCGAGGTTCGAGAGCGACTGAATCGTGCGCATCTCGCGAACATTGCCGATGAAATCCTTTAGCGAGACCGCCATGAGTCATGCCCTCTTTGCTGTAAAAGTTCCCGGCTCAGAAAGCACGGATAATCTACCCATAGTGTAGCAGTTAGGCCATATTTGCTGAAAGTTGACCCGCAACTAGATGGTGTAGCTTTACTCGTCGTCGTCGACAATAACGCGCGCCCGGGGCTCAAGCAGGAAGTTCCGGGCCTGCTCTTGCTCCACCTGCCGGGAAGCGTGTGCGGCGACCAGCTGGCGTTCCAGGTTCTCCCCGGCTCGGGCAGCCATGAACTCTTCCAGGTCGATGATCTCGCCCTTGTACGTCAACCCCTCGTCGCTGACAGGGTTCCGCAGCGGCGCCATGGCTTCCCCGGCGAACTGGGGGTGCAGGGTGAACTCGCGCTGGAAGTGCAGGGCCTTCCCCGTCCGCGGCCGTCGAGGGAGGGGAACGCCGCGGCGGTGCACCGGGTCGTCGAGCTTTGACCGCAGCCAGGAGCCGAGAGCGCCCGGAATGGTCTTGGAGTTCGGCATCGGCTTGGAGATCCGCTGCGAGGCGAGCACCGCGGGCGTCAGGTACCAGAGGAGGAAGAACTGCCATCCGAGTTCGGCGTGGAAGATCGTCACGATCGGTGCAGCGAAGATGGCATAGAGGATACCCATGACGGCCAGGGCGGCGAAGAATGTCATGAACTGCTCGACGCTGATGCCTTCCCGTAGCGGGATGACGATGTCCTGGATGCGGCGCATGCGCTTCTTGATCTTGAAGACGTTCGTGTAGGAGTAGGCGATGAGACCTTCTGCTTCGAGGTCTTCGACCTGGTTCGCTTCTGCCATGAGGGTGACTCTTTTCGGGTGTGGTGACTCGGGGGAGCGTTAAGCGAATCAGGGGCGGCGGGCAATGCCCACCGCCCCTGATTGAGTGTTCAGTCTCGGGTTAGAACAGTCCGAGGATCGCGTCGAACGCCTTCTTGATGAGGGTCGGGATCTGCGAGGTGATGAACGTCGGGTAGACGAGCAGGGTGGACAGGAACGCGCCGCCCAGGGTGGCGAGGATGGCCTGGCCGACCTTGCCCTTCGTCTTGACCCAGGTGGCGATGCCGATCACGACTGTGACGAAGCCGATGATGGCCAGGGCGCCTGCATTGAATCCGGTCATTGGTTTCTCCTTGGTGTGGTGAGAGCCCTTTGGCTCGCTGTAAATGTCCGCCAAGGCACCCCCGGGCTCGCATTGCTATTATCTCAGATTTGGCTGAAAGGTGCACATATTTGAATTGCATGTTATTGCCGTCCAAATTTGATGCGCTACACCATCCAGGTGATTATTTTGTGGGTGCTCCGGCACCTGCAGCTGAGGCGTCCTTCGTGGTGCCGCTGATGGACTGACCGCTCAGGCCGGGCATCTGCATGAGCGGCTCGGGTTCCTTGGTGACGAACCACTGGTTTCCGTCCTTGCGCAGCTCCACCTTGTAGCTGGCGGCCACCTGCGTCTGCGTTCCCGGGATGGTCCATGTGACGGAGACGTTGGCGTTCCACCGGGCGGTCGGATCTCCGGCGCGGGAGACGCCTTCCGCGGTCATCGGCGTCGGGAGGGTGACGCCACTGATGATCGGCAGCGGCGAGGACTCGAACGCTCCACCCAAACCGATGAGGGTCGCGTCCGTCGTCACGTACTGGCCGAGGGTGGCCCGGTCACTGGCGGCCCAGGCGGCGAAGAACCCGGGGAAGAAATCGCTGGTCAGCTTCTCGGCCGACACTGCATCGTTCTGCCCGATGGTGGGGTCCTTCACGTCCGGGAGGGCGGGAGCCCCGGTGCGGGGTGCGCACGCTACCGGCGTCGGGTTCGCGGCCAGGGCGAACGCGTACGGTGCGTTGTCGGAGAATCCTCCGGGCTTGTAAGCGAACTCGCTCAGGGTCATGCACCGCCACACCCCGGCGTCGGTCTGGTAGGTCACGTCCACGAGAGCGTGGGTGTCATTGAGGACCCGGGGTTCCGAGTTCACTGACACGAACGTGACGGTCTGCTTGCCCTTGCCGTTCCACCCTGCGTTGGAGTCCATGCCCTGGGACAGGTACTGGGACATGAGCGCTTCACGCATCCCGGACTGGTCCTTCTCGTCCCAGGTGCCCCACGTGCGTGCGACCTGCCCGGACCATGCAACAGCCTGGCCCTTCGGGAAGGATGTGCCGCTGCTGGCCAGCCGGGTGTCGACGAGGTCGTTGACCTGCTGCGCCGACGGCCGGTTCAGGGCGACGATGATCGCAATGGGAGCCAGGATGGCCAGGCACGCGAAGCCTGCGGTCACACCCCAGAGGATCTTCCGGTCTCCGCCGTAACGGGTGCCGAGGCCGATCTGCTTGGAACGTTCCTTGATGGCCTTGGCGGTGTCGACCTCGGTGATTGCTCCTGCGGCTTTGCGGGCTTCCCGCTTGTCCTTTTTGCTGCGGCTGCGGGTCGGTGCCGGGGCTGCTGCTGCGGCCGGGGCGGCGGGGTGTCCCGCGGTCTCAGCTGCGCTGGTTTGTAGTGCTCGATCAAACGCACTGACGGGCTGCGCCTGTGCTACTTCTTTTGAGCGGCGGGCCATAGAAGGTGCCTCCGTTATTTGGGACAAAATGCCTAGGGTGCTATGTCTTATTCAAGGGTAGCAGGATTTGCTACACCGGGGTGCTATGCAAACGGATTCCGAGGCTCCGTGAACGCCGGAGGCTCTGCCCTCGGCGCATGTTCCGGCTCTGGTGCCGGTGTGGGTGCCGGGGCTTCCTGGGATGCCGGGGCGACGGTAATGTCCGCCCTTCCCGCCTGACCCTCCACCGCCTGGTCGGAACCACCAGCTGCACCCTGACCCGATGCCGGGGAGGACTCCCCTGCAGGTACCGCGGGTACCGGCGCCGGGGTCGGGGAAGCCGACGGGGAGACCCGCCGCGGTACGAGCGGGTTAGGCCGGGACGGAGCCGCGGCCACCACAGGGGAGGGCCCCGCCGCCGACGGCCCCGCAGCCACAAATGGCCGGGTCTCGGGAGCCTCGACGGCCGGGGCATCCGGGGACACCTCAGCAACCACGGGCCGAGCTTCCACCACGGCCGCGACCGGGGCAGGCGCCGCGGGTACGGCAGCAGGTGCAGAAACCTCCACCACGGCCGGGCCCTTCCGGTTCATGCGGGCAAGCGTCACCGACAACGGCTCACTGCCCGCAGTCTCCTCATAGGGATCACCATGGTCATCCTCGTCATCCCAGGACGGCTCGCGCACCGGGGCGGACAGGGCAGGGGTGGCCGCCTCGGCGGGGGCCGCGTTCAGGTAGTCAGACCCGGGGGAGGGGAGGCTTTCCAACGTCCACGTTTCGTCGACGGATGTGAGAGCGCCGGGGGTCGTGGGCATGGTGACGGGTGAGGTGGTGCGGGTGTACCCGGCGTCGGAGATCACGTCGGCGACGCGCTGCCGCAGGACGGGTTTGATGATGACCACGTCGGAGGGTGCTTCGTCCCGGACGGGGAGCCACCTCTTACGGGCGCGACCGTGAACGAGGTGCACGCCTTCGTCCGTTCCGGAGAACCAGATCCACGCCCGACGGTTGGGGAGCTTGCCGATGTCGGAGGGGGTCAGCTGCTTCTCGGTGAGGGCCTGTTCGGTACCGGCCCGGCCTGCACGGTGGCTGGTCTCCATCATGTTCGCGTCGCCGAGGTCGATGCCCTTGCGCACGTCGATGTAGTAGGACTCGGGCATGCCGTCGGTGAGGAGTTTCTGCGACTCGCCTTCCTGCATGTTGAACACGATCCGGACGGTCGCGTTGTTCAGGACTTCACGCATGGTGGTCTCCGGCCAGGTGCCGATCGACTGGGTGACGACCCAGTTCCAGATCTTCGCCGAGCGGCCCTGCTTGCTGATGTCGTCCATGACATCGGCGCGCAACCCAAGGGCTGATGCTTCGTCGGAGAGGAGGACGACATCGCGCCAGTTGTTGCCGGTGTTCTTGGACCGCTGACCGATCATCGCTTTCACGTCCTGCATGAGGAGCGTGCCCATGGTGATCGCCGAGACGGAGTCGAGTGTCTGGGGGAGATCGAAGTACACCACGGCGCCCTCGTCGACGACCTTGCGGAGATCCAGGGTGATGCCGCCGTCGGTCGCGGGGCGGAGGTATTTACCGCCAGCGTTGACGACTTTCCCGAGGTTGCCGCGGAGCCCTTCGAGGTCCTTCGCGTTGTGGGCGGAGATCATGGCGTGCCACCGGCTGAACTCCGCCTTGGCGTCGGCGTCTCCACCGCGCAGGGGTTCGAGGCGTTCGATGAGGCGGAGGGGTTCGACGGTCGCGAGGAGGAAGTCGAATGTGCCCTCGCCCTCGGCAAGGCCGACCCGGTCGAGCACGTCGAACTGCAGGGGCAGGTAGGCCTCCGCTTTGGTCCGGTAGTAGGCGGCCGCGGAGTCCTCGGCCGGGAAGGGGAGGGCCTTCATGATGAGGGCTGCCTTGTCGTTGGAGGACCCTTCCCAGTTCAGCGGATCGTAGTGGACGTTGACCTCGTCGGCCATCCGCGTGAACGAGAAAGCGTAGAAGGGGAAGCCCGCGGAAATGGCGGAGGCTTTCAACGAGCGGCGGGTCTGGTCGTCACCCTTGAAGTCGGGGGCGACGACGGACATTCCGGCGTGGATGAACTGGTCGGCGACGTTCAGGGCGAGGGCGGTTTTACCGGAGCCTGCCTGCCCGAGGATGAACCCGTGACCGATCTTCCGGGCTGCCTTGGTAACGTACGCGCCGTGCCTTCCGTTTCCCCAGGGGATGGTGTCGCCTGCGTGGAGTCCGAAGACGATGTGACCGCTGACGGGTTCGGCTCCGGCCTTGATGCGCTGACCGTTTCGGTACGACCGGAATTGCTTGAGGTAGTTCGGTCGCATGGGCCGGGTCCAGACCTTCTGGTCGAACTCGTAGCTGAGGGTGAACCCTGCTGACTGAAGGGAGCTGAGGAGCATTGCGGGGAATGCCCCTATTAGAACCCAGAGGGTGATGGCCGCACCGATTTGGGCCGGGTCAACGAGGGAAGTGAGTACCCATCGGTAGAAGCCGATGAGCCCGTCGGTCCACCACGTTTGCACGGCGAGAGAACCGAGGAATCCCGTGAGGGCCAGGAGCCCCGGACGGGAGTACCAGTTGTCGTTCATGATGCGCCACCGCCAGTACGCGGCAGCGTGGGCCATCGCCCCGATCGGTGAGAGGAAGAGGCTCACGATTGTGGCGAGGAAGCCTGCCTTTTTTGCGAAGCGCGCGAGCTTTTCCCGGATGGGAAAGTCGCGGAGGCGGCGCCATGGCCACGGGTTCATTTGGTGCCTTCCAGTGCGGTGAGGTCGTCGAAGACTGCGGTGAGGATGATGGTGGTGTCGTCGGGGTGCGCGCCGCCCATTTCGTAGAAGCCGTCACGGTCTGCGCAGGGGATGAGCCGGAGGTATTTGTCCCAGGACTCTCCGAACAATTCGAGTGCTGCGGTGAGCACGCGGTGGCCGGTGTTGGTGCCTTCGCGGTAGCAGTACCAGACCTTCGTGATGTTGGGGTTGCCCTGGTAGGCCTGGAGCTTGTCGCGGTACACGCGGAGGGGTCGGTTCTCGTCGCGTTCGATCTCCACGGCGATGTAGTTGAGGGAGGTCGTGGAAGGTACGACGAGGTCGGGTCGCTTCTGGATTGTGCGGGCACCTTGACTGCCTCGGAAGTCTGAGGCGAGGTCGTGTTCGATGATGTCTCCGGTGACGGTGCGGCCGGTGCTGATTTCTCGTTCGGAGTACACCTGGAAGCCTGCGCGTTCGAGGTGCATTCCGATGTCCGCGGCCATGAAGGCGTGCGCGTAGTTTTGCCAGACCGCTGGGTAAATATCTTCCCAGGGGGTGACCATCGCGGCGCCGCCTCGGGTGGCGTAGTAGCTGTTGGTGTGAGCGTCGACTGGCATGATCCCGACGGTGGGGTGGGGTGCGACTTTCGACATGAGGTTCATGCGTGCGCGGATGTTCTCGGTGCGGAACTTGAGGGTGCGTTCGCGGGTGGTCCGGTCGCCCTGGTTGAGGTGCACGAGTGGGTGCCAGAGTTCCATGTCTTGTTCCTTGCGGAGGAGGTGCATGGGGGAGACGCAGTACCAGCGTGCGATGAAGCGGAGGCGTTCGAGGTCGCGTGCGGTGTACTCGAATCCTTTGGCCCGGCCGGGGATGGAGATCGTGGATTTGTTGCGTCCCAAGGGGTAGGGCCTCTCAGATTGGGTTACCTGCTCGCAGTAACTATATCGTCGCTGCTGTCTGATATTGGCGATGAATTGCGGCGCGGCTACGCTCTGGATTTTGTTTCCTGGCGGCCAGCTTTTTGGGTTACGGATGGCGTTACTGCGGAAAGGTAACTCTAAATTCGGATCTGAGCCCGGAATTCCGGGGGCTATGCCGACCTCTCCCCGGGGCCGCAATGGGGGGAGAGGGGGTGTTATACATACGCGCACGTCTGTATGTGTTCTTACTGGCTTGTATAGGGGGAGAGAGCAGTGGCCCGCTTGCGGGGCTGCGCCCCGCGGAGCGGGGCCGTTGTCGTGTTATTCATCGCGGACCGTTGGGCGGTCCTGCGATGAGCACCCGCTCCCACGCTGAGCGTGCTCGACGTGTGCCACGACAACGAGCCCCGTCCGGGCAGTCACGCTGCGCGTGTCTACCAACCCCAGGGAGGGGGCCAAGACTTGCGTCGTTGTCGCGCCCTGTGGGGGCTGCGGTCAAGACGTGCGTCGTTGTCCTGCCTGTGGCCGGTGGTATCTAAGACGTGCGTCGTGGGGTCACCTCGTGTGGGTGTCCGACAAGGGTTTGTGGGGGGTGGTCGCCTTAGGGTGCGGGTATCCAAGACTGGGGTTTGTGGAAGGTGCTGTGGGTGGGGGTCCGACAAGAGGTTGTGGGGTTGCTGAGCCTGAGGGTGGTGGTATTCAAGACGTGCTTCAAACGCAGAGCAATGGTGGTGAGGTGTCCGCCAAGAGGAGGGAGGGTTGAGGGCCTTTGAGAGGTGAGAGTGGTGTCGTTTTATACATGGGTGGGGGTCGTGTTATCCAGTGTGGTTGGGTCCCTGCGAGGGTTCCTGTCTGGGGGTGTGGAGTGGGTGCACCAGGGTGCCCCCGGTTGGCTTGGCTCGCCCTTGGTGGGCTCCCGTGTTGTTGCCCTTCTACCCGGGTGGGATGTGGTGGCGGACTAACCTTCGGTTGTCCTGTTTACCCTCAAGGGGCTCGGTCACAGGGTGAAGGTGGGTGTGGTGCTCTGGGGTGCCCCAAGGTGTTCCAAGGAGTCCCCTGGTGGGTGGGTGTAGTGGTATCGCTACGAGCCTCAAGGTGGGCAGGCGCGTGGGTCGGGGAAGGTGTACCTGGGAGCCCCTGAGGGATCAGTGGTGAACCCGCGGCCTACGGCCGCCCCCACCCCGGGTGGGGGTCTTCGCATAGGTGGGAAGGTGAACCCCTGCAGGGGGGAGAGGCACCCCTGTGTGGTCGGCAACCCCGACAGGTGAGAAACCTCTGTGTGGGTGGAAGGTGAACCCCGTTGGTGAGAGTGGATGAAGCACGGCTTGGATGCGAGCACCCTCAGGTGAGAAACCCCCCGAAGGTGGAAGAGGACACCCGAGTAGGTGGGATTGGATAAAGCCAGTCTTGGATGCCAGCACCCAGGGGTGAGGAACCCTGCGTAGGTTCGGCGTACCCGTCTGGAAGGTGAGGGACCCCCAGTGGTGAGGCTGCGAGAACCCAAAGGTGAGGATGTCTTGTTACGGCAGGAGGGCGGCCCCGTGCGGAGAGTGCGATGAAGCTGGAAGGTGACCACACGCAGACCCCCCCGGGGAGGGCCGAAGGCCCGAGGGAGGAACAGGGATGGAGTCCCCCGAACACCAGCATGAGAACCACCGAGAGCGGCCGGACAGATACCAACACAGCAGACACCCACACCAGGAAAAGGGAAACCAGAGCACCCCCACGGGAACCCAAAGCGGACGACACCAAGAACAGACACACATCCACACAAGGCGAGCCCCACACGGCAACCATCCACAGAACAGAACAGACAGAACGAGTCTCCATCCACACGGGTGAAAGGGAATCCAAAGGGTGCACAAGCAGACCAGAGGACACCAGGGGGAAGGTGAGCACAGGGAAAGGCGACGACACTACGAGGAGGTGACCACACCGGAGGAGGAACACCACGAAGGGGAGACAACAGCATGCAGGCGGGAGGGAGGAACGGGGAGAGGAACACGACAGGACACAAGACGAAAAGACTCGGCGGGGGGACCCAAGGGAGACACACAGTGAAGAAGGAGATCCAGAGATCCCCTCAGGCAAACCCAGGAACACAAGCACAAGCACGACGATGGGCAAGGCGGAAAGATCACAGGCACAAGAACGCGGAACAGATGACGGATGGAAGGCGGACAAGCTAAAGATCGAACGCGTACAAGATCAAAGGATTCAAGCTAAAAGGTGACAGGGGAATCAGGGGGTCGAAGGTGAGAGGGCCACGGTGTAGAAGGTGGGCAGCTCATTCACGGTAGGGATGGTCGGGGGATTTCTCATTGGCGGGATTGGTGCACATTTTGCTGCGCAGCTCGCCCCGGATTTCGCGAACCCATTTCTGGCGGACCCTATCCCTGCTCCACGCTCCTCCCATCACACAGACCCTCGGCACATCAGCCCCCGCATCCAGGCAGCCGACGACGACCACGTTGGCCCGGGCCGGGCGCCGCACCCATCCCGGGAGGCTGAGCGTAGAGCGCGCGAGCGACCCCGAGGCGGCGGCCGACCAAGGAACCGGGACCGCGCACCCCGTGACCGCGTGGCCACGACCAGCCGACGCCGATACCAACGCACCCGAGCACGATGAGCGGCCACCCTCCCTGACCAGTGCCAGGGGACGCCCGGACATCAGCCGGGCCCCGCCGCCCATGCGCCGCGGCCGCGCCGAGCTACCCCCGGGGAGCGGGAGGCGCGCGCCGCACCGCGGGCGGCGAGCGTCCCCCGCCGTGGACGAGCCGCCCATCCCCCGGGCGTGGCCACTGCAGGGCCCCGGGCAGGGAGAACCGATCGACCAGGGGAGCGCGGCAGACCCCGGCCGCCGAGCGCGGCAGCTGCGCGAGCACCCCGCACCGGACCAGCGCCAATCAGGTGCCGGGCAAGCCCCGGGGGTGCGCCGGGACCATGCCGGGCACTGGCCGGGCACTGGCCGGGAGCATCCCGGGGGAAGCCCGGGACCACCCCGGCAGACATGGGGGACAGGCAAGGACGCTACCCGTGTAGCAGCACCGTCCGGCACGGTGATTGCCAACGCACCCCCACCCGCCTACGCTGGGAACTGCCCACCATTGCGATGGACCGGGAAGAAGGCCCTTGAACCCCAGCTGGACAGCTGGATCTAGGGCCTTTCGCTTTCCCTGGGCCAGGGGGAGGCCCGGGCCCTGCAGCCCGAGGGCAGCTGCACCCCCGAGCACATCGACCGCGGTCCGCGAGCCCGCGACCAGCGGCGGCGACGCACTCATGCCGGGCAGCGGCCGGGCCATCCCCGGGGATGTGCCGGGCAGGTGCCGGGGGTCTGCCGGTGGAGTGCCGGGCCACCCCGGGTGGGTCCCGGGTCTGGGCCGCGGGTGTCCCTGGGGAATCCTTCGAGGCCCTTGGTGGACTGGGCGCATGGTGGGGGACGGGCGTGGACGCTATGGGGCGCGAACGAGATGGTCAGGCGCGGCCGGGAACCGCAGCGGCCCCCAGGCGGAGCGCGCACCCGACGACGACGGACGGCCCAATACCCGGGGGCGGTCCGGGCAGCTGCACCAGCTGGAACCGATCGAGGTGGCCACCACCCCCAGGGCAGAACCCCGCCGTCGAGCACGTCGGCGCCGGAAGGGTGCCCGGCAGTAGAGGCCCCCACCCCGGGGAAGTGCCGGGGTCGCGCCGGGCAGATCCCGGGAACCGGCCGGGCCAGCGCCGGGCACCTGCCGGGGGTGTCCCGGCCAAGCCCCGGGGCGTGCCGAGGGTGGGTGGTTGTCCAGGGGATGCCTGGGGGATTCCGGGTGTTCTTCCCCTGGCATGCTGGTGTGCCATGTGAGGGGACGGGCGTGGGCTTGCTACCTGGGTAGCGTGGCCGGGCCGCCGCCGTCGGCCGCCCCGGGCGCGGGGGAGCAGTCGCGCGCGCAGCGGGGCCGCGGAGCGAGGCCACCCACGATGGCGGGTCGCTGCAGCAGAGGTCAGGGTGGCCGCCACCCCTGGGCCGGTCCACCTCCTGGGCGGGGTCGCCGCCAGAGGGGCGCCGGGCAGCGGCCGGGGGAGTGCCGGGCGCCTCCCGGGCATGCGCCGGGGCCGCACCTGAGGGCCCCGGCCGGGTGAGCTGTGTTGGCCGTCGTTGACCAGGGAGACCCGGGGATGCCTCTGGGGATGGTTCCGGAGCTGGCCGTGCCCCCGGCAGCTGAGGCCGCTGCGGTCCCTGGTGCACCGGAGCGCCGAGGGTGACCGCCCCCGGGGCGCGCTACCTGTGTAGCGGGGACACGGATATGTGACGAAGTCGACTCAGGTGGCTCCGGCCGGGTGGTCGCGGAAGCCCTTGGAGATCCTCCGGGGCACTGACCTGCGGCGATACCCCAGTGGTGGTTGCCCCTGGAATCCCATTGCATCCCGTGGGGGACGGGCACGCCTGTCAAGGGGTTCCCGGGGTGATCGTTCCCATAGGACCCCGATGCAACAAACCCGGGGCCGGGGGCGTTCAATGAGTACGGGTTGTGGTGACCCGGGCATCGTGGGGGAGTACCTCCGCTGGCAGGCGTTGAGCAGGCTTCCCGGACATGATGCCCACGACTGAAGCGGTCGGCTGGACCTACCCCCCAAGGGTCCAGCTGGCCGCTTCAGTTTTGCCCCCACCCCGCCAGGGCGCTACACCATGGAGGGGTGTCCTGGCCAAGGTGCTAACGATCGGCGTCTGGTGTGTAATGGATCTGGGTCGTGGTGGCCCGGGCCCGGTCGAGGGCGCAGCTCCACCATGGACGGTTTTGTAGCGGCTCCACCACGGACGGTGTTGAGTGCGTCCCGGTAGCCGGACCCGACGAGCAGGCAGGGAACCTTCCCCCAATAGGTTCCCTGCCTTCTCTGGTTTCCGGGGGCCCCCAGGGTTTCCCTGGTGCGTGTAGCGAATGGGTCGTGTCGCCGATGGACGGTCGCTACACGGGTAGCGCGAGCTGGGACGCTACACGCCTACGGTCAGGGGGACTGGCTGGGATCAGCGGGCGCGGCCGTGGTCCCCTGGTACCTGGGCCCGCCTGGCAGTTTGGAGGCCCCGTCCTGGAGGGCACCCCACAGGAGGGACGCGGCGACGACGGCGCCCACGAGCCCGACGGTGATGGCGATGGCCGCGGCGATCCCGAGGCCAAGGCCGAGGCTTCCCCAGTTTCCGAGGGCGCGCCTCTGGACGGCTTCGGCGTTGCCGGGCCCTTGGTACTTCGGCGCTTCCATGTGCTGAGCGTAGCTGCAGCGGCGCGCTGCCGAATGGGCCCTATCCCTGTCCCCCGCCCCTGCCTGCTGTGGCAGCCCTAAAGACTCCCCGTGGCGGGGGAGCGGCCCCCGGGGTGCCCGCCTGCAGGGTGCCCCGCGGCGTCCCTTGTGATCCCTGACCGCGGCGTGGAACTGCCAGGTCTGGCCTGGCGCGGGGTGCGGCGTACCCTGGCGGGAGATTGCGCGTGTCGGGTGTTGCCATATCCCCATCATGTGTGTAGTGTTATACATGTTGGGTTGGAAACCGAGACCAGCCCACTACGAGAGGAAGCCGCAATGTCCGTCACCATCTCCGCCACCATGGGCCCCATCACCGAACACCGCATCGGCTGCGGCAACCCCTTCTGCACCAACCGCATGACCGACCACACCTTCGCCACCTGGGCCGAAGCCAACGCCTTCCTCCAGGCCGAACTCGACACCCACGGCTGCACCGGCCACCTCGCCGTCTGCGGCGACGACATCTGCGAAGCCACGCGCATGCAGATCCACTTCATCGAAGAAGCCCCGTCCCCCAGCGTCGGCTGCTCCGAATTCAACGCCCAGCACCTCCTCGCCATCCTCGGCTTCGAAGCCGACGAGCACGGCCACATCTCCCGCTGCGGCACCGAAGACGCCCAGAAGTTCCTCGGCCGCGTCCTCATGGCCACCGCCGTCAACCCCGCCGACGCAGGCGTCCCCTCCACCTCCGCCCGCGGCGAAGGCGGCATGCTCATGATCGAAGGCGGCCGCCGCGAAGGGTGGACCGAGGATTACCTCGAAGCCCTCCGCGAGGTCGCGGAGTTCGCTATCGCCCACGGCCGTCAGATCACCTGGGGGTAAGCCCCCGAGCCGCGGCGGGGGAGTGCGGCGCACCCCCGGCGCCGCGCGGCCCCGCGCCCCAACCGGGGCGCGCCCACACCACCCCCACCCACCCCTGCGGTGTCCTGGTCCTCGGAAAGGCCAGGGTGCCCCGGGGTGGGGAACGGGGATGGAGTCCCCCTCCGGCCAGCATCCAGGTCGCCGTCCAGTCACCCCCGGAGGTCATGTCGCTAAAGGACGCACCGCGCCTACCCTGCTTGACGGTCAAGCTTCATGTGTGTAGTGTTATCCATATCGAGGGGAATCCGAGACCCCACACCGAGAGGAACCCACCATGGCCACCACCGCCACCATCGAAGACCGCACCACCGACGCCGCAGCCAAAGGCTTCACCGCCGCCGTCGCCGTCTACATCCTCGCGGCCCTCATCGCCCTCGGAGCCCGGGCCCTCAACATCCCCGCCCCCGAAGAAGCCATCACCACCCTGCTCATCGTTGCGACCATCACGGCCTCCGTCGCCGTCACCGCCATGTGGGCAGGCATCATCATCGGCAGCATCAACACCTACCGAGCGAAGGGACAGGATTGAAAACCCCCGTCCGGACGATAGACCGACTCCTCCTCATCGGATACGTCGGACTCCTCGCCGCCACAGTCATGTTCGTCGCCGCCGCGTGCGCCGCTCTGGTCTTCGGCGCCGCCGTGGCCCAAGCAATCGGCACCGTCGGCGCCGTCGTGTTCTTCATCGGCATGCTCCTCGCCGTTGCCGCCGTGGCCCTCATTGCCATCGACAGCCTCTTCCGCACCTTCAGGCCCGCAAAGGACCCCTCATGAGCACCCAGAAACTCCTGCCGCCCGTCACGATCGAGCACGTCTACGGTTTCGTCGGCGACAAGCACGAACCCCACCTGGTCAACCACCTCAACACCGGCATCTGCGCCGAAGACGCCGAGGCGTACACGGTGAAAGCCCTCCCGTACCCGGACTCGGCGCAGCGCGCCTACGGGACCGCCTCGGCCCTCTCGTTCATTGGCGCGTTCTTCAGCGTCGGCGCCACCGTCATCATGTACCTCATGCCCGGGATCGAGTGGGCGATCCTTGGCGTCGTCATGGCGGTCGTCGGACTCGGTCTCATCGCTACTGCCGTGATCCTCGGTTTCCGTGCCGCCCGCCAGCGGCGCCGGTACGACGCGAGTCAGGAAGCGTTCACGACAGCGCTCAACACGATCCTCCGCACCCAGGGCAAGCTCATCCCGCTGCCCATCGCAGGGTGGAACGGCCACCTGCTGGACGTGGACGAATGGATCGACACCCTCGAAGAAGCGCGACGGAACCTGCTTGCCACCACGGGGGACAGGCACGCCCTCATCGAAGGCGGGGAGAAGCTCTTCGCCGCCCTGCACCACCTCGGCGGCTACGCCCAAGCCTCCTACGACGACCGGGCCAAGATGCGGGCCGCGCAGGACGCCGTCCGCGACTTCACCACCTACGTCACCCAGGTCGCCCGGGAATCCGCAGGCAGCCGCGCATGACCCCCGCCCCCGTGGACCTGCCCCCGGTCCTCATCCGTGGGGCCGACACCACCTGGCTGAACCCCGGCATGTCCGCAAAGGACGCCGCCGCCCTCCACACCGACACGTACGACGCCGACCGGGAAGAACTCCAGGCCGCGAAGACCATCATCAGGTTCCTCCTGTTCACCGGGACGGCCATCAGCTCCGCCGGGATCGCCGCGACGGCATCCATCGCCACGACGAAGCATCAGCCCCTCGGTCTGGACCTGGACATCAGCCTGCACAGCATCCTCGTGATCGTCGGCGCCGCCATCTTCACCGCCGCGGCGACGATCAGCCACAGGGTCGCCCCGTTGAAGGCCCGGGCCCGGGGCCCGCAGGATGACCTGGTGCCCGTTGAGGTCATCAGCAGGTACGGGCAGTACCCGGAGGTCCGGTCGTTGATCGAGGCGCTGCAGGGGGCCAGGTCCGCGGCCGCCACCCTGTGGGGGGACGGGCATGAACACGTCAGGGCCGCCCTTGACCTCGCCCTGCCCGTCCTGCACGCCTACGCCACCACCCCGAAACCCACCGACGCGCTCCGCGCCGCCGCCGTGAACGCCGTCGACACCGCCACCACACTCGCCCACCCCGAAGGAACCCACCCGTGACCTACGCCCACGCCCCCGAACCCATCGAGTTACCCCCGGTCCTCATGGAACTCCCCGAAGGTGCCGACGCCGACGGCAGCATCGTCACCGGCACGTACCTGAACGTCGGCCTGGGCGCCGAGACCGCGGGCGTGGTGACCAAGCCGATGCCGATCGAGCCCGGGGACCCGATGAAGCGCCAGCGCAGGAACGCCGCGTTTCAGATCGCGTTCATCGTCCTGTCCATTACCGCGGGCGGTCTCCTGGCCGCGTCCAGCGACATCCCGCACCCCGCTGAAGGGGTCGCGAACTGGGCGGAGGTGGCCACGCTCGTGGCGTTCCCGGTCGCGATGCTCCTGGGCGCCATGCCGAAGATCCTGCGCCGCAAATACGTGGCGGCCCTGAAAGCCTGGGTCGCCGAGGTTGAGCGGACGGCCGGGCTGCGGAACATGCTCGTGCGCATCGACAGCATTGAGGACCCTGCGCTCCTCGCCGAGATCAGGGAGCTGGGGGAGTCCCTGACGCAGTCGCGGCACTCGGCCATGATCGCTAGCGGGGACGGGCATGATGACCTGGTGTTCACCCGGGAGATCTTCGGAGCCCTGAGCGCCCTCGCCCATTACGCCCTGCACCCTGACCCGCAGAGCCAGCATCTTGCACGCGAAGCTGTGTTCACCTTCGCGAACCGGGTGGACAACTACGTCCACACCGGAAACCCCGACAAAGCACTAGGAGACCTGAAAGCATGAGCACCCACCACACCCCGAACACCACCGAAACCGCCGCCAATGCCAACGCCTGGCGGCACCCGGGCCTGATGCTGGGCCTGTACGTCCTGGGTTGCGCGATCGTCATGGCCGCCCTCGGGTTCCTGCCGCAGGCGGCCGCGTTCGTCGTCCTGGGCGCCGCGGGCATCGCCCTGTTCCGGCACAAGGTCCGGGCCAACGCCCTGCAGGGACACGGAAAAGCGCCGGAGCCTGCAGAGAACCGCTTCCACGCCTGGATGTGGTTCGCCGGGAACATCGCCCTCTTCGGGACCATGCTGGCAGTCATGCAGCTCATGTTCGGCCGGTACACGGACGCCGCAGTCGTCGCGGTCATCACCATCGGCGCCGTCATGGCCACCCGCCCCCTGGTGACCCGGTTCGAGCAGCACCTGGAACGCCGCTACGCCCCGCGCCCGGCAGAGGTCCCGGCCGCCAAGGATCACCAGTGAAACCCGTGGCCGCCCCGCCGCTGCCGCCTGTCATCGTCGGTTCCCGCAGCGCGGGGGACGGGCATCTGTACCTGAACGCGGGCATCGCCGCGCACAACGCGACCCTGTTCGCCGCGGAGAAGCCGGGGGAGGTGCCCGCGGCCGCGCCCCGGGGCCTCGTCACCGCCCTGCGGGTCGCTCTGTTCACCGGGATCGCCGCGACCCTCGCCGTCCTCCTGCCCATCGAGGTTGAGAGCATCCCCGAATGGGTCGCTGGAGGATGGGCTTTCCTGGCAGCCTTGGGAGTCATCGGGCTCATCGGAACGGTGGCCATCGACATTCGGGAGGCTGTCCTGGCTATCCGGCATTCCCGGGCGCTGAAGTCTTGGCGTGCCCGCCTGGAGGGCGCCCTGTACGGGCATCGGGAGCTGCTCGTGGATGTGGACAGGCTGCGCGGGACCGGGCATGGCCGGGTCGTGATGGAGTTCGCGGCGGCGCTGGAGCAGGCGCGGTCCCGGGCCTTGCGGGAGGAGGACGGGCATGACTTGCGGGATCTTGAAGAGAAGCTCCTGCACGCGCTCGGCGCCCTCGCCCGGTATGCCCGGGATGATGAGCCCGGCCGCCGCCGTGCCGCGGAGTATGCGGTGACCGCGTTCGAGCGGGCCACCATCGAGCATGTTGCCAAAGAACCGGCCCGCGTGTAGCATTATCCATTCGGCGGGGCATCCGAGAACCCCGCCAACCCCACCACGCCCGAAGAGGAACCCATGAACACCGCTGACGCCCCCAACGCCCTCGCCCCGTCTACGTCGAACTGCCCACCATCAGCAAGCACGGCACCGTCGAAGACGAGCGGTACCTCAACACCGGGCGCCTGAGCGCCCGGGATGTGGAGATCCTCAAGACCCGCCCTTACCCGCACAGGGCCGCCCGTTTCGTGGACGGCTACGGCAGCCTCTTCATGATTCCCGCCGCCATCAGCTTGACCATCGCTGTAATGATGTGGGCAACCAGCCAGCGCTTCGCACCCAGTTCAACGCCAGGCTTCGCCGTCTGGACGGCCGCTTCCGCCGCCATTCTCGTGGCCATGATCGCCACCCGAATCGCATGCACCCGACTTGTCGGCAGGGACGGGCGCGAACACGCCGGGATCATCGCGACGGCCATCACCGTCCCCACCATGCACGCCGCCTCTGACCTGCCCGCCAACATCAAGCAGCTCGCAGACGAACTCGACCGGCACCGCACCGCCTCCCACGGCCTCCCCATCGCCCCGGCCTTCGACGCCTACACGGCAGCGCTCACCGCCGTCGCCGACGCCGCACACGCCCACGCCAACATGGACCCGGACGCCGCGGCCGCCACCGCCCACTAAACCCTCCAAGGAGGGACACGGAAACGATAGGGTCAACGCATGAGCCCCACCCCGGCCACCGAGCTACCCCCAGTCCTCATCCCCGTACCCGCACCCCCGAAATGGGTACCCCGGGCAAGAACCGAGGCCTACCTGAACGCCGGGGCTACCGAGGCGATCCTGGGAACCCTGCACGCCAGCGCACCCCGCATCGACGCAAGGTTCTTCTGGCAGGGCGTCTGGTCCCTGGGGGCTGCCGCCGTCGCGCTCGGCGCCGCGGCGGCGGGTGTGGGGAGCCTGGTCACGTTCGGGGGAGTGTTCCTGCTCCTCTCCGTAGCGCAGTTCGCCCTGCACACCCATGTTGCCCGGAGGGACAGGGCCTTCGAGGGCCTTTTCGATGAGGTCCGGGGCTTCGCCCTCGACCGGGCCGGTGACACCCTCATCAGACTCATGGATCTGCCCAGGGACGGGCGCGCGCAGCTCATTTCCCTCATGCTGCGTCTCGCGTCCGCCCGGGAAGGGGCCGCCCTGGCGGCTGCTGTGCCCGGGCGCTGGACGGGACTGGGGGAGGAGAAGTTCACCCGCGCACTGCTGGCGCTGGGAGCTTATGCGGTCGCCTTGAGGGATGGACGCCCTCAGGAGGGCCCGGGTGGTCTTGGGATGGCCAGGGCGCGCGCGGCTGACGCGGTCGCGGAGTGCTGCGCGGCCGCGCCGCCGGGGCTTGTGCCGCGCGCGGATGTGGCGCGGTTGGAGCGGGCGGCCAGGGCGTAGGTTCTGGGCGCTGGAGGCGTGTTGCCCTGTGGGGTGGCGCGCCTTTGGTGTTGCCGGGGCGGCCAGGCGGGGGACTCTATCCCCGTTCCCCGCGCTACTCTGGTCTTCGGCCGCCGCGTGGCGCCCTTGCCACGGACCTCCGCTGGGTGTAGCGTTATACATACCGATGCGGGAACCGAGACCCGCCAACGAGAGGAACCCATGACCAAGCAAGCCGCCGCCATCATCATCCCCGCCAACCCGGCCGAACCGATCCGCCGCGAGACCATCGCCACCGACCTCGACACCTGCAAGGGCATTGTCGGCGGCTGGCTCGAAGGCCTCCCGAGCAACATGGACGAGGGCTGGGTCGCCTACGGCAACGAGGAAGCCAAGATCATCGGCCTCCAGCCGAACATCCGCGCCCATCAGGCTCTGGTCGCCCTTGGCGGCCACAACCCGCAGGACCTCCTCCGCGGAAACGTCTTCTTCGTCGGCATGGACGACGACGGCGACATGGTCGACGCCCCCGCGGACCTGCTGGAGCAGATCCTGGCCGTCCCGGGAGTCTCCGCCCCCTAGGTGGAGTCCCCACGGTCGCGAGCCCGGCCCCAGCCCCCTCAGCGGGGGACGGGCGCCGGGCTTTTTCGTGGCCCGTCAGCTTGCCAGATGCCTCGAATGTGTGTAGTGTTATACATATCAGGAGGACGGGAAAGCCCGGCCCCACACGAGAGGAACGCACCATGAGTCAGCACATCAGCACCCTCGGTGACATCACCACCATCACCCCGGCTCAGGAAGCCTCCATCATCAAAGCCAACGACATCATCGGCATGGGCGCCCCCATGGCCTACGAACACCGCGGCGACAGCGTCCAGTTCATCTACTCCGACATCAACACCGACGACGACGACATCCGCCTCATCCTCGCCGCCGACGGCACCTTCGACTCCCTCCAGTACTGGGACGGACCGGACCTCGTCGAAGACATGAACAACGACGACTGGGTCGACATGGACGGCGGCGAACTCTGCACCCTCCTGCAGGAAGCCCTTCCCGCCTAACCACCCCCAACAGGCCCGGCCCACCGAGAGGGCCGGGCATCCACCCTTGAGAGGACCCCACCTTGAGCGCCATCAACCACGAGACGGGCAACCCGTTCTACAAAGACCTCGCCTACGTCGGAGCCCTCGCCATCGCCGTCGCCGCTGGCACCTTCCTGCTCGCCGGAGTCCTGACGATCTTCAGCGTCTCCAGCGACCTCAGCGGGTCGGCGGCCGTGCTCGCCGACCTCGCATCCGCGAACGTCATCATCGCCATCGTCTGCGCCTCCGCTGGCGGCGCGTTCCTGCTCACCGCGGCCGCCATGTTCTTCTATGGGCGGTTCCGCTCCCGGGTGTGAGCGCCCGGCGGCGCTGGTAGAGTTTGGCACGCGGACCCTCCCCACACTCGTGGATCGGAGGGTCTAGCTGTGTCCGGGAGTACCTGGCAAGCGGGGACCAGGGATAGGGTCCCTCGTCGTGATAGATTTCTGGAGCAGCGAGAACACCGGCCGCGCCCCACCAGGCGGCCGACACCCGCAGCAGGCCCAGACCATCACCACACCCGGGCCACACCCACGAAATACCCGCCGTCGCCCAGGGCACGCGACAGCGACCCGAAGGACAACCCAGTGCAACCCAACCAGGGCAACCGCGCCTCGTTATTCAACGACGCCTACACCCACTACTCGCCAGCCATCACCGGATACCTCGAAACCAAGGGCGTCCAGGACCCCGAAGCTGCCGCCCAGGACATCTTCCTCGACCTGTACGAACAACTCGCCGACTACGAAGGCACCCTCGAAGGCATCCGGCCGATCGTGTTTGGGCTCGCGTACGCTCGCGTCACCGCCCAGCACCGGCATCTGCGCGGACTGCCGGTTGCCCTGGAGTATTCCGCTGATACTGATGAACGGGTGAGCGCGGCCGCCGAGGACGCAGTGGTAGGCCTGGACAGTGCCTCGCACCTGCTGGAAGGGCTGGTTGCTGAGCAGCGTGAAGTGATGACGTTACGTGTCGTCGGTGATCTGTCCATTGAGCAGACCGCGCTGATTATGAAGAAGACTCCTGGGGCCGTGAAGCAGCTCCAACGCCGGGCGCTGGCCGCGCTCCGGGCCACCGCTTTGAAGGATGTGCAGTACGCATGATGAATTCGGGACGCCTTTTCCCGGGAAGCTCGATGGTCATTGAAGATGTCCTGCGGGGTGAGTCCGCCGAGGACGCTGCTGCGTTGCGGCCTTCCCTGGTGCAATTGCGGGCTGCGGCCGATCGTCCGGTTCCGGTTCCGTCGGTGCAGCTGCAGCGACTCCTGGATCTGAGTGCGGGCGTCGACGGCGCCCCGACGGCTGTGGTGACTGAGCTGGACACGTTCCGTGCGGCGCGCGCGTCGAAGGGTGCTGCTCGGTACGGGGTGAAGCGCCGGGTGGCTGCTACGTCTGTGGCGGTCATGGTGCTGCTCGGTGCGGGGACGGGCGTGGCTGCTGCCGTGGATGGGGATGTGCGGGATCGGATTGTCGCGTCTGTCGCCCAGGTCGCTCCGGTGTTGAAGCCCGCTCCTGCGCCCTCACCGGCCCCTGTGGAGCCTGCCGTGGCAGCCCCGGCCCCGGAGGTGCTTCCGGAGGCTCCTGCGGTCCCTGTTGCGGCTCCTGCGCCGGTTGCGGCGCCTCCTGTGGAGGTGGTGCAGGCTCCTGCGATCTCTGCTGATGATGCGCCTGGGGACGATGGCGCCGACGGCCGGGACAGGGGACACGGAAATCAAGCCGATGCGGGCTCTGACGATCGGCCGCGTGGCGCTCCTGCAGCTGCCTCGGGCTCGGTCGCGCCGGGGGAGGGCCAGGGGAATGGCCGGGGTGCTGATGTTGGCCCCGGGACGGGTCCTGGGAATGGCCGCGGGGCGGGCCAGGGCAACGGCCAGGGACAGAGTCAGGGTGCCGCCGCGAACGGCGCCTGGGTTCCGCCTGGTCAGGCGAAGAAGGCGGCCACCAAGCAGGAGGCGGCTGCCGAGTGGCAGATCACCGAGATGTTGAAGCACCTGAAGCACCTGAAGCGCAAGTAGGCGCCGGGTGGTGCCGTGAGGGTCGGGAGCGTGGCTTCCGGCCCTTTCGTGCGTCCTGGGGTTGTTGGGGGACGGGCGTGGACGGGCGCTTGTCTGGTTCCGTGTCGCCGTGTAGTGTCGTGTTATACATACACGCGAACCGAGACCAGCGCAACGAGAGGAACCCATGAACACCCAGACCGCCCCCGGCCCCCAGCTGGCCAAAGCCCTGAAGCTGCACCCCCTGCCCGAGAAGCCCGGCGCACTCCCTGCGCTGACGATCGACTACGACTTCACCGCCTCAGGCAAGCCGCGCACCAGGATCACCGCACCAGACAACGGCGGCACCGTCACCTTCCACGACGGACCCATGGCGGACCCCACCACCGACGCATGGTCCGAACGGGCCCCGTTCTTCACGGACCTGTCCTCGCGGGACAAGGACGCCTTCTTCGCCTGGGGATACGCCACCCACCGCCACATCATCGCGTCCATCTCCGACCACCTGCAGACGCTCTCCGAATCCTCGGCATTCCGGGCCGACCTCATCCACGCCGCCACCCGCTAAACCCGCCCGCGGCCGGGCGTGCCTGTCCCCCCGGCGGCGCACCCGCACACCACCAGAACGGAGGGCCCATGGCCCAGACCACCACACCCGGCATCGACAAGCTCCGCACCCTCGCCGCCACCAGCCCCACCCTCACCACCGACCCCAAGGAACTCCGCGCCCTCGTCCCCCTCGGCGCCCGCGGCGCCGACTTCCTCGTCCACCTCGAACTCGCCGCACGGCACGACCGGGAACGCCAGGTCTTCGAAGGACTCCTCCGCTGGCGCGTCACCAACACCCGCGGCGAAGGCAGCTTCCACAGCGCCTCCCACCCGGGCGCACTGGTCCTCGTCACCGCCCCGAACCCGCGGTACAGCCTCGCCCGGCTGCAGGAGGTGTTCCTGGTCGCGGCCGCCGAGCTGGCCGCCCGGGCAGAGAAGGACCCCGGGGTGTTCTCGGGAATCCTTGACCCGGCCCATGACGCCTGGGGGAAGCTGCCGTTGGCCGCATAACGGGGGACGGGCACGCGCCCCGGGGGGCTGGCCGTCATCATGATCATCATCATGGTGATCATGATGATGGGCATGCCGATCACGGCAGCGGCACTGTGAACGCAGGGAAGGCCGGGACTTCGCAGTCCCGGCCTTCCCTGTTTCCCTTGTCTCCAGTCCCCAGCTTAGGGCGCGAACGCCCCGTGCGCAGGCGGCTGGCCTTGGGCTGGGTACAGGAAAGGCCGGGATTTGAGTCCCGGCCTTCCCCTTCCCATGTCTTCCGGAGTAAGCCGAAGCTCTCAAGACCGGAAGCGCGTAGGTCTCATTGTGCCATGTCGAGGTGGCGGCGCCCGTCGCGCGCCCCTTGGGACTCGCCCCTAGGGGAGGGGAGTGTCGGCCGGGTGCGGGAACGGTTCGTGGTGGATCGGGTCGCTGGGGTCCTGGGCCTGTTCGGCGCGGGCGAATGCACGCTTGAGCGTGAAGCCGGAGAATCGGCGGCCGCGGTCGTCGCTGAGGACGTAGCGCGCGCCCTCGCGCCACACGTCGTACTCGGTGGGGACGACCTGGGAGCTGATGACGCTGGGGGTCGTGGCCTGGGTTGCCTGGGTCATGGCTGGTCCTTTGGGGTCGGGGGTGGGCAGGGGCACCGTTGGGAGCCCCTGCCGCTGGGTTAGGAGTTGGTGCAGGCGGTGGTGCTGGTGCTGTGACCTATGGCCGGAACGCGCGGGAGGCGCGGGTGGAAGCGGTCGGGGACGTAGGAGGCGGTGGTGGCGGCCACGGTGGTGGATGCGGCCGCGGGCTTCTCGCAGTCGGCGCTGGTGTCGCCGCAGGCGGTGAGGCTGAGGGAGGCGATTGCGATGGCGATGATGGTGGCGGCTCGGCCCGCGGTCTTGTTCATGTGTATAACACTACACACATTGCCGGGATGCGTCAACGTGACGCAGCCTGTCATCCTCACGCCGCCACGGAGGGAAGGGCCCCGGATGAGAGGTGGGGATAGAGCGGTCCCTGGTTCACCCCGGCTCAAGAGGCGTCGGTCCGACCGCGGCGCATAGTTGCCATGCGCCATCATGCCGTGTAGTGTTATACAAATCGCCGGTAACCGAGACCGGCCGCCCCGAGAGGAACCACCATGACCGTCAACATCGCCGACGCCCTGAAGCAGCTCCTGGAAGCCGCCCCCATCATCGAGATGGACCAGCGCGAAATCTTCACCCGCGTCGACCTCGGCCAGCGCCCCGGCACGGAAAGCACCGTCCGCCTCCGCCTCGTCTCCTCCTTCAGTGACCGCAAGCTCACCGCCTCCCTCGAATGGGAGGTCGTCACCCAGACCGGCGGAATCTCCTACTCCTGGCGATACCCGAAGCGCGTCGTCCTGGCACAGGAGGCCCAGAACCGCTTCAGCCAGAAGCAGCTGGCCTACGGCTTCCACGCCGCTACGGTCGTCCTCGGCCGGATGCTCGATGAGAGCCAGCCGTCCGAGCCCGGCCAGCCACTCATGGTGCCCGAGGCCGTGGCCGATCTCTTCGATCTGGGCTACGACGAACTGCGCAAGCGCGAAGAATCAGCGGCGGCCAACGTCGGCTAAGGGGACAGGATCGGCAAGGCGGGACCCCGCGGCAGATTGATGCCGCGGGGTACTTGCCATACCCCCAGCTCGCGTGTAGTGTTATACATGTCAGGCGGGAAACCGAGGCCCGCCAACACCGAGAGGAACCCCCACCATGGCCACCATCCAGATCGAAGCCAAAGACCTCCAGCCCGGCGACATCGTCCAGATGAACGCCCAGTGCGCCTGGCGCGTCGAGAAGGTCCTCCCGGGTACCGACAAGGTCATCGAGTACACCTACAGCCTCACCCAGCACTTCGGTAAGAACGCCGCCCAGCTCGCGGAACTGAACACCGAGCACGGCCAGTACAAGCACCGCCGGACCACCAAGATCAAAGTCCACCGCGGCTAGCAACCCACAGGGCCCCGGGGGAAACCCCGGGGCCACCCCCACCCCCGAACTCAAGCCCCCAGACACAAGAAGGAGCCACCGTGGCTTTCACCGTCCGCAAGACCACCAGCGGCTACAACGGCATCACCAAGTACGTCGTCTACAACGGCCCCAAGCGCGTCACCGTGCACGCCTACGGGACCAGGGAGAGCGCGCAGGCGAACGCCGACGAACTGACCATCGGCGCCATGGTCAAAGACCACGCCGAGGACCCCCGCCCGTACAAGGACAAGCTCGCAGAGGCCCGCGCCCAGTTCCGTGCCCAGCAGGACGACGCCAGCCGCTGCCCCGGCTGCGGCGTCAGCTTCAACGGCGTCCGCGGTCTCCGCGCCCACCAGGCCGGACGCTTCAACACGGGCGCCTGCCGCCCCGCTAAGGCCAGCTAACATCCACTCAGGGCATCCATGCCCGCCCTGCCAGAACAGGAGCCCACAGTGGCCACCAGCCCAATCCCAGAGCAGTACGCCGTAGGCGCCAAAGTCATCATCGCCTCCGGCCGCAACCAGGAAAGGAAGCGCGAGGACACGATCACCCAGGTGACCAAGTCCCTCGTCAAGGTCAAGTACCAGCGCTTCTACGCGGCCGCTGACTCCGCGGCGGCCGGAAAGCTCTACGAGTACGGCGGCGGCATCTGGCCCGCCCACCTAACCCTCGCCACCCAGGAGGCATGACCATGGCCACCACGCCCATCCCAGCCCGATTCAAGCCCGGAGCCAAGGTTACCGTCCACTTCGGACCCAACCGTGACAAGACCAGGGAAGCTACGATCGCCCGCGTCACCAAGACCCTCGTCATCACCGACGACGGCGCCCGGTATCACGCCAACATCGGCAGCGAAGACAATGGCCTGCTGTATCGCTACGGCGGCGGCATGTGGCCCTCCCAGCTGACCCTCGCCGAACCGGGGGAGTAGCTTCACGGATCGCCCGCCCACAGGCAGCGCCGCCAACCGGCAGCAGGGGACACGGAAAAGGACCCCCAGGAAAGCCCTGGGGGTCCTCGCGCTCCGTTGCGGCTGTAGTCAGTCCCTTTCCAGAATCCTCGCGATCCACTCCACGCTGATGCCCGCCTCGTCTGCGATGCGATCATCATCCAGGCCGAACGCCTGCAGACGCCTCACAGCCTTGATGACTTCCGCCTGGCGCGGGGTAGGGGCATGCCTCAGGTCGTACTCCTTCCAGGCCTTGCGGTCTGAAAGCTCCCAGTCCTCCGCGATCTGCCGGGCAGCGGCGCGCGCTTCGTCGGTGCGGTACTTCAGGGGGTCGGCAGCTTTATTCGCTTCAACCTCCAAGAGAGCAGCGACACGGGAAGCCACGTCCAGGGGAACTCCGGAGGCAGCCGCAACAGTCTTGGGGGTGTCGCCACGCCCCAGCCCCTCCTCCATGGCCCTCAGGGCGGCGTCAGCGCCCCGAATCTCCGCAACCCAGGCTTCCGCGCTCAGGCCGCGCCTCGCGGCGACCATGCGTCGGTTATCAGCGACTTCGACCTGCATGAACTTCGTCAGCTTCTTCCGGTGCAGCTGGGCGCGCATCGCCCCGGACGCCAGCTCCAGGCGCGTCCACTGGTCGGCATGGAAATCCTTGGGCCGCCCCGGGGTCACCGCGGCGCCTGCCAGGGCCTGCACCTCGGTTACGGCCGCGACAAAAGCCGCCGTCAACTCGGGGTCATCCGGGGACTTGGCGACGGCGGCCACGGCGTCGTCATAGCGCTCCATGGCGAACAGGATCGGGACCCACCTGTCTACGCACATGCCCTGCTCGATGGCCTGGGTTTGCCGGGTCATCGGCAGCAGGCCTTCGAGGATTTCGTCTCGCGTCAAGCTCATTTGCGGGACCATCTTTTCGGCGAGCAGGATCTCGTCGCGGGTCCATTGGGCGTCGGCGTTCATCAGGTGGCTCCTCGATCGGTGGCGGTGGGGACACGGAAAGGCTTGGTGCCCGGGAACCCTGGAGGGCCCCCGGGCAGGGCATCAGGCTACAGAGTGCCAGGTGCTGGGGTCTCGCTGATCATGATGTCGGTGTCCTTGGGGTCGCGGCCGCTGCTGGTGTCCTTGGCCAGGAGGGCGATGTACTCCTCGTACTCGACCTCGCGGCCGTCGAAGACGTAGGTGATGGTGTCGCCTTCGCTGCGGGTCCAGTAGGTGGTCGGCGCGGCCTCTGGGGCGTTGTCCTGGGAGTGCTTGGCGCGGTATTCGCCGAGGGTGATTTTGGGCATGGGTATGTACCTTTCAAGAGGGGTGTTTGTACCGTCCATTGTCTCATTTTGCAGGACAAAAAGCAAGTTGGCGTGTACTAACATACCGTTTTTGGTTTCCGTGTAAACCCAAGGGGCCCGGGCGGGTGGGGCCCTATCCCTGTTCCACGCTCGATCCGCCCCCGCCGCGCCGCACCCGGGCCGCCCGGTACCCGCCAGCGAGCAGTACATCCTTCCAGCCCTTCGGCGGCGGCCACGGCACACCCCAGGTCTTCAGCTGCTTGCGCGTGTAGCCGCCGTCGGGAGTCCTGGCATCTTCGATCTCCTGCTCAGTCACCATGAGGCGCGGAGCCTCTCCCCGCGCTCAGCTTCCGCGCCGTCGGGCGCATTCTGTCCGTCGGTCACGACCGCGGTTCGGGGAGGACGCGCACGACAGACCGTGCCGCGTTCGCATCCGGCAGATCCGCGAAATCCCCCGTAGACGCCGCGACCTCCAAAAGGGTCGTCGCGTACTCCCACAGGATCGCGGACTGATCCTCGTCAACCACGACCACCCGGGAGCCGTCCTTCCGGACGTTGGCGGCCCGCAGCAGGGTGATCAGCGAGTCCGACAGCGGGTCCGTGCCGGGGTTGGCGGCCGCGTTGGAGGTCAGGATCACGTCGGCGACCCGGCCGGGGATGCGGACCTTGGGGTACTGGGGGGCGCTCATGGGTTCTCCATCGTGGGGGTCGTTGTGACCAGGGTAGTTGGGGGACGGGCGTGGACGGTCAGTTCTGGGAGGCGAGGTGTTCGCGGAGGATGACGCGGACCGCTTCCCAGCGGGTGTCGTAGGTGGGGCGGCCCGTGCCCGGGTGCATGCGCCATTGCTTGCTGTCCCGACCGGGCGCAGCCCTCGGGAAGGGGGTGTGCGTGATGCATTCGACCTGGCCGATCTTGGCGCCGTCGAGGTACACGTCCTGTACGGTGCCGCGGGCACTGGGGGAGGGGGCGCCGACCTGGACGAGACCGTCGGTCGGCCAGGTGCGCCAGAGGTCGAAGGCCTTCTCCTTGGGCCGGGTGATTGTGGTGAGCTTCTCGGTCATGGCTGGTCGATGCCTTCCAGGGTTGCCGGGTCGGCGGGGGCGAACGTGAATCGGAGGGACACGGAAACGAGGGCGGCAGCGGCGAGAGCGCTGACACCCACCCAGGGGAGGGCGTCGCCGGGCTGCAGGATGATCCCTGCGGTGATGAACCCTGCCAGTGCGCCGACGGCGGCAGCGTACGCGGTGATGATGAGGGTCGCGCGGGTGCGGAATTTCCGGCGCGCAGCCTGGTGCTTGGCTTCGAGGACGGAGATGGTCATGCGCGGGGCTCCCTGGGGTGTGCGTCGAGGTCGACTTCGGCGGCGAATGAGGGGACAGCCGGGGTGCGGAGTTCCTTGAGGAGCGCCTCATGCTTGACCCGCTGGTGCTGCTCGATCACGTCCATGACAGCTTCCCAGCGGCGGTCGTGACCGAGGCTGCCGCCGTCGAGGTTCGCTTCCCAGGTGCGGCGCCGGGCGTGCTCGCGGACGAAGTTGGTGCGGCCGACGCGGGACTTGACCCGGCGTTCCCAGAAGTTGATCTCCCCGATGACTTCGCCGTCGAGGAGTACTTCCTGCCGGTCGGCGCCCGGGATGGGGCGGACGTGGACGGGTTTGTCCGTCGGCCAGGCCCGAAGCCCCGGAATCCTGGCCGGAGGCTTGATGGTCGTCAGCTTCCCCTCCGCGGTCACTTCTTCGCCCCTGCCGCGTTCTGCAGGACGGCGTAGACGGCCTCGGCGCGGGTGACGTAGTCGATGCGCCCGTACCGGCCGGGGCCTTCGTAGAGGCGCCACACGTTGCGGGCCTTCAGGTCCTTCCGCAGCCGGGTGCCCGGGATGGTCCGGGACGGCTGGTACGCGGCGAGGAGGGCGATCGCGCCGACGACTTCACCGTTGAGGTGGACTTCCTGGACGGGGCGGTAGTCACCGACGGCCGGTCCCAGCTGGACGAGGTCAGTTGCGGGCCACTGAGCGAACTTGGTGGGCTTGATGGTGGTGAGCTTGGTGGCCACGGGCTGGCCTTTCTGTGAGGGGGACGGGCGTGGGGTGTTCAGTCGCGGGGCTGCAGGTGGTCTTCGAGGACGACGCGGATTGCCCGCCACCGCTCGTCGTAGGTGACCCTGCTGCGGCGTTCGCTGATCGGCTTCCAGACCTTGCGGGGCTTGAGGTCCTGGCGGAGGCGGGTGCCGGGGATGTTCTTGTGCGGGGTGTGCACGTAGGTTTCGATGCTGCCGATGAGTTCGCCGTCGAGGAACACGTCGTGCTTGTGGCCGATCACGTACGGGACGGCGGGGCCGACCTGGACGAGGCCCTTGGTGGGCCAGGAGAACCCGTAGTGCTTGGGCGGGTTCACCGTGGTGAGTTTGGCGGTCATGGCGGCTGGCATTCCTGCGTGAAGGGGACGGGCGCGGTTAGGCGTCGAGGTCGATGGGGGCGAATTCGTCGTCTACGGGACCGTAGGCGGCGCCGAGCGCATACCGCCAGGCAATCTCAGGAGTTTCGGCGCGGCCGAACTCGGCGCAGTTCGCCCAGGTGACCTTCTCCCCGGTGTAGCCGACGAGGACGGTCGTCTTGCCGTGCTCGGGGAAGGAATCGGTGTCGTAGCCGTGCCGGGCCAGGTAGTTCTGCGCCGGTTCGATCGGGCCCGTGTAGAAGGTCCCTCCGGTGCGTTCTTCGAGCTGGCCTGCGGTGAGCATGGTGGCCATGGTGTGTTCTTCTTCCTGCTGGTGTGGTGTGGGGACGGGGTTAGGCGTTGACGCCCATTGCCTTGAGGTGGTCGGCGACGATGAATCCGGGGTGGTTCTTGGGGTGCCAGCCGCAGACGCAGAAGGCTTCCATGCCGCGCTGGTAGAGGCTGCCGAGGTGGACGGAATGGGGGCCGTCGTAGTTGGCGAAGTCTTCGGGTTCTTCGGGGATCTGGAATGCCGGGACGACCGGGGTGGTCTTGGTGATGAGTTCGAGGATCTGGCCGAGCTTGTTGGTGCCGAGGATGTGCCGGTTGTTGGAGGTGGCGGAGACGATTGCGCCGCGGACGTTGAACTGGATGCGGACGTAGCTTCTGCTTCGCTTGTATTCGGCGATGGTCATGACGCGTTCGTGTTCGGTGGGGGTTTTGAGGGTCCATCCGTTGGCGGCCGCGGTGGTGGCGATTTGTTCGCTGGCGGTGGGTTTGGTGCTCATGGTGGGTGGTCCTCTCGGGTTGTGGGCGTCTCGGTCGCCCTCTGTGTATAACACTACACGCACTTTCGGTGAGCGTCAACACGACACGCGCCCGACCTGTCCCGGGCGCACAAAAGCCCGGCGCCGCAACAGTGCAGCGCCGGGCCCAGGGGTCCGTGGAAGTCAGATCGCCAGGAGGGAGATATACCCTTCGGCGTCCTTCAGGGACACGGACCGGCCATCGAAGGTCGCGGCGTGGCTGATCCGGCCAGTGTCCCGGGAAGTGCTGGCGACGATCTCCAGGTTGCGGAAGGTCTCGGCGTTCCCGATGCGCAGGTAGCTGCGGCCGTGCTCCTCGAAGGAGGTGGCTGCGAGGCCGCGGGCTTCGGCCTTTCCCCGCAGGGCCTGCATCGCGGGGGTGAGGGTCAGGGTGTTGGGCGCTGCGGTCATGGCTGGTGTCCTCTCGACTGGTGGGCGTCTCGGTCGCCCTCTGTGTATAACACTACACGCGAGTAGTGAGGCCGTCAACACAGGACACCCCGGAACACCAAAGGGCCCGGCGCCGCAACACAGCGACACCGGGCCCCGAAGCCATAATCAGCGGGCCGCAACCCCCAGGAGGGCGTCCAGTAGTGACTCGATTTCACGGGCCAAAGTTGGGAGGCCGAACACGGCCGCGGCCACGACCAAGAGGATGCCCAAGATGGTCATGGACCCCTCGATACGGACCGCGTTGGAGTCACTGCCCCCCGCGGGAGCGCCGTCGGTGCGGGCCGCTGCGGCGTACTTCCGGCCGACCAGGAGGGCCATGCCGACAACGAGGAGGGTCAGGTAGACGAGGTACGGAAGGCTGAACATGGAGCTGCTTTCTGCTGGGGTGCGGTGGATCTCTGAATGGGGGGGTGGGCCGCCCCTGGGAAGGTGCGGCCCCGAGCGGGCTAGTCGGCCATGCCTTGGAGGACGATGAAGATGCGGTTGAGTGGGGTGAGCTTGCCGTCGACCATGGCGAAGTGGTTTTCCTTGCCGGTTCGGGGGTTGATGCGGGCGCCGACGGCGATCTTCTCGGCGTAGGGGCGGCGGGGGTTGGTGACCGTCAGGTAGGTAATGTCCCCGTCTTTTTCGATGACCGTGTCGAAGTTGAAGCGGTTCGCGTTGTTCTGGATGCGGGCCTGGCGGGTGGTGAGTTCGGCGGTCATGGCGGGGTTCCTCTCGCTGGTGAGCGCCTCGGATGCGCTCTATGTATAACGCTACACGAGGATGAGGGGCCTGGCAAGTGCAGTCGCGGGGGTGTCCCCGGGTGACCGGGCGCGCCTGGGGCGAGCCGCAGGAGAGGGACTCTATCCCAGATCCCCGCCGCGGACGGACGGGCGGCCGGGGTCGCACACGGAAACGCCCCGCCGCTCCGAGGGGGATCGGACGCGACGGGGCGGAAGCTGAAGGTCTACCGGAGGAACTCGTAGACCAACTTCGAGGCGGCCTGGACGGTTTCATCGTCGTCCCGGTCCAGGGTGGCCAGCAGGTCGAAGGTGCCGTCGGTGGAGCACATATCGGCTTCGTCCGGTCCGGCGATCTCCAGGAGGATGCTCCGGGCTTCGCCCTCGGTGGTGTCCTGGTCGAAGGGGGCGAGGGTTTCGGCTTTGGCCAGGATTTCGTTGCGGGTCTTCATGGGGGTTCCTCTCGGCGGTGCGGGGGCTCGGTTCCCCTGCGTTCATGTGTAACACTACACGCGGCCGTAGCCTTTGTCCACTCGGGACAGGAATTGGAAAACCCCGCCGCGCCGATGGGGGACAGGCGCGGCGGGGTGGCTTATGAGGGGCGGGCTACGGGAGGGTGTCGTACCCGTCCGCGCAGTCGCAGCAGGTGCGGGCTTCATCGCCGGGCATTTCGCGCCAGACCATATCGCCGTTGTCGGCCCGGTCTTCTGCGACCTGCTCGGAGTAGTTGCGGCGATCGGGCCGGGCGTGGTGCTCGGCGCAGAGGACGGTTTCCGGGATCGCGGCGCCCTGGTTGTCTGTGAGTGCGTACATGGTGCGGGGTCCTGCCTGGTCGGGGGAGGGGGTGGGTTCCGCCGCATCGGATGGGGGCCGGTGCGGCGGAGGCTGTCAGGCGCTGGCGGCGAGGCGGATGTTGCTGGCTTCGCGGCGGGCGCGGGCGAGGACGTGGTCGGCGTTCTCGTGGACGGAGTTGGTCATGCGGCGGAGGCGGCCGATGGTCTCTTCGTCCATGCCGGTGTAGTCGACCTTGACGGCGTTGATGGCTTCCATGGCGGCCCGGAGGACGGCTTCGGGGGTTGCCTGTCCTTTGTCGTTGAGGCGGATGGTGATGGATGCGGCGGCCATGGTGTGGTCCTCTCGTAGGGGCTGGGGTCTCGGTTCCCCTGCTCTCTATGTATAACACTACACGCCGATTTGTATCCCGTCCAGTCCATTACGCAGATCAGATGAAATCGCCCCCGCGCCGCGGCCCCAGGCACCCGCAAGGGGGACACAGAAAAGCCCCGGCCCTCCCGAACGGGAAGTGCCAGGGCTCTCCAGGGGGCTGCTAGGACAGGCTCTGCTCGATCCACTCCGTCCGCGCCCGCGCCTCGATCCCCTGGGTGTTCGCATTCAGCAACGCGGACAACTCCCGGATCTGGTCAAGGTCGGCCGCGGAAAGGTCGCTGAAGTCGATCTGCTGGTCATTCAGGGCGGCGAGGGCCTTCCGCAGGGCGGCCTGCGGTTTCGTGCTGACGATGGGGCGGATGGTGATCTGGGCCCGCATGGGTGTTCCTCTCGGTTGGGTGAGTGGTGGGGTCTCGGATGCCCCGGCACTCTATGGATAGCACTACATTTCTGACGTGTCCCCGTCCATAGCCGCGGGCAATGAACCCACTGACCGCAGGGGCGACACTGCCAGCAAGGGCGACACGGCAAGCAATGCCCGCAAGGGCGACACGGCCCGCAGGGCTGGCATGGCGGACACGTTGGCGGGGCCTCCGGGGATGCCAGGGGATGCCTCGGCGACCCTCTCCCGGGGAGGCTCCATCCCCGATCCACGCCCCGCCACAGCCCCTGGAAATTGCCCAAAGTTTCTTCCCCAAATCGGGAAAAACACGCCAAAAACGGCTCCCACCTGCCGATAGAGAAGGGGTAGGCAAAGGGAAAGTCCCACCGCCTCGGAAAGGCTCACCATGAGCAAGAAAGACGACAAGAAGAACGCACGCAAGGCAGCCGAGAAAGCAGCCCGAAAGGCAGCCAAGCGAGCAGCCCGGCAGCAGAGCCCGATGGGGAAGGTCGATGCGTTCATCACCCGGCACGCACCCTCCAAGGCGGACCTCCGCTGGTATAAGTTCGAAATCCAGCTGATAGCCATTGCGGGTGGTCTGGTCGGTCTCGCCCACCTCGGGGGCCTGATGTAAGCCGGGCGGCGGCAGGTCCCCAGCGGGGGACCTGCCGGACCCGCCCCGGGTGTGCGGCGGCGGTGCGGGGGACAGGGATGGAGCCTCCACCTAGGCCGCCCCTCCAGGCCCATCAGCGAACGCGAGAGGGCCCCGCCCCCACACGGGGAGCGAGGCCCACAGAACGCCACGCAGCAGCGGCTACTTCTTCACGCAGAACCCGTTCCGCTTCACGATGTCTCCGATGAGCAGCACCTGGATCTGGTTGTCCGTCTTGAACTGGTCCTTCACGGCCTGGGCGATCCCGTTGGTGTCCTTGCCGTCAAGGATTGCCGAGCACACGCCCTTGGCGGCATCAACGGCCTGCCCGTCGTCCATCTTCACCTGGGCCTGCTTCAGGTAATCGACCAGGTGCGCCTTCTGGGTGTCGTCCGGGGACGGGCCCGAAGCACCGCAGCCGGTCAGGGACAGGGATGCCGCTACGACGACGGCGGCGAGGATTGATTTCTTCATGGGAGCTTCTCTCTGAGGGTTGGGCGTGGTGGGGGTTTGGGTTACTTCTTGTCGGTCGGGCAGAAGCTGTTGCCGCGGACGGCCGTCACAATGCCCTGGGCCTGCTTGTCCGAGACGGACCGGACTTCACCTGACAGGAATGCGGTCTTCGCGGTCTCGGTCAGCGTCTGGGTGTCCTTGCCGTCCAGGATGGCCGTGCAGACCATTCGGGCCGCTTCCACTGACCGGGAGTTCGCGAACTGGGGGCCGACGGCCATCAGATCGACCGTGAGGATCTGGGTCTCCATGGTGTTCGGGGACGGTGCGGGAGGTGCTGACTGTGCGGGGGAGCACCCGGTGAGGGCGGCGGCCGCGAGCAGGGCGGGGATGAGGAGCTTCTTCATGGTGTGGTGACTCTCTGTGAGGCGGGGTGGTGCTGGTTTGGGTCAGTTGTGGCAGAAGCCGTTGGTTTTGACGGCGGTGATGATCTGGTGCGCTTGGTCGTCCGTGACGGCCGGGGCGTACTTGGACATGTGGCGGACCTGCGTTGATTCGACCAGGTACGACTCGGTTGAGCCGCCGAGGATGTCGCGGCAGAGGGCGCGGGCGGCCGGGACGAGTTGGTCGTCATCCAGGTATGGCGCCACGTTCCGATATGCCTGCCGGAGGGTGGCTTCCTGGCTGGTGTCCGGGGTCGGCACGGTGCCGGTGTAGGTTCCTTTGCCCTGGGGGACGAGCCCGAGCGGGTCGTGGGTGGAGAGGGCGGCGACGGTGAGGACGGCGGCGAGGCCGAGGATCGCTGTGGCCCATCGCAAGCTGCGTCGCAGTGCGTTGGGGCCGTCTTCGCTGCTGGTCATGGCGCTGGTCTTCTCTGTTGGTGGTGCGGGTCAGGCCCGGCAGCTCTTGGGGCGCGTGCCGGGCCTGACCCTGTCTGTGGGGGCCTACTTGAAAGGGGAGGGGGCTGCGCCGGAGCTGACGGCCTCCCATTCTCCGTTGAGGACCATCTTGATGTAGAACCGGGCTTCGTCGAGGTTGGCGACGGTGCGGGAGTTGCGGGGGAGTTCGACGTGGTGGGCGCCGTCTTCGGGGAAGATGAGGCCGATGTTCTGGCCTTCGTGGCTGATGACGTGGGTGTACTTCTGACCTTCGACGGGGGTGATCTCTGCCTGGCTCATGGCTGGTTCCTCTCGGTGGGGCGGTCTCGGTAACCGCTCTATGTATAACACTACACAGATGACATGTCAGCGTCAACATGAGCGGTTAGCCCGTGGCGTAGCCGCTTCCCATGAACGCGGCAAGGTGGGACGGTCGGCCGCCAGGAGACCGATTTGCCATCACTCAACACTGCGTGTAGTGTTATACGAACCACACCCCAGCAAGAGTAAGGCTTCACCATGCTTCAGACCATGCGCCGCACGGACACCAAAGACCTCCGCGCCCACCGCTCCGCCGTCCGCAATTCCCCCGCAGCCCTCGCCCGCTCCGCCTGGAAGCGCCGCGTCACCGGGGACTTCCTACTCCTCGCCGCCGCACTCACCGCGGCCGCCGCCATCTTCTACGGCCTCGCCACCGGCACCTACAACTTCACCCTCGCGCCCTCCCTGGTCCTGGCCGTCGTCGGCATCCTGCTTCACGCATCCGGGCCGTCCGAGAGCGCCCGGGCTGCCGGGGAAGCTGCGGGTTACGCGCACAACGGCTAGGCGGGGCGACCGGACGCCGTCGCTCTGGCGGCGGCCGGTTTTCGATCCCTTGTAGTTGACAGTACGCTTCACATCGTGTACTGTTCTACATATGTAGTCACCACATCGAAACGAGACCCATTGCCCATCTTCAGCTTCCGCGCCTCCGGCCGGACCAAGCGGACCTTCCTGGACGCAGAGTCATCTCTGCTCGCCAGGGCGGCCATCTCCATCTGGACCGTCACCGCGGCCGCCTTGTTCGTCGCGGCACTGTTCGTCGCGGTTCTCCGCTCGGGGGAGTCATCCTCCCTCTCTGCGGGTTCCGCCGCAGTTTCCATAGTCTCCCTGCTCGCCGCCTCGTTCCTCTGGCTGGCTCGCAGCAGGGTTGGCAGTCGCTCTCGGTAAGCGCTGCTGACGGCCAAGGGCCGGAACCAGGACCCCAAGCCTGGTTCCGGCCCTTTGTCGTTGCCGGGCGGGCGGCCAGGCGGGGCCTCTATCCCTGCCCCGCACCCCGCCATGTCACCAAAAGACACCCGCTACACCAGGTAGCACCGCCCAGTGTTCCCCGCTCCACAAAACCCCCACCGCCCAGTACTCTGAGACCAGGTCACCACGCCTCCGCCGACGCACGAGGAGGGAACAGTGACCACACACCCCAACCAGCCATCCACAGCTGACCTGCGCTTCCGCTCCCTCTGCGAAACCGGCACCCTGGAAAACGTCCGCATCCTCCGGCACCCTCAGGACCCCGACTACCTCCTCGGCATCAACGCCAACGTCTTCGACCCCGACTCCGGCTACCTCCACCTGGAATTCCGGTACGGGTACCGGGACAACCGCATCGTGCCCCGCACCGACGAGGACCAGGAACTCGGGCTCCGCGCCTGGGTAGGCGTCGACGGCAAGGTCGCCGCGAAACTCACCGACGAAGAGGCGTCCATCCTCGGCTATGCCGAATTCGGGACCATCACGTCCGAGGCGTCCCGCGAGCACGTCAACGAAGCGTTCCGGCAGCTGGAGCGGATCTGGGAGCACGCCGTGGACGAGGTCGCCGCCGCCAGGGTGGCCGGGGCCAGCGACATAGGGGACACGGTAATCCGCCTGAACCGGATCGCCGCGGGCTCCGACCCCGGGGTGTCCTGGCGCGAAATCATCACCCGCCATCTCGCGGCCGGGAACGTCCTCGGCGGCACCATCGACGCCGTCGCGTTCTGGTCCGTGTTCCCCGTGGACCGCCTGGAGCACTACCCCAAGGTGAGTGTCTCGTGCCGGTTCACCCCGGGCGGCGCCGCGGCGGGAGGGTTCTCCTACGGGGTGGAGTCCAGCTGGTCTGACCCGGGGGATGGGAGCGCGGAGTTGAACCTGCGGATCAGCGGCCTGCCCGGGAACCCTGCTGAACGGTTGAGCAGCTGGGCGAACCTGGCGGACGCGATCGGGGAGGACGCTGCGGATCAGCTGCACGCGGTGGGGGATTGGCTGCGGGGCCTGGGCATGGAGGCGACGGGGTTCGTGACGGGTCGTGTCCGTGGCGTGGGGGTGCGCCTGGTGGGCTCTGCTGCGGGCGGGGCGGCCGGGGTATCCCGGGGTGTCCTTGAGGTTCGGGCGGAGGCTGCGCGGCGGGCTGCTGTGGCGCGTCTTGGGGCGTGGGCGGAGGATGTGCTGGGGTGAGGGTCGTTTAGTCTGGGGTGCGTCTGGTGTGTTGACACCCGGCAATGCCGCGTGTAGCGTTATACATACGTCGTGGCCAGCCCTACCGAGAGGACCACACCCCATGCCCAGCCTCACGCCCCAACAGGCATCCCAGCTGACCGCCCACATCAAGGGCACCAGCCTCGCCAACATCGTCTTCACCGCCCCCGAAACCGGGTATCGGCTCTCCGCGACCGCGACGTACATCTCCCAGGACGCCCCCGCATTCGACCTCGGCCTCACCTGGGAACCCCAGTCCAACGGCACCCCCAAACTCGTCGAAACCATCAACGGCGCCATCGTCACCCCCGGCTCCCACCCCGACCCGCACCACCGCGTCGGCCTCAACCAGATGCAGCGCGTCATCTCCCTCGCCATCAACTTCTTCCGCTACCACGCATCCCTCGCCGAAATGGACGCCAACAACCTCCGCAAAAAGGCCTCCGCGCCCAAGCACGTCACCATCGCTGTGCCCACCACCGACGAAGCCCGCGCCTCCACCATCGCAGCCCTGAACGACCTCGCAGCGAGCACCCCCAACATCTCCGCCACCACAGGACCCACGCCATGAAACTCCCCGCCCCGGCACCCCACGAAACCCTCGCCTTGAAGAACTACTCCAACGCCCTCCAGTCCACAGAGACCTCCGCCCGCACCTGCGTCCGCGGCGTCCGCCTCACCCACCAGCCCGACACCGACGCGCTCATCGCAGCGTCAGCCATCTACCAGGACGCCCAGGGCGCGTGGCATGACCTCGACCTCCGGTTCCACACGCAGGCCGACGGCGGCCGCAAGCTCACCCCCACGCCCGAGACCACCAACGCGGCCCCCACCCACGAATACCTCGGTGCCATCAAGCATCTGTCCGAGATCATCCGCTCCGCCATCGGCTTCTACCGCGTCCGCATCACCACCGCCATTGAGGACGGCCACGACCGAGCTGAAGCCAGCAGCCACGTCATGACCGTGCTCAACACCATCGCCATCAAGTCCCTGGGCGACACCCGCCCCGCCGTCATCGCCAACCAGGACAAGAACCTCATCCCCGCCTCCTAACCCGCGAGCCCTCCCGGGCCCACCCCGGCCGCGACCACCACACCCGCGCCAGAGAGCACCCATGAACCCCCAGAACGCCACCGCCCAGCCACCGCACGCCCCCGAGGCGCAACCGCACCCACGCCCCCAGGGCCCGCCCGGGCGCGGCGCCGGGAGTGCGCGCCGCCGTGCTGCGATCGCTGCTTTGCCACTGCAGGATTCGGGGGAGTCGGGCCCGTCACGGCTTGCCATACTGCTCCAGTTTGTGTAGTGTTATACAAATCAAGTCACCACACAGGAGGAACCCCCAGATGCGCGTCTCCAACCGCCGCACCAAACTAGCCGCCGCAGCCGCCAAGCTCAGCCGCGAAGACCAGATCGAACTGGCCAGCACCATCCTCGACGGCATCGCCGCCACCGCACAGAACGCCGAGGGCACCCCGACCGTCATCTCAATGGCAGCGAACCTGGCAGCCTCCGAAAACGTCGACGCCAAGCTCTACATCGAATACGGCACCGACGACCGCTCCGTCTTCGACACCACCCAATACAGCCTCCACAGCGACGCCTCCGAAGACGGGTACCGCACCATCTTCATCCCCGCGCTCACCAGCCACGACGCCTCCGTCCTCCTCAACGCCTAGGAGCTCCCGCCATGCCCAACTGGACCCTCAAACCCTACGAAAGCATCGACCTCGCCTACCGGCAGGAAGATGACCTCCGCGGCCGGGTCGCCATGCTCGGCCACGTCGAGTACGTCAAGGCAGAGACCGGCGAAGTCCTCCGCGTAACCCTGGAGAGCCGCCCCGCGGCCGTCGGCCCCGACGAAGCCCGCGTGGACCTCCTGAACGTCAACCGGGAGTGGACGAAGCTGCTCAGCGTCCCCGCCAGCGTCTGGTGGCGGGATGTCACCCCAGGCCCGTTCGAACGCGGCGCCACCAATGACACGAACCGGGAGAACATGGCCCGGATCGCCGACGGGCTCCTGCGCCGGGCTACAAAGATCCTGGCGGCCGCCTCCAACTAGGTCACCGCTTCCACCCGGGGCCCGCACCATCACGGTGCGGGCCCTTTCCCATGCCCTGGAAGCGCCCGGCCGCGGCGCGGGGAGCGGGGATAGGGCCTCCCATCGGGCGCCCCGTCCAACTTGACCTAACCCGCAACAGAGTGTAGCGTTATACATAACCACACCACACCCTGACAGGACCCCCATGACCAGCACCGCAACCCACATCCGAGTTCCCGTCGGCCCGGCTGACCGCGAATCCCTCGCCGTCCACGTCAACGGCCGCCCGCTCCCGTCCGCCAAGGACACCCGCATCGGTCCCATGATCGAGCGCGAAGAAGCCTACCGCCGCGCCGACATCGTCATCGACGCTGGCTGGGCACTCGTGAACGCCCCCATGCCAAGCCGGGACATCCGCGATCAGATCGCTCAGATCATCTCCGGCTCACCCACCCCGAGCAAGCGCAGCTACACACGCGCCGACGCCATCCTGGAAGCCCTGCAGGGCCGGGCGTGACCCCGCGGCTGCGCGCGGCAGGGCACGCATTCCTCCTGCTGAGCGCAGTCGCCATCGCCGCCGTCGGCGTCACCGAGCTGGCCAGCGGCGGCCCCCTCGCCCAGGGTGCCATCCGCATCACCCTGGCAGGCGCGATCCTTGTGAGCCAGGCCAGATCACTCCGCGGGAAACGGTCTGCGACGGATGGCCGCACCTTGGGTTAAAACTGATCCCTAAGCTACGCCGTCCATTGCCATGAGGCATCTTTCCGTGTAGTGTTATCGTCATCCGGGTGAACCGAGCACCCAGCAACCAAGAGGAACCCGTGACCACCCCAACACCCGCGGAAACCCCAATCCCCGAAGACGCCGTCGAGGCCACCGCCGAACTGCTCCACAAGCTGTTCGGCATGAAGCGCGACTGGATCGACCTGGGCGCCGCACGCAAAGACGTACGCCGCGAGCAGGCCAAGCTCCTCCTCCGCACTGCCGGGTACAAGGACCCCAAGGCCGCCAAAGCCATCGGCTACGCCCACGCCGCGACCCGTGCCAACGCCGCCCTCAAGCTCATCTCCCCGGACCACATCACCCCTGTAGGGGAGCGCCAAGTCATCCGCGCCCTCGAAGACAACCCATACCTTGACGGCCCTTCCGCTGACGAGGACGCCGAGGAACGCTCATGAGCACCGAGACCACCAAGACCCGGCCGGGCCCGACCCCGGAGCAGCTCACCCGCGCCATGCTCGCCGCCGACGCCATCCACGCCGCGACGTGCCCCAAGCGCGTCCATGACGATCCGCGGGCGTGCATCGGGTGGAGGCAGTACGTGGGCTGGCCGACCCTGGAAGCCATCGACCACCTGGAAGCGAACCCGCGGGACGCTGCAGGCGCGAGGGCGATCTTCCATGACGCCGCCTGCTACGGCGGCGCCGACTGCACCCCGCCAGGGGATCACGCGAAGAGGACCCAGTCCCAGGTGGTGGCGGCCCTGCGCAAGCACGTCCAGGCCGAGGGGACGAAATCTTGACACGCCTTGCCGGGCACTCGCTCTTCCGCGAAGGGGCGCCATACCAGGGGCTCGCAGGCGTGCAAGAGCAGGTCGGCCGCGTAAGCGTCGCCGGGCCGGGCCGCGCTCGATGCTCCTGCAGCGTCAAGTCCGGACGCCTGGCCACTGCCGCCGCCCGCAGGGCATGGCACCGGGAGCACAAAGATGCCGTTCGGAACCTCGCTGCCAGGCAAGATGCCCTGGGCTCACCAGTGCGCACCGTCAGCATCGTCGTTGAAGAGAACGCGCCAGTGGCCGGGTATGTGGTCCACTTTTCCGGGTTCGGCGAGGATGTCGAGCACATAGTCAGCCCCAGGAAGTACCGGGGCGAGAGAATCGTCGACCTGACCTTGCAGGCAATTGAGGTCCTGCTGGGCCTCGAAGCAATCCAGGGGCTCCCGTTCGCCCTGAAGGTGCTCGGTGGCGCCACCCGCCAGCGTCTGGCCGCCGCCCTTCACCTCCTGCCAGCGACGTGGACCGTATCCTCCAGGCCGCCAAGCGGTGAGGCCACAGCCAGGGGCCGGGAACTTCTCATGCATCAAGCTCAGGATCTGCCTGCTGAGCCTGACTTCTTCCGCAGGTCTTTCGACATCCGGGGAAAGCGGATCGTCCGGGTGTCAGCGGACGCCTCAAGCCGCATGCTGGACTACAAGGTTGACGGGGTTCCAATGGCGGAATCCTCCACGGGATGGGTCATCTTCGACATGAAGAAGCGGGCCGCCCAGATCGGCCACCGACGACTTCCGAATGCGCCTGCCCGGGTCGACCTGGCTGAACTGCACGCGATCGAACATGCTCTGCGGGCGGTCACGGACCACCCGGCCGCGCGGGACACCAACATCGGCCGCATCGTCGTGACCTCCGACAGCGCTTCCGCTATCCGACTGCTGTACCCGGGCCGAGGCAACGAAGAACCGATTGTCCGCAGTATCAGGGCCCTTACCGCCGCGATCCCCGTCCCTGTCGAGTTCGAGTGGATCAAGGGTCACGACTCCAACTCCGGCAACGTCATCGCGAACGCTCTCGCCCGAAACGCTCTCAAGACCCGGGCTTCTGACGAAGACAAGGCAAAGTCCCTGGCCGCCATCGAAAAGAATCTCCAGAACGCCATCGAGGATGCCGCCATCGCTCGACGCGATCTGCAGATCAGTGAGATGGACCAGGCCCGTGCACGCAGAGTAGCTGATGCCGCCGAAGCTGCTTCCGTCCCGTCAGCACCCATCACAAAGGCCATCGAAGCCGCCGCAAGCCTCTACCTCGCCGCCAAGCGAAGCATTCCGGACCCAGCTGCTTGACCTTCACTGACCCGCCAATCTGCCACCAAGACACAAGGAAACCCATGACCAGCCGACTTTCAGGCCACGAGCTGTACTCCGAGGGTGCCGCGTACGACGACCGCGGCAAGCACCGCATCGCCCTGCACGGCGGGACCGGGGGAGAGGGCAAGGGAAAGTGCAGCTGCGGGGCCCTGTCCCCGAAGCTGACCTCCGGCACGCAGCGGAAAGCCTGGCACCGCGCCCACAAGGCCGAGGTTATCGAGGCGGCCGAGTGACCGCGGCTCCCGAGGTGGCCGCGGCCGCGCTAGACCACGGAACGACCATGACCACAAGCCAAAGGGACACGGAAATGACGCAGGCGACCACCCTCAACGACACCAGCGAAGCCGACGCCCAGGAGGCGGCGGACGCCGACGCGACCTACCGGCTCCTCCTCCTCCACCGGCAGGTGAACTGCATCGTCAGCCCGCCAGCGGTCGAATGCGTCTGCGGGGAGGTCATCCCTATCGAGCACTCTCACATCGACTTCGTCGACGCCGAGCAGAAGACCATGCTCAAGCACCAGTCACAGGTCCTCGCCGCCGCGAAGCGTGCCCTGCCGGACGCCCCGAACCCCGTCCACTTCTCATCCCTGCTCCGCCACCACAGCAACCCAGCCCCCGAGGGTTGGACCGAGAAGCGCTGGCACCAGGACGCAATGCTGGACTCCGGGACCAGTCACGTCCTCGTGGGGCCCAGTTACGTCATCCAATGCGAATGGTGCCCCCAGGTTTTTGTGGGGGAGCGGAAAGCGGACGCGATGCGCCTGTTCCGCGCCCACGAGACGGAGATGCAGTGACCGGGGCCCGCTCCGAGAAGCTGAGGGCCGCCCTGTCGCCGCGCAGTGCCCGGGAAGTTGTCCAGGAAATCCTGGGCGCCCACCAGCATCAGAGCATGCTTGGGGCGTGCTCGTGCGAGAAGGCCACCTACGACGACAGGGGCCCCTACGACGGGGAGTTGGCCGCTCATGACCGGCACCAGGCGGCCGTAGTGGCGGCCGAGCTGATCCGGCTGTACCTGATCGTTGATGGTGTCACGGTGGACGCATTGACGGCCGAGGTGATGCGGTCCCTGGGCGCCCACAGGCGCGCCGTCGGACCCGCGCGGTGCTCCTGCGGAACCCGGTACGACGAGACGGACCTGTTCGAAGGTGGTCGCGCTGAGCATAATCGGCATGCCGCGGCCGTCGTCGTTGGGCAGCTGCAGGTCAGGGAGATGGTCGCGTTCGGCGCGCCCGTCTATCTGCGGCCGGAGGCGATCACCGCCGCCCTGAAGGCCATGGAGTCTGTCACTCCTCCACCGGGCGTTTCGAAGGAGGAGTGGCTGCGAATGTGGGGGAGGAGCGCGTTGATCGCGGGCGGGGTCGCTGCGGCGGTCCAGGCGATGGAAGTCCTTGACGCTGCTGAGGAGCCGCGCCCGCATGTTGCGGCTGCTGCGCAGATCCTAGGCCATTGGCCGGTTCAACACCCCGACGCGGAGGAAGGGAGGCGGCTCTCCTGTGAGTGTGGGGAACCGCTGGATGATTACGACCCCTCGCTCATGTCGGAGAAGGCTCGCTACAACCTGCATCTGGGGTGGGTGCTTGCTGGCGCAGGGTGGCGGCAGGGCCCTTCAAGGGACACGGAAATCCCGACTCAGGCACCCTTCAGGGTCGGCACGCACCCATAGTCGTCTTGACACTATCCCCGGCGGTGAGTCACAGCGCTGTCGGGGAGGGGTGCCGTAGTTCCGGGGATCGACGGCGATACATGCACAATGCGGAATGGGCACGCATTGCGAGAGGGCGTCAAGGGCAATATTCTTACGGCAAGCCACCACATAGCGCCCGCCCTTTGAGAGATTGAGAATACGCAGCCGTGACGAACGTTTCCCCGATTCCCTCTGCCCGACATCCGTTCCTGGAGCTATGCCAGGAGAGCGACCTGCTCGACATCAAGATCACCCCAAGCGGGCCCGGTGGCGGCTACCCCGTTGGCGTGGAAGCGAAAGCCTTAACGGGCACGTCCCGCGTGTACGCCCTGGCGCTCCGCCACGGGCTGCGCGGAGTGGACGCCGACGGCGGCGCCGCTGAGGCTTTGTGGGTCGTCGTGGACGGGGTGGCCGCCCGGTTCTCCGTGACTGCCCCGGGGTTCGGGGCCGACCTCGAAGGCGCCGACCCTGCCGACCGCCCCCAGGTGATTGAGGCGCTGCACCGCCTCGCGGAGATCCACGCCGCCGCGGACCGGATCGTTGACCAGTTCGTCGGCATCGCCGAGGGACACGTCTATTCGCTACTGAACGGTCTGGCCGCCCAGGCGGGCAAGGTCTACCCGGAAGGCGCCGTTCCCCGAACCTGGGAGGACGCCTTGGAGCATTTTGGGCGCTTGTGCCGGTCATCTGGCCTGTCGGGGGTGTCGCTGTCCGCAGCCGCGGGCGGTTTGTCCCTGGTGGACGCGACTGCAAGGGTCGCGGAGGTGTCCTCGGGCGCCTCGCATGAGCTGTCGGTGACGTGGTCCGGGTGGGATGACGGTCTTCCGGCTCGGATGGCCAGCCTGGACGGGTCCAGCACCCTGGTTGAGTCTGATGATGGCGGTTTTGAGGATCTGGTGGCCGGGGTTCCGGAGGTGGGTCGTGAGGGTCTGCAGGTGGCGATGTCCCAGCTGGTGCGGTTGTCGGATCTTGCCGGTCAGGTGGTGCTTGGACACAGCATGTCGGCGGCGATTCCTGACGCGGCCGGGGAAGCGGCGGCTTCGGATACTGGTGCGGCTGAGGGCGCTGGCCTGGAGGCGTTGGAGACGCTGAACGGCCTGGCGCAGCTGCATACGGGCCGGTAGGAGGAGGTTGGGGCTTGGCGACAAGCATTCTTGACGCTAAGCCCATAACCGAGTAGTGTTATACGCAGTACCTTCACCCCACCACACCCGAAAGAAGACCATGGCACGCCACACCCTCAGCGCCACCGCCGCGAACGACTTTGCCGAAGCCCTCACCAGCGCCCCCATCACCAAGATCCGCGTCCGTCGCTTCACCGCCCGCGACGAGAACCTCATCAACATCACCGCCACGTACACGGACGCCCGCGGCAACGAGCAGGAATTCGGTCTCGACTCCGATTCCCAACACGTAACCGCCGCCCTGGCAACCGTCGGCGAAGAACCCGAACGCGCAACCGCCCGCCAAGCCGTCATCATGGCCATGCGCGCCGCCCTGAAAATCTACGCCGAACAGGTCGCCTCCCACCCGGCCAGCCCGACCGCCGTCTTCGAGCGCACCGTCACCAGCCTCGGCATCATCGCCCGCAACCCGGGCGCCCACATCACCCAGAACGCCTAACCCCCGTCCGCGGCGCCACCCCGGCGCCGCGGACGCACACCACGCGGCCCCTCGCACACCCCTGGAAGGCAACACCCCAATGACCGCCCCCAGCACCAACCGCCCCGCAGATCGCGACACCCGCAACTTCAGCCAGGCCCTCAAACTCTCCGGCCTCAAGAACGTCGCCTTCACCCTCATCCCCAAAGGCAACGGCCACGGTCTCAACGCCGCCGCCACCCTCACCACCCCGGGCGCCCCCAACGGCGTCCGCCTCGGCATCAGCCACGACCTCGACGGCCACCTGCAAGCCTCCTACGGCACCGAACCATCCCAACCCATCCCCGACATCGACCGGGCCACCCTCGCCAGCATCCACACCTCCCTGGACACCCTCGAACGCCTCCGCGACGCCGCAGAGAACCTCTACCGGGCCCGCATGCAAGAAGCAGGCGTCCGCCTCGCCGCCGTCTACACCGAACGCCTCATGACCGCCCGCGCCGCAGGGGACACCACCTTCGATGTCCTCGCCGAACTGCCCTACGACGACCTCGCCGAAGAAGGCCTGAATGCCGTCGCCCACCTGAACGCCCTCGCCACCGTCCACACGTAACCCCCACCATTGCTGGCCCCCACCAGCGGAAGTACCCTACGACCATGAGCATGCTCACCGAACACCGGCTCAGCGCCCGCACCGCAGCCGAACGCATCCGCCGCGAACTCCAGGCCGGGGATCGCGACTTCGCCATGCGCATCCTCACCTCCGCCATCGCCGACTTCCGCGACACCACCCCGGAAAACCGGACCGACTTCCTCATCCCACCGCCCAGCACCGGGTCCCTCAACTGGGACACCCTCATCGCCGCCGTCATCGGCCGCGAATGCGACCGCGCAGGCATCCCCAGGCCCGCGTGGGCGAACCCGGAACCCCTCGACCAGGACTGGATCGTCACCGCACTCCCGCACCCGTCGGAAGCGTGGCTACAGCGCATCAAGGACCGCACACCGGAGGAGTTCTCCCGGCTCCGGCTCTGGGTTGACCCCAGGAACCTCGAAACCCTGTGAGCGACGAGGAACTCTCAGCGCCGCTGATCCGCGAGCTGCTCGAAACCCTCGGGCAACGCCTGGACGCCAAGGGCGTCGAAGCGACCATCTACGTCGTCGGCGGGTCGGCGGTCGCCCTCGAATACGACGGGCGCCGCACGACCGCTGACGTGGATGCCCGTTTCGAGCCCCGGACGACCGTCCTGGAGGAAGCTGCTGTCCTCGCGGACGAGTACGGCCTGAAACCGAACTGGCTCAACGACGCGTCCAAGGCGTTCATCCCTGACGGTGTCGACACTGAAGCGCAGCGCCTCCCGGGCCTGAACGTCACCATCGCGTCCCCCCGGTACCTGCTGGCCATGAAGATGGCCGCGGGCAGGGACCGGGACGTACCTGACATCGCAGCGATCATGGATCACCTCGGCATCACCGACCCGGCTGACGCCGTCGAGATCACCATGGCCACGTACGGGGAGGACTCCATGCAGGTCTCCGCGAGCAGGGAAGACCTGACCTTCCTGGCCGCGGAAGCTCTCACGCACACCGCCAGGTCCCGGAAAGACCCCCACAGCCCTGCAGGGGCCCCGCACACGCCCGGAACCGGGCCCTCCGCCACCGGGGGAGCAGGAACGGGCGGGGGAGGCTGCAGCGTCTGCGGGAGGCCCCTGACCTCCGAGGAGTCCCGTGCCCGCGGCATGGGCCCCACCTGCGCCGGGAAATAACCCCGCCCAGAACCCGCGCGGGGCGGCCGCCATTGTCAGATCCCGTCCCCATTGAGTAGCGTTATCCACAACACCACACCCCCACCGCATCCACGGAAGGGGAACAAGTGATCTCGCTAGAGACCGTATGGCACCGGGATGCAGATCCCACGAAGTTCGCAAAGGCGTGCATGACCGACCTGATCAGCAACGTCCGCCTCAACCCATCAACCATCCCCGGCCACCCCCGCATGTGCGGCCGCGCCGTCTTCAAGGACCCCCTGACCGGCGACACCGTCATCATCCGCCTGACCTGGAAGACGAACGCCGACGGCATCCCCGAGCAATGGGTCGCCGTCGGCGCCGCCCACGTCCTCCTGCGCGACGGACTCGCCGACTACAACACCCTGCTCTCCGGGGTGCACCGGGGCTCCCGCACCGACTACCTGCAGGCGATCGCCGCCCTGTACGTGATCTGCCAGGAGGGGGAGAGGGTGTGCGCTGAGGTCGATCCTGAGGGCGGGGAGGCGTGGGTTTCGCTGCCGGGCGCGTGGAATCTCGTGGAGGAGCTGAACGAGGTGGCGTCTGCTGCGGCGATGAGCCTGGGGCAGGGCGGCCTGGGGTAGTTCCGTGGTCCCCGCCTGGGGGTGAATGCAAAGAAGGCCCGATCCGGGGGGAGTCGGGCCTTCTCTGTTGGAAGCGTGTAATTGGGGGAACAGCTTCGGGTTCAATCATACCGTAGCTTTGGAGTGCTTTTGACCAAGCGGTATGGGTTGCTGTTCCGGGGTGTTGTAGCGACGAGCCTCTACCCGTGGGGGACGGGCAGGGACTCGCCGCGGTCTACTTAACCACGGTTTGGGCCGGGCGCCTAATGGCCTGGATTGCTGTCGTGTCGCGGGTTGCGCGCAGAATGGGACCCTATCCCTGCTCCCCGCCCAGTGTCCGCCCTGGTGGCGCTGGGAGTTGACGGCAGGCCGTACCTCGTGTAGTGTTATACATATCAGGAGAGGCGGAACCTAGACGCCCACACCACACCCGAGAGGCCCACCCCATGAGCGCACAGACGACCAGCACCAGCAGCCCCTTCGACTACGACGAGTTCGACGACGAGAACCCGCACCCCGCAGCAGGCAAGTGGAACGCCGCACTGGAGACCACCAACGTCCGCGGCACCGTCACCACCAGCCCGTCCATCACCCACGCCGCGACCAGCACCCCCGACGACGACGACATCACCCTCACCGTCTACCACGGCGTCTCCGACGGCAAGCCCGTCTTCCAGATCGACACCACCGACGACAACGCCGAGTTCCGCATCAACGTCAACGACGGCACCATCTGGGATAGCGGCGCAAACTCGGGAGACTGGGACGCTATCCACGAGGCCGCCAAGGACCAGCTCCGGGCCCTCCGCCTGGACGCCCGCAACCACAGCGGCAGCTCCCTTGAGGACCTCCTGGCCCGCATCGAGAAGCTCGACTCAGCCCTCGGGAAGCTCGGATGAGCTACCAGACCAGCGACAAGCCCGCCAACCTCATCGAAGTCGGAGCAGACCAGCAGGACGACGACGGCGCACCCGCGATCGCCTGGGTCCAGTACGGAGACCTCAGCGTCGCCGTCACGAAAGCCTCCGACGGCTCCGGCCGGTTCGTCGTGAACCTGGAATCCATGTCCGACCAGCCCGTGACCGTCAACGTCACCGTGGACGGCGAAGACGCGACCACGGTCACCACCCACAGCTGAACCCGCACCGCGGCGGCCCACCATGGGCCGCCGCCCCTAATCGCCACACCCCGCGGCCCGGGTCCACGGCCCGCCGCACCCCGAGAGAGGAACCCCCACAATGACCGCAGAAGCAGCAGCAGCAGCGCAGGCCAAGCCCGGCCACTGGCAGATCGACCGCAAAGCCGGAGTCGTGGACCACTACCCGGCCGACAGCGACGGGGACGAGAATCTGACGGCCTCCTTCGCCGTCGCCGAGGACACCATCCCCGAGATCCGCATCGACGGCGCAGCCGACTTCCGCGTCCTCGTGGGGGGGACCACCGTCTTCCGCTCCTCCACGGCGGCCCGGGCCCGTCTGACCGAGTCCCTGGAGGCCGTGGAAGCCGCGGCTGACGGAGACTCCAACGACGCGGAGATCGAGGCGTACCGGGATGCGTTGAGCGAGGCGTTGTCCATGCTGGGGATGTACCTGCCCTAGGCGGGGTGCTTGCGAGGGCGGCCGGGGTTTCCCTGGTCGCCCTTTGGCGTTCCCTGGGCTTGACCCCTGCCAGGCTCGTGTGTAGTGTTATACATATCGAGGCCGTACCGAGACGGCCACCCCTCCGAGAGGAACCCCATGCTGCTCTTCCAGATCTTCGCCGCGATCGCCCGCATCTTCATCGGCTCCCTGACCGCCCTCATGCTCTTCCCCACCTGGCTGATCCTGGTACTGGCCACCAGCCCCATCCGCATCATCAGCTACCGCGCCCACCGCGTCCTGACCGACAAGATCTACACCCTGTTCCTCCGGCTGACCTTCCTCGACTTCAAGACCGGCCGCAACCGCTAACCACCACCCACCACACCCGACCCGGAAAGGGATCGCCATGATCAACACAGCAGAATCCGCCACCTCCCACGGCACCTGGGCCCGCCGCCCCGGAGCCACCATCCATCAGAACGCCAAGGGAAACGCCGACCTGACCGTCGAATTCACCCACGACAGCGAGACGGGCGTCCCGACGGTGCGCATGCACGGCAGCGCCGCGGTGAACTTCTTCATGAACGCCCGCAAGATGCCGAACCCGACCGAAGCGCAGCTGCGCGCCGTGACGGACTCCCTCGCCGAGCTGGAGGAGATGGACGAGGACGATTCGACCGATGACGAGCTTGAAGCGTTGAAGTCGACGCTGGATCAGGCCCTGGCACTGCTGGGCTTGACCCGCGGGCAGTAGTCCCGGCCCGGGAAGGGCGGCCCAGAGACTCCCCCGGGCCGCCCCTTTTTGGTGCTTGCGGAAGCCGCTGACAAGGGTGGCTCTATCCCTGATCCGCGCCCCGGGAACGTCGAAGGCGACCCTCGCATGCATTGACACAAGCCCGTGCGGCGTGTACCGTTATACATGTACGTGCAGGGGAAACCGAGACCCCTCACCACCCCGAGAGGAACCCCATGAACCCCCAGACCCCCGAAGCCAACTTCATCAGCTTCGACAACACCCTGCCCGTACCCGCAATGGAACCCGGATTCCTCCTCAGCCGAGAATCCATCACCGCCCTGTTCAGCGACCCCTGCAACGAACTCCGCTGGGCCGAAGACGGAAGCTCCGTCCAGATCAACTGGGTCGAACCCGGCTACGACTGGGACGACGACGAAGCCGAAACCATGAACCGCGTCACCGTCGACGGCGTAGACATGTTCAACTTCACCTCCTGCCCGTACCAGTTCAACTACGACACCGAAGCCGTCACCGCCCTCGGCTACGCCGCCAAATGGGTCCCCGGGGAAGGCTTCGTCCTGGCCATCCCGAACATCACCGCCGAGCAAGCCGCCGCCCGCCTCATCGAGCAGCTGGACGCCCAGTTCGCGTACGGGAAATTCATCCCCCAGCACGTCAACTCCTGGGCCGAGTACTCCGCCGCCCAGCACACCCTCGACCGCGTGTTCTACTTCGCCGGAATCGCCCCGCACGAGACCGCCAAGAAAGCCGCGGCCGCCGAACTCGTGGACACCTACCTGTCGGACCGCGCCTTCAACCTCTCCGACGAGGGAACCATCGCCGCCAGCGACCTCAAGATCGGCGACCCGGTAAGCGCCGAGAGCATCCGCTACGACTCGTGGAGCCCGATCCCTGAGATCGGCCTAGTCTCCAACATTGAACGCCACCTCAACGCGACCAGGACCATCACCTTCATGATGCAGAATGGCCGCGACCGCACCCTGACCGTCAACCACGGCCGCCGCTTCATCATGGCCTAACGGCCCGCCCGCCAGCCCCACGAAAGGACGGCCAATCATGGCCAAACGCCACGGCACCCATTCCCTCCTTCGAGACCAGGAGCGGTTCGTGCATGAACTCATCGAGCGGAAGTTCGGGGCGTCGGTCGATGTCGTCGCTGACTTCCAGCAGTCTGCCACCAGCACCTACATTCCCGGGGGCGTCTTCTTCTACTCGGATGAGTTTGCCGTCTTGTTCCGCGACGGCAAGCTCTGGGATGCGGTCCGGCACGGGCTCAACAGCCCCTCCCGGGCATTGATCCAGCTGCTGCCGCCGATCAGCTTCCAGGAGAAGCGGGTCGCGCCTCCAGCTGGCTCCGAGGGCCCGCTGGGGGAGGGCTGGCTGTAGCTGCGGCACGGCAGGTGGCCCTGGAGTCCTGAGGGATTCCGGGGCTTACGTGTTTCCGGGGAGTGGTGTTGACGCTTTCCTAAATCATGTGTAGTGTTATTCACATGAGGGGCGGCCATCCGAGGGCCACCCCACAGCGAGAGGAAACCCCATGACCACCATCATCAACTTCGCAGCTTCCCCCGCCGTCGGCCACACCCTGGGCCGCGTCATCATCGCAGTCCTCGCCGCCGCCCCGGGCTGGGTCCCGCTGGCACTCGTGGCCGCGTTCGGCAAGAACTTCTAGCCCGGCCCGGAAGCCCCGCCCGAGACTCTCGGGCGGGGCTTCCTGCGTTCCCGGGGGAGTGGCCAAGCGCGGAGCGGGGATAGAGTCCCCCGCCTGGGCGCTGCCACCCACCTCACCCCATTTGCCGGACCCCAACATTGCGTGTAGTGTTATACACATCAGGGGCAGGTCATCCGAGAACCGGACCCCACCACGAGAGGAACCCCATGCAGCAGAACGCATCCCCCGCCTACCAGTCCACCCTCGCCGCAGGCACCCACCTCACCACCGCCGAAGTCTCCCAGGCCGCCCTCTACCTCATGGAAGGGTTCACCGGAGAGCAGGCATCCGACTTCATCACCAAGCTCGCCCGGCACCACAACCTGCCCGTCGCCGTCTTCTCCGAAGCCGACATCGAGAACATCTACGACCTCCGCCGCCGCTCCGAACTCGACGAAACCCCGAAGCCGGACGTGGCACCCATCAGCCAGGCCCAGCTGGACAAGATCACCTCCGACAGCCGCTGGAACATGCTCGCCGACGACATCAACGAACCCGGCCTCAAGATCATCGCCGACATGGTGGACGAACTCTAGGCCGCGGCTACCCCAGGGCCCCTGCCGCACCCAGCGCGGCAGGGCCCCTGTCGCGCATTGACGGGCGGCGAGGCGGCCTCTCAGGCGCTCGGTTCTGATTGCCAGCGCGCTAGAACTCGTGTAGTGTTATACGTGACGTGCGGGCATCCGAGACCCGCCAACCCCGAGAGGAACCCCATGCACACCCGGGAACTCATCCCCATGGCCGAGAAAAACACCCTCGGCGAACACCTCGACAACGTGGACATCCTCCTCGCCGTCAACGACGACGACACCGTAACCATCAAGATCCACGCCATCATCTCCCAGCGCGGCGCCGACGACACCCCCCAGGAGGAAACCGGCCGTCACCTGCTCACAGTCACCGCCCCCTCCGACGACTGCTCGATCTTCACCGACGCGCGGTCCTACCGTCACCTCGACGAAGCCCTGCAAGACAACTGGTACCTCACCCGCAAGACCGAAAACCTCATCCGGGCCGCAGCAGACGCAGGCCTCGAAATCGTCCGCAACGCTGAATAGCTTCCTCATCCGAACTGCAGAAACGAGACCACCCATGACCAGCCAGCACCCCACCCGGGCCAATGGACTATCGCAGCGCGCCAAGTGGGTCATAGCCGCACTCACATGGCTCGCTGCGATCGTCCTCGGCTTCATATTCCTTCCTGACATCTTCGCCACGGAGGATACCCACTACATCGGGGCGGTGGCCGTCACTTTTACCCTGGCCAGCATCTTTTGGATCGTGGCTGGGAAGCTCATCCGGGGATTCGAGTGGGCCAAGAGTCCTACCTACGTGATCCAGAACCTATTCACCGCGCTGGGTGTCATCACCGCTTACTGGGCTCTCTTGCGGGATACCCACTTCAAATGGTCCGATCTTCCATTCACGACATTCGTGGCTCTTGATCTCACCCTGGCCCTACTGGCATTCGTCAGTTTGATCGCTTGGGTTCTCGGGGGATTCAAACCCCTGGGCAAGTGGATGAAGACGTTCCTCAGCTACGTTGTGCGACGGCTGGCCACCCGCCTCACCGACGGCGACAAGCGAACCCTGGCCAACGCACTCACCGCCGAACTCGAAAAGCGGGACGCCGCGACCTCCGAGGACGCGGGCGCTTCAGGCCCGGTTCAGTAGGTGTCCCGCAAGGCTCGTCGTAGGCGGGGGGCAGAGCCCCCTTCCGATAGCCCGAGTGCCCAGGAGTCCACGGCGGACGCTCGGGCAGCCTTGGAGCGCCTGGTCGCGGCCCTGGATGACGCTGAGGCGGCGTTGAGGGCGTGCGGGGCTCCGTTGTACCTTGAGCAGTCCCGGGGGTTCCTGAGCCGGTTCGGAGCCGGGGTGCGGACCTTGGCGGGGGAGTTGGTCGAGGTCGAGTCCATCGTGGAGGGTGACCTGCCGGTTGCGGCTAGGCTCCCTGGGAAGAACCGGACCTGGTTCTTCCGTAAGGGGAGCGAGATGGATGCGTTGTCTCCTCGGCAGCTGGTTGCGGCCCGTCGGGCGTTGCTGGATGAGCCGTCCATGGAGTCGGTGTCGTATCTGAGTGTCCTGAGGGGCGCCGCCGTTGTCTCTGGGGGGCGGGATGTGCCGTGGGTGCGATCGGCTGCGTCTGAGGCCGCTGCTGCGTTGCGCCTGGAGATCCTGGCTGATGTGGAGTCGCGTCCGTGCCCGCGGTGCGATGTCCCTGCGGGGTTCGTGTGCCGTTCGGTGTCGGAGAAGGTGGCAGGGCCGCATGCTGCGCGGCGGGAGTTGTCTCCTGTGGCGGCTGAGCATCCGGTGTCGAAGTCGTTGAAGCGGTGGGATTTTGAGGCGGCGGAGATTGAGGGGACGAAATCTTGACCTCAGGGGGCGCGCCTGGTCTTTGACCCCACCCCTTCTATCGTGTAGTGTTATACACATCGGCGGACCCGAGAACCCGCCACCCACGAGAGGAAACCCATGACCACCGAAGCACTCCCCAACGGCGCCACCATCACCAGCGAACCCCGCAGCCGCGACTACGACTTCGCCGCTCGCGCCGCCTCCGAACTCAACGAGGTCGAGAAGCACGCCCTCATCGAATACCTGATGGAAACCATCATGTACGGCGACGAAACGGCCGAGGGCGAGACCATTTTCGAGATCATGAACACGGGCGCGAGGCTCCTGGGCGGGAAGATGGCCTACTTCGGGCCCGAAGACATCTCCGACCAGGCCGCGAACCTCGGCATTGAGTTGAACGATGAGCAGGTGGCCACGTTCCGCAACGATGTCCGCTGGGAGGAGCTGGCTGACACCATGTCCCTGGCTGGCACTGAGGCGCTCCGGGATATGGTCGCCAACCCCTGCGAGGACATCTATGAGGTCGGCGACGACGAGGCTTCGCAGGCCGAGTAAACGATCGCGGCAGAGGGCGTCCCGGGGTGATCCTGGGGCGCCTTTCGTGTTCCGCGGGTGGTGGTGTTGACGGTAGCTGACTTGCCGTGTAGTGTTATACACAGATGGCGGGCAGCCGAGTGCCCGCCCAAACCGAGAGGAACACCCCATGAGCGCCGTCAAGCTCGTACTGCTCCGCTGCGACAAGCCCAGCTGCACCGCATCCGTTCAAACCCCTTGCGACTCCACCTTCGAGGGCCGCCCGTGGGCGAAGGGGCAGGGCTGGACCGCCCCCAACCGCTTCACCGACCTCTGCCCCGCACACTCCGAAGCCGCCGCAACCGAGTAGCGGCCCCCACCAATCAACCCCACAGAAGGGCGCCCCGAGCTTGCCGGGGCGCCCTTCGCGCGCCCCAGGAGCCTCGCGTCCAGACCGTCACGCATTGACGTAAACCCCGCAAGCGTGTAACCTAATCGTATTCGCGGCACCGGCCGCGGACCCCAATGCGTCCAGCCCCTGTGCGGCAAAGACGCAGAGGCGGGCAAGGTTCACGGAATCCCGGTACACCCTTAACACCATCCCTCCCTTTGGTGACGGGCACAGGGCATCACCGAAAGGCCATCATGACGAAGAACCGCGCCGCCAAACTCACCGCCCGCAACATCGCCGCCGAGCAGGACGTACGCCTCCCCGAAGCCGCGTACATGGACGACCGCCGAAAGCTCCGCCTCCCGGACGGAACCATCCACGATTTCTCCCAGGCGGCCGCCTCGCCCCGGACCAAGAACGAAGACCTGCAGCGGATCTGGGTAGCGCACCTCATCCGGGAAGCGACCAGCAAGGGCTGGCGGATCTTCCAGCACCGCGGACACACATCCAACGAAGCCCTCGCCGCCCTCAACGCGCTCCAGGCGGCAGGGCCCGCCCTCATCCTCATCGACCAGGACGAGTGGGTTCAGGGCGAAGCCAACAGTTACTGGGTGATGGTCCACCACGCCCACGACAAGCTGAACATCCTGCTCTCCTGGCTCCCCAAGGGATGCACCGCCGACCCGGCGCCCTGGGAAAGCGCAGGTCCCGTCGAGCAGAAGCCCCGGACGCTGCTGCCGGTCCCGTCAGCGATGCGGGAGATTGAACTGCTGAAGATGCGCCTGGCGTTCGCCCGCAGGTACGGGGACCTCGAATCCATGGGCGACAAACCGCACGAGTCACTGCTGGCACTGGCCGACGACATGGCCTCCTACCAGACCGGGACGGCAGAGATGCTCGCTGAAGCCTGCAAGGCCGCCTCGAAAGGCATGAGCCAGGGTATCGCGGGTGAGGATCTCTGGGGTCCGCACCGGACCGTCCTGGGCTCACACCTGGTCCGCATGCTGATCTCCGGGCACCGCTCGGCCTCAACAGTGACCGCGCTGCGGATGGCGGCGGACACCCTTGAATCGGAGTTGAGGGTCGCCCTGGCTGAACGCAGTTAGGGACACGGAAAAGAGCGCGGGCCGGGAGGACCGGCCCGCGGCCCTAGCAGCCGCGAAGGCGTAGAACCCGAGAGGGCCCCGGAGATCTCCGGGGCCCTCTCTCGCACCCCTTGAGGGCACGGAAAACAGTTCGGTCAGTCCTGGAACTGAGCCAGATGCTCCTGCAGGCCCGGGTACCGGGAATCCTCGGCCAACACCTTCTCGAAGTCCTTCCGACCCAGGGCGCTCTTCCCCTCGGCAATGTACGTCTGGCCGCGCTCGATCAACGCGAGGTGCCGTAACGCTGCCGGGCGGGACCGGATACGCAGAGCTTCCTTCAGGGCTTCCCGGGACGCGTCAGGGAACCCTTGCTCCCGGAGCGCGATACCACGCTGGATGAGCAGGTAGGTGGAGGGGTCGTCCTGGTTGGTGATCCCGTTCGTCAGTTCCACCACCGCGTCCCAGAGCCTTTGCCCTGCGTACAGTTCCGCGAGGGACACTGCAGCGATCGAGGACGGCTCCAGCTGCTCCACGACGACGGCGGCCGCGGGAAGGTCTCCAGCGGCTTGCAGCGCTTCGGCGAGCATGAGGCCGATGAGGTCCCGGCTGGGCGGCAGGCTCACGGTGATGCCTTCGGCGATGGGCAGGTCGATGGTGAGGTTGGGGAGGTATTTCTGCAGGAAGGCGCTGGCGGCGGGGTCGTTGCCGGTGTCGGTCAGCCAGGTGAGGAGGCCAACGGCGCGCCCGTAGTCGCCGCGGGGGATGGCTGAGAACGCGGCTTCGAGGAGCGCGGTGATGGGCCGCGCTTCAGGGTAGTTGTCGCCGACGCGGGGGAGTGCGTCCAGGTCAGGGGCGGCCACGGTGATCTTGTGGAGTTCCTTCTCCCATTTGGGGGCGAACATTCCGGGCTTCGACGCCGCCTGCGGGCGGGGCGCCTGCGGGCGCCCTGCCGCGGCCCGGGGTGCACTGGGGCGTCCCATGCCTGCGGCGCGGGGACGGCTGGTCGTGGTGCTGGTGCTGACGTGGGAGATCCCTGTGCCGGGGATGCCGACGGTACGGGTGACTCGGCCGGAGGTGTGTGCGGTGACGCGGGCGCCGCGGACTCCGGCGCTGACGCTCATTCCTCTGGGGGTGACGGTCATGCGGACCCCGGGGATGATTTTGATGGACTTGCGGGCTCTGAATCCCATGGTTTCCCCCAATGTGGTGCGGTGGTTGTGCCGGTGGTGGCGGCAGGGTTCAGTCTAGGTGCCTGGGGGTGCTGATGGGCGCCTGGGGCTACGGTTGGGGGTGTCGGTCTTGGGCTGGTTGTCATTGACTTCTGCCTTTGTGCTGTGTAGTGTTATACATAGTTGAGACGGCATCCGAGGCCCCCTCAAAACCGCACGAGAGGCACCACCCCATGACCGAAACCCAGGCTGCCCGCAAGCCCATCATCGCCACCGCTATCTACGAGCAGTGGAACCAGCACGACATCCTCGAAGAACTGCGCCGCGTCGACTTCGACGCCACCCGCATCCTGGCCGGACTCTCCCAGGACGAACGGCTGGCCCTCATGAACGATGGCTTTGAGATCGCCGATCAGATCTTCCGCGAAGCCGAAGCCCGCGGCCTCATCCCTCCGCACGACGGGCCCTTCACGCTGAACGTTGGGGACGAGCTGACCGAAGCCCTTGAGGAAGACCCGGAGTACTTCTCCCGACCGTTCCCCGAGGGCCGCGAGGTCCGCCATGAGGATGCCGTCCTGGAGACGCCCCTGACCCCGTTCGAGCAGGGCTACCGTTCCGGTGAGGATTACTCCGTGTCGGGCCTGGTGACGGTCTCCATGTCCGACCTGCACGACAACGACTTTGAGGGGCACCTGGACAACGTGGCGGTGCTGCTGACGGGCAATGAGCTGCTGATGGAGATCCAGTCTTCGGCGAAGCGGGTCACGTCCGAGGGTGATCTGGTCATGCTGGTTTCCGGGGTTGTGGTGCCGGGTGAGTGCTTCGACGCTGAGGGTCGAGCTGAGTTCGAGGCTGGGCGGGAAGCCGCTGCTGAGGCGCTGGTCGCGGAGTAGCGGGGTGAGCGGGGCGGTCAGGGGTTTCCCTGACCGCCCTTTTCGCGTCCTGCCCGGAGGCTCTATCCCTGCTCCCCGCCCTGCGGCCGCGCGGCCGTGCCCGTCGATTGCGGGCAGGATTTCCTTGACGGTTGATGCGATTGCGTGTAGTGTTATACATAGTCACCATTCGTCCAGAAAGGACACCCATGAGCACCCAGGCAACCGAAACCCCGGCCACCAACTCTGACGGCGAACTCCTCACCGACGCAGAGATCCACTACATCGCCAACTCCAGCCGCGTCGCCATTACGATCTCCTCTGTCGTCAGTAAGCCCTTCGCGGACGGGGTCAACTTCTACAAAGAAGCGCACCGGGAGTTGCTCACCATCAGCACCGAGCCGACCGGGGGTCTCGACTCCTACGTTTACGCTTACGCCAGCGACCTCGAAGAAGCGATCAGCAACTGGCGCCTGACCCCCAAGATCGAACGCCTCATGCGGGCCGCGGTCACCGAGGGCCTCCACATCGTCAACACCGTCGACTAGACCCCCACCACACCCTCCCCGCCTCGAAAGGCACCCATGAACACCAGGCACTCCAGGAAGGCCGCCACACTGGCCATCCTCGCCCTCGCTGCAGGGCTCCTCGCTGGCTGCTCCGACGACCCTGAGACTGACGCGAACCCGTGCGGGGACACCGGCAAGCCCGTGTCCCAGTTCGGCGGCGGGTCAACAGGGTCTTTCGACGCAGAGCGCAGCGCGTTCGTGGAGAAGGCTAGCGGCGGGGGAGGCGGCGGCAAGGGCGGCGGCGGCACCAGTGGCAAGACCAGCAGCAATGGCGGCACGAAGACCGGCACCACCAGTGGCAGCAGCGGCTCCAAGTCCATCTTCGGCGGCACCAGCTCCCCGTCAAAGGCAACCGTGGGGTCCACGGCGTTCTCCGGGTCCAAGGTCACCGGGTCCCGCACGTTCACGGCCCCGTCCGGGACCCGGTACGCCGTCGCCCCGCGCACCACCATGCCGTACCGGCCCATGTACTTCATGAGCCCGCCCCCGCTCGTCGCCTACCCCGGCATGCACTACAACTACATGTGGTGGGCGATCTACGGGAACTACCCCGGCGCGACGACCATCATCGAGTGCCGGTAATGGCCGCCCAGGGAACCCCTGACACCCCGGCCGTCGAGGCGGACGGGCCTGACGCCAGGTATCAGCGCGCCGTTGACCTCATCCTGGAGAATCGGTCCTCCGAGGACCGGAAAGCCTTCTGGGATTACGTGGACGGCCGCATCACCCTTGAGCAGTTCGAGATCCATTCCCGCGGCTAGGACGGCCGTGGCTTACCTTAGGAACCCCATGAAAACGATCGACCTGAACCAGCTTGCCCCGTCCGCCGCGACGACGCAGCCGAACGCCCGGCAGGTGTCCGCGACGACGGTTGCCTCAGTTGTCGGGGACACGGATACGACCGCGTCCCTGTTCGTCTACTTCGAGAAGGACGCCGGGGCGTACCGGGGTGTTCTGTCGCGCCTGGCAGTGAGGAAGATCCCGGCCACGGGCCGGGTGTTCCTTGCGAACGCGGAAGGTGGTTCGGCGCCGAACCTGGTGTTGTTCAGCATTCCGGGGGAGTGGTCCGTGGAGCGCCTGGAGGCCCTGTACGGGCAGGCGTTTGAGACGGTGTCGGCGCGGGTGCGCGCGGGGGATGAGCGGGTGGGGGCGTTGCTGGCCGTGTAGGTGTTGACTGCTAACTCGATTCTGTGTAGTGTTACACATATCAGCGGAACCGAGACCGCAAAGCCCGAGAGGACACCCCATGAAGACCATCGACATCACCAAGCTCGCCCCCGCCAACGCCACCACCCTGGCCCTCCCGCGCAAGCGCGCCCACGTCACCCTCCCCACCGTCAACGGCCGCGAAGTCTCCATCTGGCTCACCGTCTCCTACGAGGAAAGCACCCGCGCCTACCACGGCTTCCTCACCCGCACCGTCCACCAGATCGACGGCGACCAGGCCATCCTCCTTACCGCAGGCAAGCACGACACCCAGCGCGCAAGCATCGGCCCCCAGGGCCGGTTCGGCACGCAGCGGACCAGCCTCCTCGCAACCACCACCGAGCCCTCCCAGGAGAAGCTCGACGCACTCTACGAGCAGGCGTACCGCAACCTAACCAACCTCGTCGCCGCAGGGGACGAAAAAGTCACCGACATCCTCGCCGACACCACCGAACAGTAGAGGACCACCCATGGCCACCCCTATCGACCCGTCCGACATGCACTACCGGCTCATTGCCACACCACAGGGCGCCACCGCCGTCTGCGTCCAGGACACCGACTACCCCCACTACAACTTCCTCACCAGCACCCCCTACGCCACCAAATACGAAGCCGACACCGCGGCCGCCAAAATCCGGAGCCCCCGAGACATCCTGGCCAACCTGATCTACCTGAACTTTTACCCCAACCCGAGCAGCCCCCACATCCAGCCGCTCAGCGAACGCTCCGAGGTCGAACAGGCGACCGTGTACCGGCAGGCCGACGCCATCATCAACGCCCGATTCACCCAGGACTGACCCACCCCACCCACAAGCGGCGGAACCGAGACCGCCCCTCAGAGAGGAATCCCAGCATCATGATCATCATCGACACCGACGAACTCGCACCCGCCAAGGCCGAAACCAACGCTGACCGCCGCCGCCGCACCGCCCGCGCGCACATCCAGACCGTCCCGACGCAGATGGGCGAGGAATCGACCTACGCCGAACTCGTCGTCCGCCACGACCGGGACTCCGCCTCCTACCGTGCCGAACTCAGCCACCACATCGAACTGAAGAAGCCCAGCGGGCGCACCTCGATCCTCTTCAAGCTCAACGGCCCCTCTGTGGCCACGCTCATGAAGGTCCCCACCGGCCGCTACTCCGCAGCCCGCCTCGACGGCCTCTACGAGGACGCTCACGCCCGCCTCCTGGAACTCGTCGAGGACCGCCAGGAGCAGATCATCCCCTTGCTGAGCCAGCAGGGCTAGGAGCTGGCATGCGGCGGCCGCCCCTGATGGGGTGGCCGCCGCTTTGCGTCCAGGGGCGCGCATTGCGCAGTTATGCGGCCGCGGAGCGGGGAGCGGGGATAGGACCCTGGAACCTTCCAATCTCAGCGGACTCTTCAAGGCTGGGGCAGCCCAGGTTGATTCATAGGATCAGGGCCCAACCTATGAATCGGAGAGGGAGATCCATAGGCCCCGTGTTGACGTGCATCATATATCCGTGTAGTGTTATACATAACTCATCGTCACCACACGAAAGCAGCCCCCACCATGGCCACCATCATCACCGAAGAGCCCACCACCGGCCCCGACACCTTCATCAGCCGCCGAATCCGCAGAGGCCACGGCGTCACCAAAGCCCTCAACACCTTCCGGCTCCGCAAAGACGGACTCTGGCACTCCGACCACCCCGACAGCGAACCCGTCACCTGGGCAACCCTCACCGAAGCGCCCGCAGGCCACGAAGTCACCATCGAACTCCTCGCCGTCCCGCCCGTCACCCCGGACCCCGAACTGAACATCGAGGACGTAAAGCACCGCCTCGGCCTCTGGAACGACGCCGAACACAAATGGACATCCATCGGCGGCCGCGGCCTCGCCATCGGACTCATCACCCGGGAACTGCCCATGCTCATCAAGATCGCCGAAGCCATCACGGCCCCCCGCGCACCGAAAACGGAGAACTAGACCATGACCATGCACCGCACCGAACGAATGGCCGCACTCATGGCCGAAATCGACAACGCCACCGCCGCGAAGATCCTCCGACAGATGGTCACCACCGTCCAGTTCGTCCGCGACCACGACGGCCCCGAACTGACCACCGCCGAGGAATTCTGGATCGCCGCATCCCGCATCCCCGAAGCGCGCAAGATCCAGGACCAGCTCGAAGCCCAGGAATGGGACGCCGAGCACGTCAACGCGTTCATGATGACCGAAGGGCTCAACGAAACCCGCGCCAACCACGAGTTCACCATCGTGACCGACCGGGACGGCGTCGAGCACAAGGGACGGAACCTGCGCGGCGCAATCCAGGCGTACAAGGACCACAAGGAGGCCCTTGCTCACAAGGCCAAGGTCGCCTTCCTGGCGGGCGGCTGGAAGCAGGAGGCCCCGGCGTATGCCTGAGCGTGACCCGAACGCCCCCGCCCCTGATTCGGGGCGGGGGCGTTCCGCTGCCGCCGACGTGGCCGCGGCCTTTGACAACCGGGGAGCCGCAGAGCGGGCCATCATCGCACGTGCGGCCGGGGTGGACCCCGCGGCCGCAAGAGAACTGGGGTACTGAGCATGGCCGAATCCGACGAAGACACCCGAATCGCTGCCGCGATCGGAATCGAAGAGCTCCTGGTCGCCGTCGCCTGGGCGTTGTACCGGCACCGTCATCCGCTGCATGCGGCGAAGTCTTGGGCTGGCATAGGTGGGCCCATGCAGGCCGAGTTCCTGGGGGAAGCCCGCGTCGCTGTGGCCGCGATGGTGGGGGCCGGGTGGGGTTCCGGGGTGTCGCTGATCGCGACGACGTATGAGGAGCTGGATGACGCTCCGAAGGGGTGGATTGCTGTGGATTGGAACCTGTTGACGTTCACGAAGCCATTCCATGCCGATAACTTCTGGTTGCTGACCGGGCATGACCGTCGCTTCTCGTCGCGGGACATCACCCTGCCTGCCCGGCTGATCCCGCCGATGGCGTTGACGCGGTCGTGACGGTGAGTGAGTTCCGTGGCCGCGGCGGGGATGGGCGGCCTGGCAGGTGGGGGAAGGCGGGGGAGCGCCTGGGCCCTGCCGCTGCGGAGGAGAGGGACAGGATTCGGGCCCGGCATAGGAATGAAGCCAGGGCGGCCGCGGAGCGGGGGGAGGCTGAGGCGCGCCGTATCTGGGCGGCCGGGCTGTTGCGTCCGCACCGGATCACCACGGCCCTGGATCTGCAGTCCTTGGAAGGGCCGGAGGTGGACATCGCTTGCGGTGCCAAGGAGCCCGACGTGGACCTCTGGGAGGCGGGGGAGCTGTACCCGACGTGGGAGCAGTTGCGCCTGCTGGCGGAGTTGGCGGGGCAGCCGTTGGCGTTTTTCGCCCGGCAGGAGTCTCCTGAGGCGGGGTGGACGACGATCGATTTCCATGTGAAGAATGCGGGCCCGCGGCGGGAGGTGGTGCTGCAGTTTTCGCATACGGCGTTGGTGATGGCGGGGATTCGTGAGCCGAATGAGCGGCCGGAGAGGGAGGCGCTGCAGTCGGAGACGCTCTTCTAGGTTGACGCCGCGCAATCGTGCGTGTAGCGTTATACAGAGAATGTCGGAACCGAGCCGACACGAGAGGACCCCATGACCATCGACATCACCCAGCTGGCCCCCGAGCACGCCACCCTCAACCCGCGCATCCGCACCCTCAGCGCCACCGTCACACTCCCTGCCGACGACGAGGGCCAGCAGGTCACCGCCCGCCTCACCGTCTTCCACGACCGCAGTGAACGCCTCCGCCGCACCTACAAGGCTGTCCTGAACCGCAAGGTCCACCAGGTCGCCCAGGATGGCCAGCTGCCCGCAGCCATCCACGTCCCCGGGGGTGACCTGCTCGACCTCTTCTCCGAGGATGGCATGGAGTGGGACGAGGACCGGCTGCGCGCCCTCTATGCCAAGGCGTTCGAGCGGGTGTCGTCCGCGGTGGTCGACCATGATGTCAAGGTCATGAGCTTCCTAGAGCCTTAGGGGGAGTAAGTCGTGACACGGGGGCCTATCCTTGACGGAGGGGGCCCTGCCGTGTAGTGTTATACATATGGCGGAACCGAGACCCGCCCACCCACGAGAGGACACCCCATGCCAGTCGAAACAGCACCCGCCAAGCCAGCAGACGCACCCATCTACGGATACGACTACGAATCACGGCACTACTGCAGCGGCTGCATCGAAGGCGCCCTCGGCAACAACACCTACTCCACCCTGCACACCGCAGAACAGGCCCTCGACCTCATCGCCGACGACGACAACGTCGACCGCACCAAAGAAGGCTCCTACAGCTACTTCGACTTCCCCAAGATCCTCCGCAACAACATCGGCGCACACTGCGCAGACTGCGGCGGCCCCCTCAACAAAGACCTCCGCGACCACGCCGCCACAGCCCTCTGCGGCGCCGACCACACGGCCGGGGAAGACTGCCGACCCGCCCCCGGCGTCCCCAGCGACGCCCACACCATCATTCCCGGAGCAACCCCATGACCACCCCGGTAAACACCGGCACCGCCCGCCCGAACGTCGCCGACACCCCCTGCCCCGCTTGCGGCGAAAAGACGCTCACGATCGAGATGCGCCTGACGGCCGCGCCCGTAGGAACCTTCTCCCTGGCCGGAGTCGGCATGAAGGTCACTGCCGCCACCAAGCCCTGGCTGATCTGCACCAACTGCGGCATCGAAGCCGAAGGTAAAGCGGCGTGAGCGTCGGCGACGACGCCGTGGCAGTCCACTACGGGCGCATTGCCAAGGGCGCCTGCCGCTGCAAAGCCTGCGTTGACCTCGCGCGGGAGGTCAAAGTCACTGGGTCCCGATCCATCGGATGGGCGACCGTCAACGAGACCGTGCACCATGAAGTCATGATGCAGAAGGCCAAGGAAGAAGCGGAGTATCGCTCCAAGATCGAAGCCGAGGTCTACCAGCGAACCAAGGTGAAGTCAGTGGAGGCCGCCAGGCTGCGCGCCAACCTCCACCGCAAGCTTGAAGATCCGGTAGCAAAAGCCAACCCCCCGAAAAAGCGGTACAAGCACATCTACGGGATGCAGGTGCCGTTTTCCTTCACGTTCGACCAAGCGGTTGGATTCGCTGCGGGGCTGTCTTTTAGTCTCCCTGTAGTCTCCGTCCTTAGCCTCACGCCGGACGTTGCCGTCTGGGTGGTAACGGGCTTGACAGCCCTCGGCACCGCCACTCCGAGCATCATCCGCAATTCAAGGGACACGGAAAAGCAGAAGACCGCTCGCGCGCTGTCGCCAAAGGCCACCCGGAAGACCCGGCTCGCGTCAGCTAACGCCGACCGCGAAGCCGTCATCCTCGCCTGGGCCAAGTACGAAACCGAAGTGGCGCTGCAGATCGACTTCCCGGCCATGACTGACGTGCGGAAGCCGGAGACGGCAGCCCTCGCGAAGTCGTTGCGCGCGGCGGAGATCGCGTCGCGGCACGCGGGGGAGTCCCTGGAAGCCCTGATCCGCTACGAGGACGCTGTCCTGGATCTGGAAAATGCGTTCAAGGCCGCGGAGCGCGCAGCGAAGACCGACCAGGAGCACCCGCTGACGGAGGATCAGAGGGAACTCGCGCACACCCTGCTGACCATGGCCGTCGACCCAGCCGGGAACGTCCATGAACGCCGCCAGGCGCACCAGAGGCTCCTGAAACTCCTGGACGGCGTGATTGTCCTTGCGGAACCTGCCCGGCTCGCCCTCGAACAGGCCGCGGCGCGCGGCCAGCTGGACCGATGAGCGTCCCTGGCGGCGCCCAGGGTGGGGCGCGGGGCCCAGGGCCGATGACGGCGGACGGGTGGGTTGCCGATGGCGTCCTTGAGCACCTTCATGGGGTCCCGTTCCATCAGGCTCAGCTACCCCGGCGCGTACACGTCTGCCGCGCGCAGACGCGCGGGCATGTAGGGGGCAGTCTCGTGGAGCGGTGCGCTTGCGGGGGGCTACGCCGCGACAAGGGCAGCTGGCTGGAACGGAACAGTGCCCGCAAGTCCTTCTGAGGCGGCCGCGGGCCTCGCGTTGCGGGGCTGTGGCCGCGGGGTTGCTTGTTCAGTTTTCGGCCGTGTTCAGCAACACTGAACACGGCCGAAAACTGAACACCAAACTGACCCGGCAACGCCCCGGCTAGGTTGCATGAATTTTGGCATCAGCACCCAAAAGTGCTATGCTCTCTAAGGCTCGAAATCGGGCCTACCCGCTTCCTGGCAGCGCAAGCCGCCAGACGCAGCAACGGGACGCCAGGGAAACCGCGCCCCACCCAAACCCCTCCCAGAGAAGCCAAGACGCGCATATACGCTGAGGTCCGATCGGTGGAGGGCTACGGCCGCCCCCGGGCCAGCCGCCAAGCACGGCGGCCCGGGGAGCTACAGGCCCACAAGACGCCTACCTCCCTTGCCGATAAACACGCACCCTGCTACGCTATCCCCAGCGGCGGCGCGTACGCCCGTTCCCAAGCCCTTCCGGTCCCCGCACGACCGAGGCGTTTGAGGGACAAGGTCCATCGGGATCACGCACACACCCCTCCTTTGTGGCGGGTGCGGGCAACCACAGAGAGCAGCGTCAGCCATGACCAAAAACAGCGGCCCGAAGAAGCGCGCACGCGCAGCGGCCAAAGCACTCAACGTCCCCCTCAGCGAAGCGAAGCACCAGGCCGGTGTCCGCGGCAGGGAAGACCTCATCGCGGACCCTAAGCCGCTCACCCTCAGGGTCCACCGGGAGCACCAGGGCTTCACCTGGGACCGCACACGCGGCGCCGCGCACGCCCTCCTCGGAGGTATGCCCGGCTCCGGCAAGACCTGGCTCCTACAGGACACCTCTGCGCAGGCCAGCCGCAGCGGCGAAACCGTCGTGCACGCCACCGTAGAGGCCGATTCACTCTTCTTGACGATCAGCGGCCCAGACCGGGACGTATTGATCCTCGAAGGCCCTGCCGCGCTTACGGAACTGGAACGCGAACTGCACGCCATCGATGGCCGGGTCGACACTCCCGAGTGGACCCGGGCGCTGGTGATCCTGGACGGCTTCAACTACCTGCCCGAGGCCATCAAGGATCTGGGCATCCGCCTGGGGCAAAGGGGGAGGAGCATGGGCGTGACTCTCATCGTCGCCAATCCGGCAGGTCAGGGCCTGGACGAGGAGCTGCAGAAGTGCATGACCCTGAGCGTCAGCACCGGCTTCGAGGCCGAATGGGAGAACTTCGCATGGGAGGGCCAGTTCGGCGCCCCCGTTAGCTATCGGTCGCAGAGGGACGAACTGCTGCTCACGGGCCGGGATCTGCGCGTCGCATCTCTGCACCCGGTCCCGCGTCAGCGCCTCGATCCGCAGCAGTTCAGGTTCGACGGCAAACGCACAGCCTGGAACGTCCGTGGCCACGCCCGGGACGGCCGGTTCACCCTGGCGACCTGCGCCCAGTTCGGGGATGTCTACTACACGGTCATCGACTGGGTGGAGAACGTCCGCGGGACTGTGAACGTCATCGGCGGCGGCCTCGGTATCGAGACGAACTCGGGCGCTGATCCGGCCGTGATTGATGCCTTGGAGATGCTTGAGGGGTCCTTTGAGGTGAGCCATAGGAACAGGGTTCCCCTGGTGGTCTCGGGGCGCCGTGTCGCGGGTGTTTGGCATGAGCTTGCGGGTCCGGCCGGGGCGTGATTGGCGGCGGGGGAGGGGTCGGGCCCGACGTGGGCCCGGCCCCTTTCCTCCTTGACGGCAGGCCGCAACTCGTGTAGCGTTATACATAGGTTCACCACACCAATGAAATGAGCACCAGTATGCCCACCAGCACCGCAACCGATGTCCTCTACCGGGTAGAGCACGGCGACAAGGTCGCCGAATACACCGACTGGGACGTAGCCCACGCCACCCTGGTCAAGCAGCTCGAAGAGCTGTTCACCAACGCGAAGGGCGCCCCCGCCACCAAGACCATCGCGAACAACCGCCGCAGCATGATCGAATCGACGATCACCGACGCCCAGCGCGGCCGCCACCACGGCCTCGGCGGAATCCGCCTCGCACTCAGCGGCATCGACACCCGCTCCGTCCCGCAGGAACGCATCGACGCCGCCCAGGCAGCCACCGACGCCGCACAAGCCGCCCTCAACGCCCCCACGGCAGCCTAGGAGCCCCCGCATGCCCGACTACATCCTTGGCCTGCTCACCATCCCGGCCCTGGCCATCGTCCTGGCCGTCGTCTACGTGGTGATCAACTTCGCCGGATACCTAACAGAAGCGTTCTTGACGCAGTACCCGAGGTTCAACAGCCGCGTCTACGCCTACCGAATCAGTGCTGTCAGTGGCCACCTCTCCCACCAGCTCATCGGCGCCGTCTTTATCGAGCGCAGGAACCTGGGCAAGAAGCACACCTACATGCTCACCTACGACGGAACGCGCGCGACCATGGCCACGGCCGAACGCCTCCCCGGCGGCGGTAAGTACCGGAGCGTCAACGACGTGGACTGGGACGAAGAGACCCTCGAAACCCTGGATGACTTCGTCAACTGGCGCGACCATCACCGCCACGCAGACAGCGGAGCCTCCTCGTGAGCGCCCAAGTCGCCGCCGTCCTCGCAGCGCACCCCAGCTACTCGTGGGTGGACAACGCCGGGCCCTGCTCGGGCTCCAAGGTGGTCTGCAACGGCCCCATCTGCAGCTGGGAAGTCCAGCTGGACGGCCACAACGGCGACTCCCGACGCGCATTGTTCCCCGCCCACTTCGCTGAGGAACTCGCCAAGAAGGGCATCGGGCCCGTCCTGGATGTCGCAGAAGTCGCCTGCGAGATCCACAGCACCCACGGCGGTGGCATCAGTCCCGCCGCGGCCGCCTCCGAAGCGTGGAAGACGCACCGGAGCTCCGAACCGGCTGGCTCCTGACAGCCCCGCAGTCTCGCACCAGAGCGGCGCAGGGGGTGAGGGGTCTTGCGGTTGACGCAAGGCCCCTCACTCGTGTAGTGTTATACATTGGATGCCGGGAATCCGAGACCCGGCCCGCAGAGAGGACCCCCATGAGCGCCAAGCTCCTCGTACGAGCCCACGACGTACAGCCCGGCAGTGCCATCGAATTCACCGGCACCGAAACCTACCTGCACCCGGACAACGTCCCCGCCGCGGAGCACGACTACGCTGTAGTCGAATCCGTCAACGGCGGATGGGCAGACGGGCTCGCCAGCGACGAAGAAGTTGTCCTCTACGTGCCCAACTACCCCCTCCCGGTCATCCTCCCGGCCGACACCGAACTGACCATCGACCCCACCGTCGATACCAGCTGCTAACCCCATCACCACACCCAGAAGGACCACGCATGAACGCTGCCCTATTCCAGGACCCGCTCGCCTCCGCTGCACCCCAGCAGATCCAAGGCGCGGTGGCGCATGCACCCGCCCTCATCTTCGCCGCCCCGACCGGGACCATCGACGCCGAAGTCCGCCCCACGATCGACCGGAAAGCCCGCGACTTCAACACCGCCGCGGCCACCAAACGGCCCCCGTCGAAACCGGCACCCACCGCCAAGGACGAACTCGCCGCGGAACTCGCCGCCGCCCTCACCGGAGCGAAGCCCCTCAAGGCCCGCAGATGACCCAGCAAACCGCCCAGGACACCCCGGCCGCCCACGAGTTCATCGTCAAGCCCTTCGAAGACTCACGCGCCCAGCACGCCGGATGCACCGGCTGCACCTGGATCGGCCCGTTCGTGTACGACCGCACCACCGAAGAACGCGAGCACCTCGCCACCGTCTTCGCCCACAAACACCGCACCACCTAACCGCCAGCCGACGCCGTCATCCAGAAGGCGTACGCCGCCGCGATGACCGCTGGCATCAAGCACCTCTGCCCGTAACCACCACACAAGGAGCATCCGCCGTGACTGCCGAAGCCAAGTACCTGCAGGTCGTTGAAGCCAACCATGAGGAGAACGCCTTCCACGTTCTCGGCGGCGCAGGGTTCACCACCCATGCCGAAACCATGGCCAGCTTCAACTCCGCCCCCACCGCTCAGAAGCAGGCCCCCGACGACATGCGCCCCGGGTACGTCCTCGATGTCCTCGACGATGACCTCAACGTCATCGACGACAAGCGCATCAGCGCGGCCACCGCAAGGGAACTCCTTGGCGCGGACCTGGACACCCTGCGGGAGAAGGCCAAAGCCGAGGAGGCGGTCGTCCAGGAACGCATCGCGGCCGACAGCGCCGAACGCAGTGCCGCCCGCTCATGACCGGCCCGCGCGCCGACGCTACCGCCATGGAACCATTCGCCGCTGACCAGTCCATGCACCCGCTTGAATACTGGATCTCACCGGAGCTGGCCCGCATCAGCCCGCCAGCAGCCCCCTCCCGCCTGCGGGAACTGGCGGATACGCAGGGCGCCCACGCCGCGGCGTGGAGCAGCGCCATCGGCGCCGGTCCCGTCATCCTCGCGGCAGGTGCCCTCGCTACTGCCATGACCGGCAACCCCGCCGCGGTCATCCTCCTCGGGTCACTGGGGGCCGCCTTGACGGCCCTGGGTGTCATCTCGTTGAAGCGCGTCCGCGCCGCCCTGCCGAACACCCGGGGCGCTCTCATAACCCGGGGGCCGGGGTCTGCCCGTGGCGGCATCCTGACCCTGGCGGTCCTGGCCCTCATCCTCGGCGGCATCCTGGCTGTAGCCCTTCCCGGGATCTCCGCCAGGGGAGGAGCGGCCCTGACCGCAGTAATCGGTGCTTACGCGCTTCTGGTGGCGTTCCTGGCAGCCTGCATCGCCGTCCCGGCCGCAGTCACGGGCCGGGCCCGGGAATCCTTCCGCCGCCGAGTACAGGCCGACCCGAACCTCCGCGCAGCAGTAGAGGACGATCTGGCCACCTGGCAGGACCCCCGCGGTAACGGCAGCTACGGACCCCTGTAACTGACCGCCCAACAGACCCAACCAAGGAAGCAGGAGAGCAGCCATGACCCGCCAATGGGTAGATGACCACAAGAAGAAACCCAGGGACAAACGCTGGATCATGCGCTGCGACTACGGCGACGGACTCCGCGGCGCCCAACGGTGCTCCACGGCATCGGAACCGTTCGAGTGGCAGCCGCCCCTGGAACTGTTCGTGGAGCGCGGGTGGTTCATCGCCAAGCTCTCCGGGGATCGCTGCCCGGCCTGCGTCGCCCTCGGCCGTCATGAGGGTATCGAGCCCCACCGCCTGATGTCCCATGGGGACACGGAAAACACCATCACACCACCAACGGAGACCACTCACGCCGCGTAACGAAAACCACCAGGTCGGCCTCGAAGAGACGACCCTCCCGACCAGGGACTACGACACCCTGGTCTTCGCCGCGAAGTCCCAGCTGTCCGAGATCGAGCACCGCCTGGCCACGGACCCGGTCGCCAAGACCGACTTCCGCGTCTCCACCGCCCTGGAAGTGAACCGGGATCAAATCCGGGCCGCCCTGGGCATGCCTCCCGTCCCAAAATCCCAGGGGGAGCAGAAGTGACCGCAGAAATAGGAACGGGCACCCGGGTCCTGCTGGGCAATGAGGCGCTGGCCGAGTTGCGGCAGCGCGCGGACACCGAGGCCATCCTTCGCGACGACGACCCCTACTACGGCGAGGAAGGGGAGGCGAACGCCTTCGAACGGGCCGTGACGCCCGCAGTGGTGCACGAACTGGTCGATGAGATCGAGCGGCTCCGCGCGGCCCTCGCTGGCCACCTCTTCGATGGGGAGTCCCTGGGCTTCCGCGAGCAGGTACGGGCCGAGATGATGCGGGACCTGGCCCAGAGCCGCAACCATCACCGGGCCACGGGCATCCGCATGGCAGCCCGCCTCTACAACAGGGGACAGAGCGAGACCGTCACCCGCGGCCAGACCTGCGGCTTCTTGACCTCCCTGGCCGACTCCGTGGAGGAAGCCGGAGGAGAGGACGCACCACAGGCGGGGGCCCTGGCAGGGTGACGGTCTTCGTCGACAACGTCCGCATTCCCGCGACGGTCGGCCGCCACACCTCGGAGTGGTGCCACCTCGTGGCTGATACGAGCGCCGAGTTGGAAGCGTTCGCGCGCCGCCTGGGGTTGCGCCCGTCGTGGGTGCAGCACAAGGGGACGTGGAGCGAGCACTATGACCTGACGGTCGGGAAGCGGCGTCAAGCGGTCGCGCTGGGTGCGGTGGAAATTTCGATCGTGGAGGCAGGGGAGCGGTTGCGGGCCCGTCGTGTTGAGATGGGCCCGAGGTCGATTCCTGGCGTGTAATCTCTTGCCAGAAAACTCCTGGTCGTGTAGCGTTATACATAGATATGTGGCACCCGCCGCACACCAGCCAACCGAAAGCCGACCCATGACCACAACCCCGGCCCCGCCCACCCACGCACCCGTAGTCCAAGCCGAACCCGAGGCTGCCGCGGCCGACCAACAGCCAGCGAATTCCGAGCGGCCCAGAGTGCAGCTCTACGACCGCATGGACGGCACCTGGGACCGCCCCGCGCCGTTCTCCAAGGCTTCAAAGTGTGTCGAGTTCTGGAATGCCGCGCAGATCCCCGACGGCGCGATCGAGCAGTTTGAGGCGGCCTACCGTGCGCGCGTTGAAGCGGACATGACCGCGGAGCACAACGCCGTCATGAACCCGTGGGGCGATGCGTGGGTGGCGGCTAACCCCAAGCCAAAGCGGGATAAGGATCGGCCCGAGTGGCAGGCCCGGTTCGACGCCGCTTTCAAGGAGCGCGCGGATGCTCTGGAAGCTGAGGTGGCGCCCAAGTATCCAAGCATTTCGTTCTACGATCTCCCGCAGCTGCTTCGCGCGACGAAAATGCTGCAGACGCGGCCTTCCGGCGTTTACTGGCAGCAGGGCGATCTGGTTTTTCAGGAGTGGATCGAGCTGTTCGAGGAGACGCTGACGATTCACCAGATCGAGGAGAAGTATCACCTCTCGCGAATCTGGAGCTCCCTGGACACCCCGGCCGTTCCGGCTGCTTTCAGGGCTGTTGTGTCTGCGATCCAGGGGGTGGATCGTGCTGTTGATGCGCTGCATAACGAGGTGCACTCTGCGCGGGTGACGTTGATCGACATCCTTGGCGCTTTGGGCTGATCTGTGTTGCGTGGGGGCGGGCGTCGCGGTGCGGCGGCCGCCCTTTGCGTTGCCCGTCGGGGAGGCATTAGAGGCCGACCTCCCGGTGTCTGCAGGGCGGCGAGGGGCGGTCGTGCTGAGTCTGGCTTGGGAGAGGGCAGCCTCGGAGGCTCTATCCCTGGTCCACGCTCAGATCAGCCCTGGGGTGTCGGCGTTCGCTGCCAGTGTTTGACGCGGGCCCCGTTCCCGTGTAGCGTTATACATAGAGGCGAAGAAGTCGCCACCAAGACCAGGAAGAAGACCCCCCCACATGAGCGCCCAGCCCGCATCCCCCGAAGCCCAGGAAATCGCCGCCCTCAAGCTCGAACTCGCCCTGGCCAACATGGAAATCGCGGCCATCAAGGAACGCGAGCGGACCTACATCGACAATGACGACCTGGAAAGCATGGTGCCCTGGTCGGACATGCCCGAGGATGAGCGCGAGCGGGCTATCGAGCAGTTCGGTCCGGAGACCCGCCGCGGCAAGTACGTCTACCCTGTCGTGGGCGTGAAGTCCGTGGCGGAGATCCGGGAGCGACTTGCCGCCCTGCGCGGCTAGGAGCTGGCGCCTGTTGGCCCCGTTCGGCATTGCGCCGGACGGGGCTTCGCTGTTTTTGCGCCGGGCAACTTGCCAAGCCGCTAATCCTTGTGTAGTGTTATGCATAGAGGCGAGGAAGTCGCCACCAAATCCCGGAAAGGGGAACCCGCCATGAGCATCAACTCCAAGAAGACCAAGCACCGCAACGTCGCCAACCCCGAGCGCTGGAAGGCCATGCACGGCCTCCGCAGCTCCTCCGCGGCCCAGCCGCACGCGGACGGCCGCACCAAGCGGGCCCGCACCCGCTCCGCTGCCCGCACCGCGGCCGTCAGGGACTTTTCCTGATGGCCGCGGCCGCACCGGGGGAACTCTCCGAGCCCACCTGGGGGTCCCTCCGCCACTGGGGCCGCGTCGCCGGGGCTACCGGCAACGTCCCCGGCTCGTTCTCCCAGGACCACCTCATCGCTGCGATGGTCGCCGGGAAGGCCGAGCGCGCTACGAACCGCGAGATCGCCCGCGCCGCCAGGTGCTCCCCGGCGACCGTGGCCCGCTACCTCCGCAAGGCTGCTGAAGCGGCTGCCGTCGTCGAGGCGAAGGCGTCGGCAATGGTGCTGGACGCCGCCTGACTTTCACCGCCGATCCCGTCCCTTCGTGGGACGATGGAACCCTCCGAGAAGAAGGACTACCTCCGTGAACACCACGCCCCGCACTGACCCCGGCTCCACCCGTCCGCACAAGCTGCGGCCGGTCGACTTTTTCATCTCCATCACATGGAGCACGGGCGAGGGCGGCCACGGTTCGGAGGCCTCCTACTGGGAGGTCAAGGACTCCGCCGACTACATCCCCGAGGACGTGGCCGCGTCCGGCGCGGTCCCGTTCGACGGCGACGTGGAAGCCGCCCGCAAGGCTGTCCGCGAAGCGATCGAAGCCGCGGGATGGAAGATCCAGGGCGACATTGAGGACGCCCTCACCTGGAAGGGAATGATTGACCATCCTGCTTGGGATGCGTCCTGCATGGCCACCCGGGAGGGCGTGGAGTCCTGATGGACTCCTGTTGATCCAGGACCCCTCCTGCAGAACGCAGGAGGGGCTTTTTTGTGCTTGGTGTTCTTGCCATTCAACAGCTTGGCGTGTAGTGTTATACATAGCGGCGAGGGAATCCGAGCCCACGCCCCCGCGAGAGGAAACCATGAGCACCGCAACCGCCACCCCCACCCTGATCAGCCTCGACACCGAAGCCCTCGCCGAAGACGGCCAAGCCGGAGGCCCCGACTACAACCTCGGCCAGGACTTCTCCCGCCGCGGCACCTGGAAGATCGGCCGCAACCGCTACATCGACATCACCGTCACCGCCTTCGTCAACGGCTCAGTCCTCAACGCCGAAGGCACCCACCTCCGCGACGCCGAGTACAACGAAGACATCAATTTGCCCCTCTGGGATGAAACCGACGAGCACACCGCCGCCGAATACCTCCGCCCCCACGAAGCCGCCGTCGTCGAGTACTTCATCTACACCAAGGCCGACGGCGAGAACGCTGACAAGGTCGAACTCCACAGCGACATGGAGAACGTCGAAGAGGTCGGCCACCTCTGGCCGCGCACCATCGAACGCGCCGAGAACTCCTGCCGGAAGTACATCAACAGCTACGACTTCGAGCGGGACTTCGACGTGACCGTTGCCGCCAAGGGGTTCATGGAATCCTAGGCACCCCCAGCACGCGAAGGGCCGGACACCATCATGGTGCCCGGCCCTTCCGCGCATCGCCCCTAGGCGCCCAGGATGCCAGGGTCCTGAAGGACGGTGATCCGCATGGGCAGGCACACCCTGATCAGCCAGTCCAGGTCTGGTCCGGCGGCAAATACCCTGGCGGTTCCACGCGCCAGGACAAAGTCGGCAGGTGAGACCCTGTCCCCGAAGAACATGAAGCATCGGGCGTTGTTCATGCGACGGGACATCCACACGATCCCGTCAAAACCGGCTGCGTGAGCCGCTGCGGCCCATTTGCGGGTCTGTGGGTAGTTCGTTTCCCCTGGGGTGTCCGTCAGCTCGTAGGCATCCACCTGGAGGGCGCGCAGCCCGGGCCCCATGAATGATGCCAGGCTCAGGTCCCTTGTAGTGACGAGTCCGGCCATGACGCGGTCCCGGTACACGCGATGCTGTAGCGACCCGCCCTTGATCGGGACGTTCCGCAGCAGCGTCTCCGCGACGGCCGCTTCCTCTGATTCGGCGCAGTAGAGGACAGAGACCTGCGGATCTCCGAAGAAGCTGAAGCGGCCCGCCCCGTTCGGCCCCGGATTGAACTCGTTGCTGGCGTATCCGTTGGGGTAGACCCGGTGCATCAACGTGCCTTCGGGGACACGGAAATCAAGGGGAAGGAACGGTGACGGCGGGTCAGGGGTGACGCTCTCCAGGCCGCTCACCAGGCCCCCTCGAATTCATCCCGGGCAGCGGCCAGCACCCGGTTAGGGTCATCGCGCAGGTGATCGATCGGGCGGTCCTCTTCGGGGAAGTACGCGGTGGCCACGAACAGCCACACCACAACATCCTCATCCGACCAGGTGTTCTTCCTGGCGACGCTGATGATCTCCGGAATGACCGGGAGGACGACGCTCCGCTGCACATCGAACTGGCATAGCGGGTAGCGGTAGGCGTTTGCCCGCTTCACGCCGAGGATCTTCCCTGCCGCGCGCCATTCGGATGCCAGGTTCCGGTTGCCCTTTTTCGATCCAAGGATGGACGCGACTTCGGTGCTGGACACCAGCGGGCATTCCCGCTCGATTGCCTGCCAGGTGTTCACGGTCGCCTGAAGGCTCATGGACAACTCGGGGGATACGGCGGCGGGGGTATCCGCCATTGCTCCGGCGACGGCTACCAGGGATTTCTGCAGATTCGCGAAGGCGGGTCCGATCAGCGCTCCTTCCAGGGCTGCGGTGATGGCTGTGCGCGTATCCGCTGGCCGCCTGGAGGCTTCCCCGGGGGCCTCTGGCCCCCAGGGGGCGGCGTACTGTCTCGTGGCGCGCACGGCGGCGCGCAGGGCGAGGAGGATGTCTTCGGAGGGGGCGAGGTGGCGGAGCTCCTCGATGAGCGCCTGCTGCTCTTGGGCTGACTGGGGGTCGGGCGTCGGTGTGGTGGTGGGCATTGCGGGTATCCGATCGCAGGGTGACGTTTCTGACATCTCTATTCTAGCGTCAGTACCGCAGTCGGCATAGCCCCGGTCGCATGGGGCGGGCGGGGAACGGGGATAGAGCCCCATCTCCGGGGTGCCGCCAGCTACGGGCACCAAAAACCCCGTCATTTCGCGGATTTCGAGTTGCCAATCACCTTGGGATCGGGTAGTGTTATACATATCAGGAAGGGCCACCGAGGGCCCCACCACAACGAGAGGAACCACCCACCATGGCAAACATCGACCTCAGCTTCCGCATCATGGAGACCATCCGCTACATCGGACACGTCACCGTCGACCAAGACGACCTGAACGCCTGGATGAAGGACAACGGCCACACCGAACTGACCGGCGGCATCCTCCACGACTACGTCGGCGAAAGGCAGATCGATGTCGAAGAAACCGATGACGACGTGCAGGGTCAGGAATGGGACCGCGTACGCCCGCACGAAGGCCAGGACGCATCCGTCGTCACCGTCCCGTTCGAATCCACGAAGGCGGCATAACCGTGGCCAACCAGATCGCCCTCAACGTCAACATCGAAGAAGTCGTCGGGCACCTCGGTATCGTCAACGTCGACGAAGAGCACCTCAAGGCGTGGATGGCCGAGTACGAGTACCCCGAGCTGACCATGGCCGTCCTCCGCGAGTACCTCAGCGACGCAGGCCTCGAAATGCGGGAGAAGTACACCGACATCAAGGACTCCACCTGGTCCGCCCTCTCGTTCGAGGACCCGACCGTCACCGACATCAAGATCGCAGCCGAACCCGTCGAGCCGCCCGCCCCCACCATCCCCGACGACGAGATCGCCCGGTTCTACTGGGACCACCCCGACGACGGCGACGACCCCTGCAAGCCCTACGGCGAAGAGACCGCCCGGATCATCGACCTCGCCCAGGGCGGCGTCATCGCCTACACCCACGAGAACAGCGCCCCGGGCATGGTCGCCGCACTCACCGCCGCCGCAGAGCAGGTGACCGTCTGATGGCCACGATCGAACTGCGCTTCGACATGGAAGAGACCGTCACCTCCGTCGGCCGGGTCCTGATCGACCAGGACGAGCTGAACGCGTTCATGGGGGAGCGGGGCACCGCCGCCCTGACCATCCACGACCTGGGAGAGTTCCTGGATGACCAGGACATCGAGGTCGACCAGGTGTTCCCCAACGTCACCAGCGTGAACAAGTCCGGCATCCGGGCGGGGGAGTACACCCCGAATCCGGTAACGGTCCCTCTGTACCAGGAGCCCGGGCTGTAGGTTCCGCGGCGCCGATGTTCTAGCGAAAGGGTCCCCGACTTGAACGGGGGCCCTTTTGTTCTAGTCGACTAGAACCCGGAGGGCGCCTTGGGGGACACAGAAACTCCCCCAGGGGCTGCGATCTTGCGGGAAAACTGTGCTGGATGATGTTGCCGCGAATCTGTGACGGGTGTTACATGTTCGTAGGGCCTCTAAAGCCCCGCGAAACGGACCCACCACACCCGAGCGAAAGAGCAGCACACCATGGACTACAGCAAGAGCCCGTACCGGCCGCCGTTCATCGGCCGCAACGCCCCGACCCCGCCAGTCGCGGCGCCGATCCCGTTCCCGAAGCGTCCGGCCGAGCCGGTCCGGGAGCAGCCCAGGGCCGCCTGAGATCGGCCCTGAGGGGCGCTCCTGCCGCGGAATCCTGATCCGCGACGGGGGCGCCCTTTTTCGTGCCCGGCGGGGGCGGGGCGGGGACCGGGGATAGGGTCCCAACGCCTGCAAAACCGGGCCCCGAAAACACCCGCACTGTCAGTGCCCGCTGATACACATGAAGTGTCGCGCCCCTTCCGCGACGATCGGTCGCGGACGCGGCGACCGACGGAAAGGGGGTGACGATGATGGAAGAAGAACCTCCCCGAAAGGGAAGGGCCGAGAAAGCCCGCCGCTGGCTTGGAACCACTGCGGTGCTTATCTCGGCCCTGACGCCAATTGCGCTCCGACTCATTGAGCACTACTGGCGTTGATGAAGCTCCCACATCCGAGGGGTCGATTGGTTTACCCGGCCGGTCGGCCCCTCTTCACGCGGTACCCCCAGTCTACGCAGGGACCCCCGACACTTCTAGGCCCGCCTGTCCGGCAGCAGGTACGCCAGGTACCGGCGCCAACGGGCCCTGAACACCTCATTGGACGACGGCACCCACATGAGGACCGCGGCCGAGGCTGTGAGCAGGATCTGCGGCCACGACTCCCTGCCGATGGACGTGAGCGCGCCCAGAGCCTCAAGGGCTGCCCACCCTGTCAGGATCAGCCGGACAACCAGGGAGCCGCCCAGGAGCATCCAGATCCCGAACCCGATACCGGCCACGAGCAGCAGCTGCCCCACGACCAGACCGATCGGATCAGCAGCAGCCCGCACCACTGCCTGAGCCCCGGTCGGCATGAGCAGCGGCGCCACCACCCCGAACGCGAGCAGCTGCAACCACCACAGCACCGCACTGGCCCGCAGCGACCCAGGCCCGTCAGTCCACCGTCCCGGGCCGGTCACCCAGGGAAGGACGCTCGGGAGCCCCTCGGCCAGCTCCGGGACCCTTGCGGCTGCGGCCGCTTCCGTTGACTCCGGCATGGGGGCGCTCATCGGTCCCGCGGCGCTTTCGCCACTGGCGTTTCGGGCCATGGGTCCGTGGAGATCGACGCGGGCTCGGGGGCTGGGGCGCTCAGGGACAGTGCGGTCACCAGGGGCGGGTAGGACGGGTCGAACCCGGTCATGGCCATGGTCGACGCGCGGGACGCTTCATGCTCGGCCTGCAGCGCCTGCATGATGGCCATGTCGATCGCGATGCGCAGTTCCGGCCACGCCTTCTCCCTCGTGGCGCGCAGCCGGGCCACGGTTGGGGACTCCCACGTGTTGGCGAACGGCGCCCATGGGTCGGCGGACGATACTTCACGCGCCGCCGTAGGCGTCGATGACGGGGTCGTGGCCTGTTCCCGCACGTGCTGGCTGATCCGCGAGGCTGTGGCGACCTGGCTGAGGCCGCTGGCGCCGACGTACCCGCAGATGCAGGTCGGATCTCCGTTGTGGGTGGCGACCAGGAGGTGCTCGACGCCGGGGGGCGGCTGGTAAGGGCTGCCGTCAAGGTAGAAGGTCGGGGCCTTGATCATGTCGTGGTGCCTGCGCATTCGTTCTGGTGGTGGGCGAGTTCTTCGCGGAGGAGGCGGACTTCATACGCTTGCGGGTCGAAACGCTTCAGGCGTTCCAGCTCGACCTGCTGGTAGATGCTGCTCCAGTCCGGCCGGGCGTAGAGGCGCTTCCACGCCTTGTCCTGGAAGCGTTCCCTGGCCCTGGCCTGGAAGAGCCCTCCGTCGTTCCCGAGGATGGTCATGGTCGGGGCCAGCCATTGGTAGTTCCCGGCCACTGCAGCGCGTTCCCAGTCGCGCACGGCAACGGCGAGGGCACGGTAGATGGCCAGTTCCCTTCGCGAGGCGCCATGGAACGGGGAGAGGGACCGCTTCCCGGGCTTCTTGGGGGTCATGTGGCGCTCCTCTGATCGACGCGGTCAATAGCGGCCTGGAGTTTCTTGTACGCCTTCGAGTCGTGACCCCAGGCGGCGCCCTGCAGGTCGCGAAGCTTCACGAGTTCAGCCCGGGTAAGGGTGACGGACGCGAGGGTGCTGACACGCTTGGTGGGGGCTGGCGAGAGGGTCATGCTTTCTGGCTCTTCTCGATCGCTGCCAGGACCCGTCGCACGGTGGGGACGAATTCCTTCCAGTGCTTCGGGTTCGGGGAGATCGCCTTCGCGGCCGCGTGGATGTCCTCTTCGCTGGCGGGCAACGCGACGACGTGGCCGTCGGATTCGGCGGCGGCGAGGTCGGCCCGGTACACGGCTTCATAGCGGAGCCAAGACGCGGCGGGCATCCCGACGACTTGTTCCAGCCGGGTCGCCATGCCGGGGGTGATGGCGGTCCGGCCTTTCAGGACGGCGTCCAGTTCGGGCTCGGACCATTCAAGGATGCTGGCGAGGCCCTGGCGGTCGGTGTTCAGCTCCTCCATGTACTCGGCGAGGTAGTCACCAGGGGCGACGGGCAGGCCGCGGCGGACGCAACGGGCGGCAGCTGCGGGTGGCGGCGGGGTGGGATCAGTGCTGGTGTCGGCCGGGCTGGCGTACCAGATCAGGACTGTCCGGTAGCCGAGCTTGTCCGGGGTGCCGGGGGAGATGCTGATGATCCGGTTACCCGGGGTTGAGGCGATCTCGTTCAGGACCTCCTGCAACGGTTCCTGGTAGGTGGGGTCCCGGGACTCGAAGACGCGGACGCTGATTTTTTCGGTGCCTACCTGCCTGGTGGGGGTCATGTCAGGCGGCCTTTCCGTCGGTGGCTGCGAGGAGAATGCGCTTAGCGACCATGACATGCGCCGCACGGATCGACACCCCTGCGAACGGAACCTCATAAGGGTTCTTGCTGTTGATCAGGGCATCAAGGACCCGCTGCGCGTTCCCTATGTGCGCTGCGCGAGCCGTCGGGCTGGACCACCCCCAGGAGATGATGGTTCGTCGGGCGTCACGCTCAGGGTCGAGCCAGTAGAACTCCACGGCGAGGGCCTGGGTGAGTTCGTCGTCGACGACCAGGGGCGGCAGTTCGGGCAGGCCAAGCATGGTCCGCATTTCCGCGGGTGCCGGGCAGGCCGGAGGTTCCTGGGTGGCCTCTGCCTGGGGGAGGGTGTCGCGGGCGGCGCGGACGAGGTTGGCGGCCCGTTCGTAGGCGGCGGCTCCGCTGGTGCGGCGCTGGTCGGCGTTGTCGCGGAGGTCCAGGAGCTGTTCGGAGAGCGCGGTGAGGGCGGCTTGCGCGGCGGTTTCGCCGGGGTGCTCGCTTGTGGGTGCGGCGGCGGCGACGGCGGTGCGCAGGGCTTCGGAGACGGAGGAGTCGGGTTCGGCGTCGATCCAGCGCCCCTGGGTGGTGGCGCCGTCGGGTTCGCAGTTCTCTTCGTTGGCGTCGTAGTAGGCGAATTCGGCCGGTTCGCCGCGGGTGGTGAGGGTGATCTTGAACGGCTGGTTGGGGGACTGGATCGTGAGGTCGATCTGTCCGTGGCCCTGGGTGGAGAGGGTGATTTCGCCGGTTTGGGCGCGGAGTGCGGCGCTGATGGCGTCGACGCTGCGTTGTTGGGCGGGGGTGGGGAAGGTGCTCATGGGGGCCTCTCGGAGGGTGTGGTGTGGTATGTATAACACTACACGAGTTGGAGGCTGATCGTCAACTCAACACGGCACCCCAACGCTCACAACGGAGCCCCGCCGCGCCCCTCCCGGACACGCCGCGCCCGAAACTCTGCCCGCGCCAAACCAGACAGATACCAGCACCCGCCAACCCCGAACGCCGTCAAGCACAGCGCACCCCAAAACGGAGCACCACCCTGAGCCACAGGGACCAAAAGAATGACCAGGGAAAGGACCGCAAGACCCGCCATCAGCACAGCCAGAACAGCCATGCCCCACCACGTCGACACCTGCGCGTGCCCGCGGCCCGGCAAGAACCCAACCTCGTCGGCATCAGCCGCAGAACTCCGCAGAACGCCGTCCCTCGTGCCGCTCAAGACGCGCTTCTCACCACGGAGGAGCGCCGCCTTATGCTCCGCGTACACAGCATCATTGCGGCGCTCAAGATCATCGTGGCCACTCACTGACCGGAAACCGCCCCGGCCGCCAGGAAGCCGCGGATCTTCGCCCCATACGGCTTTTCCGTCTCATCCGTGGTGTCGTAACCACCCGACCCCGCCTCAATGACGTGCCGGAGCTGCACCCGCAGAACCTCACCCTCAGCAGAGACGGTCACCAACGGGGAGGAGCCATTGTTCCGCTGCGAGCCCGGGGTGTTGAAACCCATCACGACGGCGCCCGGAACGTCCGGCACCCGCCCAAGGGTCGCCGTTGACGCGCGGAGCTTGTCCATCAACACGTTCATCGCCTGCTGCTGCTTCTCGGTCTGCTCGATCATCGGACGCCTTCCGGGGTGGGAGTGGAATGGGGTTGGGAGTTGCGGACCGTGGCGCGCTGCGCGGTGGCGCTCATCGCTTCATCCAGTGCCGGGTGAACAGCATGGCAGCGTAACCGCCCTGCCGCAGCCCAGTGGGCTCTCCGGCAAAGGACACGGTGAACGGGCTACCCGTCGTGGCGATAGCGGTCAACAGGGCCCGCGAGTGATGGAGACACCCCATCATTGGCAACTGCTTCGCCTGATCCTTCAGGCCCACTACATAGAGCATCTCGGCCAGATCTTCCACGAGACCCGACTGCGCGGCCGTCCGCGCGACCTGCAGGGCCAGCTCAGGGTCACCCAGGGCCTCCATAGCGTCCGCGGGGATGCTGGTGAAAAGGGATGCCGGGTAGTCGAGGAACGGGGCCGTAACGCCGTGGTCGGCTTTTTCTGCGTCGCTGAGGGCGACGGTGATGGTGTTGCGGAAGAAGTCTTCGTAGCGGGAGTCCAGGGCGCTGTCCGATCCCAGGATGTCGATCCAGGGCTCGTCGGCCGAAGGGGCGCCATAGGCGGACTGTGCTTCGAGGCCGACGATGTCGCCGTCCGGGTCGAGCGTGATCCTGAAGGGGCGTTCCATTGGGGAGGCTAGGGCGAGGCTGAGGTTGTCGCCGGAAAGGGCAAGAGTGGGTACCGGCAGGTTGCGGGTGACGAGGGTTGATCCCAGTGCGAATAGGACTTGCTGCTGGGCGATGGTGACGGTCATGGGTTCCTCTCGGTGGCGGGCTCGGAATCCCACCTAGATTTGTATAACGCTACACGTTGAAGGGGCTTGCGTCAACGGGGGGGCTGACCTGGAGGTGGCTCTATCCCAGCTCCGCGCCCCGCCCATCCAGGAATCGCCTGCGGGCAGAGATCCGGCCAGCCGCGATGGGGGACGCGGCTGGCCGGAGAATGTGGGGGCTACTTGCCCTTGGGGGAGCGGCGCTTCCGCGGCGCCGGGATACCGGCCGCGAGCAGGACCGCAGCGACCTCGTCCCAGAGGCCGTCACCCGGGGTGCAGTCGTACCACTCGGGCTCGGTGACGCCCTCGGCTTTGTCGGCTTCGGTCAGGACGGTGTGGCCGACGCGGACGGGGTTGCCGTCCATGCCGTACTCGATGACAGTCTCTTCGCCGTCGGCGTCGATCCAGCGGGCGCCGATGTGCCAGTTGTGCTGGATGGAGTAGACCTCGGCGGGCTGGCGGCCGAAGTGGTTGCTGGTGGCGGTGATGGCGTTGCCGATGTAGAGCAGGAGGTTGGGGATGCCGTAGGTCCGGTCGATGGTGGCGTCGGGGGCGGTGGTCATGGGGTTCTCCTGCCGTGCCGGGAGGTTCTCGGTTGCCCTCCCTGATATGTATAACACTACACGAAATAGAGGAGGGCGTCAACACGGCATAGCGACCGACCCGAGCGGGGATCATGGATAGAGCCTCCCCCTGGGGCGGGAACCCGGCCGGGGCAACACGCCCCGGCCAAGCACCTCACACCTGCCCGACCGCCGCCTTCAACCCGGTCCACAGATCCCCGGAATCGACCTTCCACTCAGCCGGACCCTCGCCGTCACCAGCACACGGCTCATGCCGGTACTGAACGGACACCAGGTCACCCTCGGCCGCCATGGTCACCCGGACAGTGTCGGCGTCACTGGGATACCAGGCGTAGTCGAGCTGGACGGCGCCGCCCTCGGCGGGAGCCGCCTCGGGCAGGCATACCGGGAGGAGCCGGGAGTTGTGCAGGAGCGCCAGGGAGCCCTTCTGCGCCGCGGTCAGAGCGACCGTAGGGTCGCTGGCCGGGTCGATCCAGAGGGCGCGGTCCGTTTCGGCGCTCATACGGTCTTCGCTGCCTTGATCGCTTCTTTGAGGGCGGCCTTGATGGCGGGGACGTTCTCGACGGGGAAGTAGGTGCCGCCGAAGCCGGGGATCTTCACCCACTCGCGGATGCCGAACATGCGCCGGGTGTAGTCCTTGACCGCGTCCAGGCCCTTCTCGTGGGCCTTGGAGCCGGGGAAGTGCTTGGGTTTGGGCTGGCCGGAGCGTTCGAGGACCCAGCCTCCGTCGCTCGGGTAGCTGGCGGGCCAGTAGGAGATGGTGATGTCGTGGTGGCGGCAGCCTGCGGCTTTGGCGGCCTGGCAGGCGTCCCAGACGTTGAGGTTCGTGGGGTTGCTCATGGTGGGGTTCCTTGTCCTAGTTGGCGACGGTGATGTCGGCGGCGCGAACGGAGTCCCAGCGGGGGTCTTTGGCGGGGATGGCGGCCCAGGTGCTGCCGGGGTTGAAGAGGTCTTCGATGGCGATGACGGCGCCGTGTTCGGTGACGGTGACGCGGGTGCGGTTCATGCCGGGGGTGGGGTAGGTGCCGTAGGCGTTGTTGGAGCCTTCGTGCTGGCTGATGGTGACCTGTTCGATCTCGGGGCTGATGATGCTGGTCAGGGTGTCCAGGGTGTGGAGCTGGGCGATGTTGGCCATTGGGTTCCTCTCGTTGGTGCGGGTCTCGGTTTCCCGCGCCTTTCATGTATAACACTACACGCACGTATAGCTTCCGTCAACACCCGGGCGCAAAGAAGGCCCCCACGCGCCAGGAGCGCGCGGGGGCCGGGGGAGGGTTGGCCTACTCGGAGGCCATACCCCCTTGGATGAACTGCTTCGACTGGGCGGGGAAGTAGGCGTCGCTGATGCCCTTGATGCGGACCCACTTTTCGATGCCGTAGCGCTTGCCTGCCCACTCCTGGGCTTCGGCGAGGTCCTTGAAGTGGGCGTGCCCGCCGTTGTGAATCCTGCGAGGGTCGGTCCTGTAGCCGAGGCGGCGGACCGTCCAGCCGGAACCGTAGGCGCCGTTGGCGTACGCCTTGGCGATGTGGACGCCGGGGAGGCCCGCGGCGGCTGCGGCCTTGGTGGCGTCGGTGCCGTTCAAGTAGGTCATGATCTGTGGTCCTCTCGGGGTTGGGGGTTCTCGGTAACCCCCGGCTATGCATAACACTACACACCTGCTAGTGTTATGGCAACAGCAGGGAATCCGAGACCCAGCCACCCGAGAGGAACCCCACATGAACGCCGAAACAACCCTCCCCGAACTCCCCGCCACCATCAGCACCCCCAAGATCACCTGGGGATACGACGAAGGCACCCTTCTCACCAACGTCACCCTCACCATCAACGGCGAAGACCGCACCGCATCCTTCTGGGACGACGACGAGTTCGGGATCATCAGCACCGCCGAGGACAACTACGGCACCGAGGACACCACCATCTGGGAAGACCTCGACCCGGCCGACAACGCATCCGTTCACCTGTGGGGCCGCGCCGTGCACGCCCGCCTCCTCCAGCTCGCCCCCACGGAGGACTCCATGCCCGCCGAGGGCTCCGAGGAGTACGCCTCGATCCTCGCCGCCATCACCCGCTAAACCTCCGCGGCGCCGGGCGGCCACCCGCCCGGCGCCTACCCCGCCACCTGCAGGGGCATCCGAGACCCCTGCAGCCTTTATGAGAGGAACCACCCCCGATGACCATCAACCTTCCCGAGACCGCCCCGCAGCTCCCCGCCTGGCCGGACGGCGTCCCCGCCCCCACCGTTACCCTCGACTTCCCCGCGGGAACGGTGGAAACGTACGTTGAACTCCGTGCCCAGAAGGTCCAATTCTGGCGCTGGCAGGTCCAGGACCGCGTCTCCAACAGCTTCGATGACGGCCTGCACTTCACACCCTCCGACCGCCCGTGGCTGTTCCTGGGCCCCTACGACCGGAAGGCCGCCCTCGCATGGGGTACGGCGGTCCAAGCCCGCGCCGAGCACGCCCTGGGCATCCTCGGTGCGCCCGTGAAGGTGGGAACGCCCGCGGCGGCCCTGGTGCTCGCATATGCGACGGGGGAGCGGGACACCCTGGAGGAGTCCGCGCCCGCAGCGGGCGCGCCCGAGTCGCCCGCTGCCGGGCTAGTCCGGTTCGATCAGGTGGACGCGGAGGCCCTGCCGGTCCTGCCTGAGGGGATGAGCGTGCCGGAGGTGGCGTTCACGTACCCGAACGGGCTGGTGGCCACGGAGGTCACCATCGACGGTGAGACGGTGAAGTTCTGGCGGTGGAAGAGTGGCGTCCCGCTCTCCAATACCGCCGACCTTGGGCGCGCTGACGTGTGGGAGTCCCTGGGCCCCAAGGGACGTAGGGCGGCCCTTGCGTGGGGTGCTGCGGTGCAGAAGCGCGCTGAGGCTGCTGTCGCGGCGACGGGTGTTGCTGCGGCGGGTTCGGTGGCGGGGGAGATCGTGGCGTTCGCTACCGGCCGGGCTTTGGGGGCGGTGTCCCGGGAGGATGCGGCGGTCGGCCGCGTGGGAGCTGCGTTGAACCTGTGGGGTCCAGGGGAGGGCGGTTCGGCTGCGCGGGTCCGGGATGCGTTGACGGATCTGCGGCACTTCTGCCGGGTCAGTGGCGTGAGCTTGGAGGAGGCGCTGCGGGATTCGCTGGCGGCGTTTGAGTCGGAGTCGGCGGACCCGTCGTTTGGTCGTCGCGACTGAGCTGCGCGTGGTTGCTGGGGCGCGTCCTCTCCCTTGCGGGGTGGGCGCGTTTCGGCGTTTCCGGGGGTGCCGTCGTTGACGGAAGCGATCAACTCGTGTAGTGTTATACATAGATCGCCGGGACCACCGAGATCCCGCCCACGAGAGGAAACACCATGCCCAACTTCATCGCAGACATCACCGGCACCCTCAACCTGAAGACCTGGGGCCCCCTCCCCGAACTGCACCCCACCCTCAGCGCCATCGCACCCCCGAGCGTCAGCTTCTGCTTCGACGACGGCAAAGTCCAGACCAGCGTCACCCTCTACAACCCCGGCATGGCAGAAGACACCGCCGAATTCTGGACCACCGACCAGGACGGCATCTGCAACACCGCCGAGGACACCTTCGGCGAAGAAGAAGGCGCCACCCCGTGGGAAGACCTCGGCCAAACCGAATTCGCCCAGATCGTCGCGTACGGCAAGGAAATCCACCGCCGCATCGAATCCGCCGTCCTCGACGCCTCCCAGGCCGCCGTCAAGCATGGCTCCGACGCCTACAACGCCGTCCTCGCCTTCGCGCTCGACACCCCCATCGAAGAAGAGCAGCTCACCGGCCAGGAGCGCGCTCTCAACGACGCCCACACCGCCCTGGAGGTCTACACCAACCCGGACACCCGCGGCATGTCCGCCAAGTCCGCGCTCCGGGCCCTCCTCACCGACCTCCGCCACAAGGCCGACGACGAAGGCCTCGACTTCAACGACCTCCTCGACCGCTCCTACGGCTACTACGCCGAAGAGAAGGCCAACGACGCCTTCGCCACCGAGAAGATCTAGGGGGCGCGCGATGCTGAGGAACCGCAGAGCTGAAGCGCGGGCGCGCGCCGTCGAAGCAGCGTATCGACGGAATCACGAAGCGCAGAGCAAGATCTTCCAGAAGATGCAGGATCGACAATGCAGGTGGATCGCAGCCACCATCGTCCTGTTCGAGGCCCTGATCATCATCATGGCGCTCGACGGAATCGACCCCACCGTGTCGACGCCTGCCTGCTATGCACTTGCCGCCCTCACCTTCATCTCCGGAGCCGTATCCAGGGTCTACGCGAACAAGGCATCGACAGCCCACTACCGCAGCTACTTCGGAACCTCCTAACCACCCACCAGCTCGCGGGCGGGGCGTCACCGCCCCGCCCGCACCCCCAGAACAGAGACCCCCATGACATACCGCACCGCGCCCATCAAGGGCGACATCGTCTTCGAGAACACCGAAGGCTTCGAAGACCTCCCGGCATTCCCCGACAACGTCCCCTACCCGACCACCGCGTGGGCCCTGACCGACAAGGGCCCCGAGCTGCTCGTCACCATCACCATGGAGGACCGCACGGGCACGTTCCGCTACCTGGGCAACGGCCGCGGCGAGATCGCACCCGACGCCGAGACGGGGGACACGGAAACGGCGCGTATCCTGTGGGCCCGCCTCGACAACGACGCCGCCGGGGCCGTTGCCGCCTGGGCGAACGCCGCCCACGGCCGCCTCGCCTACGCCCTGAACAAGCTCACCACTACCGCGGCCGCTGCAGGCTCGGAAGCCTATGCCGTCATCCTCGCGTTCGCGACCGACGACGACGTGAACCCCGGGTACGCCAAGACCGGTCTGGAGCGCGCCCTGGAGCGGGCCAATGATGCGCTGCGGCCGTATGTGACCTACGCGGACGATGTGGAGGAGGCGCCGGGACGGTTCCGGGACATCCTGGAGGATCTAATGCACTCCGCGGATGAGCAGGGTGTCGACTTCGAGGCGGCACTGTTGAGCGCGGGGCGTTGGTACCGGGAGAACAAGAGGGACCGCGGGTTCGCTGAGGATGTCCTGTAGCCCCGGCTGGCCGTTCGGCGCCCTGCTTCTGGTTTCCGGGGGTGGGGCGCCGTCGTTTTGCGGGGCAGCCCGTAGCGAAGGGGCTCCATCCCTGATCCCCGCACTTCGCCAACACCCGCGGCCGCGCTGGTACCCTGGACCCGTAAGCCCCTGACGACCGCTGATCCACGTCGCTCGGGCCGCGACCTTGGAAGCCCCGGTAGTCCCCACGGACCCCGGGGCTTTCCCTTTGCTCCGGGCCGGGGCCCCGGCGCCGCGGATCTGCTGCAGCCCCAGGGCCCGGAACGTACGAAAGCCCGCACCCGGGGTGGGGGTGCGGGCCTCGACCGTGGAGCTAGGCGGCGTAGATGGCGTTCACGCGCGGGTTGGAGCCCGCAGCCTTCAGCTGCTCCACTTTGGCAAGGGCGCGTTCGTGGAAGGCGGCCAGGGCCTTGTCGGAGTAGCGGATGATCGGGTCATCACCCACGGCTATCGATTCCATGGGCCGCAGCTCGGCGAACGTCACGCCCGTGGTGGGGTTCGGCTTCATCGTCACCCGGGACAGGATCGCCACCAGGTGCCCGCGTTCGCGGTTGTGGGAGCTGTGGAGGGATGCGAGGACCTGGCGGCCCTGGTCATCTGTGCCGACGGGGTGTTCCGTGGTGATGCTCCGGTTGCGGATGGCGGTGGCGGTGGGTGCGGTGGTGGTCACTCGGCGGCCTCGGGGTGCTCGGCGGCGTTGTGCTTGTTGGCCCAGCTGGTGGCGCCGGTTTTGCCGCCCTGGTAGCCGTCTTCGTGCATGTCGCACCATGCGCGGTGGCGGCGGGTTTTGGTGCCGCGGATGATGAAGCTGGTGACTTCGGCTTTCACGGGCTCCAGCTCGGCGGCGGTGTCGGTCTCAGGCGTGGTGTCGTTGCTGGTCATGGGGTTCCTCTCGGTGGCGGGGTCTTGTCCCCGCTGTTCTGTGTATAACACTACACGCATGGTTGGCCGGGGTCAACACGGCCCACCAGGGGCCCCGCGATGCGCTCCCGCTAAACCGTGCGGCGGGGGACGAAATTCTGACACGGGCGGCCCGGCCGCTGCAGGCACAAGGAAGGCCCGCACCCTTCACGGGTGCGGGCCTTCACCGGCAAGCGGTACGGACTAGGCGACGGGGGCGAACACCGCATTGAGACGGCTATCAGCCTGCGAGTCGCGGTAGTGCTCCACCGCGGCCATGGCGTCGTCGTGGAAGGAAGCAAGGGCCTTGTCGGAGTACCGGCCGATGGGGTCGGTCATGACGCGGACGGCGTCCATGGGGAAGGACGAACGGATGACGATGCCCGGGGTGCCGGACTCCTTGATGGCAACCCGGGTGACGTAGGCGACCAGGACGCGGTTTTCCTTGTTGTGGTGGCTGGTGACGGACGCGACAACCTGGCTGCCCTCGGAGTCCTTACCCAGGGGGAAGTCGGTGGTGGCCTTGCGGTTGCGGATGGTGGTGACGGGGGCTTCGGGGGCTGCGATGGCGGTCATGGTGTTCCTCTCGGTGGTGGCTTGGGTCTCGGATTCCCTCGCCTTGATATGTATAACACTACACACATTCTAGGGGACCGTCAACACGGCACGCGCCGCGGGTTTCCGGGGCAGCCCAGGGCCCTGACGGAGGGGCCCTATCCCTGCTCCCCACCCCCTCCCGGGCAAGCAAAAAGGGCAGCGCCCGGGGGAGTCCCTGGCACTGCCCTTTGCGGCCGCCCGCGTCAGACCCGGTCGGCGACGGCCTTCATGCTCTGGAGGGTCTCGATGATGCCGTCCACGTGGGAGGTGTCCATCTGGATGAGGGTGACGCGGGCGTTGCCGTCCTCGTCGTGGCTGGTGGTGGTGAAGTCGATGAGCCCGGTCGCGGCGTCCGCGGCGACGGACAGCTCAAGGGTGTCGCCGTCGATGGTGGCGAAGACGACGGGCGGGGCGCTGGTGCGTTCGGTCATGGTTTCCTCTCGGGTGGGCGCGGGGCGCGCCGTCGGGTGTTGCGTTGCGGCGGGGCGCCGCGCGGGGCGGCCGGGGTTCGGCCGCCCCTCGGGGGGGGTCTAGGCGACGTACTCGCGGGCAGCGTTCTCGTCGGCCCACGCTTCCTTGGTTACACGGTAGTGGTCCCGGTTCACCATGCGGAATCCTGGGACTGCCCAGTAGGGGCCGTCACCGTCGGAGTCGACGATGGTCCAGACGTGGTGGATGTCCATGTCCTTGACCTCGTCGTGGGTGTACTGGCGGTTCTCGCCGTTCTCGTCCTGCTCGATGGTGAAGTGGTCCTCGTGGTACTCGGCGCCTTCGGGGATGTGGATCTCGAAGTCGTCCGCGGCGGGTTCGAGGAAGCGGCGGCCGTATTCCTTGGCGACGGCGGACCCGGCGGCGTATTCGTCGCCGAAGAATTCCTCGTGGAGGGATTCGCCTTCGTTGCCGTGG
>Ga0308168_1000091_pt1 | contig 183515 bp, 158 predicted proteins | sample PhyCR2_FD_202133 | JGI IMG/M metagenome (GOLD analysis project Ga0308168, IMG submission 202133) | Phyllosphere microbial communities from UC Gill Tract Community Farm, Albany, California, United States - DLSLRC.R2 | ecosystem: Host-associated > Plants > Phyllosphere > Unclassified | place...
ATTTGATGTCTTTCTGCCAGACTACTTCCTGGGCAGAAACGCCCAGAACGGAGCACAAGAACAGTGCTCCTGAGTAGATTTTATTCATGCTAATCTATTTCGAGTTGTTGATTATTAATTTTGAAATTTTTACAAAAATATACTTTTTACTTCACACATATTAGATTTATCTCGTTAAATAAACATGAATTTTATCATTTTATCGTTTATTTTTTATTTTTTTCAATAAACAAAGCAAATATATTTGTATACAACAACAAACTTTCTTAGTATAAAAGCAATATTTTAGGAAAATATCACCATCCCAAGATTCAGACAGGAACCTGATCAATACAATAATTAATACTGAAACAAATAATAAGCTGATATTTTTACAACTTTAAATATTATGGTCTTTCAATGCCGCTTAATGAACTATTTATAATATCGTCATCAGACTTTTTAATAACACTTAGGTCCCCATTTGCTTCAATAACCACCGCCAGCACATCATCAACATTTCCTATTCCTTTCTGACGGATGGATGCCAAAATTTCTTCCCTGGTAACCAATTCTTTTTTCATTGTATTCTTAAGATAATCACCCTTGTAAAACAAAAGCTTCGGTGATGAATTGAGTAGTTTCTCCATAAGTACATCTGCAAACATCCAACCATTAGATCTTTACAACATTTATCAGTTATTTAAATAAACTAAGGAAAATCATATATTAAAAGTTTATTTCCAACACACTCTTTGAATTATTCTCATAGTATATGTGTGCTTAATCTATTGCAAAATCGTACAGGATATTTTATTCTCATTTCAACTTAACCTATTAAAAGATAATTTAAATTTGTAAACAAAATAACAACAGTGAGTAAGATACTGGTCATCGACGATGAAGAGAAAATAAGAACACTTTTATCTAAAATTTTAAGTCTTGAAGGGTATGAAGTTTTCCAGGCTTCAGATCTCAAAAATGCAATGAAGAGGCTTGAATTCAGCGATATCGATGTTGCGGTATGTGACGTAAAGCTTCCGGATGGCAGCGGAGTGGACTTCGTGAAAAAAGTAAAAGAAAAATACTCCTCGCTGGAGATTATTCTCTTAACTGCTTACGGCAATATTCAGGATGGTGTTCAGGCAATTAAAAACGGGGCTTTTGATTATATTACAAAAGGCGACGACAATAATAAGATCATTCCACTGGTTTATAAGGCGCTGGAAAAGGTTTCCCTCAATAAAAGAATTTCCCAGCTCGAGAAGCAGCTGGGTAATAAATATTCATTTGAATCAATTATAGGACATTCAAAAAAAATAAAATCCGCAATAGAATCTGCGAAAAAAGTAGCGACAACTGATGCAACAGTATTGCTTACCGGTGAAACGGGAACCGGAAAAGAAGTTTTCGCCAATGCCATTCACAATGCCAGCAACCGGGCAAAATATAATTTTATTGCTATAAACTGCTCTGCTTTTAGTAAAGAACTATTGGAGAATGAACTCTTCGGACACAAAGCGGGAGCCTTCACCGGAGCGGTAAAAGATTCAAAAGGAATTTTTGAAGAGGCCAGCAAAGGAACCGTTTTCCTGGATGAGATCGGCGAAATGCCAATGGATCTTCAGGCTAAATTATTACGTGTTCTGGAATCCGGGGAGTTTTTAAAAGTAGGAGACAGCAAAACCACTACAATAGACGTAAGGATCATTGCGGCCACCAACCGGGATCTTGAAAAAGAAATAGAAAACGGAAATTTCCGGGAAGACCTTTTTTACCGCATTAACATTTTTACCGTACAATTACCGCCTCTTCGGGAAAGAGTAAGTGATATCGAAGATCTTGCTTATAGTTTTCTGAAAAACTTCTCTTTGAAAACAGGCAAAAAAATATCCGGCATTTCAAAAGAATATGCAGAAGCTTTAAAAAAGCATCCATGGAAAGGAAATATCCGTGAGCTGCGTAATATAATTGAAAGAAGCACCATTCTTACCGATGGAGATGAGCTTCAGGTAGAATCGCTCCCTCAGGACTTTCAATATGACCGGGAAACCAATGTAAAAGGTAAAATCCTTTCAGCTTTTGAGCTGGCGGGTGCCGAAAAAATTCATATCCAAAAAGTACTGAACTATGCCAATGGAAACAAAACCAAAACGGCAGAACTTTTAGGCATCGCGCTTACCACATTATACAGGAAAATAGAAGAATATCAGATTAAGTAGAGAGAGAGGTAAAAAGTGAAATGGAAAACGTAATAAATATTGCAGCGAATTTCACCCTCTCACCTCTCACTTTTTACTTTCAATTATAAGTTCTCACTCAAATAAAATCCTTTCATAATAACAGTACCAACCCTTTCATTTTGAAAGGGTTTTTTGTTGTTTAAAATCTATATTAAATTTTAATATGCTGAAATTCAATATTTTATATAAAAAATTCTCAGCTGGACCAGCATTTGAAAAATAGTATGGCATAACAATAATCGTTCGCTATGCAAAAATGGAAAATCAGAATGTACAGGAAAACAAAGACCTGGCATTTATTAGCAATCTTCTATGGCCTTTTGGTCTGCTTCGCAATTACATACAGAATTTTTAATCAATAAAACATGACACTTGTATTAACCATCTCGGGTATTGTACTTTTTGTACTCTTTTTTCTAACCGTAAAATATTTTGAAAAAATATGACAGCATTATTCATCATCGCCATCGCCGTATTTGTTTACATAGGCTACGTGCTGATAAAACCGGAAAAATTTTAAAACCGGTAAAAAAGTGAAACGTGAAAGTAAGACGTCCTTCTGATGTTTTTTATTACAGCTAATCACCACTTACCTCTTATTTACAACATCTAACTATCTAAAAAATGAATACAGAAATTGCAGGAATTTTTCTTATGTATGCTCTCGTGGTTTTGTTTGCAATTCCGTTGGGAAGATATATGGGAAAGATCTTTACCAAAGAAAAAACCTGGCTGGATAAAATTTTCAATCCTATTGACCAATTATTTTACAAAATTTCCGGTGTAAATCCTGAAAAGGAAATGAACTGGAAACAACACCTTGCTGCTTTACTCACCATCAATATCGTTTGGTTTCTCATTTCCATGTTTGTGCTCACCAATATGGCGTGGTTACCGCTCAATCCGGACTATAACCCTTCAATGAGCGGAGATTTGGCATTCAATACAGCAGTGAGCTTCATTACCAATACCAACCTTCAGCATTACTCGGGGGAATCCGGATTATCTTATTTAGGACAATTAACCTTAATGCTCTGGCAGTTTATCTCTGCAGCCTGCGGTATTGCTATTGCTGCCGTTGTTTTCCTTGCAATGAAAGAGAGAACTACAGATAAATTAGGGAACTTCTATTATTTATTCATCAGAACCTGCACAAGAGTTTTATTTCCAATTGCTGTAATGGTAGCTTCTTTATTGGCTTTCAGCGGAACTCCGATGACTTTTGAAGGGAAAGACACCATCACCACTTTACAGGGAGATCAAGTGGAAGTAAGCCGTGGCCCGGTAGCCGGATTTGTAGCCATCAAACAGCTGGGCACCAATGGAGGCGGATTTTTCGGTCCAAATTCTGCACACCCACTGGAAAATCCAACTTATTTTACCAATATTGTAGAAACAGTATCGATAATGCTGATTCCGATTGCGATGGTATTTGCGATGGGATATGTTTTGAGACGAAAAAAATTGGCATGGACAATTTTCGGAGTAATGACTATTGGATTCCTGTTGTTATTAACCCCAACGGTAATTAATGAAGTTAATGGAAATCCTGCCATTGAAAAAATGGGAATCACTCAGAATTTAGGAAGTATGGAAGGAAAAGAAGTCCGCTTCGGACCTGCTGCTTCAGCATACTGGGCCATCAACACCACCGTAACCAGTAATGGTTCTGTGAATGCCATGCACGATTCTCTGACTCCGCTTTCAGGAATGAATGCCATGCTCGGAATGATGATTAATGCCTTTTACGGAGGTGTGGGCGTAGGTTTTCTCAACTTTTACATCTTCATCATTCTTGCTGTTTTCATCAGTGGACTGATGGTAGGAAGGACCCCTGAATTTTTAGGCAAGAAAATCGAGGCAAGAGAAATGAAAATTGCAATGATTATTGCACTTCTTCACCCGTTGCTGATTCTTGCAGGAACTGCAATTGCAAGTTATTTGGTGGCCCACAATCCCGCTGAATACGGCAAATGGCTAAATAATCCGGGCTTTCACGGCTTCAGTGAAATGCTGTACGAGTTTACCTCATCAAGTGCCAATAACGGAAGCGGCTTTGAAGGACTGGCAGACAACAATCCTTTCTGGAATATTGCCTGCGGAATTGTAATGCTAATGGCGAGATATTTACCCATTATAGGTCCGGTAGCTATTGCAGGAAGCCTTGCTGCTAAAAAATACATTCCCGAAAGTGCAGGAACTTTAAAAACAGACACCGCGACATTCGGTTTAATGGTATTTGCGGTAATTGCTATTGTAGCAGCATTATCATTCTTCCCGGCCTTGGCTTTAGGACCGATTGCTGAGTATTTTATTATGTGAGAAGTAAAAAGTGAATAGTAAGAAGCTAGCTGTTAAAGGCAATGCAACTCGTGCAAAACATCTCAATACCTCTTACATCTTATCTCATGTCACCTCTCAATTTTACTTTTTACATCTTACTAATACTCTACTCACTAAGCAATTTTCGCTTCAAACCGTAAGTAAGTTTACCAATGGTTTCGAGTTTATGATTTAGCAAATTAAAATCTTCATCAGATAAAAATTCTAACTCTATTGAAATGATAAACAAAGTATCAAGTTCTGCAATAGAACCAATAGCAATCTCAAGAAATCTTACAAATTCTTGCTTACTCGTCCTTGCGGCACCTTCAGCAATATTTAGAGAAATTGATAATGCAGCTCTTCGCATCTGCGAAGTAATGCCAAAAAGTTCTTCTTTAGGAAAAGATTTGGTAATCAGATATAAATCTTTTATTAACAAAATGCTGTCGCTCCAGGCTTTTAAGTTTCTATGAGGTTTCATCAAAAATGTTTTAAATAATAAATATATGTACAAATTCTGGAAGTTAATTAAAAGTAAAAAATTAAAGGTTTTAACAATCAACTTTTTACATTTTACATCTTACTTCGCACATTTTACTTCTAAAAAATAAAAAAATGAAAGGAAATAACAATTTGTTTCAGGCAGAATTAGTCAATGAAGCGCTGAAACAATCATTTATAAAATTGCACCCGGCAAAAATGTTCCGCAATCCGGTGATGTTTATGGTGTACATCGGAACTTTGGTTATGGCCGGAGTATGTATCTGGATTGCAATGGGTGAACAAAGCCAGGGAAGCCTGGTTTACAATATCATTGTAACCCTTATTTTATTTATCACGCTTCTTTTTGCCAATTTTGCCGAAGCCATTGCCGAAGCGAGAGGTAAAGCACAGGCAGATTCTTTGAGAAAAACGAGAGAGGAAACGCCAGCCAAAAAGGTGAAAAATGAGATGTTAAGTGTGAAAAGTCTCTTCGCTCTGGAACCTTCTGACTTCTTACTAACAACTTCTAATTTATTGAAAAAAGGAGACGTATTTGTTTGCGAAACCGGAGATATCATTCCGTCTGACGGTGAAATCATTGAAGGATTGGCAACGATTGACGAAAGTGCCATCACCGGAGAATCTGCACCGGTAATCCGTGAAGCCGGTGGTGATAAAAGCAGTGTAACGGGAGGCACAAAAGTTCTTTCTGATAAAATAAAAGTGAAAGTAACAACGGAACCCGGCGAAAGCTTTCTTGATAAAATGATTGCCCTGGTAGAAGGTGCTTCCAGACAGAAAACACCAAACGAAATTGCTTTAACTATTTTGTTGGCAGGATTTACCTTGGTGTTCATCATCGTTACGGTTACTTTAAAACCATTCGGTGATTATGCCAATACACCGATCACTATTGCTGCATTTATCTCTTTATTTGTATGTCTTATTCCTACTACTATCGGAGGATTGTTATCAGCTATCGGTATTGCGGGGATGGACAGAGCTTTGAGAGCCAATGTAATCACTAAAAGTGGTAAAGCAGTAGAAACCGCGGGAGACATCGATGTTTTATTACTGGATAAAACCGGAACGATTACTATTGGAAACAGGAAAGCCACCCATTTCTATCCTGCAGATGGAATTAGTGAAAATACATTGATTAAAGCTGCGGTTTTAAGTTCAATGGCTGATGAAACACCCGAAGGAAAATCCATCATAGAACTTAGTGAAAAGTTAGATGTAAAAGGTATTGTGAAGGGAGAGCTGGCACTTCTTACTTCTCACTTCTCACCTGTATACATCAATTTCACAGCAGAAACAAGAAGTTCCGGTATTGATTATGAGAATACACGAATCAGAAAAGGTGCAACTGACGCAATTAAAAATATTGTTACAAATTCGGGCAATCTATTTCCGGCAGAGGTTGAGCAGAAGGTCAGAGAAATCTCGCAGAACGGCGGAACACCGCTCGTGGTTTCAGAAAATGAAAGAGCTCTTGGGGTTATAGAACTTCAGGATATCATCAAGCCGGGAATCAAAGAACGTTTTGACCGTCTGAGAAAAATGGGTATTAAAACGGTGATGGTAACCGGGGATAATCCTTTAACCGCAAAATTCATTGCTGAAAAAGCGGGTGTTGATGATTTTATCGCAGAAGCAAAACCTGAAGATAAAATGAATTACATCAAAAAAGAACAGGCAGAAGGAAGGCTGGTCGCCATGATGGGTGACGGAACCAATGACGCGCCGGCTCTTGCTCAGGCAGACGTAGGCGTAGCCATGAACAGCGGAACCCAGGCTGCAAAAGAAGCGGGAAATATGGTGGATCTTGATAACGACCCGACTAAACTGATTGAAGTTGTGGAAATCGGAAAACAGTTATTGATGACCCGTGGAACGCTTACAACCTTCAGTATTGCAAATGACGTAGCCAAATATTTTGCGATCGTTCCCGCTTTGTTTATTGCTTCAATTCCGGCTTTGCAGGGTCTTAACATTATGGGACTCCATTCACCTGAATCCGCAATTCTTTCAGCCGTAATTTTCAATGCAATTGTAATCCCGATGCTGATTCCCTTAGCTTTGAAAGGAGTGGCTTACAAACCCATCGGTGCAAGCGCATTGTTGAGAAGAAACCTTTTGATCTATGGTTTAGGAGGCGTTTTAATTCCATTCATCGGAATAAAAATTATAGATTTAATCGTATCAGTTTTTATTTAAAAAGTAAGAAGTGAAAAGTGGTAATAAACTTCTAACTTTTTACTTCTCACCTCTCACTATTAAACCTTAAATATTCAAACTATGAAACAAAATATATTACCAGCTATCAGATTAACACTTTTCTGTGCGGTATTTTTTTCAGGATTCTATACCCTTTTTATTTTCGGAATTGCTCAGGCTGCACCGAATAATGGTAAAGGAGAAATCATCGAGTATAATGGTAAGAAATTCTACGCCAATATAGGACAGAAATTTGATAAGGACGAATACTTCTGGTCCCGTCCGTCTGCGGTAGATTATAACGCTGCGGGAGCCGGAGGAAGTAATAAAGGACCTTCAAATCCTGATTACCTGAAAGAAGTTGAAGGAAGAATCGAAAACTTTATGAAACACAACCCAACGGTTAAACGGTCTGAAATTCCTTCGGATATCGTTACAGCAAGCGGTGCAGGTCTGGACCCGAACATTTCTGTACAGGCTGCCAGAGTTCAGGCCCAAAGAATTGCTGACATCAGAAAAATCGACATCAATACGGTAAACACACTTATTGAAAAAAATATCGAGCCTCCTTTCCTTGGTATGTTCGGAACTGACAAAATTAATGTTTTAAAACTCAATATCGCATTAGACGGTTTGAAGTAAATGAAATAGTGAAAGGTAAGAAGTGAGAAGTATTTGAAAATTTTTTCATTGATTACTATCTTTTTACTTTTCACATTTTACTTCTAACCTCTTTAATAAAATTTAAAATGAAAAGAAAATTATCATTACTTGCATTTGTAATGCTTGGTGCAGTTTCTACACTGCAAGCTCAGGAAGAAACTAAAAATCCTTTAAAAATCTCCGGTTATGCAGAAGTATATTACCAGTATGATTTCAATAATCCTGAGAACAATACAAGACCCGGATTCGTGTATAGTCACAACAGGAACAATGAGGTAAACCTTAATTTAGGATTTGTAAAAGCCAATTATGAAACTGAAAAATTCAGAGCCAATATTGCGTTAGGCGCAGGAACTTATATGAATGCCAATTACGCAGCAGAACCCGGCGTTTTAAAAAATATTTATGAAGCGAACATAGGGGTAAAAATATCAAAAAATAAAAATCTATGGATTGATGCGGGTGTAATGCCATCACACATCGGGTTTGAAAGCGCCGTGAGTAAAGACTGCTTTACATTAACAAGAAGTATTTTGGCAGACAACTCCCCGTATTTTGAAAGCGGAGCAAAAATCTCTTACACCAGCGACAGCGGAAAATGGTTTGTAAGCGGACTTGTTCTGAACGGATGGCAGAGAATTCAGCGTGTAGACGGAAATTCTACCGTTGCCTTCGGACACCAGCTCACTTTTAAACCTAATGAAAAGATTACTTTAAACAGCAGCTCTTTCATAGGCAATGATAAACCTGACAGCATCAGACAAATGAGATATTTCCACAATCTTTACGGAAGCTTCCAGATCAGTCAGAAGTTTGCCCTTATTGCAGGTTTTGATATTGGTGCAGAACGGAAAGCTAAAGGAAGTGAACAGTACAATGTTTGGTACTCTCCTGTCCTGATTGCCAAATATGCTCCAACACAAAAACTAAGCTTTGCTGTAAGAGGCGAATATTACAGCGACGAAAAAGGCGTTATCATTGCAACGGGAACAGAAAACGGATTCAAAACTTTCGGATATTCTTTAAATGCAGATTACTGGATTCTCCCTAATCTTGTCTGGAGAACAGAAGTTAAGAATTTAAGCAGTAAAGATGACATCTTTTTGAACCGGGACAACATCCTGAAACCAAACAGCCCTTCTGTAGTAACCTCACTCGCAGTAAGCTTTTAATGAAAAGTGAGAAGTGAAAGGTAAGAAGTGAAAAGTAAAAGGTGAAAGGTGAAAAACCAGATTAGGATAAAAGTGAAAAAATTACTAATCATTTCTTCTCACTTCTTTCTTCTTTCTTTTCACAACTCTTAAAATCATTACATTTGACATACATAATCCGTTATGAATAAAAATTCTGCACAGGACTTCCTAGACCTGATCAAAAAATCAAGGCGTGGAAAATTTAAAATCTACATCGGAATGAGCGCCGGTGTGGGAAAAACCTATCGTATGCTGCAGGAAGCTCATGCCCTTCTGGAAAACGGAATTGATGTGAAAATCGGATATATAGAAACCCACTACCGTAAAGAAACGCACGCATTATTAGAAGGATTGCCTATTATTCCAAGACGGAAATTATTTTATAAAGGTAAAGAACTTGAAGAACTTGATGTTCAGGCAGTTTTAAATCTCCGCCCCGAAGTAGTAATTGTAGACGAGCTTGCTCACACCAACATTGAAGGCAGCAAAAACGAAAAGCGCTGGCAGGATGTTGTTGAAATTTTAGATGCGGGAATCAACGTGATTTCTGCGGTCAACATTCAGCATATTGAAAGCCTGAATGAAGAAGTAAAAGAGATCACCAATATTGAAGTAAAAGAAAGGGTCCCCGATTCCGTGCTTTCCCAAGCAGATGAGGTGGTGAATATCGATTTGACTGCAGAAGAACTGATTAACCGTCTGAAAGCAGGAAAGATTTATGACACAACCAAAATCAATGCAGCGTTAAATAATTTTTTTAAAGCGGAAAGTATTTTACAGCTTAGGGAACTTGCCTTAAAAGAAGTTGCATCACAGGTAACAAGAAAAGTAGAATCTGAAATAACGATTCATAAATCGTTGAAAAAGGAAAAATTTCTGGCCTGCATCAGCTCGAATGAAAAAACGGCAAAGAATGTGATCCGAAAAACAGCAAGACTGGCAAATTATTACAACAGCCAATGGTACCTTTTGTATGTTCAGGTTCCGAGTGAAAGTTCGGATAAAATTGCTTTGGATAAGCAGCGACATTTAATTAATAACTTTAAATTAGCCACAGAATTGGGTGCGGAAATTATAAAAGTGGAAGATACCAAAATAGCACATGCTGTCATGACGCAGTGCGAAGAAAGAAATATCACCACAGTCTGTATCGGAAAACCTCATCTGAACCTCTGGAAGATTATTCTGGCAACCGATACTTTCAATACGCTGCTTAATAAACTTTCCCGGGAAAATATAGATTTGGTTATCTTAAGTTAAATGTAAAAAGTTAGATGTAAAAAGTTAAGTAAAGTGTAAAGAGTGTTATTCTTTCATTTTTTACTAAAAACCTTTCATTATCCTATGAAAATTAAAACAAAACTCAATATCGGTGTTGGCGTTTTATTTGTGATGATTGTCGTGCTTTCCGTATTAAGCGTATGGAATATCACCAAACTGAAAAAAGACACCAATAATATTCTTGTTGCGAATTACAATACGCTGGAATATTCCCGGAACATGTTGTTGGCTCTGGAGGAAATCAATTCGGATCCGTTAGCTTTCGAGGTGTTTGAAAAGCATCTGGAAAAGCAGAAAAAAAACGTAACGGAACCCGGAGAGAAAGAAACTACCGAAAAGATCATAACCCATTTTGGAAGCCTTAAAAATAATCCGGAAAATACCAGCCTGCAGTCTTCCATCAGGAAAGACCTTACTGAGCTTATGCAGCTTAATATGTCTGCCATTCAGCATAAAAGCAGCGTTGCGGATGATACCGCCCAAGATGCCATTACTATTATTTCCGTGGTGGGAATGATCTGCTTTTTACTGGCGTTTATTTTAATGGTTAATCTTCCGTCTAATATTGCAGATCCTGTGCGGCAGCTTACGGCGAGTATCCGGCAGATTGCCAATCAGAATTACAAGGAAAGAGTACATTTTGAAGGCAGCAGCGAGTTTGGTGAGCTTGCAAATTCTTTCAATACGATGGCAGAAAAGCTTCAGGAATATTCCGAAAGCAGGCTTGATAAAATTTTAAAAGGTAAAAAACGCATCGAAACCCTTATTGATAATATGCAGGATCCTGTTATCGGCATTGATGAAAATAAAAGAGTACTTTTTGTAAACAATGAGGCCTTAAGCATTACCGGTCTCCAGAAGGAAAATTTTGTAGGACAATTGATTCAGGATGTAGCGGTAAACAATGATCTGGTGAGAAATATCATCAAAGATCTCATGTATCCATATCAAAGTAATGATCTGGACCCGATGAAAATTTATGCCAACGGAAAAGAAAGCTATTTTGAAAAAAACATTATCGACATTAATATTGTCCCGACCGGCGAACAGGACAGCCAGTTTATAGGGCAGGTAATTATGCTTCATAATATTACGCCTTTCAAAGAACTTGATCTTGCAAAAACCAATTTTATAGGAACCGTTTCGCATGAGTTTAAAACACCTATTTCATCCATCAAAATGGGATTACATCTTCTGGAAAATGAAAAAATAGGCGCCCTGAATGAAGACCAGAAAAATCTTGTGAGCGGAATTAATGACGATACCAACCGGCTTTTGAAAATTACCGGGGAACTGCTGAATATTGCCCAGGTAGAAAGCGGTTCAATGAAATTAAATATCGTTCCATCCAAAATAGAAGACATTGTAAAATATGCGGTGGAAGCGAATAAAGCAGCGGCAGAGCAAAAAAATATTATGCTTGAAATTAAAATCGAAGATGGGCCTGAAATGGTAAAAGCCGACAGTGAAAAAACCTCATGGGCCCTTAACAACCTGATTTCTAATGCTATTCGATATTCTTATCAGAATTCAAAAATTATGATCAGAGTTCACGAGGTGAATAACACTGTCATTTTTTCAGTACAGGACTCGGGACAAGGCATTGAACCGAAATACGTTAATAAGATATTTGAGCGTTATTTCAGGATTCCGGGCAGCAAAAAAGAAGGTACTGGATTGGGATTAAGCATCAGCAAAGAGCTTATTGAATCTCAGGGTGGAAATATAGAAGTTGAGAGTGAGTATGGAGCCGGAAGCACTTTCAGGTTTACGCTTGAAAAAATTTAACCAACAATATATTAATCAAAATTGAAGATCAGAAAATTACATCAGAAAAGTGAGAAGATACTTTTGATTGTTTTATTATTTTTATTTTCCACGGCGTTCAGTCAGAAAATCACTGTTGAAAATAAAAGTGGTTTTGCTATTGATATTAAATTTAACAATCGTAAAATCCATTTAACATCAGGAAGCAAAAACATCATTTCAGAGAAAGACATTACCTCTCTCAAGGTGATGTTTAATAATAAAAATAAATCAAACTTAAATATTCCTGTCTTTCTTACTGCCGATGAGAGGTTACAATTGATCATTGAAGGTGACAATAAACCTATTGAATTCCGGGGGGATAAAGATTCGCTTCACACCTATATTGCAAATCAGCAGCATTATATTCTTTATAAAAATGTCGTAAAGTATCAGGAAATTTATAACAAAAAGAGAAACAATCAGGAGCTGATTAATTTTTCAGAACTTGTTCTGGCAGATTATCTTAATAAAATCAAATCCCTGAACGCTTCTCCGCTCGGCACAAAAGACGAAAGATATAAACGTATGGAAACGTATGCAGTTGATGACTGGTTATCATCTTTATATCTCATTTTGACGGGTAATAAGAACTTGAACCTTCAATCTAAAGAACTGGTTCTATATTATTATAATAAATATCTTCAGAAAGACATTGAGCGTTACAGTTGCGAATTTCGTTTTCAGTATGAGATCATAAGTACTTTGGCTAAATATAGTAATCAATTAAACATTATTCTTCCCAAATATGCGATAACCGAGCACACGGAAGATGATGCCGTTAATCAGTACCTTCCTGAAAAATGTCAGGAATATTACTTTAAGGTACAGCTTAAATATTATGATGCTTTGAACAGTCCGAAAAAAGAATATTATGAAAAAGTTTTGAAAGAAAAATTTAATGATTAATGAATGGCTGTATTGCTGCTATAAGCCCTCGCCGCTTCTTTGAAGCGGCGAGGGTTTTATACATTTAATAGTAGGGAAAGGCTGAAAATTCAACTTGCTACCTTTACCAGATCATATCACAAGGCTGCTGTCTTTCAGCAATTACTCTCAATGATTTTGTGACGAATAATTTAAGGAAACAACGTGATTCAACGTGATAAACCGTATTCCCCTGGATTCTGACTTCCAGCGTGCCGCCGTTTTCGTCAAAATTATAAATAACAATATGTTGTTTAGGGAAGATTTCGGTAAAATCCACTACCATTTTAGACCGTTGCCCAATAACGTGAATCAATCTGTTTCGATCCCTTACTTCCAGATATTCGGAATTAATTTCATATTCATGAGGATCTATTCTGATGGAATAATCTGATTCATCATTAATAATTTCATCCCTCAAATAAGCGATTTCTCCATTGGGAATAAATAACGTATCCGGTCTTTCTTCTTCAGATCTAAAATTTCTTAAAGCTTTTACAGATCCATTTACGATTAACTTATTTTTGCTGTCAGGCTGAATTCCCATCCCGAAGGTACTGTTTTTACATTCGAAATTTAACCCGTCAAAATTTCCATGTTCAGAACCGTAAAAATAATAAGGACCGCGTTTTGCGGCCAGAAGCCTTGTCGTCTGATGATCGATAATCCCCGATTCTCCACCAAAATAATCATCTGCAAGTATTAATCCCGCATTTTGATTAACGGTAAATTCTTCATTCAGCTTTAATCCGTACTGATAGGCATAATTCCATTGCTGAATATTGGCAAGATCAAAATCTCCCGTAGACCATATCTGTACCCAGGAAGACCACTTTCCTTCTACCATCGTCCTTTGGCAGGTAACATTAGATGTATTTCCCGAACCATATGAAGTGGCCGTCTGCTTTATCCATGACTCGTCGTGGGCTTCCACTGTTACAAACCACCATCCGCTATTATTTTTAGGTGCATTATTGAATCCATAACCTCTGTAAAATCCTGTTTTAAGATAGTTGTTTAAATCGGACCCGGAAATCAGAACAGATCTACCACGAGGTGTGCTTAAAAAATTATTCTGCAAATACTCCTGCGTTGCCAATGGAATATAAGCCTGCGTTCCTCCATTATTAAAGTAGATGTATGGATATTGTGAACCGTCAGAGGATGGAAAGTTTCCTGATGAAAACCCTATTCCTGACGCATTTTCCAAGGCATTGGCCTTACCGTTCAGCTGATTTAAGCTGACCGCGTGATTTCCCAGCGTACCGTTAGGAATTACCGGGCTTTGAGAAAAGGTATTCGTATTGGTAAATGTCTGCACCCCGTTAAGCGTAGCGTATGCCGATAACTGTGCATTTGCAGAAGATTGAGTAACATATATCGAAGGATTAAGGTTCTGACTGTCCCAGACCTGTACCCAACCGTAATCTGTTCCATTCTCCATTTTTTTGTATGCCAAGGCATTTGATCCGCCCGTCATCTGCACGCCGATCTCGCCATAATATCCCGAAGGATTATCATGGAGCATTTTGATCCTGAACCACCAGTTGTTATTAGGATTTCCGTTATAGGTGCCTGAATTGTTTAAGTATCCCGCAACCAACCCGTGAGTAGCTTCCAGCAGACTTGTATTTCCTCCCGAATTTTTAGTTTTATCTGGAATAGAAGGATTAGCATGTAGTCCCAATGAATCCCTCCTCCAGGTATCTGCAGCATTATCACCGGCGACATTAGCTTTGGAAGCAAATTTTGAAATGATAAAAACTTCATTTCTTGCATCTGAAATAGGTGTTGTGACATCCTCTTCAAAAAATACAGAATCATCTTTTAAATCATTAGAATAACTTCTTACGGTAACATCGATAAAAATAGGATTTTCAGCAGGATGAAATTTATGAACGTTTATATAAGGCCTGTCCTTGTCAGGATCATATTTTATGACAGGATCCACATACAATCTTTCCACCACAGCTCCAAAAGCCTCTTTTACCTGTACTTCGGCTCCCCAGGGACCTCCTCCTGCATTAATACCATACACCAGCTCAAGCTCAATCAAGCCGATGGCATAAGCACTGTGATAAGATGATCCGACTTTGACCGTAATATCAGCTACATTCTGAGTGGGAAGATATATCCTGTTAATAATTGTTCCAGAATAAACCTTACTTTGCCAGAAGTAAGTTCTTTTTTTGTTTTGTGTACTTTCAAAAGTTGCTGTTGTGACGATTTCCACCCAATCTGTCCAATAATAAGAGGCAGTTAAGGTTCTTTTAAAAATTCTGTTAGGCTGTGTTCCCGTTCCATACGTTGAAGCCGTCTGGCTTGCCCAACCCGTGTAATGATATTCACTGGTAATGAAGAACCATTCCGGGCTTCCCATAGGAGCATTTCCTAAATTATATCCTCTGAAGAACCCTGTTTCCTGAAGGTCGTTCAGATCTTTTCCCGTGATCGCTCTGGAAGATCTGCCTTCATCTAACCTTACGAATTCGTCTTTACTTAAATTAAGATGATGCCATACTTCATTAAATGAGGTATCTTCATTACCATGATTACCCCTGAATAACAACTGGTTTTTAGAAATTAACAATTGAGATTTGTGACCTAAATTATTTCCTCCTATAGATATAAAGTTGCCTACCCAGGAATTGATTCCCCCTGCCCCGCTTACCGCTCCGTTGATCCACATGAATTTATTTTCTTTGGTAAATAAATTAGTAGGATCCAAATCATTAACAATGGTGATATTGGCTGCATTATTTTTCCAGCTTTGAATATCTGTTGCCGTAAAATCACCAGTATGCCAATAATCTACATAAGACTTATATGGAGAAACACCTTGAGGACTTCCCTGAAATTGTCTTATCCCGGGTCCATATTTACTGAACATAATTAAGTTTTGGCTGCCGCCTGAAGAGTCCTGATACCCGCCAAAGTGAAGATAATCTGCATAATGCCCCGCCTGATCGCCGTTATTATACCAGTTTGTAAAGCCTGTCTGTACTCTTTGCGTTCCCAAATGTGCCGGCTGAATAATCCTGTTATCCCAATATCCTCCAAAATGCCTCCAATCATTTATTTCAGCGGATGTTATTCCATAAACGGGATGTGAATTTGGAACATAATTATTTGGATTAAAATTATGCTGATCCCAGATTCTGGCAACACCCATTCCTGACCTGTTATGAAACAAATCATCATTTCCGGATTCAAAATAAACCTGCGATACCGATGGATTACCAAAATAAATCTGAGAGTTATTCGTATTGAAAACCTGTGATCCGTTTAAGATGGGAGAATATACACCAACGCCTTCAAAGTGGCTGCCGGTTTTCACCACGCCATGTATGTATGCTCCGTTTCCGGGGACCAAACTTGCGTGATCATAAGAATAAGATGCTAATAAACCTCCGGTAAGAATACGCTGTGCCCCGTTATCAGGAGTTAAAACTCCGATATCCCTATCAGACTTCATTGCCCAATACAAGCCAACGTCTTCTTTTTTCCAAAAACGGTTTCCCATCCAGTCCCTTGTTGCAGCTCGATCTGCAATGATATTCGTTAAGACGGGATATCCCGTAAACTGCCCGTCTTCCAGAGCGTGTGTCCATCCATAGCTCCAATTTTCATTGTACACTCCATATTGCGTCTGCACTCTTTCAACCTCAATTCCAATATAGCCATCCCAAAAAGTAGCATTGTCGCCCAAACAAATAGAAACCATACCTGCTCCATCAATCCCAACCCTAACGATATCGGTAGGAAAATTATCACTCACATTAAGAACCGCTCTTGAGCCGGTTGATATGATATTATCAAAATACTTATAAAAAGAAACCTGTACTTTCCCCAGATAACTTTGATTGTATCCATAAAGATTAATATCAACCATAAACATTGTCTGGGCCGTATTAACCTGTGGAAACTTTATGGCTAAAACTCCTTTGAACGATACATAATCTTCATATCCCTGATAAACATTATGGAAAACTCTCGTGTTATTCTGCAGTTTGGAAATAGAACCGTTATCAGCAAGATGGTGTCCTGCAGATACTATTTTTTTATACCCTGTATCATTTGAATTTTTAAAATGAAAATATCCATCAAAATTGATTTTCCCCACATCCATACCGGAGGTGTAAAATACTATTCCTGCTTTTGCGCCCCCGGCTCCGTAAGTCCATAACGTGGTGTCTTCCGGATTGGAATTTCCGGAAACATAGAATATTTTCCTGCCACCAACATCCTGTGGAGTATTGGTAGTCATGACACTCAAATCAGAAGCTATTTCCGCATGTGTTCTTTTGCTTATCTTTTTCGTGACGGGATTCCAGACCAATACATATCCTGTATCGTTCGGAACTCCTTTCACGATTATTTCGCCTTCTACAGCGATGTGATTGTTAAAATATTCCGGTGCGATCATCAATCTAATCTTGCAGTTAAGGTAATTCTGTATTCATTCGGAGAAAGAGGCGTCAAAACATCTACCTGCACATCATTTTCAGAGACAGGCAGGAAGCTTACATTTATCCTTCTGTTATCTGCCTTACGATAGCAGGTGTAGTCGATATCCCAGGTGTTCCAGCCATGGGTAATAACAAAAGTAACGGAAGAGCCATCACCGATTTGCCATGTCTTAGATTTGATTTTTGAATCCAGAACTGCTTTTGTTAACCGCGGAGTCATTACTTTATCGGAATTTCCTCCGGCAAGCGCTTCAGCATCTGTAGCGATCTGAATAAGTCCTTTCACAGAATCTGTAGCATCTACAATGTCAGGAATTCCTTTTTCTATAATCTGATAATTGGCTGCTACGTTTGAACCTCCATCCGTATTGGCAATAAGATGATCGCCAACAGAAACAGGATTGTTACCCACCCATCCGCTTGCGGTAATTACCCAAACCATTCCTGTTTTAATGGTTGCCGATGTAATAGGTGACGGAGCGGCCATTGAACCTTGTACTGAAGAAGGAACATATCCTCCGGGCTGATAGATCAGTGCGCCTGTAAGGCTTTGTCCTAAAAAGTTTTCGATATAACTTTTAATTTTATTTGACGACCAGGTAAAGGTACCGGACTGAATTCCGTCATTTAAAAAAATGGAAACAATATCTGCGTTGGTGAGGTTTCTTCCAGCTACTTTGATAACATGCCCGGAACTATTGGTGAGAATCTGGCTTAGCAAAAGAAGTCCGCTCGTCTGATCGGTCTGAAAGAGATTATTGGTAAGCGGATAATCCGGGTGTTCATAATTCTGAGCCAGGTTAATCCATTTTTCGCCGTTCCACTGATGTAACTCATTTTTACAATCAATGATCCATCCTGCAGGAACTCCTGTTGTATCCGGGAATGAATCAAAATACTGGAAACGTGTACGTTGTAGTTCTCCGAAAAAATTATCCTGATTGGCGTTGTTGCTTATTACTGCGTTTTTATTCATGGTATTTTATTTTTTTATGGTTTAACTTTTAAAATGAGAATATTGATTGGATTAACGATTTCACCCAACATGTTAATTTCTATGGCCTGGTTGGTTGCATAATCGTCGATATTTATTTTTTTACCTGTAACACTATCCCGTGCCTGTATGATTACATTTTCTGTTTCAACGGGGTTGGGAAATACTGTACTTTTCGTTATCTGCACTACGGCACTTGTTGGAGTTTGGGAGACGGATACAACTTTATCATATATCTTCTGATTAAATTCCTGCTGATTTTTAGGGTTATCCAAAAAGGTGTAATCCAGTAAAAGCTTAACCTTATCTTCCTTCGTTTCCTCGAGCGAAATAGCTTTTAAAGCTTCAATGTCTGCTTGGTTTCTTTTGATAAAATCAACTACCTCCTGCAGTTCATCCAAAGAAAGATCGTCCGATAAGAGTAGCCTTTTAATAGTCCCTATTTCTGAAGCTAAATCGCGATCCGCATCTTTCAATTCGTTAACAAAACCATTGGTTTGTATTTTTGTATACACATTACCTGGCTGATTGCCGCCGTCAATTGTGCCTCCATATTCAATTCCCAGCTTATTTTTCCAACTGTTAACATGAGTTGGGGTAAGATTACCTGCATTGAGCAAAGCCAAATGGGCCAAATGGGCATTAGAATCATTCAGGTGACCCTGAAATGCTTCTGCACCGGCAAATAATTGAGAAAGATCTTCAAGCCCTTCAATATTCTCCACCGGAATTGGGTAATCCTTGTGATAAAAAGATGAAAATGTTGCTTTAAACTGTGCTTCTGTGGGAAAGTCCCCGCTTTGAAACCAGCTGAAAATTGTATGTAATGGTGTATTCATTGGATTATTGAAATTAGTCTTGATATAATTGTTGATTAGAAAGCCTCAAAAACTTTTAAAATCCTTTCATTTTAATTCTGATGCCGGAAAAAATTCCTGAATTCAGTTTTTGAAACAGATCAGCAATTTGCTTTCACAATGGCTTATATGCTGTCTACTTCAAAGTTCATGTTTATTTCTTTCTCAGGGAAGCTTTTTGGTTTCTGCGGTCTGTAGCTGCAGTAAATTGCTAAATGTTTCTTTACTAAAAACTAAATCAGCGTGCAGGAATATCCCTTACACGCCGATCATATCATTTGTATATAATTCAGATCAATACTTTGATCAATAAGCTGCAATTATTCGATAGAAGATTAATAACTCACACAATTTCCTGTGCTCATACTTTCCTGAATTATTCTTCCATTTTTGTTCATGTAAAATCTTGCGCTGCTTTTAGGAGGTATGATGGAATTAACACTGGTATTGTTTACCCTGAATTTGGCCTGATTTCCGCTGATATTCATAATGGTGATTTCCTGATACTGGAGCATGCTTTCCATGGTAATATCTCCCCCGTCAAGCAATGTCAGCTTTACAATCCTGTTTTTGGAAGCATAAACATTTGAATTTCCATGAAACTCCCTGTCATCAGGTCTTAAACGAATAAATTCATCTTCCAGAACCACTTCGTGAGCTGCACGGTACAGATTTCCGTCTCCGCCATACAGATCATCACCATTACTTGATTCCGAATAAATACCGTACGGAATCCTTATTGTCCCGTTAAAGTAATGGGTGTGAGAATCTGTAGGAGCCACACCACCGTATGCAATATGGCCATTGGATAGATCAATAACAATACCGTCGGTACCATCGTATTTACTGGCTATCTTTACGTACTGCCCTTCTTTTCCTGCAATGTGTAAATTCAGATCTTTGTCAAATAATGTTCCTGCATATCCATTATCCAAATTTGCCAGCATAACCGATGAATTTGGAAAGGTCTGGTTAAGCTTTACAAATCCGTTGGTTAAATTATTAAGCTGGGAAACGTTCACCGCGTGATTATCTGATGTACCTGCAGGAATTACGGGACTATTGGTAAATGTTTTCGTGTCATTTATTACTTCGGCACCACTTTTTCCTACAAACAAACTTAACGCTTCATTCTTTGTATAGTAGTTGGGTAACTGATTTGATACCCATTCTCTTGTTGCCACCTGCCGGAAAGCACCTGTTCCGTCTCCTGACTGAAACCATAAATTATCTGAATTATCCCTTGCTCCCAATAGTTTAAATGACATGTTGGAGCTGGTAATTCCTACTGAAATCAAACCTCCTACATTTTGAAATGGCTTATTTGTAGATGCCGTACTGACGAATGCAGAATAAGTACCTGACGGTGCAGCCATTAAATCTCCCGTATATACTGTCGATGCTTTTGAATTGGCATAATTTGTAGGAAATCCGGTGTTCCAGTCATTGATATTTGCCTGTGTGAAATCATTGGAATCCCAGTCTTTTGCCCACGGGCACCATGTTCCGCTAAAAAAATACCTCCTGTAGACATCATTATTACTTCCTAAGGTAGTGTACTCCTGGACAATATGTGTTGCTGTATAATAAACTCTTAAGTGCCCCGCTAAGTTGATAGGATAATTATTAGCCGAAGTGGCATTTGCATTTCCGGTCTGCACCCACCATCCCGTAGAAGCAATCGTATTTAAGTCTGTGGATGGGCCCAGAATTCCTCTGTAAAGAAAGCCTGTATTATACGCTGATATCCAGTCGGCAGAGGTTCCGTCATTTAAAGTTGTAATTCTGCCGGCATTGTTAATTTTTACAACTTCGGTTAAAGTCGGGATTTCTCCATTGGTTCCGGTAGCACTTCCATAATTAAATGAAAAGTTTTTGTGATTATTGACGGTAAACCCCCATGAAGTTAGTGCACCTCTGGGCTGGATAAAATCAGTCCCGTTAAACTGTAAGTTCTGTCCCAGCCACACTCCGTAACCATGGGTTGTATTGGTTAAATTGGTATGAAAAACACTTGATCCTGCGGTTGTTTGCGAGCCTAATAATAAATTATGCGCATCAACAAACTGTGTTGTATTATTGGCATTAACAATTACCTGGCCTGCATTTATAGTATCTCCCTGAGGTCTTAGATAAATGCTTCCCGCAGTTCCATCTGCAGAGATGATGGTTGCGGCAGAACCAGTTCTGATCCTATTAACGCCCAATCTCTGAACAAGCAATTCACCGGCGGTACTGTTAATAGTCCCTCCAACCCCGATGTTTCCTGATGTATAGCTATTTCCCGACACATGAAACCTGTATCCGTCCAATGGTAATGAAGTACCGGATAAACCGATTCCCACACGCTGATCGGAAGTCCAGAGTAATGCTTTTGTGGCATTGTAACTTGTAGCTCCTACATAACCATAGTTCATTTTCACAGAGCCGTCAGCTTCTACAGCTCCAAACCAGGCCATTGCATCTATCACACCATTGGAGCCTGTTAGCTGTAAAATATCCCTTGCAAATCCGGACGCTGCCGTTATCGTAGATAAATCTTTTTTAACAACGCCCGCAACTGCTGAACCCATATTCAATGTACCCGTCATTGAATCACCCGTTTTATTGACATAAGCCCGGTTATCTACCGATCCGTCAGCTTTTAAAAACTGACTGGCGGTACCGTTAACGATACGATAACCTTTAGCAGAAGTGTAATATGCATAATTAATGTCCATTCTATAAATCTAAGTTGGTTACCACTACTGAAATTGGATTAGGTGGTGTAGAATCAAATTCTATTGCTACACTTGTGTCATCGATTGGTTTTATTCTTCCGTAAACCTTGTAAGAAGTAACCGTATCACGCATGGTAATCTCAACGTTCAGTGTGTTTAGGTTGTGAGTTAAAGTTGAAGTTCCTGTAATATTGGTAGCGTACGTTTTTGAAACATTGTTTCCTGCGGTAACCAAACCTTTTGCGTTTACGGTAACACTGCTGTACGTTCCGGCAGTTACACCGGTAGGAGCTAGTGTTAATGCAGAAGTAACATTTGCCGATCCGTCGAAGGAGACGCTCCATGATCCGTCACCGGATGCAGAGATTGTTCTCGGTGTTGTTAATTTTGCGGCCGATCCGCTGGTATTGATGGATGCAGTCCCGGTTAATAGTGTTGCAGGAACGGCAGTAACAGGTATCGCAACATTTCCTGACCCGTCAATTGTCTGTGCTGTTGCGGTAACTCCTGAAAGTGTGATGGTTCTTGCGGCAGTCCATTTGGTAGCGGAAAGAACACTTTTCGCGGCATCGGCGGTATTATCAACGTTGCTTAAACCAACATGCGATTTATTTAAAACTACAACCCCTGTTAAACCATTTACCGAATCTACTGCTCCCGAAGTAATATAAACGAATGTTGTTCCTGTCCATCTGTATGTTTTGTTGGTATCAAGAGACACATAAATTTTACCTGTTTCGCCGGCGATCAGATTGGTATAAGCCGCTTCTTTATAAAACTTTCCGTCAGCAGCTTTATAATATCCTTCCAGTACGTCATCCACATAAGAAGGCAACTGGGATGCAGGAACCAAACCTGCTCCATCAAGCATTGCGACACCGTTTGCAGCTCCTTTTTGCGACAATGGGATGTAATTGGCCAGATCCGATGTTGTAGGCACAGCTCCCAAAGAAACCGTTATTCCGTTAGCGGTCTGAGTAATTCCCGTAACCACATTCCCGGTTCCTGAAGTGGTAACCGGCAAAGAGAATGTAGTTCCTGTAAGGGTTAAACCATTACCTGCAGCATAAGTGGTATCTGTGGAATCTAATTTAATAGTATTTCCGGATTGGCTGACAGACATATTGGCACCTGCAGCAAGTGTAATATCTCCTGATACTAAAGAGCCGGATGCACCTCCTTTCAGGCGGGTAACAGTATCCGGTATTGTAAATGATCTGTTTGCCGAAAGGTCATAACTTGTTCCGTTAATTGTTAATGTTCTTGTTTTTGGCACATAGTCCGACGGAGTAAAATTCCCGTCATGCCAGAAAGAACTGATTGACCGTGTTCCGCCACCGGCCGTTAAAATGTCATTGTCTGTTTTTCCTACGATTTTGTATCCGACAGAACTGTGGTAATAAGCATATTTAATATCCATAATTATAATTTTTTAATTGTTAACTGTATCATATTTGGTGGTACTGAATCAAACAGCACATCGATTGTATTTGTGTCTATTCTCCTTACTTTAAGAGGTATTGTAAACATGGTAACGATGTCGTAAGCATCAATCGTAAAACTTAATGTATTAAGATCATGTTTTATCCTGGAATCACTGTTTACCTTTTCTTCGTGCCTGATTTTCTCGGAACCGGTATTTTCGATTTGCCGAATTTTATCATACACCAAATTATTGAACTGACTCTGATAGGAAACTGCTCCCCAGTTTGAATAACTGCCCACCAGTTTGATATCGTCATCCGAACTGCCTTCTGCAAGGGTGTCGCTAATGAGTTCTATCTGTCTCCTGTTTTCTTTGATATAATTTACGATCTCCTGGATTTTATCAAGATTTTCGTCATCAGAAACCAGCACTGCGACCAATTCATTAATACTTTGAAGAAGAGCATCGTCCTTTGTGCGGAGTATATTTAAAATCTGCTCTACCTGTGTTTTTGTATAAACATTTCCGACATCGTGATCACCGTCTATTGTTGCTGCCAGATTGATTTGTAATTTTTCTTTCCATTCGTTTATATCGGCAGCACTAAGGTTGGATGCATTGAGTTTTGCAAGCACTGAAACATGTGCATTTTCATCTGCCAGGTGATTATTGAAAACATCGGCAGAAATGGTATTCTGAACAGCTTCCTGCAAACCCGTAACTTCATCCATCCTGATTCTTTCATCTGCATGACGGAATGAAGAAAAGGTCTGTTTAAATTGATATTCCGTAGGAAAATCGCCCTTTTCAAACCAGCTGAATATTGTTGTTAATGGTACTGCCATAATGATCTGAAATTAGGTTTGAGCTTTTCTTTTATCACAATTTTTCGTTTTTGATTATGTTCATGTCTACATTTTTTCATTGGCTATAATTTTCATTTTTAGTGATTTTACAAACTCGCTAGACAATTCCTTTTTCATTCCTCTTCAGTATAAAATAAGATAGGAATTGTATGTTTCTATTTCGAAAAGAACAGATCGGCTTCCGCTTTCCTGCGTTTTATTAATCCGTTCAGAACTTTACCGCCTGCGGTAATATATCTTGAAGTAAACCAGTCTCTGATAACTTCAGAATTTGCTTTTTTATTGATTAAAGAAAAAAGAGTGTCAGATCCTCCCGTATTATAGGTATGAGAAACCAAGGCATCGAACTGGTTCTGCGTAAGAGTTACTTTAATTTTAGTATTGACTATTTTTTCGTAAGCCGGCAAAACGATTGAAAATAATTCGGCCCCTTTTTCTTTGCTGATTGCAGGATCTTTCATCGTTACTTTTTTTCCGCCCGGATAATAGGTGTTGCCGTATCCGATTGTGGGAATTCCTGCTGAATCCAGATAGGGTTTTGCACTGAAACCTTCAAAGAATAAAATTAAATTGATTCCATTTTGTGATATTTTCATCTTTTAAAATATTTATAGGTGAAAAACAGGAGGATTACTGTAATTCCGAAGATAGTCCCGAAAATCCAAGCTGCGATTCCGAAGCCGGTAACTTTTATTGTCTTTGTCTCCTGAGCAACTTCCGAAGTTTTTTCTTTTTCAGTTTCTCTGGAAACAGCGTTCTGATTTTTCTGCTGAAAAATATCAGTAAGTTCTTCCTTTTTGCTTTCAGTCTTTATATTCGATGTTTTTGTGTAATGGTTACTGATTGTATATTCCGCGTTTCCAAGAATGGAAATACTCTGAAGGGTATCTTTTCCTACCACATTGTGAAAAACAAAGGGGTTGGAGACATCAGATTTCCCTTTAATAGATACATCTCCGGATATTTCGTTGGTTTTCTCCTTGACTAAAAGGTCTGCAGAGTTGCTTTGAATCGTTTCTGAACTTTGCAAATTCAGTGAATCGACTTTCACTTTTTCAGTTTGCCTGATATTTTCTTTAGAAACGGTTGTAATTTTGTGTTTGCTTCTGCAGCAGCCGAGTATAAGGCTGCCGAATATCATCAGCAGCAGGATTTTTGCTTTCATCAGCTTTTATTTTAATGGTTGTTAGATTATCGATGGGCTTAAAGCCAGAAAGGTGAAGTTCATCGGGTTCTCGATACATTTTTTCTTCACTTTGTTATAAAAAAACACTCGAACTGACGTAGGTTTTCAACCGGTGAATGTTTTTACGGGAAAATTTTATCTTCTTTTACATATTCTTTCCTGATGCTTTCCAACAGCATATCCAGGCTTACTCTATACTCAGGATCCCTTAATGCAATTGTTTTTAAGCTTACGTCCTGTATTACGTTCATAATATTAGAACCGGTAAGTTCGTACCGATCTGCAATTTCTTCCAGCTTAACTCCTTCGAGTCTTAGCTGTTCGGGCAAATTATGACGCCAGATACGGAGGCGTTCTTCATACCTTGGATTACTGAATTTGATGCAGCTTTGAAATCGTCTTGTAAAGGCTTTGTCCATATTATTTTTAAAATTGGACGCCAGGATGATAAGCCCTGAAAATGTTTCTATTCTTTGCAGCAAATAAGAAACTTCCTGATTGGCATATTTATCGTGAGCATCCCTTACATTGGTTCTTTTCCCGAAAATAGCATCGGCCTCATCAAAAAATAAGATCCAGTTTTTATTTTCCGCTTTATCAAATAGCTTTGCCAATTGCTTTTCTGTTTCGCCGATGTATTTTGAAACCAGCATAGAAATATCCACCCTGAAAACCGGACGTTCCGTATATTTCCCCAACAGGCTTGCAGCCAGTGTTTTTCCTGTTCCCGGATCTCCGTAAAACAGCACTCTGAAACCGGGTTTTAATTTTTTCTGCATGTCCCAGTCTTCCATAAGAATCCGGCTGCTGTTGTACCAGGATTCAATGCTCTGAATTTCCTGCATTGTATTTTCAGGAAGTATGAGATCTTTCCACGAACGGTAGGTCTGCAATTGTTCTGCAGGAAATTCATTGCTCATTTTCGGCAATAATTCTGATCCGAAAATCATCATGTTGAATGCCTCCTGAGGAACACTTATCTGGCCATTCAGTGATGTGTAATCCTGCCCCGAACCGGGAATTGTAATCATCTCATCTTTAACCAAAACGGCATCTGAAGCGAAATAATCCAAAGCTTTTAATCTTTCTGCAATGCTGTCGCCACCTAAAATATACTGAAGCGACTGAACAGTCGGGTAAAAGAGCCTTCCGTTATCATTAACCGAACAAAAATCAAACAGCGTACTGTTGGGAAATTCCAGATAAATACGCTTCAGCAATGCCGGTTCCAATCTTGGCAATAAAGCCATTAAAAGAATGATAACTTCCTGGTGAGCCAATCTTTTCCTTGAAATGTATTCTTCTAAGTAAAAGCCTTCATGGCCATCCGTTTTGAATTCTGGGGCTCCCGCATTAAAATCTTCTGATGAATTGTTGATCCTCCAGGTTATAACTTTTTCTAAATGCGTAAATAGTCTCTGTATTTGTTCTGCCTCCATTGGTTTTAGTTTTATTTTTTGAAATCAAGCTATTTCTGTTTCTTTTTTTCAAATAAATTATCTTGCAATAATTATTTTTTTTTTGAATTCAATTGAATGAAGATCTATAATATTCCTTATCTTCAATTAAAGTAACTCATATCGGAAAGTCTTCCCACTGCCGAAACAGCTGTTATTGAAAGTCTCCTCTTTTACCGGAAATCCTACTTTTTCGACAATCATTCCCGCTTTCGCGGTGTTTGTCTGCTCCTAAAAGAAAATAAGAGATCTTTTGATCTGTTATTCTGTGCATGGATAAAATTTGATGTCTAATCAAAAAGTTCCGCTGCTTTAAGGATGAAAGGCTTCCTGCTTCGGAGCATCTTACCCGGTTGTTAAAATATCAGGTATTGCATCTGTGATGTTACATGATATTCTCTGGTCTGCATTAGCAAACCTCAGCCGGAAAGCAGCTCCCCGATGAGTCTGAATAATTGTTGTAATACTCAGTCTTCATGGTTATTGTTTTATGTTTTTACCCTTCTTTTTTGTGTTTTAAAGTATTCAATAAAGTTTTTGATGTGTATTTTGTCCGGCTGAATTCATCATTCAGCTTTAAAGATGTTTAGTATATAAAAAAGTAACCTCAACCGAAAAACAGCCCACATCAGAGAATCTTACGCAACTGCCAGGGCAGCTGTTTTTTAGAAAAGCTTCTCACTTAACGGAGTTCCTACTTTTAAAGATGTGATCTTACTTCTGGAAGAAATAAAGATTTTTCAACCTTTTTTTCATCCCGGTGAGATTCTGATATCGGATCAGAAAATACCGATATTCCAAAAGTAACAGGCCTCCTGAGCCGGGGCATCTTACACCCGATTGAGGTTATCTTTTTTTTAATTTATAATATAATTGATTACATCGTTCTCATCCCTTCCCAAAATAATTTTTATGGTCACAGGATTTGATCTGAATTTTGTTCCGTTTACATCAATTTCCAAAAGCATCTGGATTAAGGAATACGGTTTTCTGTGGTGCAGGGAATGCCTGAATGATCCGGGTCTGCTCATAGTACCTGCAGGATAGAAATCCCTGTAATTTTCTCCCGGCCTGAAATAGTTGATAGGATTAATATCAAGCACCATTTCATTTGATTTCACAGGATATTCTGATTGCCTGCCCCAAGATTCTGCGTCTCCGGGAAGCTCCTGGTAAAATCCTGCACTTTTCATAAAACCGCTCTGCATCCTCTTCTTTTGCTTATAACGTTTGATAATGATTTTCGGCTGGTGTTTATCAATATCCAGTTCGTTTGACAGTTTTATATTTAAACTCTTATAGCTTACATCCCTTGATAAGACATGTTTAAATCCGTCAATATTTAGCGGCGCTTCTCCGCTTTTATCTTCAACAGTGAGGTGTCCCCTGTTTGTATATTTCCGGTCTTCAGCTAAGTAGAAATGATATTTTTTCACCTTGTGATATCCCGTTGGTTTTACTTCGAGCCCAAAATTGAATTCATTCAGGTGGACATAATTATCAATGAATCTTCCAAACTGACTTTGTGTTGGATATTTACCCGTTTCAAAATAGGTTTTCAGCTCTTCTCTTTGGGTGAATTTGTTTATTTCTTCCATAATATCTTAATGTTTTTTTTGCTTATGTCCTTGGTGTGATGTCTCCCGATGCCGAATATCTTAATCATACTTCAACATTGATGTTTGTATTTCGTTTGAATTTTTTGAAAATGTTTTTAGTTTATTTAAAAATACCCCCAACCGGAAAATGGCCTAGATTTTAGAACCTTACCGAATTGCCGAAGCAATTGTTTCGAAAGTTTCTTTGCCATTGGAATTCCTACTTTTTAAAGAATCTATCTGCTCTTGAAAAAACAACAGATCCTCTTTGCAGATTCTCTATTATTTTAATTCCCGAAGAGATTCTGATGCTGCACCAGAAAATTCCGATATTCCAAGAGTAAAAGGCTTCCCTTTATTGAGCATCTTACCCGGCTGAGGATTATTTATTATTGATTTTTGTAATTGTTTACACTCGCACTATGAATCCAAATAACATCTATAGTAATTGGAGTGGCTTGTGATTGCCTGTGAATTGAATTTCAAAGTTCAATATTTTTTTGTTCTGATAAAAGTTTTTTGCTTTGTATGTCCTGTAGTTGCAGTAACTCTTATTTTTTTAAAATCAAATGATTTATCTTGTATTCTGACAGTTCAAAGTTGAGACTTTTTTTCTTGCTGTAAAAGTTTTTCGCTCTCTCTGTCCTGTAGCTGCAGTAAGTGTTACTTTTAAAAAATCAAATGATTTATCTTTTATTTTGACAGTTCAAAGTTGAGGCTTTTTTTCTTGCTGTAAAAGTTTTTCGTCCTCTCTGTCCTGTAGTTGCAGTAAGTGTTATTTGTTTGTCTAGCTTTCATAATCACATTCTATTCTAGCGTTTCTTACTCCTGAGAGGACACCTCCGGCAGAGGCGTTGATATTTTTCTGTCCGGGCACCAAAGAAGCTTCCATCAGAAGAATACCATTATCCTCATCATAAATCCTGCATCTTATGGGTTTACTGATTTCGGTGAGGTCTGCTCTGTAAGAACATACCAGAAAGTCTCCCAGGTTATAATGATCCGTAACTATATCTTCAGAGATATATTTATTAGACCAATAATTTCCGTATAATGCGTATTCAATAAGTACTTCGGTTTTATTAATAAAGGTAAGACGTGTATGTAAATTGGTTATTTTACGATCAAAATCTTCATTGCTTATTCTTACAGAAAACTTTTTATTATCTACTGTTCCCAGTCCAAAATTTTCCGGAATTGGAGGCAGATTATTTCCGAAGAGCCTGCTCGTTGTATAGCCATCATCGACCTGGGTGTTCAGATAATAATATCGGTGTCCTTCTAATGGGTTTACAAGAAACTCTTTCGTTCTGACTGTGTAAGGAGCGCTGCCCTGAAAATATCGTTTTTGTTCTATGTTTTCGGTTTTACCGATTGTGAAAATCTGGTCTTCTCCTTCTTTTGAGCTTACAACAATCTGGAATTTTTCATTTTCAATATTACTTGTGTTGTAAAGAATATATCCATTATTAAGAGATGCCAGTCCATTGGCGAGCGTAACCAGTTCTTTATTAGTCAGAGTACCCTCTTTAAGGCTAAAAAAATCAATCAATTCTGCAAATTGATTCTCTGTGGGATATTTACCTGTCTCAAAATAGGTCTTTAATTTTTCTTTGGTGGTTATTTCGTTATTTTCCATGTAATTTTAATGTGCTTTGCTGCTTGTGATTTACGGTTCAAAAATCATGTTTTTTTTGTTCTGCCGAAAGTTTTTTGCCATGTAGATTCTGTAGTTGCAGTAAGTAGAATAATTAATAAAGACCGAAGCGAATGATGGGTGGATAATCAGGATCTATATATAATCAAGCCAAATGTATTTCTTACATTTTACTTCTTACTTCTAACATCAAAACAACAAAGGCTCAGATTAATCCAAGCCTTCTATTTTTAAGGTATTTAATTAAATATTTTCTGCTAATCGAGATTAAAGAAGAAAAAAACGACTGCTGCCCATTCTTTTTTCACACCTTTTGCATAGCCGATCGTGCTGTGACTTCTGTTTTCCACTGTTCCGTCGTCTTTGATATAGCCAATGGTGGTATGGCTGCTGTTTTCTACTGTTCCATCTTTTTTAAGGTATCCTATTGTTGAACGGCTCCTGTTTTCGATGGTTCCATCGCTTTTGATGTAGCCAATGGTTCCGTGGCTTTTGTTTTCAATAGTTCCGTCGTTTTTAATGTAGCCTACCGTTGCATGGCTTCTGTCTTCAATGGTCCCGTCACTTTTGATATATCCTGCCGTATTGCGGCTTTCGGATTCTATGGTTTGAGCGTTTATAATGGAAATATTTAACACAAGTAAAAAAAAGAATAGTATTTTTTTCATGACTTTATTTTATTTAAATATATGAAATATTACAGATATCATATAAGTTTCTGATTATAATTTTGGTTTTGAATCCTACAATTAGTGATTCTTGAAATTTAACTAAACGTACAAGAATTTAAAATAATTTACATAACATTGCAAAAAAATAATCCATGAAAATTTTCAAATCTATTTTTGTTGTTGTGGCAATGGTATTTTTCGGAATTACTATAGATGCTCAAAAGAAGAAACCCGCAACACCTTCTAAACAAGGGCCTATAGAAATGCCTGCAGATACCGAAACCCAAACTATACCCAATGACGAAAAATTCAGCAAAATAATTACCAAAATCAATGAAGCGGTTACTTTTAAATATGACGAAAGCTATAAAAATGCAGATGTCTATATTTTAAAAGACGGCAAAGAAACGTTGATGTATAAGGTAAAGTCTAATGACACAGGTGTTGACACCAAACTAAAAGCAAGAATTTATAACAAGAAAGTATACACTCCGGATGGTAAAAAGCTTTTGTTTACTTATGAATCGGAAACCGCAGCTACAAGTTTAATAAAGCTTGTCTTTAGCTTCCCGGAAAAGAAATTTCTTATTCTTGATTTTTCACAGGTATATGAAAGTGATGCCTATACGATGGCTAAATCTGAAACTTTTGAGAAACATCCTATTTTTTATTATTATTCGTTTTACACGAATGCAAAAAATAATTAAGATCTGAAATCCGCCAATTTTCCGGCAAGGATTTATTTGAATGAAAAGCGAAATTTATCTGGCAAAATTTTATCCGCCAACTCCCAATAATGAAGCCAAAAGCCAATTAAAACAGTAACCGCTTTATCTAAAGCATTTTCTATGGACTTGGCGACGGCATCAACTTTTCTGCTGGAACTGATTTCAAATAAAAAGCGAGATTTCTGTTTAGAAACCTCGCTTTTTTATTATTATTTATTTCATTCTGCATTATAATCTGTCAAACTATTGGCTTCCTCTGGAGCCTGGTATTTTTCAACAGCAATAAGTTTGCCCGGATCTTTTACCTGATTTATTTTTAAATCATGCGAATGACGCCATCCCGGCTCTTTAACTCCAAATGTTAAATCATAAATTATTTTCAATCCTTCATTTGTTTCAGCTACATAAAACAGTTTGTTATAACCGAGTTCTCTTCCCGTGTTTTCTGTATAACTTGTATAGCAGGCAAAAAGCTCGTCACTAACCAACCATCTCGGTAAACCTTCTCCTAATTTTGGATTTTTGTATTGCTTGATTTGAAATAAAGTGCGGGGAACAGCTCTTTCTACATTTTGATAATATAATTCTTTCATTTTAGCGTCTAAGTCTTTAACATCCTCTTCTTCCAATCCTCTCCAATATTCTTGTTTATTTGCATCATGAAAATATTCTTTTACTTTATGTCTCATTTTCTCATAATCATCATCTGAAATAGAAAAATCATAATTTGCCTTATTACAAATATATTCATCCTTAATAAAGGAGCTAATAAAATTTTTAATCTCTTCCATCTATTTTTATTTTGTTCCGTATAATAAATCTAATTCTTTTATTCTAAAAATTCTTGGTAATGAACCACCATCATTTAAATAAATAATGATACTATATTTAACCTCTTTTATTCTCTCTTGATTGGTCTGGTTCAGATTTTGTAAAATTCTTGCTTTCAAATCTTCGTCTTTCAGCATATTTCTTTCGTCATCGGTTTTGGCATAATCTGCTAATTGTTTTCTTAATTCAGACATTTCAAATATACTGCTATCCTCAGAATACTGCAAACTGACTTCTAAAGTAAAATGACTGACATTTGCAGTTTGTTCAATAAAATCTCTGATTTGATCTTCTCTTCTTCTCATTACAATCTGATTGTATTCAGCACTTGTTGCTACAATATTTTGGGCTTTTTTGTATCCGCTTCCTCCAAACATATTGGCAATAACGTGAGCCGAATCCATCCCTGCATTTTTAAGTTTTCCTTCAGGATCTTGTGTAAATCCTCGTCCTAAATCATGCAAGGTAAGCTGATCTCCTACTACTTTAATTGGATACCCATTTGGTGCTAAATCTACGGTAAACTCTTGTTTACCTTCTGCATACTTATAGGTTATTCTTTTCCCTCCATTCGGTAATAATTTCTCTTTAATATCAATTGGATAAAATTTGTTATGCTCTTTCTTTTTCTTTTTTGCAGTCAAGTCATTTAACTTAAATTTCTCGCCAAAGTCGTGAACATTTTTACTTAAGCTATCAAACTCTGCCTGTGCATTTTCTATTTTCTTAGATTTATCTGGATTTGTATCTACAAGCTTATTGGCATTGGTTAATGATTTTTTTACCCTTTCATTTCTTATTTGTAATTCATTGATCTCGTTTAAAATTTCCGATCCTTTTCCTTCAAATTCATCAGCATCACTATTTTTACTTACATAATTCTTAAATCTGGTAAGCTTACTTGTTAAAATTCCCTTCTCACTCGCCATGTAGATTTCACCGCCTTCAAAAGTCAATGTATGCTTTTCTCCGTTCATTGTAAAAGGTTCCGGAGCAATTTCAGAATCCATATTATCTATATACTTACGATCAACTTCTTGTTTTTTCTTATTGGATGCTCCTACTCCTATTTTTCCAAGTAATCCTTTAGCCTTTCCTTTCACAAAAGTCCAGAACTTCACAATGGCATTTTCAATACGCTGTCTGATTTTGCGAATTACGCCCAAAACCTTATCCGCCAATCCGCCAATTCCCAGTAATGAAGCCAAAAAGCCGATTAAAACAGGAACAGCTTTCCCTAATGCGTTTTCTATGGATTTGGCAACGGCGCTTACATTTCCACTGGCAATGGCTGCAACGCTGTCGATGAAGGCTTTAATGAGTTCCATAATCTGTGCGGCACGCTGGATGAAGAATTTCACGACGTCGATAATCGCCATGGCAGCTTTTATAAATGCCCCCACCGGAGTCAGCAGGCCCATTACCCATTTGATTCCTGCCTGAATGACCTGGGTCTGGATCATATCCATAATGGTATCCATGATCGTGGCTTTCAGATCGCCAAATTGGTCTTTCAGATGTTCCCAAAGTCCGGCAACACCTTCTTTACGGACAATCTGTACCATTTCAAAGCTTGTTTCAAGAACTTTCATCACGGATTCTCCAATCACTCTGGAACCGATTGCTCTGATGCCATTCCAGGTTAAGCCAAGCACTTGTGTGGTGATAGAGAAAATTCCTTTCAGGGAAAATATATCTTCCGGCATGGTAAGGTCGATGCCTTTTGTTGCGCCGGTAAGCCATGTGAAGAAGCCGGTTTTAAGGTGGGTCCAGATATTGGCTCCGAAGTTGGCAAATCCCTGTCCGACTCCGGCAATGAGGTTTTTGAAGAAGCCAATCGGATCCACTATAATCGCCATGACCACATCTGCAATACCTGACAATAAATTGGTAAGGGTATTTTTTATTTCAATGATAACGGCAAATACACTGCTTAATGCATTAAGAGCTTTGCTTACAAGACCGCTGTTTTGGGCTTTCAATTCTTCAATTCTGGCATCAATACCTGCAATATTATCGGCATATTTTTTAGCCAGCACATCAATCAGCGCATCTTTTTTACTGTTTACGCTTTCTTCCAGCGCATTGAATTTGCTCTGAATATCTGCAATGGCTTCCTTACCAATTTTGCGCAGGCTTGGCGATAAGCTGTTGACATACGTCTGCACGTCTTTTTTGCCTTTGGCAATTCTGGCCTTCGCAGCATTAAGCTGAGTGGTAACATGTCCTGCAATCTCGTCAATATAGCGATCCATGGTTTTAATGTATTCTTCCTTACCTGTTACAAAAAAAGCATTGACTTCTTTAGGCAGTCCTACAATGGCATCGCCGACTCTTTTGATATTCTTCCAGCTTAACCAGGATCCGCCATACCGTTTTTCCTTATATGCTTTCATTTTTTTATCTACGTGTTCTTCAAACGCTTTTTTAGCTTCTTTACTTCCTGCATCAAACCTGGATGCCACGGTTTTATCAAGATTGTTTAAAATAGTATCAACCTCTGTTTTGGAGCTGTTGTAAATGCTGTTGATGCGGTCGGCTATTTCTTTTCGTTTCTGGCTGTCTTTGGATGCTGTACTCTTTTGATCACCGTGCGCATGATTCAAGCCGCCTTTGCGGGCATTATGCATTCCGGCAATATGATTAATGGCCTGTGACTGGGCCTGCTCCCGGGTTTTGGATAATTCGGTATTTTCCGTTTTCCTGAATTTCTCCGTGGCGGCAGCACTTTCTGTTTTGGCTTTATTTTTTTCGTCTAAAGCTTCTGTAAATGAAGGTTCGTTGGATTTTGCGAGCATTTGATCGGTTACGCCATGGGCTTTCATCTCACTGTCAATGGTGTTGGTTTCTTCCTGCAGCGGTTTTTCCACGCTTGCAGAATCTCGTTTATTAGGCATTGCTTTTGCGGCATTGGGAACACCCGGAGCTTTTCCTGTATTAGGGGTTGGCATTTTCGCAACGGCACGGACAGGCTGTGCAGCGACATTGGGTTTTGCAGCGGTAGCTGAAGCAATATCATTGGTTGCCGCATTTTTCTCATTTTTAACATCGGCAACAGCATTTTTATTGACTTGCTGTATGTTGTTGTTGTTCTCAAAGTCATCGGCTTCAGCTTCATCTTTAGGCAGTCTGATTCCTTCAATTTTTTGCTTCAGCAATGCTTTAAATTCTTCTTTGCTGAATGTTCCCGGTTTTTGGGCGTCCATATGATCTACCTTTCCAGCCTGCGCCATACTTTCGCGTTCGTTGGCGGGCGACGGTGCTGCAGCCTGCGCAGCATTGCTTGCTTTTTGTGCAGGTTCGTGACTTTTTTGAGATTGTGCTGTTTCCGTTATTTTACCGCTTAACTGGGTAAATTCCGGATTGTTTTGGGCATTCGGAGAAGGCGCGGCCTCAACGCTTTGCTCTTCAGCCTTATCTTTGATTTCTTCTGGAGATTTTCCTTCCGCATTGCTTTCAGGTTTATCTGTTTCAGGATTTGCCGCTTTTCCTTCCTGAACTTTTTTGCTTTCCTGATATACTTCTGCCTGTTCCTGTAGGGTTTTTGGGGCATAGTTTCCTGATTTGAGATTGCTGTAATCCTCTATTTGGTTAATGTTCAGGGTAGACATGTAGTTTTTTTCCAGATTTTTGGTTTCGGGATGGTTGATATCGCCGGTTTTCTGTAAGTTTTCCTGAAATCTGCCATACGAGACCTTCGAGCCCTGATCATAAATGGTCTGCGAGCCGTGAACGGCTGCCGTCGTTTCATTTAAGCTAAGCTTATTGTTGCCGGGATTTGCGGATCCGGGATTAACGAATGGATTTTCAGATTTTTGGGCTTGTATCGTATCCACTTCTACCTCAGAATGAGGTACAACCACCGGATCTTTCTGCTTTTGGCTTTTATTCTGGTGGGCTTTGTTGTCTACTTCTACAGGTTTTGCTGCTTTCATGACTTAGTTTTTTTATTCATAGTTGATAGATAAAAAGACATACAAAACGCAATTGAAATGAATTGCGTTTTATATACCTGTTGAATGTGAAAAATCAGAGCCGATGCGGATGATTTTTTAAGAATTTAAGTAACCGGAAGTGGCATTTTACTTTAATGAGAAACAGATAACGATGCGGCCACTCCGCTTTTTTATCTCATGTGTTTTTTTTTGAGTTTTAAATTCTCTGATCCAAAAGTCTTATTTTTTGATGAGAATATGCTGTTTTTTAAGCGGTGGATTCTGTAGTTGCAGTAAGTAAGAATATGGCGTGAGGATGGATGATGGAAGATGGAAGCTGGAAGTGGTATGATGGGGTGACAGGTTGTTGTAATCTCAGACAACAAAACATTATTTCTTGTATGTTTTTGATTTTGAGGGAAGATTTTGAGGAAATTTTTTAATGATCTTTTGCTTTTAAAATGAGAAAACCTCAGGGCCGGATTTTCAATCCGGCCCTGAGGTTTAAACTTGTATGACATTAATTTTGTTTAAAGAATATTTATTGACATAATATCTAAGTTCATACTTTTTACGTTTGAAATTTATGCAAAAATTATCGCCATGAATTCATTTGATAATTATAAAAGTTATCATTCATATCCTGAATTCTTTCTTCAAGAGCTTTAATGCCGATCTGCAAATATTTTTCCTTTTCATAATCGCTCAAGGTATGAATAACATCAAATCCCGGAGCAGGTTTTGGGATGGGGACTGATAATGTGATGTTATTATTTTCCTGATAAATTTCAAAATGCCAATCTTTTTTTTCTAAAAGTTTTTTGATGTTCATACTTTAATATAGCTTATATCTAAGTATTTTAACTTCTTAATTCAATAATTTCTGATAGTACTGCTTTATACAAATTTTCTCTTAATGCACTGAATTTTTCATTGGCTTCAATATCAATTTTTCCGTCTTTATATAATACCAAATCGTTGAATGAACCCATGCCTCCATATATATTTTTTATATTTGAAAGTGCCTCTTTTTTGTGAGTTACATAAAGACTTCCAAGCTGTATAAAAGCTTTGCTCTTTTCGTGGTTGTCTGTTTCTTTCAATAATTTGCTTATTTGCAGGCAATAGTCTTTAACGGTCATACTTTTTGTTTAAGCATATAACATTCTAAAATTTAGCAATTTAACTGGTTACCAGTAGGAATCTTCCGGAAAAAGTTCAAAAGATTTGTGTAATGCTTCTTCTAATTTTTTTTTATTGCTTGTTCTGTGGTCATTTATATGGACAGTTATGATTATCCCCTAAAAACACGGTTGATAATGTTTTGCATTTTTTCATCATTCGGCACAACACTTTTTAATAGATTCATTTCTCTTATAACGATTTCTAAATCTAAATCAGATCCGTCATACATCTTTCTTGAACCCATTTCAATTCTTAACTCTATTAATTGATTGATTACGTCTAATGTAAAACTATAAAAAGGTTCTTGTCTTAAGACATTTTGGAAATCATGTAATAATACATCGCATATATGGAGTAGCTGCATGTAATTTTTAATCGGATCGCTTTCCTGAAATGATTTAAATTCTTTTATTAAGCTTTCGATATCATTCATACCAATTATTTATATATCATGGATTTCGTGTTGAAATCATTTCCTCCACAAGACTATATTGTATATTATTTTTCTGCCTCTTCAATATTATATTCAATTCTGTTGTCTTCTTTTATGAGAGACGTAAATGTATCTTTATATTTATTGAAATAATTTTTATCATAATGTACGAGCACAGGAAAGAGCTGACTGGCCTGATAGTATCTTTTATTTTCCAAAGCCTCCTGCATGGCCTGCTGTATTTCATTTAAAAACGGCTTGCAGTTTCTCTTCAGAAGAAATTCTTTCAGTCCCGATTCGAAAAATTGAGTACCGTAAATTCCCAGGAAATGTTTAATATAAGGATAAAGTTCCTGCTCCGGTTTTCCATTGAGTGCGGCAATGTATAAGGCATTTGCAATGACATCGTACACATTATCTTCACCGTGAATTCTGTGGGGTTCAAAAGTTTCTTTTTCAGCCCATTTTTCTGAGATGAACCGATCAAGCTGTTTAAAACCTTCCGGTTCTGCCCAGGCGAGTAAAATAAGCATTGCCTGGTAAGCAATATACCGGTCTTCATTGTGAAGCAGTAATTTTAGTTTTTCAGTTCTTTCAAAACCTCTTTCTTCGAGGAGCTGCACTTCGTTGAGATCGTATCCTTCCTGTCCTTCTTCGCTGTAGTGGTAAAGAAGCTCGTGTATTTCGTTGTTCATGTGATTAGGGTTTAAATAGTATAATATTTAATGTTCTCTATTGTTGTTTTCTTTATGCTTTAATATCATGTTTAATGCGAGAATATAGTCATTGATACGGGAATGAGGTATTATAATTTCATCCTTTATTTCATCTTTATCATATTCAATAATTAAGATATTTTTATCTTGTAAATTGAATACAGTATTACCAAGTTGTAATTTAGAATTATCTCCCAAATAGACTTTTTTAAAAAAATTAACTGTATCCTCTGCTTGTTCTTTATTTATGTTTATTTCAAAGATTAAATAAAAGTCTGTAAGTTTGTAAATATCCTCTTTCTTTTGATAGTCAATTATAAAATATTTATCATAAAAAATTACATTGTGATAAAATCCCTCTTGTATCATATTTTCTCCTAATTTAAATGAACTCTGGACAAATTCGTCTCGTTTATTCCAACTATCGAAGCATTTCCGATGAACATATTTTTTAACAAAAGGGATAAGAGAAGAATCCTTGCCGGATATTACATACGGCAAAAGCACCGCTTCTTTAAAGCTGTCTATGGACTCACCACAGATTAAACATTTCGTTTTTTTTTCAATATAAAAAGACATATTATTTATTTTTAGGGTTAAACCATCCGTAATAATTTAATTCTCTTACCAATTCGCCTATATCATTAGGAAGGGTATTGTGTGTAAATTTCCATATTTTGCCTTCTGTTGTAACCATATAACTATACTTTTGATTTAATGAAATTATACCATCAATATCTTGCGAACTTATTAAATTTGCTTGGCCTGTTCCCCAATCATAAGGATGTGAGTGCATCAAAAGCCTATCAGTATAATGAGGTAATTGGCCACCTTTGTACGATCCCATTTTCACTAAATATCTTTGCCCTTGTTTATCCATAATTATTGCAAACTCCTTTCCTTCCTTATATGTTAATGCAGCCAAGTCTGTTGCTGTTACCTGACGTTTACCTATTTTAGTAACATTTTCACCTAATCCATCATTAATTGCTAATTTATCCAATAACTCCTGTTGTTTCGAAGTTAATTTTTTATTTCTCCTATTCATCTTAAAATCGAAAGGATCTTCTTTTACTCCTGAAGCTATTTCTATTCTTTTATCTTTAATACGAGGTAAAGCATCATCAAATATATCACTTTTCGTAGCTTTCACTTTAAAATACTCAGAAGGAATTTCCCCTTTAATTAAAATTTCCTTATCCCGAACACTATTGTTAAGATCTCTTACCGCATCATCCACTCTTTTTTGATTTTTAGGTGTTGGATTTTCTTCAAATCTTTTCATCGCCTGATCTATTTTGGTTTGCAGTTCTGCCTGCACTTTTTCAGGTCTTAAAACCTCTACTTCGCTTATTTTACCTGCAGCAATGTCTCCTTCCAGTCTTTTGATGTCCACTTCAATTACATTGTCGCCATACGTTTTGCCAATACCCGGGCCTTCTTCGGAGAACGAAGTATAAGGACTCTTGCTTTTCATCGGTTCGCTTCCTCTTACATGGTCCGAAACAGTAGCACTGCCATTTTTATCAGCAGGCGTTAGATTACCTTCTTCATTAATATGAGATTTAATTCTTCCTTCTTTTGATCCTTTAGGAGAATAAGGAGTATTATCCTGTCTGAATACGCTTTCTTCAAATCCATTTTCTTTTGCCTGAACCGGCTTCAGATTCTCCTCCTGAATATTAGATTTTCCTTTACCTTTATCCCCGGCAAAAGGCTGCTCATGCATCCTATCAGGAACCGTCTGCTCTTCAAAAGGAAGCTGGTTTAAATTTCGGTTTTTTGGTGCCACAGTTTTTTTCCTGAAAGGCTCGGTAACCCATTCCTGTGCTTTTTTATAAGCCGCTTTAAAATTCTGCGCAGCTTTTATCCAGGTTTCTTTTTTGAAAACAGATGTTATTTTTCTTGATATGAAAGAAACCTTTGCTTTGAATCCGTTTTTTGCATTCCTGAACATTATTTTGCCAAAATCTTTCGGATTTGTTTTTGCCAGATTTTTTACGGACGCCCCTCCTTTTTGGGATGCTTTTCCACCGATTATTGCGAGAATAGCTACCCCGGAATTGGCAATATCACTTTTCAGCTCGCCGGAATTTTTAAACAAGACTTCAGCTGTTTTTGCCGTATGAATATCATAAATGTTTTTAATTCCGTTGAGTATATTCAATCCTAATGCAATAGCGCCAGCCCAGACTGTTATGGTTCCCATAGTTACGGTAGCTGCTCCAAGCCAGCCAGCCAGCACTGCAGTACCTCCCAGAGAGAAAATAGATCCTACAGCAGCCAATAATGTTAAAGCACCCAGTATTACTGTAATTACACCGGTAATGGCAACTACCTTGTTGGCGATTCCGGCGGCTTTCTGAAGAATTATTCCTACCGGATCCTGGGAGAAACCTTTCCAATTTGTGAGATCATCCCAAATTCCCTGTACTGAATGTGAAATAGAACGATACCATTCTGCAGGATTAATAATCGAGTTGATGAATTTCCCCACATCAGACCATGTAATGGATGTAAGATCGTTCCAGATACCGGAAAAAGCAATGGTAATAGACATCCAGAGTCTTTTTAAACCGGTAATCCTGTTCAGGTTTTTGGTCACCAGATTCATTGGTTTCTGTAAGGCATCTTTCCGTTTATTGTTAAAGTTTTCTATCTGGGCATTCCTGATATTTTCAACATTTTCGTCAATTGAGGTTTGCTGTTCAGACTGATCACTATCGTAATTGGCGGTTACCTGTTCTAACTTGTCTTTTAAAAGATTTTGTTCATTTGGGTTTAATCCTCTGACAAAAGCAATCTGTTCTTCCTGTGTTTTAAGCTGTACAAAATCCATTAACAGACGTTCTGCAAAATCAAGCTCTTTCGGAGCCTGCTGAATTTTATCTTTTTCTTTTTGAGTTAAGCTATTTCGTCCCTCAACGGTAGCCATGTTTTTGTAGTAAGCATTTTGAGTTTTCAGAACCTCATTTTCAATGATATAAGAATCCAGCAATAAAGCATTGGCTTCACTATTCAGCTTTTTGCTTTTCGCCTCTGCTTCTTTTAATTTGGGGTTTAGTTTTGTCAACTCTTTTTTAGCCGCAATATTCTGTTTTGTATCTGCCGACAGTTTTGCTTTTGATTTTTTCAGAGACTGTCTGGAAGATAATGTATCTTTCTGCATCGCAGCATTTTTCGCTTTAGCCTGTTGGGCATCCTGCATTAATTTCTGAACGGTATTTCCAGACTGCGAAACGGCCTGATCTATTGTCGCTGCATTGTTGTTGAGTTCTCTTAATTTTTGGGTAAGCTTTCCGGAGTCATCATTTTCGGGATCCTGATGTTTTTGAGATCCGCCCAATAAATCGGCTGCTTCTTTATGCAAGTCGGTTGCCTTGGTTTTGTTTTTCTGATATTCTTCACGATACACCCCTACCTCCTGCTCTACTTTTTGCTGTCTTTTTACAGAGGTTTCCAATCCTTTTTCCAGTTTATTCACCAGATTCTCTTTAGCCACTACATTGTCCTCCGATTTTTGAAGATCATTGTCTGACTGATGAATGGCTTTTTCAATTTCGCTGATTTTATTTTTTAATCCTTTTGCCGCTTCATTCTGTAATTTCACCTGGGCTCTCGCTTCCTGTCCCTGATCTCTGAACTCCTGCGCCGCTGCAACAAGGCCTAATATATTAATGGTAGTTTGTGCATCGGGGGCAACTTCAGCCTGCTCGCTGTCAACCGCCTTATCCATTCTTGGTGCAACAACAGGTTTAATATTAGCAGGAATAACAACTTTCGTTTCCTTTTGTCCCTTAGCTTTTGTATTTGATTTTTTATTATCGGGTTTTTTTTCTTCATTCTCATTCTTCTTTTCCGAATGAGAGCCTTCATCTTTATCCGAAATCTTTTTTGGAATGCTGCTATTAATATCTGATAAAACAGGTTTGATCTGAATTTTTTTCAGTTCGGCCGGCTTCTCATTTGCCTCCGGCTTTGTAGCAGGTTTTTGTGCCTTAAGCGCAGGATCAGTCTCTTTTACGATTTCTTTTTCTTCTTTGGCTTTTGCTGAATTTTCAGATTTTTTAACCATCTGATGAACTGCAGCCTGTTCCTGCAAGGTTTTTGGAATATAATTTCCGGATTTAAAGGAATGATAATCCTGTACCTGGTTTACATTTAGGGTAGCCATATATCCTTTTTCCACAGTCTTGGTTTCCGGATGGTTAATATTTGCGGTTTGCAAACTTTTCCGAAGTCTCCCGTACATTACCTCCGAACCCTGATCATAAATAGTTTGCGAACCGTGCACGGCCGTCACTTTGCCATGTGTACCGAGCGTACTTTTATCTGTTTTTGTTGATCCTGACTTGCCGGCTGCATCTTCTGATCTTTGAGACTGCATCGCAGCGGATTTTATTCCGGAAAGAACTCTGGACAGCGGATTTTTCGGCTTTGGTTTTATATTTGGGTTATGATGAGCTTTTTTAACTGTCTCTACAGGTTTTGGTGCTTTCATGACTTAGTTTTTTATTTCATAATTGGATGTAAAAAGACATACAAAACGCAATTGGAAAAATTGCGTTTTATATACCTGCTGAATGTGAAAAATCGGACCCCGGTGCGGGTGATTTTTTTAAAGAATGCAAGAATCAGAAGCAGCATCCGGCTATATAAGAAACAGGTAATGATTGGGCCGCTTCAAGTTTTTTCGCCTGTTATTTTCTGAGCTTTTAAATTCTACGTTTCAAAAATCATATTTTTTTGGCAGAATACCTTGCTTTTCGAACAGTGAATTCTGTAGTTGCAGTAATGCTTTTCTCAGAAACTCATAAAGCCCTGATTGAATTCACTTTGTGATTACAATTGGATGTTACCATTACTTTTTCACCTGATCTTCAGGAAATCCTATAACAGGCTCTTCCTCCTTTTCAGATGGTCTTTCTGCCCTGATGCCATATCGGGTTTCAATGAAAAGGTTCACTGCTTTTTCGATCCAGTTTGGCAGGTTGGTAGTGATCATTTTTAAGAATTTATCATAACCGTAGCCCAGTACAAATAAGATCCCTGTAGAATACCATTTGTCGTGCAGCTCGGCCCTGTTCATGAGATAGCTCATTGTAAATCCTACGATGATGACAATCATCAGGGTGATCAGGTGTTCCCATGGCTTTTTTTTTTCTTTATTCTGTATTGATATCAGAACCCTTAATAATCCTCCTGAAAATGCAATGGCAGTTCCGATTAAAAGGGCTTTTATACTATCTAAATTCATCTTTTCTCTTCTATATATTGATTCAAATTTTATTCTGACGCATTTAAATGCGCTATTATTCCAGGTCCAGGATGTACATATCATCCAAAAACCTTTTGCTTTTCTGCATGTTTTTGTTTTCGTCCATATAGGCTAATTCATCAATAAGATCATCAATGTTTCTCCTTGGATTTTTAGTTATTTCTCTGTTTTTCTTTATTTTTTTTCTTCTCTTTTTCATGGCTGATGGAGTTTTTTAAGTTGAACGATTGTTTTATTTAAAAAAAGCAATTCTCATAAGCACACACGGTTCCCGCTTTAAGCATATACTTCAGCTTAAGCAACAGGCCAAAAAGCAAAACCGCTTTTTGCTATACTATTAACTATAAATGAATTGTAAAAGACTTTTGAACAACCCGTATTGTTTGAATTTCGGGCATTGTTAAGTATTTAATGTAGCCTTTATCTATATTTTGGAATAATACAGATGTAATTCATGGTTATTATCAGTTTTTAAAAGACCTGTTGATGAGATCTGGCATCTATCCCTGGAGAATAATGTTGTATATTGTTCTTTCGGATAAAAACAACATTTCTGTGAGTTCTGTGACAATCACCTTCATTTGCTTATCCTGATTACGCTTTACATAATCGATGACAAAATCTTTTCTTTTCTCTACTAATTCTTTGCTACGTTTCATGTTTGGTTAAAGTTTTTATGTTAAAAGTTTTTTTAAATATATTTGCGCATTTCTTATATTGACAGTAAGCGCATAAGAAACCTAAAGACTTATTTTAAGTCTTTTAAAATGTTTAATTACTTTATAGTTTTTGATTTTTAGAAAAGCCGGTAACCATCTATATGATGGACTAGATCCAGCCCCTCCGATACATTACTACGGTAAATTCTTCGTTAATGCTAAGAAATTGATATTTTCATTAGTGAACGGTTCATTTATTCACAGTAAGTTGTTTTTAAAGAGCGCAACATCCTATCTTACAAGATCATTAAGCTGCTATACAAGCTTTACAGGTCTATAGTGTGTATAACAAACTTTACTGATAACTATAATTAACCGATATTTTATATGTTAACAGTAACGTTATTATTCCGGCTTATTTTTTGTAGTGAACAAAGGATACAGTTTAGAAGACTGTTCACTTTTGTAGTGGATAAAACAAAACGCATTTTATTCACAACAACCTACCACAACATGCACGAAACATTTACACACGCATATTAAAAACGCAATTTTTACAGAAATAAAATTAGAAATATTTTTTTTGTTCGTTTAATTACTTCATAAAACAAAAAAGTGAAAAATCTAACTTTTAAAGCAATTGAGCATACAACATTCATTTAAACCATTGATTATAAACAGATATTTAAATTAAATAAAGCTTCCAAACCTCAAATAAAATTTAAATCATCAATATAATTTTGTATATTTGCATTGTTACATCTCAACCGTGAACAAATATACGAACAATGTTCGCTTTTCAAAAATAATTATGAATATTTTTCGTAATTTTTTTACACAATGATCATAAACACATCAAAATGAACTATTTAGAATTTAAAGAAATCAGAAAAAAGCTTAATATGAAGCAGGCCGAGATCGCAAAATCAATTGGCGTTGGCACCAGAGCCGTACAATATTGGGAAAAAGGCGAACGGAAAATACCGGAGACTACTGCTTATTTTGTAACGAATCTTCTTTTAAACCAGGAAAAGCAGCAAAATGAAGACGGTGCTTCGCCGCTAGCTTTTTCAGATCTGAAAATAATGCATGTTCCCCTTGCCAATCAATATGCACAGGCCGGCTATCTGAGCAGGTTTGCAGATGAAGAATATATAGAAAGCCTTCCTACTATACCTTTTACAGACGATGTAGAACACCGGGGCGAATACATGTGTTTTGAAGTAAGAGGGGACAGTATGGATGACGGATCCTACGAAAGCTATCTGGAAGGCGACATTATATTATGCAGAAATATCCGTCAGGATTATTGGATGAGCAGGCTTCACTATGATAAATGGGATTTTGTGATCGTTCACAAGGAAAAAGGCATCCTGGTAAAGCGAATTATCAACCACGATGTTGAAAAAGGCATTATTACGCTGCACTCTCTTAATGAATATTACGAGGATTTTGAAATCCATCTTCAGGATGTTGCAAAACTGTTCAATATCATCAGCACAAGACGTAAGAATAACAGAAGATAATAAAAAACACTATCTGAGTTAATAAAATCCTCACGATGGAGGATTTTATTATTTTCCAGAGAAATAGTTCTCATCAGGTATTACAATTAAATGTAGCTGAAATACGTGTTATTAAGCCTGTAGACGGTTCTACATCATAAATTCTGTTTCCGTTATAATTCCTGAACCTTATCCATCTGATTCCTTTATCTTTGAAGCCGATATTTGCGCCGCCTGTTTCAAAACTTTGCAGATTTGCAGGTATGGCAGGTGTAATACCATCACTCAGGTAAATGTATGCTCCTACCTGAGGAACGGATGTTGTAAGATTGATGGATTTCTGAAGCTGACCTTCATCCCAACAAATGCTCGCATTCAATTCTCTGGTGTCGGTTGGGTTTGTGAAATTACCCGAAACACAGAAAGCATCTGTAAAGGCATAAGGTGCTCTTTTAACATTCCATATTTTTGATACAAACTCAAAAACATTAGACCAGCCTGAAACTCCCGATGGTGATGAGCAATGTTTTCTTGCCCTTATGTAAAGCGTTGTATTTTCAGGGATATTTCCGCCGTCCATGAAAACATTTTCAAGCGGTTCATAATTAAACCCTACCCTGAAGTGGATAATATTTTTGAAGGCAGGATCGGTAGCGATCTGATATTCCGGTGTGCTAAGGTTGGTAGTACTTACTGCGTAATCTATTATAATTTGCCCGCTTTCAAGCACCTGAACATTTTTTATTGCAGGAATTTCACAATTTGAAGTACCACAATCACCAATCTTAAAAGAATCTGCTTTTCTGGTGACAATTCCGGAAGCCGTTAATTCAACTATTAATTCATATTCGCCGGATGCCTGAATTTCAGGGAGCGTTACTAAACTTCCACTCGCCGGTACTGGACTTATAGGGTATACCGTATATGGATCTGTGGAACCTTTTTTCCGGTACAATGCAGTAGCTGCAGTTAACGGCGCGGAAGAAGTATAATTTATATTAAATGAAATATTGCATGTTGCTATTGCCATTATATTTTATTTTTATTTATTTATAGTATCAGAGAGGTATTAGAAATCTCATATTAAAAATACCTGCTTATATTATTATACAGAATCTGTCATAAAACAGGCATCAGCTCTTTACTTTTGAAAAAGAGTGATACCTGCTGCGGAAGATTACTATTTTTCAGAGACAATTACGTGTGCAAGATCGGTAGCATAGGCTCCGCTAATAGCATCAATAACTGTAAGTTTAAATTCGTAGTTTCCGATGACAAGATTTTTCACTGTTAAAGAAGGCTTGTTAATATCCGTAAGCGTTACCGACGGCCCCTGGGTCTGTGCCCACGAATAATATAGTGATTGCGCTCCTGAACCCTGCCCCTGCAACACAAAAGCATTTACACTTAAAGGGAAACTTTGGTCACCTCCTGCGTAAGCTGTTATTGTAGGAACCCTTCCTTCGCAGCAATTACCTGTTGGAAAAGAAATTCCTTCTATTGTGGTAACAGGGCCATTATACCAATTTCTGATCATAGCCGTTTGGGAACATCCGTTACCATTTACTTTCACTGTAATAACAGGAATGCCAGACGGATTTAAATTGTAATAAATATAACTTACATTTCCTTGTGCATCCGGTTTCAGATTAACAAAATTGCCATTCTGCAGGAAGTCCCAACTGTAATCATAAGCTGTAAAGCCCTGCCCTGATACTTTAAACTTAACAGTTGTAGCATTAGAACCACTTTCCGGATATTGAACCGCAACAACCTCTATATTCACATCAGGTTCTTTAATCACTTTAATTGTGCATGCCGTAGTTTTTCCATTGACAGTAAAGGCTATCGGCTTATCATACAGCTGCTGGCTTACTCTAGCAGGATTGAAGAAATACTGTCCGCCTATCAATTCCACACCTCCCTCTGCATCTGAAATACCAACTGCTTTTACCACTCCGTTTATAGGATATACTGTAAAAGGTATTGTGCCGGATTTAGCGCAGATAACATCAGCAGGCAATGTTAATTTAACATCAACTTTCGGGTTGCAGCAAATATATGGAAGTGAAAAATCTGCAAAAACCACCGGCTTTTCCGAAGATTCATATACGATGATAAAAGTACCTCCTTTTTTCACTCCCCTCTTGTGCTCTATTCCCGGATTTTTTTCTATATACTCGTTAAAATATGCCCTGAAAAAATCTTTATTGTCTGCTATTTCTTCCAGAGACAAAATCATAACATCAAATCCCAACTGCTTTTCTTCCTTTATCTTGTTCAGCGTCTGAAAAGCCTTTTGATAATGCATTCCCTGATGACCTTCTATATTATAAAACGAATTATGGTCTATATTAAATAATAAAGGTTCCTGAACGTGTATTTCCGGTGAGAGGACATTATTATATGTTAAATTATCTCTGTAATTCCGGTTGGAAGTTTTCTTAAAGTTCCACGTTTTAAGGAACTCGTCGCTGATTTTATAATAAAAAGGAACCGCTTTTACGCTGAGATCGCCCAATTTCTGTGACGGCGTGATTTTGATTTCAGCACTGCCGTTATCAGCAACCGTAAAGTTTCTGAAGCTCGTTGCCTGTTGCGTGAAACGTCTGATCAGCAATTTTACTTTGAGTAAAGTTTTTTCTTCATCCAAAACGGATGAATTATAAAACCGGTGTCTTGAAAAATCCAGCTGCCTGACAGGAATTAATTTTCCCAGCATGATGTGCTTAGGAAAAGAATTCAGATCCGGTAAGTTTACCGTAAATGCTTTTGGGAGTAATCTTATAATTTCACCATAGGTGTCCGCTAAATCTTTTACCACATCATACGCATACTGGAAACCGGCATTCTGAATAAGAAAGCTTTCCAATGTACTCCTGAAGTTCAGATAATTAACATCCGGAAGCCCGATTAAACGAGCGATCGCATTGATTTTTTCAAAAAGAACTTTACCATATTCATTATTTGCCAGGATATCAGAATACATTCTTTTTATATCAAAAGATGAAAAATGGGTATCCACACCTTGTTCTGCAATAAGTTTTTCTACAATTACCCGCTTTTGCTTTCCATATTTCAGGATATCATCTTTAAACAATGGATGAGACTGAACACGATCCAGCCGTTTTTGCTTTGGTATTTCATCTACTGAAGAAGGAAGGAAATCTTCTCCGACAATATTGGCAATACCCTGTGAAGTAGTTACCAGAACTCTGAGATTCCGGATCTGCTGAACACCGTGATTATCACAGTCTACCCCCCTGCAGGGCTTAACTTCTTTTTCATAACTTTCCAGATACAGCAGCAGGTATTTGTTCTCCAAACCTGTAAATCTGGTAATAGGCTTAAAATCTGAATCTGCTTCCTTTTCAGTTGCCAGTTCCCAAAGTTCAATCTGATTTCCGAGGCCGTTATTTTGCCGGAATGGCTCATACTTTACTTTAGAATCTTCGTAAACTTTAAAGTGTGTATAGTCTTTATTTTGTATATCAATGGTTTTGAGGTCACTTACATACAACTCTTCGCTCACTTTGTTGGTATTGCTTAAAGTAAGCAGATCACCATCTGTGGTTACCGCTACTCCCTGAGAGAGCCTTATACCACTCATAACCCTGCCGGTGTATATGATTTCCGGTCTGAAACCACACACAATACCTACTCCCTGAAGCAATACTCTTGACAAACGATCCTGATCTTCAAAGAAATCCAGAAACTCGTTAAACTGGGTATGCTTTACGTACTGTCCTTTAGTAAACTTCCGGTATTGGGTTGATATATTACTTAATTGATTATTCATTATTAATTCAATTTTAATGATTTATTAAAGAAAGGTTAATAATATCCCGAGCAAGAAATTTTGCTCAGGATATGATATCATTGTTGATTATTATGGAATATTATAACCTAACTGCTGAAGTGCCGCAATAACTCTATTCAAGTAATTGTTAGGAGTATCACCATCCGGAACATCATATTTGAAAATTACTTTTCCTGCCGAAACTTCTGACTGAAGATTATACTGTGAAGGATAAGAAGCATGAGAACCTGTTTCCACAGCACTCATAAGCTGCTTGAATGTACCATCTCCATCTACCTGAAATACAACACCTCTGTAGTAATTAGGATTATTGGTACCGAAATTGTTAGCAATTCTGGTCTTCAATGCCTGAATATCAGTAGAGAATGCACTTGTTCTTGCCTCAATTGAATTTGAATGGTAAATTGGGCTGGCTTCATCCTGGAACACTAAAACGATAACGTTTCCTTCCGGCGCAGTCTGTCCCTGCATATTTAAAAACTCAAAGGTCCTTTCATTACCATTAGATATTACTTTAACATTATTATCATAAGCAGCGCTGTCATTACCATACAGAGGCAATAATCTGTTTTTAAGCAAGTTATCTCTCATCACCTGTAAAGGAGACAGAGTAGAATTCATAGAACCAGATGAGTCAAAATAAATATATATTTTCGTATTCTTATTAATAACAAGCTTGAGCGTAATAGGATTAATGTTATAGGTAACACTGCATCCATTTCTGTTTTTTACGGTTACTTTTGGTCGGTAAACATCTTCTGTACCAGCCGCTCCCAGGAAATATTTATGGGTTACAACATTATTAACAGGAACAGGATTATCGGTTGAATTGTCATCAAAATCCCAGATATAAGTGAATCCTGACTGATGCCCAGTTATGTTGAACGTAACTGTTGCTTCCGGAGCATTTACATTTTCACCGTACACCACTTCACCCGTCGTAACGCTAATTACCGGCATGGCATAAACAACCATCTTCGTTTCTACAGGATCATCATTAACTGTAAAAGTAATTTCTTTCCCGAAATATGCAGGATCTACAAGCCCCGGATTAAATAGGTTCTGGCCTCCGGACTGTGTGATTGCAGAAACCTGAGTAGTACCATTAACAAATGCTTTTACTTCTCCGTCCAGCGGAACGATCGTCATTGGAACCGGAGCATCATTCTGACAAAGCTGGCTTGCCGGCAGTACTAAAAATACAGGATCTTTTTTAGAGCAGCACAGGTAAGGCAAGGTGAAATCTGCAAGAACAAGATTATTGGTTACCGATTCTGCAATCAGCACGAATGTATCACCAGGGCTAACTCCAGCCATGTGTTCCAGACCGGATTTCCGTTCCAGAAAATCTTTCAACAGCTCTGTCGCAATTTCCTTTTTTTTCGGATCTTCTTTTACAATAGTGATTTGTTCTGCCGATCCGCTATCGATATCAAATTTAGCCTTATTCAATAATTTAAGCTGACTGTCTAATCTCGATAAATTCTGCAGTGTGTATTTTGAATCTCCTGTTGCCTTGCTGATGTCATTAGATATAGACAATACCTGAGCTCTAAGTTCCGGAATGGAAACCATTTTCGGCTCTTCATATTCACCGCCGCCTCTTTTCTCATTATTCAAAAGCAGCACACTGACATCGAAAGCCAATCCGTACTTTGCCTTAAGATCGTTAATATTTTGCACGGCAGTTTCAAAAGGCAGCCCCAGGTGCCCTTCAATTCTGTAAAAATCATGATCATCAATATTATAATTCAATGGATTCTGAATAAAATCTTCTCCTGCCAGACTGGTGGTATGATAACTTAAATTATAAGTTTCCCTGTCTGTTTTTGTTTTTTCATAATTCCATTTGCTTAGCAGCGACTGTTCGACATTATAATAATACGGAATTGCTTTATCACCCAATCGCACATTAAGATAAGAAGGAGTAATTTTTACAGGACCAGAAAAATACCTGAATCCATTTACTTTTTTTACAAAACGATTGGCAAGCATTATAATTCTCTCATAATTTTCATCATCCCCTGTAGTGATGGGAGAATGGTAAAAACCGTGACGGAAAAGCGTATTGTCACCAAGCTCCAGCTTTGCTCCGAGAGGTCCTAAAAGAAGATGCTTAGGGAATGAAGAAATACTTGGGCAGCATTCAGCATGGAGATGCAACAGCAAACTTCTGATTTCATTATAAGTATCAATTAAATCTTTAAGCAAATCATATCTGTACTGATAATCGTCCACGCCCGAAGAGCTGGTATACAATAAAGCATCTAATTTATCTTTAAGCGACTGATTTCCTAAATTAAGACTTACATTAAAAACTTTAGCAATACTTGTGAAACCTCCACTTAGCTCCGAAACGGCATTGATAGCATCTATAAATTTTGATTTTAACTGTGATGCCGTTGAAATACCCGGATTAAGAATGACTCTCTTTGCCTCGATACTTTGCAGGTCGTCGTAAAGATCTTCATAAATATTACGAAGCTGATATAGAGTGTCTTTTGCATCACTGCTATCAATAAGATATTCAATTTCCTTTTGATCTGCCAAAATCACTCTGAGGTTAGCAACCTGTTCTGATCCGGCATTATCGCAATCTGCATCCTGACAGGGTGATTCTTCATTAGAATAGCTCTCCAGATACAGGATAACAATTTTCTCATTTAATTTTTCAATATCTTTTACGGGTTTAAAACTGTCAACATTCATACCTTGATCTTTTAAAAGATCATAATCCTGCTGGGTGATGATTTCCAGAAGTTTAATTGGCTGTTTATCAACCGTAAAATTTGGGTAATCTTGCGCTCCTTCATAACTTCTGTAATATTTGTAGGCATTTGCTTCAAAATCTATTACAGTTTCAATCACTTTTTTATCTGAACCAGGTACAATTTTTAGTGCTCTTCTACGTAATGTCATTAAATCTCCATCAGTAGTGACGCCAGTTCCTTTTGTAATGGCAATAGTATCAAGATAATCTTTAAGGTCTACATTTTCTACTTTAAAAATCTGCTTGATGGTTTCCGTACTTACGGATTCATCAATGTATATTGATTTAAATCCGCATGCTACTCCTACCCCGCTCAGGAGAGTTCTTGATAATCTGTCCTGGTCTTCGAAGTAATCTATGAATTCGTTCAGCTGCCCTTCAGTAAGAACCTGGTTTACGTTAAACTTTCTATATTGGGTTGTTACGTTGTCTAATTTGGTATTCATTATTTATCAATTTTTATATGTTTGATTGTCCTAATATGATTTTTCCGTCTAAGCTGTCGTTATCTTCTATGGCACAGTCCAGAAGCCTTCCCGGTCTGTAAATATTATTCAGATCGGTAAGAGTTCCCAGCAGTTTGTGGATGCTGGCTCCTAAATTCTCAATATTATTTTTAGCCTTATCAGAAAGGTATTGTTTAAAAGCAACTTCAAATTCGGAGAGGTCGCTTTTTGCGGTCTGAGTCTCTGTAAAACGGTCTCCCACCCAGCAGATTTTTGCTAAGACATGAGCCGGAATTTCCTGACGGATAACTGTCTCAGCATAGCGTCTGAAATCAGGATCCTGGAAGCGGTAGGCATACCCGGGAAGCACGATGCTCACACGGTAAGAATAAGGATCAAACACATCTGTTTCACATCCTTCCTCACAAGAATGCATGAAGGTTTCGGAATATTCTACAGGGTCTTCAGCTGAAGCGCTTTCAGCATCATACATTATTTTAAAGGTGCTTTCAATTTCCATACAGCCAATGCCTCCCATCTGCTTATAATCTTTAGCACTTGGCTTTAATAAAAGATGCTCTACGAGGAAAATACCTTCTTCCGTAAAATTATACCTGAAATACTTTACCGTTTCCCTGATTCCATTCTTTAATGCATTAAGATCCGGGTAAGGGTTTGTTCTTTTATGGGTAGCCATTACATTTCTTCCGGGACTATCATCAACGACATCAAAATAATAGTTGCCGCCGCCGGAAAACCTGATATTCATATTTCCGATAAAGCATGTATTGTCTTCACACGCCCCTAAATCTTCCAGTGCATTTTCAAGATCTTCTTCATCAATCTGGATAATCTGATAAATGGCTTCATTCAGGTTTTTGGTTGCCGCATATTCGATCTGATAGGTTTTTATAGAGGACAAAATGATATTGCCTGAAGCGTCTTTTATTTTCCAGGTAAAGTTCTCCTGAGTCCCATTTGTTGTTTTGGTAATTAACACCGGCGATTGGGATACATTTCTCTGGGTATAGTCCCTGATTCCCAACAGACGGGCAATCCTTTTTTGGGCGCCGGAAATATTGTTGGTGTTCCAAAGGTCTGAATCTGCAAAAAGAGTATAATTATACCCCAATCCGCGGTCTTTACTTATGGATGCATATTCGTTGAGGAAATTTTGTTTGTTATTGAGGACAATTTCGTCTGCAGATTTTCCGTATAACGATTTCATCAGGAATGTATAGTCGCTGAAGGTTTCTGCAAAACGGGAAATCAGGTGGTCCAGAATTTCATTCCGGCGCTCTACGCTGTTATCCAATTCTTCATATAACGAATCGGTAAGCTCATCATCATTTGCTGTTGGATAATCAGAAACCAATTCGCTGAATCCTTTGATGTTTTTAAGGGCCTGTGTAAAATAGGTTCTTTTTAAATTTCCGCTTACACTTAATATTTCTTTAACTTTTTCAAGATGTTTGAAATACCCGGCGAGGATCTGATCAAAAAACAACAGGTATGCTTTCATTTGTTTTGCGAGGGCTTCTCTTTCCGGGGTGTGGTTTCCTATAATCCCGGAAATTCCCACACCGTAGGTATCCGGAAATTCATTAAGGATGGTGGCATATTCTGCCACATCATAGGAGGTTCCCTGCGGTAAAGCCGGTTCTTTATCCTGTCTTGCATCTTCTCTCAGCACTTCCTCTTCTTTTTTAAGAGTCTGCAGGTATTCTTCAACTTTTTTATCGTTAATATTTAACGGAAGAGCTCCTTTACTGTAGCTGAACGAACTCAACTCGCAAAGTTCCGGTTTTCTGCCTTTTTCAATGCAGATCAGCCAGTCATTGTTTTGCTTGATCATGCTGTCACAGCCTGCGATAGAGATTTCATGAATTTCTTTTACGCCATCAATTTTCATGATTTCGCTTACAATGTCCGAAAGGCGGACTTCTGTTCTCAGCTGGCTGTTTTTCAGTTCTTCAGTATCAATAAAACCGTTGTCTAAAAGCGGACCTTCAAAGATCTGATCCGTTGTAAAGCCTTTATCCAGCATTTGTTTTAATGAATAAAAATGAACTTCAGGAGAAAGATAATTATTGATAGCTCTTAATACTTTCGCATGTACAAACTCTTCATCAGCTTTATTTACCAATCCGATACGGGCACATACTGCCACTTTTTGGACTTCGACTTCTTTAATTTCAGCAAGATCTTCACAAAGGCTTCTGTTGGCATGATAACGTTCCAGTATCTGAAGGTTGACGCCAATTTTTCCGCATCCATTATTTTCTTCAGTAATATCATCGGAATAGTCTACATAAAGATCATACATTCCTTTCACATCAAAGCTTTGTACTTTATCTCCGATAGGTTTGAAATCCAGGTTTCCTGTTTCGCAGTCAACATATAGTTTTTCATTATTAGGAACCAGCCAGCAGTTCCGGATCGGTCTTTTATGACCTGCGGTAAAGCTGATGTCTATAAATAGTTTTCTGTAATCAAGCTCTGTTAAAGGTCTTGAGGGCAGAATTTCCGTTGCTTTTAAAAACTGGGCATGGATATTTTTGTCATGATCTTCAGAGGTAAGAAGATCCTCCATATTGAGATTCATTCTCATTCCCAGATCTGTTATAGCATAGCTCAGAACTTCCAGCGTGGTAATTCCCGGATCGTGAGAGTTGTAATCTGTCCAAAGTTTTCCTCCCAATTTCTCTATGTATTCGATACCGGTTTTGCGCAGAAAGTGAAAATCGGTCTGATCTCCGGTTTCTACATTTTTCGGTATACTAATGTGCTTATTTTCTGACATGGTTATGTTTTATTCTTTTTATTATTAAATACATACTTGTTCTGCAATAGTAATTTGGTGTTGTTTGGCAGATACGAGAATGGATTTCGGATCTACTTCTATTAAAGATTTCTTTTGTAAAACATCATTCACCAGTATTTTGATCTCATCAATATAATCTACATAATAGAGCTGCTCCAGATAATTGATGAGATGGTTAACATTCAGTTCTACATTAAAATCTATATCTTTAGAGTCTGTGAAAGCCCATGGCGAAATGTATTTTTTTATGTCTTCATCCAACTGTTTCATGTAGAATATTTCGTCTAAATTTTCCAGGATTTTTATAGTAGCCTGTACTTTTGCCTCTTTATAATTCGGATTAATTACCTGAGCTTTCACGTGCATTGTATTTAATTCATTTACATAGTTCTGAATTTTGTTGAGGCTGGCCCTGCTCACTCTTGGCTGGTAAACATCGAAAGCATTTTTATTTTTGATATTTGGCACCACCATCAATGTCACGTATCCCGGAGCCATATAAGATTTTTCAGAAGTATGGTTTAAACATTTCACCTTGAAAACTTCCGGAAATTCCTGCAATACAAGACTTTCATAATCCCATTGGGTAATGGCTCTGTGTTTGTGTCTCAGCCGCTCGCTTACCCTTCTGTAAAATTCAGAATCGGCTTCTTTGTATTTTCCGTCGAACGAATTATAAGGCTGGTTAACCGATTTTATCTGAGGTACTCTTGTGATTAATTTTGAAATGGTCTCAGCCGGCAGCCCGTTGGCTAAATGTGCCACATCGTTATCCTGATTCTGGAATGTCGCTAAAACAGCCTGCGTATATATTCCCTGGATTTTGCAGACGGCATCATAGCTTCTTTTTGATCTGGCTCTGATCCAGACGAGTCCGTCGCTAAGCCTTGAATGATTGGTGTTATTATCTTTGGGGATTTTAAACTTTACGATACCCGATTCCAGGAATTTTCTGGTTTCGTTTTTCAGCATGTTTTGTGAAAGATCAAGCCATGTATTCCCGGACAGGATACTCCATTCGATAAATTCTTTTTCATCGAAAGTATCTACTAAAGGGTTTTCACTTCCTTCCAGCATCTGGATCAACAGGGAAACGGTGGTTTGAGGAACAGCTTCCAGCCCGATGTACAGCTCACCACCTCCTTCATGTACGGGAACAATGCTTTTGGTTTCAGTTTCTTTTTCATATTGCCCGAAAACGTCTTCGTGGTACAACTGTAAACCTTTACTTTTGGCAGCTTTTCCATTGGAATCTTTATCTAAATAAGAATATGCAATTTCTCTTGCACTGTAGTTTAGCTCAATATCTTCCGCAAAAGGAATATAGGGTTCGTTCGGAACAAGCTTATTTTTGCCGGGATCGCTGGACAGTGCCAATGTGTATAATTTAGGGTACACATCCTGTAATGCCGACTGGTTTATTGTTAATCTGATGGCCTCGCTTGTTCCCGGATCGCTATTGGTGTTCTGAATGGAAAACTGTGTTTTATACCCGTTTTCCACTTTTCTGAACAGTTCAATATTATTGCCTTTTTCTCGCCATATTTCTTTTTCCAACAGTGCCGTATCTGCAGTAAAATAAGCATCTGAACGAACAATTGACGGACCTTCCAGCAATTCAAATTGTTTTACACTGATATTTTGATTCGGCTGAATGATATAGCCATTATATAGATTGGTTATAGAATCTGGTGTGTTTTTCCAGTTGATGGTAATGTCTGCATTCTCCCATTTCTTGGAAAACATTTCGGAAAATCTGATATAAAAATTAGATCCTTTAACCGGTTGTGCAGTAAACGGATAATACGGTTTTTCAGCGTTGAGTGTACTGCTGTCGTTTTCGATCTGCAGAGATCTTACGCCTTTTACATCTACAGCTACTTCTACATTTTTCACCAGCTTTTCTGAAAGGGCTTCGTAGAGTGCATAGTATTTTTCTCCTTCAATTACGAATCTTACGACAGGAAAATCAGTCTGAAACGTTTGTAACAAAACATCCTTATTGTATTTTACAACAGCAGGAAGCTCTTTGGTTAATGTAAAAGAAAGTACCAGCTGGTCTGCACTTTTTCTTACACATCTTAAGGGCATTCCGGAGAGCCATTCTTTTTCTCCGCTGCACAGGACTTTGATATTGTTTTCAATATCCCCGGCTGATAAATCCTGAAATTTCTGAGCTGAATTTCCCGTAAAATCAATTTTTACGGTAACGGTTCTCTCTCCTTCTTTCAGGTCAAATAATGATGACGCTATGGCAAAACCGAGTTTTGCTTTCGGAAGCTCTTTATAAATGGATTTTTCTGAAACAGTTTCATCAGCATTATACCCGAATGGCCACCAATAGTTGCTTTCCTGGGGAAGCTTATCTCCTAAACCATCGGCAGAATTGGCAACAGGGGCCATCTTCAGCTCTCTTTTTTTAACATCATTGAGGAAGCTTTTAACCTCAACAACTTTTGCCTGGTTGGCAATAAGCTCTTCGCCTGTTTTGTAAACCCGTTTTTTTCCGTTGGCATCCTTATCACCGTCCAGCAATGTTCCACCTGGAATTCTTTCCTGGATCGCTTTTTTGGCCAATTCAAAAATCACATAAGCTTTATCGGGCTTAGCCTCATTTTTTTCAATCTGCAGAATTTCGTTATAGTAGAAATTCAGATGTCTTTTGGTTAAATTATTGAAAGCTGTTTTTGAGAAGTCCAATAATTTCAAAAAGCATACAAATAAGGTAAGATGGGGCGTTAAGTTGCTGTCTTGTTCAAATTGGGAAATAAGATCTGTAAGCTGTTTTTTCATACTTTTATACTCAACGCTTTCCCTTCGTGGTACCACATTGGCATCATCACCCAGGAAGAAGTTTCCCCAGTTTCCTTTTGGTGCTGTATTATCATCTTTATCGAAATAGTTTACACGCTGAGCAAAATTATTTGCGAATAACAGCCAGTCAAACAAATCGAAATCGTGTAATTCAAGATTGCCCGGATCTAATTCTGCTAAAAAGCGCTGCATTTGTGATTTTCCTTCACGATAATGTGAAAATGTATCTGTTTTTTTCATTTGTTTATATTTATCTTCTATGGTCAGATGCAATACTTAGGTAGTGTTTGGTAGTATTCAAAATGGCTACAGACATCCCGTAATTCATTATACTTCGGTAGCTTCTCTTTTGTAATAAGGAAAAACCATATTGCTTCTTGTATTCGTATTTCTTACTTCGTAGTTTATCTGTATTAAAATTTCGCCTTCAATATCGTTCTGAGTATCAATTTCAATACTTAAAATTTTGATTCGAGGTTCATGATATAAAATAGCACGCTCAACGATTCCTTTCATCTGCGTAATCAGCGTTAAGTCTAATGGCTTAAAGAGCATTTCCTGCAGGTCGCATCCGTAATTCGGGAGCATAACGCGTTCCCCGGGACGTGTGGAAAGGAGAATCATAAGGCTGTTGTTGATGTCTTCAACATCTGATGTCATCGCCAGTTTTCCCTCAATCTGATTAAATTCGGGTGGAAAACTCCAGCCTGTTCCTAAAAAATCTGTATTTATTTTCATACGTTATTTGTTGTATTAATTGTAGATTGTACGTTTATACATAGAGCTTCAGTTTTCATAACTGCTGTTGTATCTTTTTCCTAATTCAGGAAATTTTATTTTAAAGCTGTTTATGATCAACTGAAAGCTTTCACATTTATCCGCCTATTAAGACAGTAGCCTCACCTGCGGATATTACACCTCCGTGTGCGGTAGAATCCCCCATTCTTGCAGCCGGCTTCCCGCCGATCATCACGCTTGAAGATCCTGCTGCAATAGTGTCCAAAGGACCTGTACACACGGCTTTATCTCCTACTCTTGCCGCTGGTTTCCCCCCGATAAGTACGGTAGGTTCTCCTGCCGGAATGATGGGGCCTCCTACGTGCGGAACATTTCCCGTTACCATAGGACAGGTATGCATGTCTGTAATTCTTGCTGCCGGTTTCATGATATTAATTGATTTTTACCTGAGAGCCTTTTACCACGGTTACCGCTCCTGATTTAAGTTCCGAACCTGAGCTTCCTTCCGCCTTTAACTGGGCACTGGCTTTAATATTGATATTAACTCCTTCCATGTTGATGTCCCCTTTTGCCTTGATCTTGATATCTTTTGAGCTTTCCATACTGATTCCGTCTTTGTTAAGCGTAAATGTATTGGCATGTTCATCTTCAATTTTAATGATATCTGCATCTTCATCCACAATTACTTTTTTGCCTTTCGGGGTTTCGAGGGTATAGGAAATTTTATCGTCGTTGAAAATCATTTTCATTTTGCTTCGGGTTACAAATCCTTTTTCGTGATTATCATCAGAAGCCACTATTGGGGCCGGTTTTGTACTGCTGTTCAGCATTCCGAGAACCACAGCATCATTAGGATCATCATTAATGAATCCTATAATGACCTCATCCCCGATTTCAGGTCTGAAAAAAGATCCTCTGTTTTCTCCGGCGTCCAGGGTGGCTACTCTTGCCCAAATTCCTTCTTCTTCATTGTTAATGATAGGAATCTGTACTAAAATCCTGTCTTCTCCATCCGGATCAGATTCTAATTGTGATACGATCCCTACATGCAGTCCGCTTATAGCAGGAATAATACCTGACCCGGGCATTTCGCTTACATCATAAGTTTCTGAAAACCAAGTTGGGGAAAGTCCGAACTGAGCATCTACAAGCCAGTTTCCATCAATAATTTCATGGCGGACCCCCGTTATGTATATTTTGCCGTTGAACCGGTTTCCAACTCCCTGAAGGGTTAATGTAACCCCTGGTTTCACCGACGGAATTCCCTGGAATTTTACTCTTCCCCTGGTTTTTGCCAATTGCTGGAAGGTGGCTTTGGCATCACCCCATTCCTGTAATTCACTTTGGGTAAGATTTCCGCCGTGTTTCAGCTGCAAATCTTCAATTCCAAACACCTTCGCCAGATCACCGGCAGAAAGATTGCCGTTGAGACTGATGGCAGGATCCTTTGCTTCTACTTCCGTTAATTCCTGATCCGTATAGCTCCATGTTTTTGCCGTAATTTTGCTGAACTGATCCCTGGCATCAATTTCACCATCGAATTCATGCACGGATGATCCATAAACAACGGTTTCCACCGTTTCGCCGCTGAAATCTGGCTTGGCTATTTTTACGGTTCCGTCTTCAACAAAACACAATTTTCCGTTGGCCTGCGCTCTGGTTAACATAAAATCCCAATCGGAAGCCTGATACTGAACTAGTTCTTTGTGTGTAGCCGAAGTGGCTTCCACATCGGCCGCGGCACCACTGTTCCCAATCAGTTCCTCAATGATATCGCTGTCTTTGCTGTCGTAGAAGTATTTGCTTTTTCTTCCTAAAGTCATTTTTACCGATTTATCCCGGCATTCGATGATGAGGTAGGAAGAGCCGTTTCTGACTTTGATATTGTGCTTCACCACCACTCCCTTAAAAATGGTTTCTTCTTCAGAGTGGTATCCTGCCGTGATCTCGATTTCTTTTCCGGGAACCAGCAATTCTTCGTTGCTGAGTTTAAAATCCTGTTCCGGGACACTGCCGTCTAAAATAACAATGCGGGCATAAGGAATTCTGTTGACTTCTTTTTCTACAACAATGCTTTTCACTCCATATTTCCCAGGTAATTCCGTACCTCCGGACATTACTTTAAAAGTAACCAGATCCGGGTTTTTTGCTGTTTGTATATATCCGCTGTTATTCATGTTATGAAACTTTTTCTAATGGCGGAAAGAATAATTCCTGCCCGGGAATTAATTGTCTGAAATTGATGAGACCGTTTACTTTAGCCACTTCCAGGTAATATTTGGAATCTCCGTAAATCTTTTCTGTCATTAGCGGTAAGGTATCTCCGTCTTTCACTGTTCTTTTGTGGGTAAGATCCGGTGAATTTTTACCTTCCGTTGCAGCAGCAAGCTTCGGACTTGTAGATTCACTAAAAGTAGCCTTTCCTATAGCTCTTAAAGGCTGCCCTTCATTATCAAACAGCTTGTATTCGATGGTTAGCTCTGAAAGTACCCCTTTAAATTCAAAATTTCCCCAATTAAGAATAACATTGTAGGGTTTGTGTATTGATCCCTCAAGCTCACCGGTTGCTTTATAAAAATCGTTAATTTGATCTGTAACTGCTTTTTTCGCAAATGATTTGCCTTTAATGACGTTGATAATTTTAATTCCCGAATTTGCTTCTGTTACTCCTGTACCGTCAAATAGAAACTCTAACTGTAAATCTGGTGCGTGGGAAGCTATATACCCCATGTTGGGTTTGGAATTGCCCTGCGGCTGGTCTGTATTAAGCTTCGTCTTATACGTCATCGAGAATCCTGTAGGATTTATAAAAGCTTTAAAAGCACCGTTCTTAATTCTTTTTTCATAATCAGAACTTTCATAGGTTCCGATGGTAAGTTTTTGAAGTGCTCCTTTCATTATCTTTCTTTTTTACGTTGTTGAATATTTACTGCCTGCTCTACACTTTCACTCACTGCCCGCATGATTTTGGCTTCATCTACCGATGTAGCATTGGTCGCTGCTGCTGTTTTCTCGTCCACATTTATTTTAATGTGAAGCTCTTTTATTTCTATTGGCATTTCGTTTCTTTTTAATTGATTTCAATTCAAATAATTAAAAATCAATGATTTAATCTGTTTATTTATAAAAATCCAAGCACATAAAGAGTGCGTTTAGTCCTGTGATAGACTAATCTGTTATTGTTTCTGAAAATAGTTGTGCTAAAAGTTATCTTAGGCTAAGACACTTTCAGGTGCTTAGATTTGATCTAAAATTACAAGCCTAAGCTTGCTAACGATGAAGGTATCGTGAAATATCTGTATTTCAGTTCTATTGTTTCAATAGCCAATTTGCTTTCTTCTGCGTTAAATTCCGAAACTTCCCATCTCACCGGGTAGGCTCCCACTACATTCCAGACCATTAAAGGAGCCGTAGACTGCAAACCTCCCGAAAGAGTGACGATGAGGTTCCTGGGCTCAAATTCAAAGTTTTCCATTGCATTTCTGCACCAGCTGATCAATCCGGAACTTACGATTAAACCGCGTTTAAGAATTAAGTTGGGATATTTGGGTCTTAAAGGAAGCTGATGTAGAAATCTGTTTTCGCCTCCTTCGGCATATTCTTCCGTTTGAATGTCTGTGGATAAACCAGATATAGACTGAAATCTGGAGTCAATACCCTCTGTTGTCGAAATCCCGTTAACAATAAAAGAGAAACTGGTTGGAGGATATAAAAGAGCCATGATTAGTTATTTTCAATAGTTAATCCTTCGTGCGCAATTTCAAGGGTTTCAATCGCCACCTCGTTACCATCTGCTTTCAGATCGCTGGACTGCATTTTCACAGGGAAGGCATTCTTAACTTTCCAGGTTACTGCAGGATCGCCGTTCTCGTCTAAAAGGGAAATGGTGATAGATCTTCTCTCAACCGTATTAAGCTGTACAGACTGGAACCACTCGAAAAACTCATTGTCTCCCTTAAAAGTCCCTCGTTTTAACGTGATATTGCTGAACACTTTCAGTCCCGGCATTTTTGTCTTGCTGAAATCAAGGCTTGCTCCATGTCTGTATTCAATCACAGCCGTCTCCAGGTTCATTCCGGAAGCCTCTGTGAATCCTAATTTTGTCCCGCCCCAATCTACTTCAAAGGCAAACTTTACTAATGGATATGTACTCATAATTGTATGTATGTTTTAATTATTATTTAGTTATTTTTTTAGGCTTCCTGTAGTTTGTGCGAAAAACGAAGCACGATAAATTCAGCCGGACGTACCGCTGCCATACCGATCTCAATGATCATTCTTCCTTCAAGGATATCCTGTGCAGACATGGTTTTGTTTAAGCCAACGCTTACGTAATATGCTTCTTCAGGCTTGCTGCCTGCCAAAGCACCGTCCTGCCACTGCTGGTTCAGGAAATTTTCAATCATGGTCTGTACGCGGATCCAGGTATTGGCGGTATTGGCTTCGAAAACAAAACGTTCCGTTGCTTTTTTCACAGATTCTTCAACCATGTTGAAGAAACGACGTACAGGGATGTATCTCCACTCGTTGCTGTTTCCGTCTAATGTTCTTGCTCCCCAAACCAGGGTTCCCTTTCCTGTAAAGGTCCTGATGGCATTGATAGATTTTCCTGATGTAGGATCTACGTTGAGGCTTTCCTGATCTTCATGTGAAATTTTTTCCGTTGGTGCCACAACATAGTTCAATCCTACGTTTGCAGGGGCTTTCCATACTCCGGAAGTGCTGTCTATTTTAGCATAAACTCCTGCCATTGCGGATGAAGGTGCCAATATGACTTTATGAGATTCCATGGCATTCTTTGCAAGGTTGTACAGTTCCGTATCATTAGTTTTCCAATGCTCCAGGGTATCGCTTCCAACCATAATCTTCGGATCATAGCTGTAAGTAAGAACTGTTTCTAATTTTGGATGATAAGCGGCTCCATATTTTAGAGCTTTAGTGACTCCTAACCTGAAATCTGCAACATTTCCCACTACATCCATGATCACGAATCTGTCTTTCATGAGTTCTGCATGATCCAGAGCCTGGTTATATAACTGATAGGCTCCCGATCCTAAAAATTCAGCATCAGGAAAAACGATAAGTGTTGGCTCATCTTCCTTTTCCAATGTTTTTAATCCAAACAATAAACTTCCTGCAGTAGTCTCATTTCCTAGTGATGGATTTGCTCCGAATCCGTTTACGGAAACAATATAACATGGGCCGCCACCATTGGCAAAATACATTTGCATTGCATAATACATTTTGAAAGCACTCGGTGATAAATTAGCTTTAACCGTTCTGGGTGCAGATTCAGTTGCCGCAGCTATATCGAATGTAAAAGCTTCGTTTTTTGCTTTCCCGAAAATGGTTTCATATTCCAGCATTGAAGAAATTCTTGTAGGCTCATTTCTCGGTCCTTTGTCCGTATGCCCGATAAAAGCAGGAATAGCTGTTTCTACTTGTGCTACAGATGGCGGGAATTTTGCAATTTCCTCTACGTAGGCTCCTGGTGTTTTGTAATTCATTTTTTTTAATTTTAAAGTTAATATTAGTTATTTTCAATAGTTAATCCTTCGTGCGCAATTTCAAGGGTTTCAATCGCCACCTCGTTACCATCTGCTTTCAGATCGCTGGACTGCATTTTCACAGGGAAGGCATTCTTAACTTTCCAGGTTACTGCAGGATCGCCGTTCTCGTCTAAAAGGGAAATGGTGATAGATCTTCTCTCAACCGTATTAAGCTGTACAGACTGGAACCACTCGAAAAACTCATTGTCTCCCTTAAAAGTCCCTCGTTTTAACGTGATATTGCTGAACACTTTCAGTCCCGGCATTTTTGTCTTGCTGAAATCAAGGCTTGCTCCATGTCTGTATTCAATCACAGCCGTCTCCAGGTTCATTCCGGAAGCCTCTGTGAATCCTAATTTTGTCCCGCCCCAATCTACTTCAAAGGCAAACTTTACTAATGGATATGTACTCATAATTGTATGTATGTTTTAATTATTATTTAGTTATTTTTTTAGGCTTCCTGTAGTTTGTGCGAAAAACGAAGCACGATAAATTCAGCCGGACGTACCGCTGCCATACCGATCTCAATGATCATTCTTCCTTCAAGGATATCCTGTGCAGACATGGTTTTGTTTAAGCCAACGCTTACGTAATATGCTTCTTCAGGCTTGCTGCCTGCCAAAGCACCGTCCTGCCACTGCTGGTTCAGGAAATTTTCAATCATGGTCTGTACGCGGATCCAGGTATTGGCGGTATTGGCTTCGAAAACAAAACGTTCCGTTGCTTTTTTCACAGATTCTTCAACCATGTTGAAGAAACGACGTACAGGGATGTATCTCCACTCGTTGCTGTTTCCGTCTAATGTTCTTGCTCCCCAAACCAGGGTTCCCTTTCCTGTAAAGGTCCTGATGGCATTGATAGATTTTCCTGATGTAGGATCTACGTTGAGGCTTTCCTGCTGTTTATCAGAAAGCTTTTCTGTCGGTTTTTCCACGAAATTGAGGCCTATATTAGCAGGGGCTTTCCATACTCCGGAAGTACTGTCTACTTTAGCATAAACTCCTGCCATTGCGGATGAAGGTGCCAATATGACCTGCTTCGATTCAATAGCCTTTTTAGCCTGGTTATAAAAGTCTGAGTTTGTTACTTTCAACTGTTCTAAACTTGTGATTCCGGAGGTACCTGTAACTAAAACATCCGCTTCCTTATAGTCATAGCTTAATACTGTTTTTAATTTTGGATGATAAGCGGCTCCGTATCTTAAACCAGAAGCCGTTACGCTTTCTCTAAAAATAACATCATCACCAAGAACATCCATAATGACAAATCTGTCTTTCATGAGTTCTGCATGATTTAAAGCACTGTTATATACTGAGTAAGCAGTAGCAATATCAGCAGAATCCACACCTGCAATTTCAACTGCATAAGCTTCTGATTCCTGGGCAACAGCTGTAGCAGTACTAAAAATAGTATTATAAATACTTACAGCAGCTTGCGCAGCCGTCTTGGCACCTGCAGCATTAGCAGCATTCTGAACGGCATTGGCAACAGCTTTAGCAGCCTGATTTTCGGTAATCTGACTAAGAGTACTTGAGTTAGAAACAGGATAGGTGTCAACTTTAGCATTAGCAGCTGTAATCGCAGCCTGCAAGTCTCCTCCACCATCAACAGCTGCAACAACAACTGCAGCAACAGCATTGGCAGCGGCTTTCGCTTTAGAAGCTAATAGCTCATTATCTTCTGCGACCTGAGCAGCATCTTCTGCGGCATCAATTTCAGCGGCAACAGGAACCAGATTTTGAATATCGGGGAAAACGATAAGGGTTGGTTCGTCTTCTTTTTTAAGCAGTTCAAGACCATACAATAAAGTTCCTATAGTTGTAGAAGTTCCTACAGTTACCTGATCTTCAAAATCTCCTACGGAAACGATATAGCAAGGGCCTCCGCCGTTTGCAAAATACATCTGCATGGCATAGTACATTTTAAAACCGCTTACTTTGGTCTGTATTGCTGATGCAACACCATCTTCAAAAGCTACTGCAAACGTTTCCGGATTTGCTTTTCCGAAAAGCTGCTCATACTCCAACATAGAAGTGATTCTCGTTGGCTTATTCTTCTGGCCTTCCGCAGTATATCCTATAAAAGCGGGAATAGCCGTTTCAACTTGCGCTACGGAAGGCGGAAATTTTTCATGCTCCTCCACGTAAACTCCAGGGGTTTTGTAATTCATTTGTTAAAATTTTAAATTAAGATTAATATACCTCGAAGCAGAACTTCGAATTTTTTTATTTGTGACTGATTCTATTTTCAGAATTTTTATAATTTGTGAGAGAAATTCAATACGATAAATTCTGCCGGGCGTACCAATGCTATTTCTACGGTAACATTCATCGTTTTGGGCTTAAGAATATCACCTGATATTTCAACATGATACGCTTCTTTGGAATTGCTCCCGGCCAATCCGCCATCAAGCCATTGCTGATGCAGGAAATTTTCTATCATGGCTTTTGCGCGCAGCCAGGTTTGGGAAATATTGGGTTCGTTAATGAATTTTCCGTCTGCTAATGCTCTGTTTATGGAAAGTTCAATCATATCATAGTAACGGCGTACGTTGACATATTTCCAAATATTTTCTTTGTTGTCTTCCGTTTTGTCTTTTGCATTCAGGGTTCTTGCTCCCCAAATCAATGTTCCCTTTCCGGTAAATGTTCTGATGGCATTTACTGATCCTGCAACATTGACATTCATATCAGATTGCTCATGATCCGAAATTTTTTCCGTAGGGCCTACAACATAATTGAGGCTCACATTGGCAGGTGCTTTCCAGGCTCCTCTTGTGCTGTCTATTCTGCAATAAGCTCCTGCAATTGCTGCGGACGGAGGTAAAACAACTTTTAATGATGAGATTTCTTTTTTAATCTGATTATACAATGCGGAATTGGACAATTCCAGGCTTTTCAGGGTTTTTCCGTCTGCAGCACCCACCTCATCCTTTACGGCAAGAATAGCAATTTTTAATGCATCAAACTCTTCGCTGAAAGCAGGAGTTCCTGCTTCTGCATCGGGAGTTAAAAAATCGTCTATTGTGCCGTCGTAAATAGCTTCCAGAACAGCTTTTGCTTCTTCAATGGCATGTATTAAATCTGCTTTTGCATCTAATGGCTGGCCGGAAGTTTCGTCTGCAGTCTCATTAATTTCCTCTGCAATAGCTATAGCCTGGCTTAATAAGTCTGCCAATACAAAAGGATTAACGGATTCGCTTAGAATTTCTTCAATAGCAAGGCTTTTCAATTCCTCTAAAGCTGCAATTTCACCGGCATAAAAAATGGCGCTGGCTTGTCCCTGATTTTGTAAACCGGTATGAACAATAGGCGTAACAGATTCATCAAAGGTATAATTCAGAATGGTTGTTAAATGTGGAAAGTAGGCTGCCGCATGGGTAGTAAGGAGTATATTTTCTCTAAGATCAGCAATGGTATTAAGATTATTGGGCTGAGTTACAGAATTTCCGTAATAGGTATCTATGATGATAAACCAGTTTTTCGCTGCGGATTCAATTTTCGCAATCACCTGATTATAGATTGTATAAAAATCTGCTTCAGGCAATGATACAGCATCTGGGAAAATAATAAGTATGGGGTCGTCTGAATTATTCACTTTATCCAGCCCTGCGCTTAAATCAGCAAGTTCAACTGTTCCGGATGTATAATTTCCTGCTGAAAGAATCTGGCAAGGCCCACCTCCATTAGCAAAATACATCTGAAGGGAATAATACATTAAAAACTGAACATCCGGCGATATAATTTTTAAGCCTTGATTTTCTGTATCCCTGAGCTGTATACTTTCTTTTTTTGCTTTTCCAAAGTGTTTTTCATATTCCATAAGAGAGCTGATGCTCAATGGCTCGGCATGTTCTTCAGGCGTAAACTCGGTATATCCAATAAATACCGGAATTGCCGTATCAATTAATGAAATTGAATTGGGAAGCGTAGTAATTTCTTCAACTGAAACACCTGGTGTAGTTGGATTTTGCATGTTTAAAAATTTAGTTAAAGGTTATTAGTTTTTAGTTAGTTTTTTTGATTTGATTATCTGTCATTATTCATAAATTTAATTTAACATAAATCATGGATTTTTTCAATTAACGCGAAATCTGCAACAATTTGTTAAATACTATATGTTTTTTAGGTTGTTAGGTGTTGTACTTGGCAAAGATCACAGAGAATTTTGTATATATAAATACAATAGTTTTATCTTTAATTACAATAATTCGACAATTATTGGTTAATCAACTTTGATGCTTTTAATATTCACTTCATCAATTAAATTAATATTAGTTTCTCCTATTGCTTCAATTTTTACAACGCTTACTTTATATAATGCAGATGGCATCACTTTTCCGCCTAATAATCCCCAGATATAACTCAGCTGTTCAAATGGGATTGAGTGCAGCTCAATTCTGAACCTGAAATTTTTATTTGCATTGGAATCAACATATTCCAGCACATTATTGGTTTGAAAAATTTCAATTACTTTCGAGATATCAGAGAGAGATTTATCATAGGCATTGCGGTTTGCAGCAATCATCAGGTATAAATTTAAATAAGCAGGAGGATTTTGCTTTTTCATATCATACAAGAGAGGATCTTCACTCAAGGTTGTTCTGGTGTACCATGATCTGTTTTTTAATGTTGACTCTTCTTCAACATTCAACAGAGTAATTACTACCGTATCATTAAGACCTGATGTTTCATCCTCATGTTTTGCTACATCATCGACTACAGCAATGTCACCAATTCGGGGTCCGTCTTTTAGGCCGGTCACCGGATCATTGAGCTTATTTTTTAAAATTGTCAATACTTCTTTAATCATAATTTTTGCTCTTTATTATTATGATGCAAACATACAATGACAGTTCCCCAAAAGACAAATATTTTGAAGCCTCAAACCTGTCTTTGCAGTAAATATTTTTTTTGATTTTTCCCAAAATACAATTTTAAATAATTAATAGTTAAGTAATTACATATTTAAATTTAAAATACGAACTAAAATATGATAGATCTAAATCCAGCAGAAGTGAAATTTTTTGACTTGATTTTGATAATTTTTTAACGCAGAGAGACGAAGATTTTTTTAAATGAATGCTGTTTTTAAGTTTCTCAAAAAAGCGTTTCACATAGAAAGCTCACTGAGTTTGAATAAACCGTAAATCTATTTCTAAAAATATTTTTTTGAACGCATTGTACACAAAGCTTTTTTTAAATGGATGCTGTTTTAAAGGTTTTCTTTTTACTGCAAAGACAGAACAGAAGGCCTTCATAATTAGCAGGATGGAATTTCTTCTTCTAATTTTGAACCCAATAATCTAAAAACTTAAATCACATGGATATCAGAAAAATTTTTGGCAAGCGCAATGAAATCATTGGCGGCCATTTTAATGAATTACGTGCAAAAATCGGCATGGCCAATCAGGATGAGGAAGCTGTATTCTCTTTACGGGAAGAAATCTGTAATGCCTGCCCGTTAAAAAATGGCAACAATTGTAATGCTATGAAATGGATGAATCCGGAAACTCTTGAAGTTGCAGAAGGTCCGAAAGACGGTTTTATCAGAGGCTGCGGGTGCAGGCTGAGTGCAAAACAAAGATCCAGGCTAAGCCTTTGTCCGGCAGGTTTCTGGGGTGGAGAATTCGACAGGAGATAAAGCATTAAAATTTAAAAATATTCATAATTAAATCTATTGAAGTGAATCAAAACCATTTAATTCAGAAAGTTTTTGTTGAACTTACCGTCAGTAATAAAGAAAAAGCCCAACAGATAAAAGATGATATCAACAGCTTTTTGTCTATTGATGTTTTTCCGGAAATAGAACAATACATCAATACTATAGAAAAGCAATTGGCCGGCCATACACTGCAGATCTCCAGGCTGGAAATGGATCTGGATGTAAAAACCAGTTCGCTGAATACTGAATTAAAAAATAAAATTGCCGAACTTTTTAAAGAAAAATTATCAGAAATAATCAGCTCCGCAGAAATATCCGATGAAAAAACAGACCCTCGTTCCAAACCATCGTGGGTTAATCATCAGGAAAAGATGGTACAAACTTTTATCTTTTTTTTAGAAAACGGATATATGCCGTGGTGGAATTCGGATAAAAATAATATGGGCTTACTGGAAACAGCCGTATTTGAAAGTATTATCTCTACCCCTGGTTTCCGGCAAAATATAATTTCCATTTTGCCCGGGCAGCATGTGCAGAAACGGATCATCCATCAGCTTTCGGATAGGCAGATTGCGCAGATTTGTTTTGCTATTCTGGAAAATGAAAATCTAAAAATTAATCCTGGTTTTGAAAAAATTTATGATCTGTCAGATCTGGATCATCATGAAAGAGTTTTTCTATGGCATTTGGTTTTACAGATTCTGACAAAACGTAAAGATTCTTCAGAAGATGATCTTCGGGAATATTTTTTAGAACAAATCTCAAATGAAGTATTTAAGAAAAAAAGCAGTTTTGAAAAACGGAAAGCTTTAGCTCAAATTTTTACTTTTATTACAGAAGATGAAATTGCTGAAAGCATTTCAAAAAGGGAAGACCATGAAAGCATGGAAATTTTTAAAAGCCATGAAAATATTATGAAAGATAGTAACGGCAACATTGAAAATTCAGAAAAAAATTATCAGGATCAGGAAGAATTTGCCAGTGATGGAATATCAGAAGACGGACAATACGTACAAAATACAGGATTGATCCTGATACATCCTTTCATTAAAACTTTCTTTGAACATTGTGGTCTCCTGAACAAAGAAACTCAGGAACTCACTGATCCTGAATTGTGTGCACATTTGCTTCATTATGTTGCTACTGGAAATACCAACGCCCCTGAATATGAAATGATATTTGAAAAATTTCTGTGTAATATCCCTATGAATCAAAGCATTAACAGGCATATCAAGCTTTCCGGGAAGCATAAAGCCCAAGCTAAGAATGTAATAGAAAGCGTTCAGCACAATTGGAGTCCTATGAAAAAGTCATCCCCTGCGTTATTGCAAAATGAGTTTTTTCAGCGTCCTGGCAAACTTGTTGTTACCGACTATGATTACACGCTTACGGTAGAACGAAAAACTCAGGATATTTTGCTGGACAAACTTAACTGGGGAATTGGTTTTGTAAAATTACCGTGGAAGGAGAAATTCTTGTTGGTGAATTGGTAATTTATGCGTTCAAAAGGTTTTGAGCTTTGGAGTTAAATTTTCCACGGATCGCACGGATCTTCACAGAGGAAATAACACATGAGTCACAGAAGATTATTTTAAAAAAATTGAAAACATATTCAGAACACATTAGAAAAAAATCAAAATTTTTAAAACTTATATGTTCTGAAATAATCGTAAAGCTTTATTCTTGGATCTGATGTGACTCATGTGTTAACGTTTCTGTGAAAATCTGCGTCAATCCGTGGTTTAATTTTTAACCACAAAAGCAGCAAAAGATATTTATGCTGTGTAAAGGTGTTAAATGGTTGATGTTAAAAATATACAAAAGTTTAAAAATCTTTGATTTTTCTAATATGTTCTGAAATATTTTCAAGATTATCAAAAAATTCTCTGTGACTCATGTGTTCAAAACTTTGACCTTTTGCGGTTAAATCTAAATTGACTGAATAAACTTTTATATAAAACAGAATAGATTAAAAGAAAATGGCGAATATTCCGTTTAATTCTTAAATTAGTCTCATGAAAAGGAATCTTTATCTCATCATCATATCATTTTCTCTTGTCAGCTGCTATACCTATCAGGTAAAAAAACAACCTGATCCGATGGAAGCAAGTAAAGATGTGTCTAAAAACAACGGAAAGCAGGGAAATATGCCTCCTCAGAATATGAACGGGCAGCAATTGGCAGTGGCAGCTCCTATACCTGTTAATGTTCAGGAGAAACTGACAGCCGGTAAAAATGTAAAAATAGATGTTGACGGCAAAAAATACAAGGTAATTGTAGACAAATGGGAAAGAGACAGCCTTGTTGCACATCCGGTTCATAATGCTAAAAAAACACTGAAATTCCATAAGAACCAGATTAATGCAGAAAAAATTGCAGAAAAACGTTTTTCACAACCGATCGCGGATATCATTACCGTAGTTGCTTATGCCGGAATTGGAGTTGCAATCTACTCTCTTCTGCAGTAATGCAAAATATAATAATAACAACAGACCCATATTTTAATGGGTCTGTGTTGTTTTAAGGCTTATTTAAAAATTATGTTTTTTCGCAGAATGATATTTTGATCTCCGCATTAATACGAATCTTTCGGTTTTTGGCTTTACCTGCATCAATTAATTCTTCAATTTTTGCTTTGTCATTTTTTAATTTCGGGATTCGTTTCTGAGAATTTTCATCATCGACTCCAAATCTTTCCAAAGAACGCCAGTTGTTTAAATTGTGATAATTTATTTTGAAACTGTAAATCTTGGAAAGTATTTCTTTAGCATCTTCTGGAGAAAATACGCCCTTGATCAGAAAAAATGTATTGTCTGTTTTGATGTTTGTATTTTTAATCGTGTTTGTTTTCATCTTATTTAGAATTGAAATTGTAATAAAAATTTTTAAATCAACAATAAAATCCTCAACTATCTCTGAGATGTTCTATATTACTGCCCCTGCGCTAAAGAATAAGCCACTTTCCCGTCAAAAGAATATAGATTTTCGGTTTTTATGACATCAATATCTTCCTCTATAGCTCTGGTGAGTAACGTGGCAATATCAATTTTACTGATTTCCAGGCTTTGCTGAGGCCTGAATCTGCAGCGCCAGTGATCGGTACAGAAAGTCTCTCTGAAACCATCCGGCCAGACTTTGATTCCCCTGTTAGTAATCACATTAAGTTTTATGCCTCCTATTTCCAGGCGCTGTAACTTACCGGCCAGCTCATTGGCATCCGTACCGTTCCAGTGTACAAAAAGATCCACTCCGTCCAGTACTTTTTTAGCTTTGGCTCTGCGTCTGTATTTCGGAAGATTTAGAGTATAATTATTCAGGTGCTGAACAGCTTTTAACACTGATGGTTTTTTGCCAAGATTAAGCACAACAGCCTGCGCAAATTCCTGTGTGCCTACTTTTTTTGCACTTACCCCTTCTTTAAATATATCAGCGGTATGAATTCCGTCTTCCAATGTTTTCAGCCATGCATTATGTATTTTTTCTGCCACCTGGTTTTGTCCGATGTGATTCAGCATCATGATCGCCGCCTGAATAAGTCCGGAAGGATTCGCTACATTCTGTCCGGCTATAGCAGGAGCAGACCCATGAATCGCTTCAAACATGGCACATTCTTCTCCTATATTTGCTGAACCTGCAAGACCGACTGAACCTGTAAGCTGTGCAGCAATATCACTTAAAACATCACCATACAGATTAGGCATTACCACCACATCAAACAGTTCCGGTGTATCAGCCATTTTCGCTGCACCAATATCGATGATCCAGTGTTCGTTTTCTATTTCCGGATATTCAGCAGCGATTTCATTGAAAATCTGGTGGAATAATCCGTCGGTCTGCTTCATTATATTGTCTTTGGTGAAACATGTTACTTTCTTTCTGTTCTGCTGTTTGGCATATTCAAACGCATATCGGATTATTTTTTCGCATCCCGGGCGGCTTATTAATTTTAGACACTGTACTACTTCATCCGTTTGCTGATGCTCGATTCCTGCATAGAGATCTTCTTCATTTTCTCTTACAATCACAATATCCATTACGGGATGCTTGGTTTGTATAAAAGGATAAAAGCTTGCACAGGGTCTAACATTAGCGTATAAACCTAAGAATTTTCTGGTACTTACATTCAGGCTTTTATACCCGCCTCCCTGGGGTGTTGTGATGGGTGCTTTGAGGAAAATTTTATTGCGTCTGATTGTTTCCCAAGATGCATCACTAATTCCTGATGTATGACCTGCAAGGTATATCTTTTCTCCGATCTCAATTTCATCAATCTCAATCCTTGCACCTGCTGCTAAAATAATCTTTAAGGTTGCATTCATAATTTCGGGACCGATACCGTCACCTTTGGCTACTGTAATTGTTGTCATAATATTTTTTTTACATGACAAAGTTGTGCAATTTAATTCATTTATTTTTATTTATATTTGTAATTAATAACATAAAATAATTTTATGAATTATACCCTGAATCAACTGCAGATCTTTTTAAAGGTTGTACAGACAGGCAGTGTGACAAAAGCTGCGGAATCATTATTTCTTACCCAGCCGGCAGTTTCAATCCAGTTGAAGAATTTTCAGGATCAGTTTAATATTCCTTTAACGGAAGTGGTAGGCAGAAAGCTTTATGTAACCGAGTTCGGTAAGGAAATCGCCAAGGCTGCGGAAGAGATCGTGAACCAGATTCATTCTATAAATTATAAAACACTGGCTTATCAGGGACAGGTAACCGGAAGGCTTAAAATTTCCGTGGTTTCCACAGGGAAATATGTAATGCCGTATTTTCTTTCGGGGTTCATCCGCCAGCATCCGGGGATTGAACTTGTAATGGATGTTACGAATAAGGAAAAAGTGATTGAAAGCCTGGAAAACAATGAGGTAGATTTTGCACTTGTATCAATTTTGCCAAGCGCATTGAATATTGAACGGCTGGATCTTCTTCAGAATAAACTCTACCTTGTCGGGAATTCGCAGAACAGCCAGCATCATATCACACTGGAAGATTTTGAGAATATTCCTTTGATTTTCAGGGAGAAAGGATCCGGAACGCGAACAACTATGGAAGGTTTTATCAAACATAAAAACATCTCTGTTTTAAAAAAAATGGAACTCACATCCAACGAGGCCGTAAAACAGGCATTACTGGCAGGATTGGGCTATTCTATCATGCCGCTTATCGGAATCAGAAATGAACTGTACAATCAGGAGCTGAAAATCATTCCCATCAAGGGTCTTCCCATAAAGACCATGTGGAGTCTGATCTGGATGCGTGGTAAAAAACATTCTCCGGTTTCGGATCTTTATTTACAATACCTTAAGAAAGCTAAAGCGGAGATTACAGAGGAAAAATTCAGCTGGTGCGACCAGTATTAGCGAATCTGTTTTTGTGTTATCAAGATAATCCCGGGCTGCCATGAAAGGCAGCCCGGGATTATCTTATTGTGCAGATGTAATCTTTTACAATAAAAATAGCAGAATAAACTCTTTATTTCTCTAAAATTTTAGACTTGGTTGTATTTTTTATAAAAATTATATAATCGAAATCATCCGTAATTACGCCAGAATGGTTATCATTATTGCTGAGTGCTGCACCAATTGTTCTGTAGCTGATTTTTTTAAGCAACATTTTAGCCTGTTCATTTTTATCTTCCTTTATTGATTTTACATCTAAAATAAACAGAGGAATATTAAATGAATTTAAAAAATCTTCAAAAGATCCGCTTTCAGGTTTGTCAATATAAGCTGATGTTATCTTGCCATTTTCATCAATAACTGAATGATAACCATCATAGAAAAAAGTTCCGCAGTTGAGATATTTATCTTTAAATTTTTCACTTAAAAAACGACCGGTTTCATCACCCGATTTTTTAATATGTTCGTTATGCGCCCAAAGAATCAGCGCAGAGTTGGGATAATTTTGATGTAGCCAATTTATATTTTCGGCCATATATTCATTTCTTTTCTCGTACGTGAGATCCAGATATTGTTCTAAAAGCCTTATATTCTGTAAGATCCAGGATTTTTCCTTTTGATCCTGTATAGTTTCTGTATTTTTCTTTAAATTACTTATCAGTACTGAAGATTCTGAGCGTATTTTTTTCTTTTCGGCAAGCTGATTCTTTTTTAATCTGTCATATTCATAAAGCTTTTTCATTAACTGTCCCCAATCATCTTCGGGAATTTTATATTTGGTAAGAAACATTTTAATCTGCACTGCCGGACCAATAGAGGTTGTCATGTCAAAGCCTGCAAAATTTATCTTTTCCGTATGATTATCATTAAATTTTTTCATCCACTCCATCATATCCAGAATTTCTTGAGTCTGATAGATCCATGATTTGATATTCATCAGGTAATCTTTAGCATTTCTTTTATTTTCAATAATGTATTCATTGATTAAAAATGAGTTCGGCATGGAAGCTTCCATTGCCAATACGCCACCCTTATTTTTCTTTAAGATATAACGCGCTATTTTATCTTTGATTTGAAAAATTTCGCTTGAGCCGTGAGAAGCTTCGCCTAATCCGATTATCTTGGCATCGGCAAAAAATTTCCCGAAAACAATAGAATCTTTGCTGAAATCAATATCCGGATTGCAGGAGCTTAATGGATAGATATACTTGGTAAAGTAATCCTTTTCCTGAGTAAAAACTGCTTTTTTGTTTTCAGCATTCTGCGGAAATGCAAATAATGGACTGCATAATACAATCCATAGGAGCAATATGTGCACAAACTTTTTCATATTTTTACATTTTTATACTTTTCCATGGCTATCACAGAATTATAGTGCCTGAATAAAAAATCGTAACATACAAATTCATTCATTCTGTTTTTAGACTTGAATATCCTGTTGAGCATCATGTGTATTAAGCTTCCGTTGAGATTATTCAGAGGTATGGTATTCTCATTGGAAACAATTTTTATGATCTGCAAAGCAACATCGGTAAGCTTCTTATTCTTTGATAACAGAATATCACTGAACTCAATATGCTCACTGCTATTAAAATCATTTAATACGGTATTAATTTTATCTTTATTATACCTGAATTTATTATTCAGGGATGTATTCAGACTTTTTGAACCGGAAAATTCACTTTTAAAAGCAATACTCAGCCCCTGCATGAGATCTCTTTTTTGTACCAGTGAATAATTGAATAGGTCAAGATGATAGTCTATGGCTTTTATTGCAAATAACCATCTTTTTTCATCATCATTTTTATAATGGTACAAAAAGTTTACAATCATTTCACTATCGTGGCAGAAGATTGTTTCGACTAAATCCATGGTAGCAATGCCATACCTTTCCAGCTCTTTATTATAGGTATCGGTCTGTACCTTCCAGATGGTGTGGTTATCTACCAAAGGCATTAATGTCTCATACATTTTATTGATAACAGCCGGCAAATTTGCCATATTGCATTTATAGCGTATCCTCAGGTGCGGATGCGGATCGCTATATCTGATGAAAAACCACTTCTCAATAAGACCGTTAGCATTAAGAGAATGTACTAATTCCTTAATCTGATCAGATAAAAAATTATCTGCAGATTTTGATCCTAAATAAATTTTATAATAAATCCATTCGCCTCCTAAAATATTCAATCTTTTTGTTTTATCCATTCTATTCAACTTTAAAAGATATTATAAATTCATTACTGTACGTATTGTTGCTGGCATCTGTGACAACAGAGTTTTCAAAGCTGAATAAAAATTCGGAAAGCTTGAATTTATTTCGGGTTTTTATTGTATTAAGAAACATTTTAACGGAAGTTATATTTTTTAAATTTATCAATAATTCATTATCTCCATCTGCCAAGAGTACATATTGAGGTAATGAAAGTTTATTCCTCAACACTTCAATTTCGTTTTGCAGCTTCAGATCGTCATTTAATTTTAATAAATAAGAAATATCATCATAATTCAAAATCCAATATGCAGGAGACAGAATTAAATTTCTGTATTCAATTCTTGGGATGAAATTATACAAGGATTCAAGGTTATTTAAAGGAATTCCGGCGCCCCGCATGTTTTTATTAAACTGCATATCACATAAAAAGTGATATATGGGTAATGATTTTGAATTTGAAAAATTGTGTGCAGTTGTTAATTTCGGAATAACTTCTTTATTTAGAGAAGCTGATCTTAGATATAACCGCCCATTTCTTATTGATAGAAATAAGTCGTCGATGTATATTTGTTTTTCTTTCGGCTTCACAGATTTTGCGAGGTAAGAAATTTCAAAATCTCTAAAATCCGGTCTGGAAAGTATGTTTCCTACCCTTGACTCCGGGAGGTGGGCGATTTCTGCAACAATAGCATCGTTTGCCGAGTGTTCAGCAGCAATAATATCTGAAACGTGTTCATTGATTTTTCTGTCACTGTGACAAAAACGGGCGATTAAGTTGGCTCCGCTGCTTCCGCCCCAGCCTCCGAACACGATCTTTTCGGTATCCTGCTCTTTTATTATTTCTACAAGTACAGAAATGGTTGACGGCAGATTATCTCCGTTCGGGTTTGTAATATTTTTAAAATCATCATCGTTTATACTTATTTTAAATTCCTTATTTTGAGTTGATCTTAAAATCTTCCTGTGGAGGATATTATCTGTTTCAGTGAACTTCAGATCTATATTTTGTGATGAATTTCTTAGCTTGAACGGCAGATCATCAATTAACGGATTAAAATCATTGCCTATTTGATTCGAAGTATAACCGATTCCTGTCTCAGGATCCAACGCCAAAGCCAATGGTATTTCCATGTCTTCATAGCGTTCATAAAATGAATCTTTAAACTTATCAAGATGCGTTTTAGCCCCTGCTATAGAAATCTTATTAAGAAGCCTTAATGCAGGAATGATCTGATCCGCAATTTTTTTGTCAAGAGTGTTATTATGAGTACCGGATATTAAATCACACTGGAATAAATGCTTTAAATCAAAAGGCACGTTTAATTGTCTTGCCTTTTCACTTATATCTATATAATCAGTAATATCATTCCCCAGCTTTCTGTCTAATGTTGATAAATCCCTGAATAGCTCTTTTAATACATTTACAGCAGGAATATTATATTTTTCCAGGATTCTGACAATTTCATTTTGGAATTCGGGACCAGAAACATTGGGCTCCAGCTCCGATACCAAAATCTGGTTCAAAATTACTTCATCAATAAAATCTGCTGATTCATCTTTATCAAATCCTAATTCTGTAAGTACCTGTACGAGGTCTTCTACAGCTGCACCTTTTGCCGCAGCGGAAAGCAATTCTGATAAATATTCTGAATAATCAACTGCAACAACTTCATAATATCTTTTGTTATTTTTGTAATAATATTCAACGTATCTATATTTATCGAAGAATTTGAATAACGTTGAATTCGGATAAAATTTCAGTTTATTTCTTATCTCCTCTGTCTTTGTAAGCTCATAATATAAGGAAACCATGTAGTACATGTCTAAACGGGTATGCCTGTCAAAATGCGACACATTGTTTAATTTCACGTTGGTTTTCGCCTGAAAAGTACCGGTTGAACACGCTGCAAAAATACCATAAGGTGTACACCTGGAAGACATTCTTGAAACGTATTTCAATAATGTATATTTTAATTTTTCAACTTTCTCAGACGCTTTATTCTGATTTTTTCTCCAATCATCGAGTTCGTGAAGAAAAGACGGGGATGCCAGAAAAACCGCTTCCCTTACAATATTGTTATCAATTAATTGTATAAAAGCATTATCAGGAATTATAGATTCGGCGGTTAAATCATTATAAAAATTTAATGAAAAAACAGGTGTTCTGAGTAAATAATTTTTAAACGGTATAAATTTTTTGTTTTTCATAAAAATTAATTAAGTAGAAAAAATGATTCCCAGTCTGATTCCCTGTGATTAAGCTGGGCATCCAACAGAAATATGCCGACCCCTATCAATCCGTCCAGCATTCCGATGGCATTCCGATATTTATTGGGTCCTTCATATTTTTTAAATCCGGCAATTCCTTCCTGGAAATTGCATAGCTTTAAAGCTTGTTCAAGAAAATGGTGATAAGCGGATAAGAAACTTTCATTTTTGGTTATCGTATACCACTTCCAATGAAAGTAAGCAACACTGGATGCGCCGTGGCAGAATTCCGAATCAAAAACATGGGCAGCAGACAATTCCTGTCTGTTGAGTGTGCTGAGCGCTATTTTCTGAGCCTCTTCAACCAAAAAATTATCATTAATTGCAATGCCGGCTTTATATAATCCGAAAGATACTGTTTGATCTCCATAGCACCACCCTAAATGTATGTTATCGTAAATTGCCGTTATCCTGTTAATTGCTATACCTGGAAAATTATAATTGCTGTTTTCATTTTCATTCTTAAATGACAGTACTGTATATGCGGAAAGCTTTATTGTATTTTTAATATGTGTCTTTTCAGGATAGATCTTTAGAAACTCGGCTAATATTAAAATATATGAAATATTACCATGAGCCAGACCCAGATTCGTCTTATGAATGAAATCATTTATTTCGAGTTCATGTTTAACGGACGAAGCCAGGCTACATCCGTGCTCAACAATTTCTGCAAGCTTGTCGAATAAGCTTAGTAACTTAAATTCATTATCATTTTTTGGCCTGGACAGCAGATAATATGCAATTCCGAAAGCGCCATGTAAGAAATCAATTTGCTCGACTTTTTTTTCATGCGGCAATTCTTCAACAACAGATAAGAAATAATCGATATTATTATATAAAATATCATCAATAGCTTCCAGTGCTTCGGCAGGATCTGATTGCAGAACTTTTCTTTTGTGTAAAAAATTAAGCATTTGTCCTATACCGCAAAGCCCGTCACAGTACGTTAACCCAATCTGATTGTCATTATCGTTAAGAAATTCAAAAAAATATTCAATAAATTCATCAATCTTATTTAGATAATATTCATCATTTTTATATTTATACAACAGAAAAAAAAATATGGGAGCTCCGCCAATACCGGTAAACAGAGAAATATCATTTTTAAAGGAAGACTCTTTCAGAATTTTTTCCAGAAAAGATTCTATTTCATTAATCTTTGTATCTAACTTCATACTATGTAATCTTAAAACTAATGCTCTACAATGTAGAGCATTAGGAATTTTTTAGAGCTAAAATCTTAACAGATAGTTGTATTTTGTGCGGACTGATAACTAGGGGTCAATGGATCATCCGGTTCTGTACCTGTATTTGGCGGGCATACATCAAAACTATTGTACGTATGGTTATCTCCACCCGTACACATACAGCATGTAAAGCCATTATTTGTACTTCTTACGCTGCCTTCAGCACGCAGCCCACCTTGAATTGCAGAAGATTGCTCTGCAGTCAGTTTAGTAACTCGCTCTTTGTTTAAAGTTAATTTCTTTTTCATAAAAATTTTGTTAATGTTAACCCTGTAAAAATATAAAAATAATTCAATAAACAATGAATAAAAGTGAAAAAATTATTCAAAAATTAAGGATTCATAGTATATTAAGGAAGTTAGTTTTTTTTTAAATAAATTATATTTCAAAAAAAGCATGCCTCTGATTGATCATTTGCATCTTTAGAATATTTGTAATTTAATTCATAAAAATACTTTTAAAATATTTATTCTTTTAGTATCATCACAAGCTTCACGGCATTACATGATATACTTTTAGTATTCATAAAATTTCCTAATCCATTTTCTGTACATAAAACCTCAGTGTATCAAGTTTAACATTAAATGCCCTGGATTCCCCGGTTGTTGTAACAGCACTTTTTGCATTTGGAAAATAAATACTGTCATTTTTAATGATGAAAACACGCTGAAGAATTTCCCAGGAAATTTCTGATTCTTTTCCACAGGACTTTATCACCAGATAAGGGTTTGAGATAATCCCTCCTTTTGATTCTACACTGCACCTGCAACCTTTTTCCAAATTAAAACATTCTGCAAACGGTGGAGAATACCAATCAACAGTATCTCCTTCTGTATTTAGAGCAGGCGGTGTTTTATAATGATATACAGCGTCGAATTTATCTTTAACATCTGACGGAAGATCCCTATATGCAAGTTTTTTTCTTTCTTGTTGAGAACAGCTGCAAAGACAAAATAAAAGAAAAACCAGAAGGGATACCTTCAATAGGTTTGTAGGATGTATCAATAGTATTGTACACATTGGAATATTGAAGAAGAGAACAAAATAAGTTCTCACGGTTATTAGCTTTTATAATTCACAAAACTAAGAAAAATTTTATATTAATTATTATAATTTCTAAAATTTAACATTTAAATGTAAAATTGTAATACTTTTTTAATAATAAATGAAAAAATTACACAATATAACATCTTTCATTATTGTTCTGTAAAGCAAAGATGATGAGGATTAACGACAAAATCTGACGCTTTAAAATTAATTTTTTATTAAATTATCCACCTGTTAAACAGCTTGTTCTTATGGTATGTCGCTGTATTCATTGTCAGGCTAATACTTCAGCAAATCAAGGATAAGAGTAGATACGACAATATACTGTATAATGAAACATTTTCGCAACCAAGAAGAGTTGAAGTTTTTTGGATTTAACAAAAAAAGACTGCCGTTGTAACGGCAGTCCTCAATTAGAATTATTATAATTTATTTTGCTTTAAAATATACTCTTCTGTTCGCTCTGTTTTTCCACTCCGGGCATTTTGAAGCTGGATCACATTCAGGATACTTAAGGTCTGTTTTCCCATTTCCCTGAGCATCAAGCTTTCCAGACTGCACACCATTCTGCATCAGATAGTTCTTCACGTTATTGGCTCTTCTTTCAGATAACATTTTGTTATACGCCTCAGTTCCTCTGGTATCGGTAGCCCCAACAACTGTATAAGATCCGTCCGATGAATTGATATAGCTTACTGCGTTATTCAAGATCGGCGTGTTTGATGGTAAGATTCTGTCTGAATTAAGATCAAACTCAATACCTTCAAGTTTTGTTTCTGTTTCAGCAACAGCTCCCTGTCCCTGTGTCTGGTCAGGACATCCGTTATTTTCAACACTTCCAGGAACTGTTACACATTTATCATAAAGATCAATTACTCCATCTAAATCTACGTCCAATGCTACACCAGATCCGTCCACTCTTGCTCCTGCAGGAGTGTCAAGCTGTCTGTCCCAATCGTCGCAAACTCCATCATTATCTGCATCTCCGCTTTTACAAACAACCAGGTCTTCCACTTTAGATTCCAGTACGCTGATTTTGTAATAAGCTTCCTGAAGAGGATCATGCCACATCAGGTGAGATTCATGCTTCCCTAAATTAACGGTAAGACCTAAAGTAGTATTGATGAAGTTATCGGATGATTTTTTATTTCTTTCGTTGATTGAACTATATTGTTTGCCTCCACCATCAAAAGATTCATCAGTTGTTACTACATACATTACTCTTCCCTCAAGATCCAAACGGTTGCTGATTTTATACTTTAACCCTGCACCTGCCTGACCAAATAATGAATTAAGTTTAAAAGGCTTAACTTCAGTCATTAATCTTTGTCCCATATCATCTTTAAGGTAAGCTCTGTATGCTAATGTACCAATACCTGCATAACCGTGTAATGCCCATCTGAATGGAGATTTATTATCAACTCTTCTCAAAAGGTTAGAGAAATTGATATCTCCTAAAATAGAGATCGCATCGTACTGTGTCCTTGCTCCATACTGACCATTAGCAGCAGCATTTACCGGTGCGGCATCTTTCGTATTGAAGTATCCCTGTCTTGTTTCTCCGCGGTCATATTGTAGCTTTAAACCGAAAGCATGGGTGATCGCTTTATCAACACTGAAATATGCAGAATACCCGAACAAATCTTTTCCTCCTTTATCACTACTTTTAATAGATGTAAGATCAGCACTTTGCATTAATGGAACACCCGCTCCAAATGATATCGACCAATCATTGAATCTCTTTGAAGAATTTGTAAATGGCTGCACATCGGCAGATCCTGAAGAAAAAGTATTCGGATACTGCGTATTGTTCATTACCTGAAGCGAATCCTGAGCAAAAAGGCATGTGGGTAATGCGATTGCCAACGATAAGATTGATAGTTTTGATTTCATATGATTTTTTTTAATGTTTATTAACAAATAATTATCCTGTCGTTAAAAACAGAATCAATTACAATCAGAGTTTCAGCTCGTGCTCTTCATTATTCAATTATTATACCATTTATGCCTATAAAATGTTTATCAGAGCGCATCGTAACAGAAAATTTAAATTTATGTGGTATCTAAATCAAGTTGCATGTCAGTTGTTTAAGGCATTTTGTATGCTTTGCATATATGTTTTTTGACGACTTTAATTTTTATAATATTTAACATTAAAATTTAACTGAAATTAATTTTACTAATAGATTTTTATTAACCAAAAACACATATCAGTTAAAAAATAATCTTGTATAACATCATTAATTGCATGGAAAGAAGGGGCATTATTTATTAGCATTTACTTTATATACTAATGATTCTATTTTCATCAGAAATTCCATTTAATTGATATTCAACAACAAGCTGGCAACGTTGGAAATCAATTATAAAATTTTATATATTAATTCTACTTAAGTTTGTAGTATGCAATGTGTACAGCCAATTTTCTATAGGACCCCGATGTGGATTTTTTTTTTTACATTTGCTTATAGGAATATAAAATTGCTTTATGCATTTAATATTTCTAAAGTAATACCAAGTTTATAAAGCGTTAAAAATCAACTAATGAAAAAAATTATTCTACTATTTACATGTTTGTTAGGTTTTTCGGCTTTCTCGCAAATCAAAGTGCTGAAAAATGAAACTGTGGTAGAGATCGGTAAAGATAATTCCGTAGGTTTATATAAAAAAGACAATAAATTTACCATTAATTATCAGGATTTGAACACCGCCAACCTGAATACATTCCGTTCCTTTTCTTTTGAAAATCTCAATAAAGATGTTTCGGGTTTATATGAGCTTATCAGCAATGGATTTATTGATATCCCGGTTAGCAATATTATTTTGGAGCTTCCCAACGATATTATCGAACTTCATTTTGAAAAAAATTTCGGACAGCCAACTGTCCAGTTCATTCAGTACATCAATAAAAACAGAAAGTATGTAGGAAAATCGCAATTTCTGAACAAAAAGCAGGTTGATAAAATATTCGGAAGGCAAAACGGAAAATCTTCCCTTTATGAAAAGCCCGCTGCGGCTGCAACGGGAAATTCGGTCAACCGTCCTGCCAATACGGGTACGGCAGCAGAATCTGCAAACAAGGACAAGAAAACCAAGAAATAATCCATTAAAAAATATTAAACAGGCTCATTCTTCGGAATGAGTTTTTTATTTTTGCAAAAAAAGATCACTAAAAATATGTCTCTTCAGATAAATAATTTAACCAAAAAATTCGGTGAACAAACTGCACTGAACAATATTAATATTTCTATTGATAAAAATGAGATCATCGGGCTTCTCGGGCCAAACGGTGCCGGAAAATCCACCCTGATGAAATCTATTGTCGGATCCCTAAAAATTGATGAGGGAGAAATCATTTTCAACGGTAAAAACATCACCGAAAATGAGATAGAAAGCAAAAAGCAAATAGGTTTTCTTCCTGAAAACAATCCGCTTTATCTTGAGATGTTTGTAAAGGAGTATCTTCAGTTTGTTGCCAATATCCATCATATTCCGGCATCCCGGGTAGATGAGGTTATAGAACTTGTAGGAATTACACCCGAAAGGTCAAAAAAAATCAGCCAGCTTTCCAAAGGATATAAACAGAGAGTGGGTCTTGCACAGGCCATCCTACACCAGCCGGATCTTTTGATTCTGGACGAGCCTACCAATGGACTGGATCCCAATCAGATTATTGAAATCAGGAATGTGGTGAAAGAAATCGGGCAACAAAAAACCGTCTTGCTTTCCACCCATATCATGCAGGAAGTAGAAGCTCTTTGCTCGCGTGTGATTCTTATTCATAAAGGAAATATTCTCCAGGACTGCCCGATTGAGGAATTCAAAGGAAAGTTTGAAAGTCTTGAAGAAGCTTTTGCAAGCTATACCGCATAAATGAAAAAAGCTCCTGTTGGAGCTTTTCTCTTTTGCACCGAAACTTTTGGCAAAAGATATATAGGGATGGTTAAAAGTTTTCAGATAAAATTTTCTGCCCTTTAATACTTATGAAGCTGGTGTGCTTTTTCCTGCCTGTTTCAGTAAAAGTTAAGACTTATCGTTTTTTTCTTCAATCGCAGAAACTGCTTCCGGATACTTTTTCTGAATCTGCTCCAAAAGCTGCAATCCCAGAAGTCCACTGATTCCGCCGTTTGCAGAATCTCCGTTTCCGCCAATCAAAACTTCAGGCATAATTCTCACCTTCTGGCTTGCAATATTTTCCATGATTTTTAATTGTGTGAAATTATTTCCTCCCATAGCTTCCACAGACAATTTGTAAGACTCTGCATTAGATTTACCAATGGCCAGGATTTTTTCAGCTTCAGCATTACCCGTTAATGAAATCTGTTCTGCACTTGCTTTTGCCAGTAATTCAATTTTCTCTGCTTCGGCTTTGGCAAGAAGTCTTGTTTTTTCAGCTTCACCGGTTGCCAAAAGTTTCAATCTGTCTCCTTCCGCATTTGCCTGCAGTCTTACAGAATTTGCATCTCCGGTAGCTTTTTTAACGGATGCATCGGCAATTCTTTCCGCAATTACAACGCCCTGATCGGCTTTTACAATTTCTTTCTGCATATCGGCAACAGCGGTTTCCTTTTCTAACGCCTGACGTGTTTCCTGAGCAAGCATTTCTGTTTCATAAGTTATTTTCTGCTCCTCTGCTAGCTTTCTGTCGGTTAAAGTTTTCATAAGACTTTCAGGAGGAACAATAGCTCCTATTAACGTATCTACTGCATTCACATTGTATTGTTCCAAAACGCTGCTGATATGTTCTTTTGCAGACTGCTGCCTCTCTTTACGTGTTCCCAAGAAGGCAATCACATCGCTGTCCTGTGCAGAGTTTCTGAAATAGTTTCCGATTGTAGGTTCCAGAACCTGACTTACCAGATTGATCATATTTCCGAAACGTGCAATTACTTTCGGCGCTTCATAAGTTGGAATATGAATAATCTGTGAAACGTCCAGATTGAAAGGGAAACCGTCTTTACTGCGCACCGTGATGGTTGATAGGTTTTTATCAAGCTGATGGGATTCGCTTCTTTCATAAGCCCAGTTCAAGACTAAATTTGTTGTAGGAACGAGCTCCACCTTCATAATATAAGGATTAATAGGATATTTCCCAGGACCGATAGGTTCTGCCCAAACGCCTTTATGGCCTTTTTCCACAATATTTCCGTGTTTAAAATCTACACCGCTTAAATCCTGACCTTCTTCGCCAACATAACTGATAATGACTCCAACATGCCCGATAGGAATTTCTGTCATTTTTACCATCTCAACCTTTGTAAACCACGGATTTAAGAAATATGAACCCGCCAGAATCACCTGCTCCTGAAGACCTTTGTAGCCTCCGTTATTTAAAAAAGTGTCGACATCCTGAAACTTGTTATGATCCTTGATGATTTTTCCTGCAATCTGGCCTTCTTCCAGAGGGCTTCCTTCCATCGTGGTTATAATACCAACTGCGTTATCCGGAATCTGGGTCATATCCGTAAGTTCAATTTCAAACAATAACGTATTAATCCTGTAAGATCCCGGAGCAATAATGGCAGTCTGGCGGCCTTTTCGGCCACCGTTCTTCAGAAAAGCTTCTGCATCCTGAAAAGAATCACAGTCTACTTTACGTCCTAAAATCCTTCCGGTTTCCAGTTCCATACCGTCTTTGGCAAGAAGCAATCCTATTTTTCCGGTGGGAATAACAGTGAAAGACTGAAAATTAATAGAATACTGCCATATCCATTTGCCAAAATACACTCCGGGAGCCAAGGTCTGAGCCTGAAACCCGGCTTCTCCGTTGGTGGCAATAATTCTTCCTTCAGGCAGCTCCTGTTTACCAACCAGTACGAATTTTTTGGTAACCAATCCTATTTTGTCCTGTGGAACAATAACCAACCCGAAAAAAATTCTTAAAATGAATTTGTAAAAAATAAAGCACAGCAGTGCAATTACGGCCGGAATCATCCAGCCATGAAAACTAAATTCCATAGTTTTGTTTGTTTTATTTTGATTTAAATTTGAAACAGGGATAGTGCTCTATTTTGTCAGAAAAGAAAAACAGAGTACGAACTATAAGATAATTCTTTCGAAGAATTTAAGAAAGTACAGGAGGAGAAGTATTGAAAATCGTGAAGATGATTTCTGATACTTTTAAAAGAAAAAACTTAAAGTTAATTAGTTTCATTTTGATAAGAAAGGAATAAGATCCCTTTAGTGATACAAATGTACGTAAGAAAAATATTCAGTTGTTTCGAAAAACTTAAATATTTTCATAAATAGTCACTAATCAACTGAAAATCAATTCAATTATTTTTTATTTGATGTTGGTATTTATTAAAAATCTAAAAATTTTTGACAGGAGATTATCATTAAACCTAATCAACAATCTATGCCTTGGCTTTAAATTTGATTAATTTTTTGCCTAAAAAATATCTTAAAATGCTCAGAAAAATTTTATTAGGAACCTTGTGTATCGCTCAGATTTCATTGCTGCAGGCAACAGCTGTTACTGAAAATCCGGTTCCAAAAATCCATCAATATCAGGAAAAAATACCGAAATCCGTAATCATTAAAACTAAAAAATTTAAAATTAAAATCGATCAGCAGCCGGATGGAAAATACCTTTACCAATCCTGGCCTTCCAATGGAAAAATCACGTCCAAACCAAGTATGATCATCAGTGACGGAGAATTAATTCCTGACGGATCTGGAGGAAATTATTATTTTGAATTCAGCAATGAAGGATATACTTACCAGGTCTGGAGAAATTATCTTACCGACTCTGCTAAAAAAGCACCTTACACGCTTACAGTAGAAAATCAGAATGGGAAAACAATTGTAAAACAGGATGCAGCAGTTGTGAAGAATTAAGAAAAATGTTCACAGAGATGAGTTTTTTTATGCCCGTGATTGCTTCGTAAGATAGAATTTGCTTTCATTAAAGCTATCTTTTGCTGCCTGATACCCAATCTGAAATATTTTTTCAAGACGGTCTTTTCTTCTTTCAAAAGTTCCGTAGGTAGAAAGTTCCTGTGAGGATATAAACCAGTCGCAGTGCTCGAATTTTATCTTTTCAATCCTGTAAGACAATAAATCGTAAGAGCGGGAAACAATAGCTTTAATGGATTTAAGATCATTGATTTTAATATCATGTGGAGGGGAAACGAAAACACCGATCAGTTTATCACACTTATCTCTGATGATATCTGCAGGGAAATTATTCAGCACTCCCCCATCGCAGTACATTTCATCATTAATGATATAAGGTGTTGTAATTCCGGGTATAGAACATGAAGCGATGATCGCATCCACCACTTTAAAATCTTCATCAAAAATTTTTTCTGTTCCGCTTACTAACTCTGTAGCCACAATTTTCACTTCTTTTCCGAGATCTTTCAACTTCATATCTCCGAAAATAGGATTCAGATAGTTTCTGAAAATTACTGAAGATACAAGTCCAGGCTGATTGAATGCAAAATGCTTCCAGTTGAAAAAGTATACCGAATTGAAGAATTCCAGGATCTCTTCCGGACTTTTGCCTACAGCGTACATTGAACCTACAATAGATCCTGCACTGCAGCATGACAAAATATGAACATCAATATTTTTTTCCATCAGAAATTTTAAAACTCCTGCGTGTGCAATCCCCTTTGTACCGCCACCTGATAATACAAGACCTACTTTTTCGAAATTCATTGAATAAATGTAAGAAAATACCACAAAATAAAAGACTCTGCAGCCCTAAATTTTTGTTAAGTAATCTTATTACCATTGTATTGCCTTTTAAAGTATCATTACAATTGCTTTCTGAGGATCGTTAACCGGACAGTAATTAAAAAAGCCCGGAAAATCCAGGCTTTGCTTATAATATGATACGTTGCTAATTATTAATATATTTTTCGAATATTTTTGAAAAATCTTTCTGGATATATTTATCAAAGCTGGTGGTATTCCACGCAAAAATATATTCATTGACGGTTCTCAGCTCCTGGCTTTTCGATACATTTTCCTGTTTTCCTGAAGCTACCGTAGTAATGGCTTTCTGCAAACTGTCATTTGAAAAATTAAGCAATGATTGATTATGATGCACTGCCTGCTGAATCGCCAAAAGTGCTTTATAAAGATCTTTCAACTGATCAATCTGACTTTTTGTGACACTGATCATCAACGGAACATTTCCGATATAAAAAGATATTTCGACATCCAGGTCAATCGTTCCTGCCGTCTGCAGCGCAATATTGGAGAAAGGAAATTCATAATATTCATACCTTCTCAATATTCTTTTTTTATCCAAAGCACTTGCTCCGTCAATATGAATCAGTGCTCTGTTGGTAAAGCAGTATTCATCTCTTTTGGATTTGATGAGGAAGAAAATCTTTTCATTATCTTCCGATAAAATGTAATCATCAGAATCTACTTTATCATAATCGTGAGAAGGAATAATTTTACCGATATCTCCTAATCCTAATGCTTCTGCAGCTAATTTTTTGAACATAATTTATTTTAATTTGTATTTTGTTTAGTGAATAAAATTAAGAAAATAACTGAGATAAAATCAAAAAAATTATCCTAAAGCTCGTTTAAATTTGATTAATTATTCAAAAATTTCATTCATTTTTTGACGCAAAGATTTAATTTAAAGACTTAATTATTTAAGTAAGCAAAGGAGAATCAACAAGTTGATTTAATGAAGCTATTTCTTCAAGCTTCGTGAAGCAATTTTATTTGCCTTTGCTTTCTAAAAGTAATGTGTAAAGTTGAATTAAATCTTTGCGTTTAAAATAATAGAATTTAAAAACTTTAAATGTCAAATTTAACAGGCTCTTTCAAAAAGAAAAACCACAGACAAAATCTGTGGTTTACTATATTTATAATTTAATTATCAAATTAAATATGGATCACTTCTCCATAAGCAGCAGCAGCAGCTTCCATAATGGCTTCCGATACCGTTGGGTGCGGGTGAATTGATTTGATGATCTCGTGACCTGTCGTTTCCAGTTTTCTGGCAACAACCGCTTCAGCAACCATATCCGTAACACCTTCTCCGATCATGTGGCAACCTAACCATTCGCCATATTTAGCATCGAAAATAACTTTGATGAAACCATCCGTATTTCCGTTGGCCGTTGCTTTTCCGCTTGCCGAAAGAGGGAATTTGCCCACTTTGATTTCGTATCCTTTTTCTTTAGCCTGCTTTTCGGTAAGACCTACAGAAGCTACTTCAGGGTGACAGTACGTACATCCAGGAATATTGCCATAGTCTATTTTTTCAACATGCATTCCTTTGATTTTTTCAACGCAGGTAATTCCTTCTGCAGAAGCAACGTGTGCTAATGCCTGAGTTGGAATGATATCACCAATCGCATAATATCCCGGAACTGAAGTTTCGTACCATTCATTTACCAAAACTCTTCCTTTATCTGTCTGGATTCCTACTTCTTCAAGACCAATATTCTCGATGTTTGCAGCAATACCAACGGCAGACAATAAGATATCAGCTTCAAGAGTGATATTTCCTTTCGCTGTTTTTACGTTAGCTTTCACGCCTTCTCCGCTGGTGTCTACACTTTCAACAGAAGCGTTGGTCATGATCTCAATTCCTGATTTTTTAAGAGATTTTTCTAAGTGCTTAGAGATTTCTTCATCTTCTACAGGAACGATATTCGGCATAAATTCTACAACCGTAACTTTTGTCCCCATGGTATTGTAGAAGTCGGCAAATTCTACCCCGATTGCTCCTGAACCTACAACGATCATAGATTTCGGCTGCTCAGGGAGAGACAATGCCTGTCTGTATCCGATTACTTTTTTACCATCTTGTGGTAAGTTTGGTAATTCTCTTGAACGCGCACCTGTTGCAATGATGATGTGCGTTCCTGTATATTCAGTTGCTTTTCCATCTTTATCAGTAACGGAAACTTTTTTGCCTTTCTGTACTTTGGCAGTCCCTAAAATCACATCGATCTTATTCTTTTTCATTAAGAATTCGATTCCTTTGCTCATTTTGTTGGCTACGCCACGGCTTCTCTGAATTACGTTCGGAAATTCAAAACTACCTTCCACTTTATTCAAGCCATAATCTTCAGCATGATTAATGTAATGAAAAACCTGGGCAGACTTCAATAAAGCTTTCGTAGGAATACATCCCCAGTTAAGGCAGATTCCTCCCAAACTTTCTTTTTCGATAATTGCAGTTTTGAAACCCAATTGCGCTGCTCTGATTGCAGTAACATATCCACCAGGACCACTTCCGATGACAATAATATCGTAATTCATTAGTTTAAAATTTTTATGCGAATTTAAGGAAAAATATTGGATGTTCATCGTTTCCTGCTATACGTAGATAGAGATGCCTAAGGTTAATTATTATTAAAAACAAAAAGGAGAACGTTCAGACATTCTCCTTTTAGATCCTGTAACAGGATTATTATTGTACTTTTATTTACCGAGTCGCCCTTAACAATCGTTTTTCATTTTGATATCTTAAATTAAGCGCTTTCAGCTGATCATTTTTCATTTTTTTGGTCGCCAGCGGATGATTAAGGATCAACCTTTTTTCGGTATTGTATTTTTTATCCAGCTCTCTCGCCTTATTGTTGTACATCTCACTTCTTGAAGGATGAGGCGGCGCAGGAGGACGTGGCGGATGTTTCTGTGCAAAAGCTTCTGCAGATAAACCCAAAAACAAAAGTGTGGTAATTAAAAACTTTTTCATAACTTTTTATTTTTTGAATGATTGAACTTTAGCTCACATATCATTCTGGTTTATCAGATATTTGCATATATCATACCACAATTAAAATACTATTCCAAATTACTTTTTATTGTAAGAAACTCTCCATACAATTCCGCTTACATCATCGGCAACAAGTAAGGAACCATCGGCAATCTGCAATACGCCCACCGGTCTACCGTACACATCTCCTTTGGCTTCATCAGCAATAAATCCGGTAAGAAATGGCTGATATGGAGCTGAAGCTTTACCATTAGCAAAAGGTACGAATGCTACCTGATACCCTGCGAGAGAAGATCGGTTCCATGATCCGTGTTGTCCGATAAATGCTCCGTTTTTATATTTCTCCGGAAACTGACTTCCTGTATAGAAAGCGAGTCCTAAAGAGGCAGTATGACTTCCCAGCGGAACATCCGGGACAATGGTCTTAGCAACGAGATCAGGTTTTTCTCCTTTTCTTCTCGGATCTTCATTTTTCCCGAAATAAGCATAAGGCCAGCCATAAAAGGCATTCTGCTTTACACTGGTAAGATAATCCGGAACCAACTCGTCCCCAAGCTCATCGCGCTCATTGACAACTGTCCAGAGTTCGCCAGTAACGGGATTCCAGCTCATTCCAACTGGATTTCTCAGACCCGCGGCAAAAATTTTCTCTCCGGTTCCGTCAGGATTTACTTCAAGAATGTTGGCTCTCCGGACTTCGTTTTCCATTCCGTTTTCGCCGACGTTACTTCCGGAACCTACGCTGATGTAAATTTTAGACTGATCTTTATTGGCAATTAAATTCCTGGTCCAGTGGTTATTATATCCTCCGGCGGGAAGATTTACAATCTTTTTACCAGGCCGGGTAATTTTTGTATCTCCAGACTTATAAGGATATACCCAGAGTCCGTCGGTATTGGCTACGTAAAATTTATCTTTGATAATGAGCATCCCGTAAGGTTGGTTGAGATTGTCTAAAAATACGGAAGAAGATTCAGGAATACCGTCTTTGTTGGCATCGCGGTATAAGAGAATTCTATTGGCAGATTTGCCACCAACTTCAGCATCGCTTTTACCGCTGATATCATTTTTAATTTTCTCGGTTGTAGAGCGTTCCGAATTGGAAAGAACGACAAAAACATCACCGTTTTCAGCCTGAATCATATTTCTCGGGCTTTTTATGTTATCAGCAAACCTAGTAACAGTAAAACCTTCCGGAGCAACAGGAGTCTTTCCTTTGGGCCACCCGATGACATTGCTGAATTTGTTTTTGGAATTTTTTTCGTCGGGAGCGGGTAACTTCAGCGTATCCGTTTCTGTAACAACTTCTTTTTCGGTTGTACTTTCCTTTTTATTTTCTTTACAGCTGAAGAAAGTCAGCGCCAAAGCAGGTAGAAGATAATATTTCATAAATTTTAGTGATAATGGTTGATAAGAGACTTGCAAAAACCATTCCTTAGGAATCGATTGGTTTTTCATTTAAACAAATGAATAAAGACTAAATCCTTATTTCTGAAACAAATTAGAATAACAATATTTAAAAAAAACAGTACAAGTAATTACCTGCACTGTTCAATTTAAATTTGTTTGAATCCTATTTACTATATCAGGAATAATATGTCTGATTATTTCCTGATAATATTGGTGAAAGGTTTAAAAAATATTTTTCTCACTCATGTCGTACAATATGCGATTTAGGCCTGTATTTCTTATCAAGATCTTCTATTATAGCAATGGTCTGATCAGAAATTACATAGGCATCTGTAGTCCTCTTTGCTGACTTATTATACAGATAAACAAAATTAAACGGATCTTCAATATGTTTAATCAATTGTTTCTTATACCCTGCCTTTTCAATAATATTAGCCATATAATATCCCGGGATATGCCCGCTTGTATTCCATCCTTTAAACAGCTTGTTTAATTTTAACTGTGATTTTTCCAAAGGTTTTACAGAAAGTAAGGAATCAATATTTTTTAACGTTTTGTAACCGTCAGATAAAAAGCTTTCGGGATATCCGCGCTGAAATTCCAGCAAATTTTTAGCATCCTCTCCCTGATATCTTTTGTCTATAAGATCGGCCGACCCTTCATTCAGAATTCTTTGCAGCATACTTACGATGACAAGATCTTCCTTATCAACATCAAAATCCATTCTTGGCCGCAACACATGCTGAAACTCATGGCCACCCAACACCCCCATTTTATTATAGTCATTGAAATAAGCAGCCAGTAAAGTGTAAATCATCCAGCCATTTTCCACATGCGCATCATTATGAATAGGGATAATCGTAATTTTATATTCCGGAGCTTTTTTATGATCTTTTTTAGGCAGCATCCGATAACTGTACTGATAAGAAAGATCAAGGTATTTTTCCGGCTGTTGTTCAATGTTCTTAAGATAAGCTTTCATCTTATCTTCATTAATTTTATATTCGTTGATGATGTAGGTCCACCAGTTATTATAGGGATCTTTGAGCCTTTGCTGGAGTTTTGCTTCATACCTTGGCATGTAGACTGTTTCCATGATTTTCCTGTAATTATCGGTATAAATACTGTCTACTCCCTGATCTTTAAGGTAAACCTGTATGGCTTCATTTTTCATGAGATACTTCCATTCCAAAGGATCAACCGGCTGGTCTTTTCTTAATTTATCCGTAATCCTGAAATACTCCCAACATGCAGAATCGTCAAATTTCTGTGAATATAATAACTGAAATGTCTGTAAAATACAAATTATTAAAAGCAATCGTTTTATCATTATTTATAACCCTTATTAATGCAGCAAATATAATTAAATAAGCAAATACAATCATATTATTACTCCACCTCGATATTCTGTTTCAGCGGAAGGTTTTTTGAAGAATTCCCGACAAAAATCCGGTACGTTCCCTTTTCAATAATCCAGTTCATTTTCTCGTCTAAAAACTGTAATTCTTTCACCGGAACTTCAATGGTTACCTGCTTAGATTCTCCAGGTTTTAAATATACTTTTTGAAATCCTTTCAGTTCAATAATCGGTCTTGAAACTGAAGCGAATAAATCTTTCACATAAAGCTGTATAACCTCACTGCCAGCTTTTGAACCTGTATTCTTTACATTGACTGTAGCAGTAATCGTATCTTTTGTTGTAAACTGTAGTTTATTTAACTGTAAATCCGAAATTTCAAAAGTCGTATAGCTTAATCCGAAACCAAAAGGATACAGCGGTTCGCCACTCAGATCATAATAGTCATTTCCCCTTCCTGTAGGATGATGATTGTAAGACAGTGGAAGTTGTCCCTCTTCTACCGGAAAAGTAATTGGTAATTTCCCCGACGGATTTTCTACTCCGAAAAGAACTTTGGCCACCGCATTTCCCCCCTCTTCTCCCGGATACCAAATGTCTAAAATAGCACCTACTTTATCTTTCCAATCGGTTGTTTTAATTGCAGAGCCACCCACCAGCACAACCGTTACCGGTTTATTTAATTTTGAAATTTCATGAATAAATGATTCCTGATTTCCTGGAAGGCTGAGCGAAGAACGGTCCTGAAATTCCCCTTCGTGAATTCCTGCGGTTACAATGATATAATCTGCTTGCTGAGCGAGTTTTACAGCTTCATTAAAATCTTTTTGGTAGTCTGGCAAACCATAATTCCAGATCAGCTCAATATTCGCTTCTCCTCTATTCTCATGAAATTCCACGGCAATGTCGTATTGTTTTCCTTCCACAAAATCAAGTCCTATCGTTTGGGTTGAATAACTCAACTTTTCCCAGTTGTCGATCAGCAGTTTTCCATTTAAAAATAATCTGAAGCCATCATTTCCACGCAGTCCCAATTGGTATTTCCCTGAATTGGGTGCTTTCAGTTTTCCTGTCCAGCGCACGCTGTAGTTATCAGGCTGCAACTTTTCAGGATTTGGGGAATACAATGTCCATTTAAAATTCAAGTCTTCATCCTGTTTTTCAAAAGCGGGAGTCCCTTTTAAATCGGAATTGGAAAAATACATTCCTTTTAATCCTTTCTGATTTTCAAAAGATAAAAAATCAGCAGGAACGGTGACAAACATCTTCAGATTCCAGTCGATTCCTTTTGAATAAGTAATTTCGATATTTTTATTTTTAACGAAATCTTTAATTCCTTCTACAATACTGACCTTCTTATTTCCGGGACCTGAATAACCGCCTAATCTTGCATCCACCGCATCATTCCCGACAATCAGAATCTTTTTCATCGTTTCCGGAACCGGAAGTGTTTTATTGGTATTCTGAAGGAGAACAAAAGATTCAACAGCTGCTTTTTCGGCTAGAGCTTTATGATTGATTTTCTTTAATTCCTGAATTTGTTGATCCGAAACGTAAGGACTTTCGAACAAGCCTAATTCAAATTTCGCCTTTAAAACCCTTGCTACCGCATCGTCAATTCTCTGCTGAGAAATCCTTCCGTCCAGAAACGGCGGGATGAAAAGTTTGTAATGCTTATATTCTGTCTGAAAGATAACGTCTAAGCCTGCATTCATCGCCTGTGCAGAAGCATCTTCATAATCTTTTGCCGTAAAATGCAGCACATTGGCACCGCCTACTGCACTCGCATCACTGATGACAAAACCTTTAAAATTCCACTCATTTTTTAATTTTTCTGTTAAAAGCCAGTGATTGGCCGTAGAAGGTCTTCCGTCCAGCAGATTATATGCAGTCATTACCGAGCGACTTTTTCCCTGATGAAAGGCTTTTTCAAATGGAATTAAATGCGTTTCCTCCAGATATCTTCTGCTCCAGTGGATCGGATACGAATCCCTTCCCCCTTCTCCCACATTTGCTAAAAAATGTTTCGGAGTGGTAATAATTCCCTGATTTTCAAAAGAGCTGACAAAATTGACACCCATTACAGAAGTCAGGAACGGATCTTCACCGTAGGTTTCTTCCGTTCTGCCCCAGCGGACGTCACTTGCTAAATTGACAACCGGTGTTAAAACCTGGCGAATTCCTCTCAGTTTTGATTCTTTGGCAATGGCTGCAGAAACTTCTTTCATCAGGTCAGGATTAAAGTTTGCTGCGAGCCCTATAGCCTGTGGAAAAGCCGTAGCACCCTCACGCATCAATCCGTGCAAAGCTTCATCAAAAGGGATGATTGGAATGCCTAACCGTGATTCTTCCACAAAATATTTCTGGATAGCATTGATTTTCCTGGCCAGTTTTTCTGCATCTTCATTGGCATTATACGTTAACAGCTGACCTGCCGCTCCGCCTCCCTGATTTCCCGCGCTGACCTGCAGCCCAAAAATTCCGTGTGCATATTGATCTTTAGGAACATGATCCAAATCTCCGGGAATCATAAAGCATTGCCAGAATTTTTCTTCGGGTGTCATTCTTTTTAATAAGTCATGAACCCTCGCTTCAACAGGTTGTTTTGGGTCTTTGTATAATGGTTTTTGAGCTGAGATAAACGCATAACTCAATAATGAAATTGCTATGATTTTAAAACGAAGTTTACAACGCATCACGAAAATAATTTAGTTTAAATAAGTTCTTTTGTCTTAAAACAAAAGAACCAAAAGTTCAGGACTTGGAACTCTTCGCTAAAAAATAAAATCTGTTCTCTAAAAATTCTAAAACTCGCGCGAATTTAATATTTGTTCTTCGGTTCAATATTGTTAACGCGCTCAAACAGTAGAATTTTCTTAACGTTCACATATTTCATTTTCTTAAAGCTCCGATTTCCTATGTCGTTTTTGATATCTACAATTTGAACTATTGTGTAATTTGAATTACGGTTGAATATTTCAATTGATTTCTTTCTTCCGGCAAATCAACTTTAATTACATTTCCTGATTGTTTCCATTGAATTTTATTTTTTAATCCTAAAATTTTCAGTGATTTTAGTTTAAAATTCTCCGGAATGGTAAAATTTAATGTTGAGGGAGATTTATAATTTGTTTTTTCGTCCAGGTGAAAAATATTCATTGTTTTTCCGTCTTTGCTTTGGGTGTAGTAAAAGTTTCCATCGTGATAAGGCGCTACACTTCTTGTCGCAAAAACGGCAGACTGGTTTTGATCCATCCAGCCGGAAATCTCTTTTAATCTTTCGTAAACAATTGAATCATAATCTCCGGTTGGCCCGGGAGCAATATTCATCAGGTAATTTCCACCTCTTGAAATGATTTTCACCAGTGTTTCAATGATTTTCTGCGAAGATTTGTAGTTGTCGTTCGGGACATACGAAAAAGAATCTCCCATCGTAATGCAGCTTTCCCAAGGAATAGAGAGCGGTTTTTCCGGAACGGCCTGTTCGGGCGTTACATAATTTTCCCATTTCCCGGGAACGGTACGGTCTACGATGATGATTCCGGGTTGATTTTTCCGGGCCATCATCCCTATTTTATCCATATCAATATCCTGTTCTACTTTGATGGTTCGTTGCCATTCTACATTAGGATCGATGGTGTGAAATGGGCGCACCCAGCCTCCGTCCAACCAGAGAATATCAATTTTTCCGTAGTTGGAAGTAATTTCATTTAACTGATTAAAGGTAAATTTTTTGAAGTTATTCCATTTTTCAGGATATTTTTTCGGATCATAATTCACATTCCTGTCTTTTGGCGGAAAGTAGGGCCACCAATAATCGTCGGAATGCCAGTCGGGTTTTGAAAAATAGGCCCCGATCTTAAATCCTTCTTTGCGGAAAGTATTGAAAATCTCCTTGGTAACGTCTGCCTTCGGGTTTTTGGAAAAAGGTGTTTTCGGAGAGGTTATTTTATAATCCGACTGTTGTGTATCGAACATGGCGAAGCCATCATGATGTTTTGTTGTGAACACTACATATTTCATTCCTGCTTTTTTTACAGCATCCGCCCATTTTTGCGGATTAAACTGTACCGGATTGAAAGTAGTCTGGAGGTTTTCGTAGTTTTTCAGGTATTCATAGTATGATGTTCCGTGTTCGGGTTTTCTTTGGGTCCAGGATTCATCTTCCGGGCAAAGGCTCCAGCTTTCGACAATTCCCCACTGGCTGTATGTTCCCCAATGCATGAACAGTCCGAATTTCAGATCCTGCCAGTTTTCAAGATTTTTCTCAACCAAAGGATCGTCCGGTTTCTGATATCCCTCTGAAACATTGTGTGCCTGTGATAAAAATATCGATGAGGTGAGTAAAGCGGAGAGAAATACGGTTTTCGTTTTTAGCCTGATGAACATGAAGTTTTCGTTTTTGCTAAATTAATGTTTAACCACAAAAGGCGCAAAAGTTTTCGTATCAGTCCATAGATTTAATTTATATTCTTAAAAATATTTAGAGTACATCAGTTGAAAAATCAAAGATTTTCCCAGGAGCTGAAGCTCTTTTGCGCGGCTGTATTTGAAATTACAATATGTTTTTATCATTTGACTGCATTAAATTTTGAAATGCAGATTCAACCGTTGGAAACAAAAATCCGAAACCTTTTTTGATTAATTTTTCAGGATAGACATTTCTGCTTTTCAATAATAATTCGGTTTGTGTTTTTAGAAATACGGACGCTATTTCCAATTGCCAGACCGGCGCGTTTAAACCGAACGGTACCTTCATCGATTTTCTTAATTTCATCATGAATTCTTCGTTAGATAATGGTACCGAAGCGGTTATGTTGACTGGACCGGAAAGATTTTCATCCTCCAAAATAAATTCAACGGCTTTGCAAAAATCATCAATGTGAACCCAGCTTACGTTCTGGTCTCCTCTTCCCTGTTTTCCGCCCAGCCCGAGTTTTGTTAACATTTTTAATTTAGGAAAAGCGCCGCCATTATTTCCTAAGACAATAGAAGTTCGTAAAGCAACTTTTCGTACATTTTCAGTTTTTACTTTAAAAAATTCGCTTTCCCAGCTTTTGCAGATATTCATTGAAAAATCATCACCGATTACTCCGTTTTCTTCTGTATTTAAATGTGTTTCTGAATGAATATAAATTGTTGCTGAACTTGCATTCAGCCAAACTTTAGGCTTATTGATACATCCATTAACTGCCTGCTGAAGAACTTTTGTACTTTCTATCCTGGATGAATAAATTTCCTTTTTGTTTTTGTCTGTATAACGGCAATCGACTGATTTTCCTGCAAGGTTGATGATGATGTCAGCATTTTCGAATATGTCTTTCCATTCGCCCAACGTTTTTGCATCCCAATAGATTTCATTTTTATGTTTTGGATTACGGGTTAAAATATATACCTGATGACTTTTTCCGATAAAGTAATTTTTAAGGTTTTTGCCTAGGAATCCGGTTCCGGCTGCGATGATTATTTTCATTATTTATGGTTGAAGTTAATATGACTATAAAAAGTTTTTTTACACATTAGTCATATGAGTTTAATCTTATTTTCCGAAAATATTTTAGAGCACATCAGAAAAATCAAAGATTTTTATAAAAACAAAAGTTTAAATGTTTCAATAGTTCGATAAACTTGTAAATGATTTAATACTAACTGTTTTGACGCTCGCTTCGCTCGCGCTCAGATCGTTTCTCTGCAGTGGATTTAATCAATTGATTTCTTTTCAAAAGGAATTTCTTCATATAGCTTTTAAGAAAAATCCTGTCAAATATCTTCCCGATAAATCCGAAAGGTGATTGAAATTCGAAAATATCGATCATGATTATGTTTTTACCTTCCTGCCTGAAAATATGCTGATGTTTCATAGATTTAAAAGCACCTTTTTGCATAACGTCTGTGAAATAAAAAGACTTTTCCATACTTGTAATTTTAACCGTTAATGTCTGATAAATTCCCAGATGTTTTGCTTTCCAGGTTACCGTTTCTCCTTCTTCGATGAGTCCGGAAGTTCTTCCTGCGATGGCTTTTTCGTTTGTTTCTGAAACCGATTTCTGATGGAAATCAATATTTCTTGATAAATAAAAAACCTTCTGAATGTCAGATTTTATCACAGTTTTTAAATGCATTTCAGGCATAATCTGCTGTTTTACCATTTTCTTTATCATAAAAACTGATCACAAGAGATTGAATCATAAGAACAGGTGATAGTACGATCCAGGATACAGGAATCCATTCAAGAAAACCATAATGAAAGTCTATTTCAATATACCAGCAAATAATAAAAATTAAGAATGTGACAACCACATATGTTGAAACCAAAATATATAACTTTCTTGAATCTTTTTTTGCGTATTCTTTAGACAAAAACTTGATCATATTTAAAGAATATTGAATAAAAGCAATGAGAAAGAATTCTACAAAGATGCTGATGTATAAAAATTCCTTATGCATCACGGCTGTTGCAATAATTGTGGCAAGAAACAGGATAAGTAATGTCTGCTGAATCCTGAGATCGTAGGTAAATAAAGTTTTCATGGGTATTAATTTTAAAGGTTTAAAAAATCTCCTCTTGTTCTTTTGTTTTGGATTTTGAATGTAAAATACATCCAGATTTTAAAGATGAATGTTTTCATTTTTAGTAATTTTATTTTTGTTCATAGCGTGTTTACGGCCTTTCAGGAAGAGAAGGAGATTAAGGAGCATCATGATTCCGAGGTAAATAGAAAATTTACCGATTTTCTCGCTCATATTTACCACCAGGCTTTCCACTGTTTCTATTCTGTAAAACTCGATGATGCATAAGGCAAAACCAACATTCAGAAGGTAAAATCCGATTTTGAAAAGGGAATTCGTGGCCATGGCAATATCTTCTTTCTGGTGAAAAATATCAATCATAAAAGTCTTTGAGTTTTTGAACAGAAATTGTGAAACAAAAACAGTAAGTGCAATTACAATAGGCAAATAGATCATGTACGCTGAAAAATTGTACGTTGCTGCGGTAAGGATTGTTGCTGTCATAATAGTTTATTTTATGGTTAAATTTTTTTTTAGAAGATAAAGGGTAAAAATATTGATGTAGTGTAATACGCAAAGAATCAGCATAATATTCCCGATGCGTATTGCTGTTATTGCAAATACCTGCTCCAGAGAGGAAATCCTGTCCCAGGTTGTAAGACTGATGGCAATATATCCCAGGTTAATCAGATAATAACAGCCTAAAAGTATCCTGTTGATCGTAAGGCAAAGATGCTTGTCGTGGATGAGGTATTCCAGATAGAATTTCCCTGCCTGATAGCATCTTCTTCCCACATCAATGGTAATGAATGAAGCGGCTGCGAGAAAAATCAGATATGAGACAATATTAAACATTTTGTAGTTTTTATATTTTCAATAATTTTTGAAAGTTAATTTTAAATAAAAAAGGAATAACTCCTTTTTATCTTACTTTTAAGATTCTTTACACCGTGTTGCAGCGTTCAGAATGACATATTTTATTTCAATAAATTCGTGATTTTCCCAACCAGCCAGTGATCGTCGCTTTTGATGGCAAGATCCATAATATTGTTGATTTTACCTGTTACTGAGCTGAAGTCTTCCATTAATTTAATAAATTCTTTCGCTTCCTCAGAATCTTTATCTTCAATATTTTTTAATTCTTCCAGAAAAGAAATCACCGGTTCTATTTCTCTTTTTCTTCTTTCTTTCGTAATCTGTTTGAATAAAAACCATACATCTTTTTCAGCAACAAAATATTCTTTACGGTCACCTTTTATGAATTCCTTTCTAACAATTCCCCAGTCCATCAAAGCACGAAGATTCATATTGGCATTTCCTCTTGAAATTTCAAGCTGCTCCATCACCTCATCGGTAGAAAGCGGTCTTCCGGTGGCCAAAAGCAAGGCATGAACCTGCGCCATGGTACGGTTAATGCCCCAGTTGGTCGCAAATGTTCCCCAGGTCTGAATGTATTTTTCTTTGGCTTCTGAAAGTTTCATTGTCTGATTTTAATTTCTATTACAAATATAACTAAATATTTTGAACTTTCAATAATTTTTGAAAATTAATTTTAAAAAAAACAGACACCCTTTTGAGAATGCCTGTCCGACCTAATTTTAATTTACTTATTAATGATTTTGTATTTTTTAATCAAATCTAAAAATCCGTTTCTGTATCCTTCTTTATCTTCGCCCTTATTTTCTTTGGCTAGCTTCTCAATTTCCGATAAATTCTTTTTAGTAATTAATTGAGAGTCTCTTAAAACCAATCCAAACCAAGCTACTGAAGAAGCAAATCTGAAATCTCTGCCCGGTTGCTGAGCTGAATAATTTTTTATAACATGAACAATTTCAGAACTTTTAGATCCCTGTGGTTTTTTATATCTGAATTTTACAGTTCCCAGTTCATTACCAAAATTTGCTTTGACTGAATTTACTGTATATTTAGTTTTATTCTGTTTCGGTAAAAATTTAGAATTAACGTTGGCAGGAATTATTTCGTACAAAGCAGTTACGGTATGTCCGCTTCCCAATTCTCCGGCATCGATTTTATCGTTTGTAAAATCTTCATTTCTCAGTTTTCTGTTTTCATATCCTATCAATCTGTATGATTTTACAAATTTAGGATTAAACTCGATCTGAATTTTTACATCTTTCGCAATAGTATAGATATTTCCGGCAAATTCTCTTCCTAAAAACTTATTGGCTTCCTGAAGATTATCTATGTAAGCATAGTTTCCGTTTCCTTTATCGGCAAGAGTTTCCATTTTGTTGTCTTTATAATTTCCCATCCCATACCCCAGACAGGTAAGAAAAACGCCGGATTTTCTTTTTTCTTCAATCAGGCTCTCAAGGTCTGCTTCCGAAGAAATGCCTACATTAAAATCTCCGTCCGTTGCCAAAATCACACGATTGTTTCCTCCTTTTATAAAACTTTCCTGCGCCAGCTTGTAAGAAAGCTCAATTCCTGCTCCGCCTGCCGTACTTCCGCCCGCATTCAGCCTGTCCAACGCTTCAATAATTTTCCCTTTCTCTGAAACGGAAGTCGAAGTAAGTACTACGCCTGCACTTCCGGCATACACCACTATTGCCACCTTGTCTACCGGCCTCAGCTGATCCAGCAATATCTTTAATGAAGATTTTAACAACGGCAGTTTGTTTTCGTAAGCCATAGAACCTGAAGTATCAATCAGAAAAACGATATTGGACGGCGGAAGATGATTCATCGGGATGTTTTTTCCTTTCAGACCAATTTTAAGCAATTGATGATCAGGATTCCACGGACTTTTTCCCAGTTCCGTACTGATAGAAAAAGGCTGATTATTTTCAGGCTGAGGATAATCATATTTAAAATAATTAATCATTTCCTCTACTCTCACCGCATTTTTATCGACCCCGCCGTATTCTATCATTCTTCTTACATTGGAATACGAAGCATTATCGGGATCGATAGAAAAAGTTGTAAGCGGCTGGTTTTTAGTTAATTCAAATGGATTTTCAACCAAAGCATTATATTCTTCATTGTCATAATCTCCCTTTATTATTTTCTTATTTTTATTGTTCCCAATATGGTTGTTATAAACTTTTCCTTGTTGATATGAGCTTTCAAGGGCATAAGAATTTCGGGGTGAATAAGAAATTTCCTCTGCAACAACCGCTTTCGGTTTTGGGCAACCATTATATTCCGGCAATCCGGGAACGGTAGGACATGCATCATCTTTATCCAGAATTCCGTCGCCATCGGTATCCGGCCACGGACAGCCGTTATTTTCTGCCGGCCCCGCAACATTAGGACAAGCATCGTCTTTATCGATTACTCCATCTCCATCGGTATCCGGCCAGGGACAGCCATTATTTTCCACCGTTCCTGAGATATCTTTACACTGATCATCTTTATCCGGAATACCATCTCGGTCCAGATCCGGCCACGGACAGCCTTTATTTTCCGCCGCCCCCGCAATTTCAGGACATTTATCCTTTCTGTTCTTAACGCCGTCCTGATCTTTGTCTTTTTTAATGCTTATTTTTCCCGTATCTTTTTGCTGATCTGCCGCTGTTTTGGTTTTACAAGCCATCAATAATCCTAAAGCCAGGATTGTAGTTCCTATTTTCTTCATATTTATCTTTTATATTGTAACTTATTTGAAGTTTATATAGGATTCAATTTTATTAAAAAGTTGCAGTAAAAATTAAAAAAAAGAAACCTTTTGCAAAATTTCTTTTTCAGATATGATAATGGCTCTTAGTTTTCAAAATTTTAAATTACTTTTCAGGAGCTTTCTCTTGCAGGAGTTTTCTCAGTCTTTGTTTTTCTCTTTTAGAAATATCTTTTGTGATAACGACGATTAGACCGTTTTTTGCCTTTCCGCCAAATAAGCCTCCGGCTTTTTCTTTACTGATCACAGAAATATTATCAATTTTTGAAGGCTCAATCTTTTTGAGGGTTTCAATATCTGAAACTGCTCCATCAATAACAACCAACGGTTCAGCTGCAGGCTGAGAATTTGTCTGATATCCGACAGAAATATCCACTCTTCCTGAACCCGTTGCTCCCGAAATAGAATTAATGCTGAGACCCGGTGAAAATCCGTTCAGAGAAGATGCAGTTTGTTTTTCACCCAAAAAAGTCCTGTTTCGGGAATTGGATGCGATAGGATTATACTCTTTTACCGAGGATTTTTTATAAAGTATTTCCGGTTCCTGACTTTTTTCCGGGCGACCGAATGTCAATGTGTGATATTCATAATCTGCAGTATCGGCAATTTTGTTAAGATCAGATATTTTCTTGTTGGAAGTCAATGTATTCATCGAAGTTTTTTCTTTTTTAATTCCCATTGCAATAACTTCTTCTATATTGTTACGTTTTATACTATCCATAACCGCTTTTTCTTCTGCAATTTTCAATTGATCATAAACAAAAGCCGGAGTAGATGCTATTTCGTAAGCCTGAGGTCTTAACGAAGGAACATAAATTTTAGACGTTTCGTTTCGGGCTAATTTTACCGTTGCATTTGTAATAATTTTTTTTTGAATATTAGTCTTTACAGTACTGTCAGTCTTTTGAATCTGTTCAGAAATCTGCGGAGAATAAGTTTTCTGAATTTCTAAATTCTTTGCGATAGCAGGCTGGTCCGTCTTCTCTTGCACTGAAGTAGAGGTAAAATAAAAAATGCCCGAAGCAATGAGTAAGCTGGCGGCAATTCCATACGAAAGCCATGCAGGGATTTTTTTTTGTTTTTTATGTTCTTTCTGATCCAGCTTTTCCTCAACTTTAGTCCAAACTCTGTCAAACCCCGGAAAAGTTGCAGGTTCTTCTAAAGACTGGGAAGCCTCGTTGAAAGTCTTATCGATATCGTGATTATTTTCCATTGTTGTAAAGTTTAAACATTTTGATTCACCAGAAGTTCCTGAAGCTTTTTTCTTGCAAAATTGAGCTGTGATTTTGACGTTCCCTCACTTATGGAGAGCATAACGGCAATTTCCTTATGAGGATACCCCTCAATCGCAAAAAGATTGAAAATTGCTCTGCAGCCTTCCGGAAGAAAGTTGAGAAGATGCAGAATATCTTTTTCAAAAGAAACATTTTCACCCGAAGCTTCAGAACTGATGATATGACTTTCTTCCAATGAAATATGCAGATGTTTTGCTGTCCTAAGCTTTTGCAGGCATTCATTAACCGTAATTTTTCTGGCCCATGCTTCAAAAATTTCAGGATTATGAAGCTGATCTATTTTGGTGAAAATTTTATAAAATGTATCTGCCAGTGCTTCTTCAATATCTTCATCGTTTTTCAGGTACCTTCTGCAAACCGCATATAGTTTCCCCGCCATTTTTTCATAGACTTTCCGCTGCGCATTGCGGTCGTTCCGCTGACATTGTAATAGTAACTCTCGTTCCATAATCAGGCTTTATATCTATACAGATGCAGAAAATTTCAAAAAGGTTGGAAACATGATAAACTTTTTTTGAAAAATAATAAAATCTGATGAGGGCGACAAATGAAAGCACAAAGTAAACGGAGAACTTATTACAATTTTCCTGCTGCTCACAAATATTTACACAGAATTCCTTATTTAAAAAGCTGATACAAATTTATGATGTGGGAAGGCATTTAAACTAAATTATAATATCTCAATTTGATTATTGTTACCACGGATTTTCACGAGTTTGCACAGATTTATGAATGTTTATAATGATAAAATATACCAGGTATTGTTCAAAGTTATAATGGAAGACTCTACCTTAGCCGTGATTGAGCGGCCTGTCTGAGCTCTTTTTCTGATTTCGGCGGCGGCTTTGCCGCCGCCGAAATCAGAAAAAAGCGAGTAGCGAAAGCGCGAAACAGCTCCTGATAAAAAATCAATACGAAACTGAAGATTCATTTTAACATTTGTCTTTGTAACGAATCCTTATGACGAACGACTATTCGTATAAATAATATTTTATAGTAATGAAAAATTCAAAATTTGTATCATTACTTTTTGTTTTGTCTGCAGGAAGTATGATGTTTGCTCAGGATGACTTAATCAACAAGTTAAAAAACAATCAGTCTCAAAATGCCAATTTCCAGTTTACCACGCTGAAAGATGTGGGCGCAACTTCGGTAAAAAACCAGGGTTCTTCGGGAACGTGCTGGAGCTATTCTGGAAACTCTTTCCTGGAGTCTGAAATGCAGAGAATGGGCAAAAAACCGGTTGACCTTGCAGAGATCTTCACGGCAAGAAATTCTTACCATGACAAAGCAAAATTATATGTATTGAACAACGGGGCCATCAGCTGGGGCGATGGCGGTGAGCTGCACGATGTTATTAACATGTACAAAAAATACGGCGCTGTTCCGCAGGATGTTTATACAGGATTGAAACAGGGGCAGACCCTCAATAACTTCTCTGAAATGCAAGGTAAACTGAAGCCTGTTCTTGACAGCTTGGTTCAGGCTGGCGCTAAAGGAAAATTAACCGACAACTGGATGTCTTCCGTAGATGCGATTCTGGATCAGTATCTGGGAAAAGTTCCTGCGAATTTTACCTATGAAGGAAAATCTTACACGCCGCAGACTTTTGCCAAGGAAGTGGTAGGCATAAATCCGGAAGATTATGTTGAAATTTCTTCATACAAGGATTATCCTTACTTCCAGAAATTTGTTGTTCCGATTCCGGATAACTGGAGCCATGATTCCGACTGGAATGTTCCGATGAAAGATCTAACGGCAATTATTGACAATGCCGTAAACAAAGGCTATTCCGTAGGTTGGGCAACCGATGTTTCGGAACCTTATTTCTCTTACAAAAACGGAGTGGCTTACGTTCCGGATATGGATCTGAACCAGATCAACAATGAGAACAAGGGAACTTTATTCACCGAACCTAAAAAAGATAAAACGATTACGGAAGATCTTCGTCAGCAGGCATTGAATAACCTTTCCACAACTGATGACCATGGAATGCACATCGTAGGACTGGCAAAAGACCAAAGCGGAAAAGAATATTATATGGTAAAAAATTCCTGGGGTGTAACGAATGATTTTGAAGGATATATTTATGTAACAAGACCTTATGTAGAATACAAATCCACTGCAATTTTGGTACACAAGGATGCTCTTCCGAAAAGCATCAGAAAACAGCTGAAGCCTACCAAAAGTATCGGTTTATAAATGATCATTTTTTTGTCAGGATCAAATCTGACATTTTAGATATTTAAATCTGTTAAAAAACCACTTTTCGTATTCCGGAAAGTGGTTTTGCTTTAAAAAAAAACCGCTTTGAGAATAATCTTAAAGCGGTTTTGTAAAAAAAATTTAAATAGGTAATCAAGATATGGTAAAATCATCAACAGTGAATTTTACTTTGTCAGTGAATAGCAATTGCCCGTTCAGAAAAGTTGTAAAAATCAAACGGACAGCAAAGCAGACCCACTATTGACAATTAAACTTTAGTATAATACGCCGAGGCTTTCTGCTGAAAAGTCAAGAAGCGCTTCGGTATTTTGTTCTTTTACTTTTTTAGCCCATTCCGGATCCTGAAGCAGGGCGCGGCCAACAGCTACCAAATCGAAGTCTCCTCTTTCCAGTCTTTTAGTTAGTTCCGTTAAATCAGCTTTTTCCGTTCCCTGTCCTCCGAAAGCAGCCATAAAATCGCCTTCCAGTCCTACGGAACCTACGGTAATGGTTGGCTGACCGGTAATTTTCTTCGCCCATCCCGCAAAGTTGAGGTCGGAACCTTCAAATTCCGGTTCCCAGAATCGTCTTTGTGAACAGTGGAAAATATCAACTCCCGCATCTTTTAACGGCAACAGCCATTCTTCCATTTCTTCAGGAGTGTGGGCTAATTTTACCGAATAATCCTGTTGTTTCCATTGGGAAAGGCGAATGATGATGGTGAAATCTTCACCTACCGCAGCTCTTATGGCTTTTACAACATCCACTGCAAAACGGCTTCTTTCTTTAATGGTTTTTCCGCCATATTCATCGGTTCGGGTATTGGTTCCTTCCCAGAAAAACTGGTCGATAAGATATCCGTGTGCCCCATGAATTTCAAGCACGTCGAAACCAAGATCTTTAGCAGCTTTGGCAGATGCTGCAAATTGCTCAATCGTATCCTGAATATCTTCCAATGTCATTGTTGAAGCTTTTTCCATATCCTCCAAAGGATAATCCGGTGTACTTCTGGTATCTCCAACGTGCCAGATCTGAGGTCCCATTTTTCCGCCGTTTTGGTGTACAGCATCAATTACGTTTTTCCAACCGTTTAAGGCTTCTGTTCCGTAGAAATCAGGGATATTCTGCATATTTTTCGAAGCCGGACGGTTGATTACCGTTCCTTCAGAAAGAATTAATCCCACTTCTGCAGCTGCTCTTCTGGCGTAGTAATCAGCGATCTGCTGTGTGGGTACTCCGTTGTCCGATTGTGCTCTTGTCATCGGAGCCATGACAATTCTATTTTTTAGTTCTAAATTTTTGTACTTGAAAGGTGTAAATAATGATTCTGTGCTCATTTTAGATTTACTTTTTTATATTTGTTACACAAAGTAACTAATCATAGTTCACATTTGTATCTTACGAAGAAAAAAAGTAGTAACTTTGTGGTAACTTACATTAGTAACTTTGAAGTAACGTATAAGGCGCTAATCTAAGTTATTTTTTACCACAAAAGGCACAAAAGATATTATACATTATTTTAAGTTGTTTGTAAAAACGCGGATAAGAACACATAAGTTTAAAAATCTTGTGCTCTCATGTAAGTAGAGCGGCTTTGTGAAACTAAAAAGGTATTCAGGTAAAAATTCTCGTGAACTTTGTGTTTACAAAAAAAAGATTAATAAGTCAAATTAGAAATAAAACCTTATGAAAAAGAACGAATTAATGCAGTACAGCTGCCCTCTCGGTAAAGCGATGTCTGCTTTGGGAAGCAAGTGGAAACCGATTATTGTTCTGGTAATAAAAGACCGTAAATTGCGGTTCGGGGAACTTGCGGTGCGCATTAATGTCATTTCCAGAAAAGTGCTTACCGACCAGCTTCGGGAAATGGAATCGGACGGACTGGTGATTCGTGAAGAGTTTAAAGAAATTCCGCCGAGGGTTGAATATTCTTTGACAGAGAAAGGTTTAGCATTGCTTCCTATTTTATATCAACTGGAAGAATGGGAAATGAAATATCATGTGTACGATCCGGAAAAGGAGAAGGCTTGTAAGATGATTATGGAAGGAAAGATGGTGCAGAAGAGTGTCATGTAATTGATAGTGTTTTATTATTTATTAAATTTTCTTTTTAATCTTCTGAAAATTTCGGGTAAATTAAATTTAAAGCTACCATACTCAAATTCTTGAATTGTTACTAAACCATCTAAGGTTTTTTCTTCATTTTTTAAATTTGATTCAATGTAAATTTGCTTTTGAAAATTGCTGAATTTTAGACTTTCAATAGTAGTATTTTTAGATTCAATTATTGAATGTGCCAAAATTAATTGTGATTTTAAATGGTAAATATTTGATAATAGTTGTTGAATACTAACATCATTATAATCTTTTGTTATAATTTCTAAATTTTGAAGATCTGGAAGAGAAAGATAAAAATCTAATAAATCCCGTATATTCGATAATGCTTCATTTGAGTTTTTTGGTTTTACAGTAAACAGTGTGTCACCATTTCTTGATTCTAAAGCAGAAGATATTTCTATTCCATAATCTTCTAAAAATTTCGAAAAATAAATTAAATATTGCTCACACGCTTGACGGATCTCTTGAGGAAATGAATATTTGTTGGCTATTGTATTTATATCTACAAGTGTAGGATTTTCAAAAATATTTTTTACTTCTTTATCAATTACAGATAAAAATCTTTCATATTCTTCATTGATTTTTTGGTCAAAATTGAAATTACAAGAGATTTGGAAGCCGTGTTCTAAAAAGTTATTATCTTGTTTAAAATCGACTAAAAAATCATGTGCTAATAATATTAACTTCAACTTTTCAGCGAATGTTATAATATTATAAGGCTTATCCCATTTTACAAAATCTGGTATAAGTTGAAAAATTATTTTTCCTTCTATTTCGAACGATAAATAACTTAGTTCTTTATTAATCCAATTCAAATTAGCAAATTGCTCAAAATTTAGTGGGAGTGAAAAATCACATATATCTTCTTTAAAAAAATCAGCTATATTGTATTTTTCTGAAACTTCAAATATTCTGTTATTGAAAGAAATAAGAAATTCACTATTTGGTTCACCTACATTATCATCGGCCTCACCTATTTCAATGTTTTCTAAGTAAGCAACATAGTCATAAATTCTATTATCAACTTTCTCAAATTTTAAATTCATGTTATCAGATTTTCTTTACAATATAAACAAAAAACCGCTCCCAAAAGAAGCGGTTTTAAAATTTATCTAAAATCCAGATTAAAATATTGCTGGATATTTTTGAGGATTTGTTTCGTTAAACATGGCGTAGATTTTCTCTACCATATCGTCTGCAGATGGCTTAGAGAAATAATCTCCGTCACTTGCATACGCCGGTCTGTGATCATTTGCAGAAATCGTCAACGGATCAGAATCCAGGAATCTGAAGGCTTTCTGCTTTTCTAAGATCTGCTGTAAAATAAACGCTGAAGTTCCGCCTTCCACATCTTCGTCGATCACCACCAATCGGTTGGTTTTCTTCACAGATTCAGCAATTTCGTGAGTTAAATCGAAAGGAATCAATGACTGAACATCAATCACTTCCGCAGAAATTCCTAATTTTTCAAGCTCTTCCGCTGCTTCCATAACAATTCTCCACGTAGAACCGTATGTTACTAAAGTCACATCATTTCCTTCTTTGGTAACTTCAATTTTTCCTACAGGAACAGTGAATTCTCCTAAATTGTCAGGCTGCTTTTCCTTTAATCGGTATCCGTTCAGACATTCAACAATTACGGCAGGATCATCGCTCTGAAGCATGGTATTATAGAATCCGGCAGCTTTTGTAAGGTTTCTCGGAACCAACACTAAAATTCCTTTGGAAAGATTAAGAATTCCCGCCATCGGAGAACCTGAATGCCAAACCCCTTCCAGCCTGTGGCCTCTTGTTCTGATGATTACCGGTGCTTTCTGACCTCCTTTTGTTCTGTACTGAACGGTAGCAAGATCATCGCTCATACCCTGTAAACAGTACAAAATATAATCTAAATACTGAATCTCAGCGATTGGCCTGAGACCTCTCATCGCCATACCGATTCCCTGTCCGAGAATCGTAGCTTCACGGATTCCGGTATCAGCTACACGAACTTCGCCGTATTTTTCCTGCATTCCTTCGAGTCCCTGGTTTACGTCACCGATATTTCCGGCATCTTCACCAAAAACCAATGTCTCAGGATATTTTTCAAAAATCTTATCAAAATTATTTCGTACCACTACTCTTCCGTCAACGTCTTCGGAGCTTTCAGAGTAAACAGGTTTAATTTCTTTTACATTTTCAGCTTTCCACTGAGACTGAGAATATAAATGAGAGGAGTAATTGTCTTTTTCCACCTCAAAAATCTCATTGTATTTCTGCATCAACTGATTTCTTTCTGCAGAATTGGCTCCTCTGGTTGCCAGTAAAGAACGTCTCACCAAATGGAAGACATCTTTTTTCGCTTTGGAAACCAATTTGTTAAACTGATTAATATAGTTTTCAATTTCAGAATTTTGTCCTTTAAGATGTTCAACAAAAGGTAACACCGAATGAATTAAATCCGTAATGGTTTTCTGGTAATTTTCCCAGGCTGCCTTCTGCCCGGCTTTTACCGTTTTTTTAGCTTCTTCATCAATAGCATCCAATTCTTCAGCCGTTGCCAGAACTTCTTCTTTTCCATCGATTTCGATTGAATAATTCAAAATCCATTCTTTGAATTTCACTAAACCGTCGAATTGAGATTCCCAGGCAAGACGCTCTTCGTTCTTATATCTTTCGTGAGATCCTGAAGTGGAGTGTCCCTGAGGCTGTGTCACTTCTATAACGTGTACTACCACGGGAATGCTTTCCATCCTTGCAAACTGTTCTGCTCTGGCATAGGCATCCAGCAATGAAGGATAATCCCATGCTTTCACCTGAATGATTTCACATCCCTGGAATTCACCTTCTTTTCTCTGGAAACCGCTCAGCATTTCAGCAATATCTGCTTTTGCTCTCTGCTTCATGGTAGGAACGGAAATCCCGTATCCGTCGTCCCAGATTGAAACAATCATCGGAACCTGAAGTGCACAAGCAGCATTCAGCGTTTCCCAAAAATGGCCTTCTGCCGTAGAAGCATCACCAATTGTACCGAAAGCAATCTCGTTCCCGTCTTTTGAGAATTTCTCAGAACCTTCAAATTTTACTGATTTATATATTTTGGAAGCCTGCGCCAATCCTAATAATCTTGGCATTTGTCCGGCAGTGGGAGAAATATCGGATGAAATATTTTTCTGAGCTGTTAAATCTTTCCAGCTTCCATCTTCATTAAGACTTCGTGTAGCAAAATGCCCGTTCATCTGTCTTCCTGCAGAGGCTGGCTCTCTTTCAACGCTGGTATCTGCATACAGCTGTGCAAAGAAGCTTTCAACAGTCAGCGCATCAACAGCCAGTGCAAAGGTCTGATCTCTGTAGTATCCTGAACGGAAGTCTCCATCTTTGAAAACTTTCGCCATTGCAAGCTGAGGAAGCTCTTTTCCATCCCCAAAAATACCAAATTTAGCTTTTCCCGTAAGAACTTCTCTTCTGCCCAGATATGACATTTCGCGAGAAATTCTTCCTAACTTATAATCTTCAAGTATCTGATTTTTAAAGTCTTGAAAGGAAATTTGCTGTGTTTCAATATAGGTTGTCTGCATAGCCCGATAAAAAATTTTATAATTCTTGAAGTATTTTGCTAATATACACTTTTTAAATTAATTTTAATTTTTAATAATCTTTTTTAAATATTTGATAATAAAAAAAATTGTATTTATATTAGAAAAAAATTGTAAAGATGGAGAAGAAATCCACCCATATTCTGAATGCTTCGAGTAATCTGCTGGGCTTTTCACTGGTGATCATCACGTCTCTGAAGATTACTAAAATGAGCCCCAGCACTCATTTGGACGAATTTGCGGGTGTAGCCTGCCTGTTTTTCGCATTCAGTTGTTTCTTTTCGTTTCTTGCGATAAGATCTACGCATGAAAAGCGTGGACACAGATTTGAAACTATTGCGGATTATTTATTTTTAACAGCTTTATTTTGCATAGTTTTAGCCGTTATTATTGTAACGATGAAAATAATTTAATTTAAAATTTTCGCTCAATTACGTAATCCAACATAATATGTAAAGATTTTCTGGCTTCGGAATCGGGAAATTCGTTAAGGATATCTTTGGCTTTTTGTTGAAAATCTTTCATTACTGAAATGGCGTAATCCAGCCCACCGGAACTTTTTACAAAGCTGATCAGCTCTTTTACACGTTTCTGATCGTTATTGTACCGTTTAATAGTATTAAAATAGTACTTTTTGTCTTTTTCGCTGGCGTTTCTCAGGGTAAAAATCAATGGCAATGTCATCTTCTGCTCCTTGATATCGATTCCTACGGGTTTTCCGATGACATTAGAAGTCAGGTAATCAAACAGATCATCTTTAATCTGAAAAGCCATTCCGGTATAAGTTCCGAAATCCATCATTTTTTTTGCCAAATCTGCATCAGCATTATTCGACAAAACTCCGATTTCACAACAGGCTGCAATAAGGGTAGCGGTTTTCTGACGGATAATTTCGTAGTACACTTCTTCTGTAATATCCAGTTTCCTGGCTTTTTCCAATTGGAGAAGCTCTCCCTCAGACATTTCACGGATTGTTCTGGAAATAACTCCCAGTAAATCGTAATCTTTGTGATCCGTTGAAAGTAAAACCGATTTTGACAAAAGGTAATCTCCTACTAAAACAGCGATTTTATTTTTCCACAACGCATTGATCGAAAAAAAGTTGCGTCGCTTAAAACTTTCATCCACCACATCATCGTGTACCAGCGTCGCCGTATGAATGAGCTCAATCATGGAAGCACCACGGTAGGTCTTTTCATTAACGTCTCCCACAAGCTTGGCACAAAGAAAAACGAACATCGGCCGCATCTGCTTCCCTTTTGTAGTAACAATAAAACGTGTGACTTTATCTAATAAAGGTACTTTACTCTGCATGGATTCATAAAACTTCTGCTCGAAAAGTTTCATTTCCTCATTGATCGGTCGCTTGATTTCTTCTACAGTGTTCGCCACAATCTTTGATGATGGATAAATTATTAATTACCACAAAGATAATTTTTTTCAGTCAATTTTAAGGTAATTTAATACGAATATCATTTTTTTAGTTTTAACGCAAAGTCGCAGAGAATTATATATTTATTTGAATATTTTTACTTCCGCAAGGCGCTTAGCTCAGCAAGTGATACAAACGTTTAAATTATTAATCTTTGAGCTTGTCAGTTGGAATAAAATACAGACTCTGCTTTGCAGTTCCCAAAGGTGAATGAAATTTTTCTCCGGAAATATAAATGCCGGTTTCATCTACAGCAACGCCTTCAATCTGTCCTATTGACAGTGCGCTTCCTAAATAATATCTATCCGGAGTTCCGCTGAAAAAAATCCCCGGTTCGGTTTCCCTGAAAATATTCAAAAAAACTTCCGTTTTCTTTGTATAGCCGATGAGGTATAACTTTCCATTGTAATAAGAAGCATCCGTAACCAAAAAATTTATTTTAAAAGATTCTGTTTGCTGCGCCTGCTGCTTTCCTGAAATTTCAGGATCAATGCTGTAATGCACGGTGGATTTCGTGTCCCAACCTTTCGTAAAAAGGTGAATTTTCCCGTTGAGATAAATCATTGCTTCAGCATCAAAATCCGTTGAAGAATACTTCGGGATAAAGTCTTTTTGTTCCGGATATTCAAATGAGATCAACCGAACCGAATCATTTTTGAAAGAATTGTTTCCAGATGATACTTTATAAATTCCAAGATCTCTTCTCGTCCCTCCGTTATTTCCGAAATCGCCGATGTAAAAATTACTCCCATCATGAGTTAAAGCTTCCCAGTCTTTATTTTTAGCATTAATCGGTAGGATATTGATGATTGATCCTGTTGTTTTATCCAGTTCAAAAATTTCCGGTGAATTTCCACTATCGTTAAATGTGTACAATTTCCCGTTCATTAAGCTTAACCCTGATGTTTCTTTAATCTTTTCATCCAGATAAGCAACTCTGAACTTTCTGATCTTTAACGGTTCTGATTGCTGGGCAGAATACAACGTAGAAATCAGAATGGCAAAAACAGGAAATAATTTTTTCATTTTGTAAAAATATTATAAATGACAGTAATTGCAATCTTTTTAGCGCAATAGACGCAATTTTCTTTTAAAATAACTGTATTTATTTTTCATTCGCAAAGGCGTTCATACTCAGCGAATGATAGCAAATCTGATATTAATATAATTTGAGTTTTCTTGATACTATTGTTCCACTCAGCAAAGTCTAAATGAATATTAAAAAATTTAATAAAAAAGACGGACTAAGCCGCCTGAATTGATTATATAGATTGTATTGAAAATATTTAGAACGGAGAAAACTTACGCTGTTTTTTTATGTGATTCCGGGTTTTTCTTATTCTTTTTTATCCAGTAATCTTTCTGATATTGCCGTACCGTTTTGCCGGTTCCGTCGTGTCGCCATCCGGGAGAATTAAAAATATAATTAATTCTGTCTGAGAATTTTAACCCCGGTTGTTTAATGTCTTTCCATATTTTTCGCCATTCATATAAAAGAACTGTATCAGGCTTATTGTCGGGCATTTTAGGATAAATACCATATTTTACGGGCACGTTAGGATCTTCTTTTTCAAAAGTTCCGAAGATTTTATCCCAGATAATCAGGCACATACCCATATTTCTGTCCAGATATTTAATATTACAGGCATGATGCACCCGGTGATGAGAAGGTGTAACTAGAATATATTCCAGAATACCCATACTTTTTACGGTCTGTGTATGCACCCAGGTTCCGTACACCTGGCCTATTGCGTATGCCACCATAATATGCCACGGATTAAAACCTAAAAAAGCGAGCGGTGAAAAATAAAGATACCGGTACAGCGGCTGTAGAACCGGACTCCTGAAACCGGTTGTCAGATTGAAGAATTCCGAGCTATGATGGGTAATATGTACCGCCCAGAACGCCCTGGAATGATGATCTACATAATGAAGGACATAATAAGCGAAATCCGTAATAATGAAGCAAAGCAATCCGTACCATACTGTATATTCCCATGAAAAAAGCCTGTGGTTGAAGAAGAAAAACATCACTCCCATGGCAAAAGCTTTCATCAGAATATCCAACCCAAAATTGAGCAGCGCAAGATAAATATTTGTTGCAAGATCTTTTCCGTTATAAAGCCTGGCTTCGGCAACATGGCTGTAAATCATTTCTGCCAAAATAATTGTCGCATGTACCGGGATCGACCATGCATAAATATTTTCAAGGCCATCTTTACCAAAAAAGTAATCTACCATTGTCACTTTTATTTGGTACAAAGGTAAGATTTTAAGAAAACGTTAAGAATATTTCCTGATTTTTTTAATGAAATTTTAATCAGCTGTTTTGTTGGCTAATTGTCCGCAGGCTGCATCAATATCTCCTCCCCGGCTCTTTCTTACTACACAAATAATTCCTGCATTTTCAAGCTGACGGATATAATTTTCTTCTGCCTGCTTATTACATTGGTCATATTTTCCGTCGCCAATAGGATTGTACTGAATTAAATTAACTTTTGAAGGAACCTGCTTACAGTATTTAATGAGTGCTTTAATATCTTCATCTCCGTCATTGATTCCTTTCCATACGCAGTATTCAAAAGTAATGACAGAACCTGTTTTCTGATACCAGTATTGAAGCGCTTCCATAATTTCCGTTAAAGGAAACTTATCGGAAAACGGCATGATTTCATTTCTTTTGGCTTCGATGGCAGAGTGAAGTGATAAGGCGAGCTTTACCCTCAAATCGTCATCAGCAAGCATCTTAATCATTTTCGGAATTCCTGATGTAGAAACGGTAATTCTTCTCGGCGACATCCCTAAACCTTCCGGTTGTGTGATTTTCCTGATGGCTTCCACTACATTTTTATAGTTCATCATCGGCTCTCCCATTCCCATAAAAACAATATTGGAAAGCGGCCTGTTAAAATACATTTTGCTCTGGCTGTCGATTAAAGCAACCTGATCTACAATTTCCGCCACTTCCAGATTTCTCATTCTTTTGAGTCTAGCTGTTGCACAGAATTCACAGTTTAATGAGCATCCTACCTGAGAAGAGACACAAGCCGTAGTTCTTGTTTCGGTAGGAATTAAAACAGATTCTACTAATAACCCGTCGTGTAGCTTCACTCCGTTTTTGATGGTTCCGTCGGTGCTTTTCTGGAGCTGATCAACAGAAACCGGATTGATGGTATATTCTTCGGAAATTCTTTCACGAAGAGATTTTGAAAGATTCGTCATCTCATCAATCGAATGAAGGTTTTTGCTCCACAGCCAATCGTACACCTGTTTCGCCCGGAAAGGCTTTTCTCCTAAAGACGTAAAATAGTCTTTAAGCTGGTCGAGTGATAAAGTTCTGATATCTTTCATATAGGTAAGAGCCAAGTTAAAAGTAAAAATTGAAAAGTTTTTACAACTTTGTGTTGTTAACTATTGTTGCTAAAATATTTTTTAATTCAGCGCTTTCATTTAATAATACTTGAAATTCTTCTGAATTATAACCGTCTAAATTTTTTAAAATCCGAAGCCAGAAATTACTTTCCCGAGCTTCTCTTAAGGCAATTTTCACCTTATTTTTAAAATCTGCTTTTGAAGACCCGGCTTGTGATTCTTCATAATTCGCCCCTATCGAAGTGGCTGATTTTCCAAGTTGAAACCTAATTAACTTACTTTCAGGATCATTTGGAAGTGTTCTTAAAAACTTAAGACAATTCACTCCAAACATAAAAGTTCTTGCAAGTAAATCGTTTTGTTTCATTTTGTGTTCTTTAACTTTTTACTTTTAACTTGGCTCTTTTTACTTTTTTATAAAATTAACATCGCATCTCCGTACGAGTAGAATTTGTATTTCTCTTTTACAGCTTCTTCATACGCGTGCATTACGAAATCTCTTCCTGCAAACGCTGCAATCATCATGATTAACGTAGATTTCGGCGTGTGGAAATTCGTGATCATACAGTTGGCAACGCCGAATTCATGAGGAGGATAAATAAATTTATTTGTCCATCCGTGGAATGCGGAAATTTTCTTATTTGAAGATACTGAAGTTTCCAGGGTTCTCATGGTTGTAGTTCCTACAGCACACACTCGTTTATGAGCATCAACGGCATTATTGATGATCTGGGCATTTTTTTCATCGATGAAAATCTCTTCAGATTCCATTTTGTGCTTGGAAAGATCTTCCACTTCGATCGGGTTAAATGTTCCTAATCCAACATGCAGGGTAACTTCTGCGAAATCAATTCCTTTAATTTCCAGCCTTTTCATCAGATGTTTTGAGAAGTGAAGTCCGGCCGTAGGTGCAGCAACCGCTCCTTCCACTTTTGCGTAGATGGTCTGGTATCTTTCCGCATCTTCCGGTTCTACGTCTCTTTTAATATATTTTGGAAGCGGAGTTTCTCCAAGCTCTTTTAATTTAGCTCTGAATTCTTCGTAAGAACCGTCGAACAAGAATCTTAATGTTCTCCCTCTTGAAGTTGTGTTATCGATAACTTCTGCTACCAGAGATTCGTCTTCCGTGAAGAATAATTTATTTCCAATTCTGATTTTTCTTGCAGGATCTACCAATACATCCCAAACGCGGGTTTCCTTATCAAGCTCTCTCAAAAGGAAAACTTCGATTTTCGCTCCTGTTTTTTCTTTATTTCCATAAAGACGTGCCGGGAAAACCTTAGTATTATTAAAGATAAAAAGATCTCCTTCATCAAAATAATCAACCACATCTTTAAACAGTTTATGCTGAATGGTTTCAGTTTTTCTGTCCAAAACCATTAACCTTGCTTCGTCTCTGTGCTCGGATGGGTGTTCTGCCAATAATTCTGCAGGAAGATCAAAATTAAAATCTGATGTTTTCATTTTTTAAATTACGGTTTAAAAATTATCAAATTACAGGATGTAATTTTCGGACTGCAAATATACGACATTCGCACCCCCTTTGTCAAGTATTATTTGCAATCAGGCAAAAAACCGTGGTTTTACGGTGAAAATTATGTCTGAAAATTTGTATTTTGCGGTACAATTATACACTTATGAGCAAATATTCAATTGAGTCTTTCGTAAACGAAACAAAAGAAAGACCTGAAAACAGAGATTATTTTGAACTTGAAAAGCCTGCCCTTCTAGAGATTAACCTTAACAATCAGGCAGTATGGACAAAGGCAGGAAGTATGGTAAGCTATGTAGGAAACATTAATTTTGAAAGGCAGGGAATGCTTTCCGGCGGTTTGGGAAATCTGCTGAAAAAAGCAATCAGCGGTGAAGGAGCAAGACTGATGAAGGCGGAAGGTACAGGAAAACTGTATGTTGCGGACGAGGGAAAGAAGGTACGCATTCTTTACCTTAACAATGAAGCAGTTTGTGTAAACGGAAATGACGTATTAGCTCATGAGCAAAGCGTAAAAAGCGATATTACGATGCTGAAAAGCATTGCCGGCGTTATGTCCGGCGGACTTTTCCAGGTAAGACTGTCCGGAACGGGACACATTGCAGTTACTACGCACGGTGAGCCATTGACTTTACTGGTAACTCCTGATGCACCTGTTTTTACAGATCCTAATGCAACGGTAGCATGGTCCGGAAACCTGACACCCGAATTAAAGACCAATGTTTCTTTTAAAAGTCTTATCGGAAGAGGGAGCGGTGAAGAATTTCAGATGAAATTCTCCGGGAACGGATGGGTTTTAATACAGCCGTATGAAGAAGTCTATAGGATTGAAAAATAGTAAAATAATCATAAAAACAGCAAAGTGAGAAAGTTGTCTACTTTGCTGTTTTAGTTTTGAAATTTTAGTTGATCAGGATTAATTTTTATATCAAAATTTTGAGGCTCAAAATTTTCTAATGATAATACAATTTCAAGATTTTCAGATTTTGCTGATGCTGATTTTACTATATAATTTTTTTCAAATTTAACTTTGTTATAAATTTCATGGTAATCAAACAATAATTGTAATCCAATGAATGATAAATCGTCCTGAGAGTCTGCAAAAATTACTTCTGCTGAAACTCTCGGCTTTTTCATTTTTCCATTTGTATATTCGTTGATTAAATATTGTAATAAGCCGTCATTTTGTTTTCCAACAAACTCAGATCTAAAGAACCTTCTTTTTGATTCATCTTCAAATTGCTTTTTAGCAGAGGGAATTCTTTTTGAATATTTATAGTTAAAATTCATCTTGCTTAAAGGAAACGTGGTATTCGTTACATGAAAATAATGTTGTAAATTATTTCTTAAGTCAGTTATTGTTGCTGTCATTGTATCTCTACTTTCAGATCTGAAATTAATCTGATAAGAATAGTCTTTTGAATTGACAACACTCAGAAATTCAAAATTCTCTGTTCGTTTTTCTTTTTTTTGTTTTGATTGGAATTTATATTTAACTAAATAATCAAAATGATATTCCTGAGAAAAAGCATTAGCGAAGCTTAAAATAAGCAATAATAGGATGAGTTTTTTCATAGATATTGTTTTACATTCTTCCATTCTTCCAGTTTCTTTTCAAAAGACACAGTGTGGAGAGGACTGGTAGAAGGCAGTAAAAATACCGGAATTTTATAATTCTTGCCTAAAATTTTCTGTAGATTTTTATATGATTTTCCACCGTTGCAAAATATGGCTTTTATATTGGGATGATTTTCCAGTAGTTCTTCAATCTGATTGGCTTCTTCGTTTTTAATTTCCGAATCCAGGCTTCCTTTTCTTTCGCAGGAATCGATAACATCCCAAAGTGCGATATGATGTTTCTTTAAGATCTGAATTCTTTGATCATAATCTTCCGTAAATTCTTCATTCAGCAATTCAAAAATGATCTTCCAGAATTTATTTTGCGGGTGGCCGTAATACTGTTGCTTTTCCAGGGATTTAACACCCGGAATTGAGCCTAAAATTATAATTTTAGAATGATCATCAATAATTGGAGGAAAAGAGAAGATTCTGTTTTGCATAATTGGATTTTATGTTTTAGCTAAAGCTTTTTCTCATTTTCAAAAAACAAAAAGCGGGCTAAAGCCCGCTCCTATTGATATTTTATAGTGTTTCTTTCAGCCAGTCGAAGAATTCTCTCTGCCAAATGAGACCATTCTGCGGGTGGAGCACCCAGTGGTTTTCATTCGGGAAATATACCAGTTTGGATTTCAGTCCTCTCAGCTGTGCTGCCTGGAAAGCTTCCTGACCCTGCTCGTAAGGAACCCTGTAATCAATTCCTCCCTGAACAATCATGATCGGCTTGTTCCATTTATCCACAAAATTGCTTGGATTAAATTCTGTGTACGCTTTAGGAAGCGGCTTTTCCCATGGCGAACCGAGATCCCAGTTGGCAAACCAAAGCTCTTCCGTGGTAAGATACCAGGATTTCATGTCAAACAATCCATCGTGGGCAATAAACGTTTTGAATCTGTTTTCATGGATTCCGGCTAACATGAATACACTGTATCCTCCGTAACTTGCTCCAACAGCTGCTACTCTTTCACCATCCACGTAAGGTAATGTTTTGGCAAAGTCTGTTGCGGCAAGATAATCTCTCATCGGCTGACCGCCCCAGTCTTTGGAAATTTCTTCATTCCATTTTGTTCCCCAGCCCGGCATTCCTCTTCTGTTTGGTGCCACAACAATATATCCGTTGGCAGCCATTAAGGCGAAATTCCATCTTGTACTAAAAAATTGTGTTAAAGCCGACTGTGGCCCACCCTGGCAATACACCAGTGTAGGATATTTTTTATTAGGGTCGAAATTTGGCGGGTAATGGAACCATACGCCCATTTCTTTGCCATCCGAAGTTTTCACCATTTTAAGTTCAGATTTTCCCTGAGAGAGGCTTGTATACGTGTCTTTATTAACTTCGGTTACCTGCTGCATTTCTCCGTTTTTGATATTCACCGAAAACAGGTCTGTTGCATGGTTGATGTCTGTTCTTCCTATAAGTAAGGATTTTTTCTGATCAGCAAAGATTTCATTTACGTCAAAATCACCTTTTGTGATCTGCTGAACTTTGGCATTTTTCGGGTCTAATGAAAACAGCTGTTTTGTTCCTCTGAATGCCGCCGTAAAATAAATTGTTTTTGAATCTGCACTCCAGAAGACATCTCCGGAAACGCTTTCGTCCCAACCTGAGGTAAGGTTTGTTACTTTAGTCGTTTTCCAGTCCATGATTTTCACATCATTTTTGTCCGCTTCATAACCGTCTCTGGCCATACTCTGCCAAATTAACGACTTTCCGTCCGGACTGAATTTAGGATTCACATCATAGCCTTTATTAGATTCCGTCAGATTTTTGGTGGTTCCTGTTGCAATATCATAAGCGAAGATATCAGTATTTGTGCTGGTGGAATACTCTTTTCCGCTCTTAGGCTTTGTTACATAGAGAAGCTGTGAGGAATCCGGACTCCAGATAAAATCTTCAGCTCCCCCGAATGGTCTTTGTGGAGAATCCCACATCTTTCCTTCCAGAAGATCTTTTGCAGCATCTGCCTTTTCGGAAACATTTACTACAAAAATATGATTGTATTTTCCTTCGTTGAAATAATCCCAGTGTCTGTGGTTGAGGTCCGTATAAACCTGTGCCGTGGTTTTCGGGGTGTCGGAATATTTATCTTTCCCCATTACTTTTTCTACGAGAACCTGTCTGCTGAATGCTATTTTTTTGCCATCGGGAGAAATGACAATATTATCCGCTTCACCTATTGTATAAAATTCCGTCCAGGTTTTTGCATTGTCTTTAGAAACAAAAATCTTGTCACCTTCCTGGGCATAAATTCCGTTTTTATCCCATTGAATAAGGGCTTTTTTGCCTAAATCCATTTTTGCGGACTGGTTATTCAGAACATTCAGGAAATAGCTTTCGTTTTTGGTTTTTTCTGTTTTAAGATCCACCTGCCCCACTTTATAAATAAGTGAAGACTGATCCGGTGAAACGGCCTGTACCCCAACTTTCATTAAGGTCCAGAGGATTTCCGGCGTCATTACTTTCTGTGCATTCATTAAGAGTGGCGCTGCCAAAGCCAGCAGACTGTACTTAAGTTTCATATTGTTGATCAAATTTTTTACGACTTCAGACCAGAACGATCTTAGAAGTCTTATTGTATTCAAAGATTGCCAAAGTTATGTAATTGTCTTTATATTCAATAATCAAAAACCTCATAATTTTAGTAAATTTGATTTTATTTAAACTAATTCCATGAAAAAAATTCTGCTCTTTTCTTTTATTCTTTCATCAATATTGTATTTTTCACAAATTACGATGAGTCCGCAGGCTACCCATTACAATGATCCTTATACCGTAACCGTTTCAGGAAATGGAACAATATATTATACAGTAGACGGAAGCACACCGACTTTAAGTTCCAGCTTTGCAACAAACAGTGTACAGATATTAATCGACAGCAATAAACAGATAAAAGCATTTGTTGTGAATTCGGGAGCAATCTCACCTGTAATCAGTAAGAAATATTACACAGGAGCAATTCCTGTTGCCACAATGTTTTTTAAAATGCCTTCAGGCTGGACAAACAGCAGCTGCGCAATGATAAATATGGTAAACCCGAATGCTATTAATGGTTCTGCCATTGACAGTATATGGCCTGGATTTCCGATGACAGCAACAGGATGTGAAAATTGGTATAAAGTGACCCGCAATTTTGAAACCGGGACAGTAAGCTTCAATAACTGCTCTCCCTTTCCGAATATTCCACAAACCATTACAACCAATGAAATTCCGGTAAGCGGGCTTATCTATTATGACTTTACGAGCGGACCGATCAGCAATCCGCCTTCGTGCTTATTTTTAGGTATAGAAGAAACCATAAAAAGTTCAGTTACTTTAGTGAAAATTTATCCCAATCCGGTTTCCGATATCCTTCAGGTCAATTCTGAGATTGATTTTAAAGAATATGAAATTCTGGATATGAGCGGAAAAACTGTTCAGCAGAGTAAAACCTTTTTGAAAGATATCTCAATAAGTCATCTTCCGGCTGGAAATTATTTTATAAAACTAAGAGATTTTAAAAACAATTTTGTTCTTTTGAAATTCATTAAAAAATAAATCAAATCGCCGGTCATTTTATGACCGGCGACTTAGTATATCAAATATAATTTAAATTAGTCTCTATCTGAAAACATGGAGTTTGCCAGAGAAGTTATCAGGGAGAGAAGAATACTGAAAATCAGTGCCCACCAGAAACCGTCGACGACCATACTGTCTATAAAATAATCTGCAATAAGAATGATGATCGCGTTTATAACAAGGGCAAATAAACCTAAAGTAATAATTGTTAAAGGTAATCCCAAAAGATTAAGGATCGGTTTTACAATCAGGTTTAAAATTCCCAATACAATGGAAAAGATAATGGCCCCACCGAATCCGGAAAAATGTACTCCCGGTAAAATCATGGTAAGCAGGTAGGCAACAATTGCCGTTACCAGCAGACGAATAATTAAGTTCATATTTTTATTTTTTTTAGTTCAGTCACTTATTCAGAAATTGTTATATTAAATATAGCATAAATTTCCGAAAAGATTTACTTTATTTTCATCATGGTTACCAAAGAAGTGGCAACATGGCTTTCCGAATCATTGTTTTCATCAACAGTATAGATTTCCGTACGGATGACACTGATCTTTGCTCCGCCCTTGATGACATACGATTTTGAGACGAGTGCATCGCCGATTGCCGGACGCAGATAATTCACCTTCAATTCTACGGTTACTACATAGCAATCTTCTTCATAATGACTTACCGCGGCGTATCCTGAAGAAACATCCACTAAAGAAGCAATCATGGCTCCGTTGAACATTCCGGCTTTCCTGGTCATCAGATCCATTTTAGGGATTTTCATAGAGATAAAATCGGTTTCAACTTCCAGGAGTTCTGCTTTATAGAATTTCAATGTTTCGGAACGGTGAAAGCTGTCGGTGATGAGCTGTTTTTTTTCGGGTGTCATGTAATGATTTTAAAATGTAAATGTAAAGACAAATTTCAAAAACAATGCAAATATGGTTCTGGCCTTAAATTAATTTAAGCAGATACGATTGATTGCATTAAGTTTTGCCCAAAACCATTTTGAGATTTTTATTATTGCAAAGCAGAATAAAGTTCGCCCCTATTGATATCTTTTGAATTATTATTTTGAACAGATGCTTCGACGAGCTCAGCATGATCTTGCGAATACTAACTGTTTTATTAAACATGATTTTGCAGTGTCGTTATGTGTGCAAGCAGGCATTTTACTTCATTAATTTAAAACGATCTGAAAATTATCATCCAAAGACAAAACACCTTCTGTCAGGCTTTCAGGATGTGCCGTAAAACCTTTTAGTTTTGAAGTTTTCCCTTTTAGAACGAGATCCATCAGCTGCTTGTCTGATATTTTTTTACCAAAAATTTCAAACGAAACTTTAAAGCCGCAGTTTTTGAAATCTGAACACCCTACCGCTGTCTTTCCTTTCATGAGATGATGTTCTTTGCATTTCGGACATTTTGTTTCTTCCCAGGACTGCAGTTCTTTTTTTACGGCTGGTTCACGTTTCTTTTTTTCTTTCACCACCTTCTCTTCTTCCAGATTGATTACTTTTCCTTTTCCGTAGACTACCTTTTCGGTAAGCTCAGTAACCATCTGAATCAATTCTTCCTTGAAATGATTGGCTTCATATTCTCCTTTTTCAATTTTCCGGAGTTTAAGTTCCCATTCACCGGTAAGTTCCGGGCTTTTAAGGAGCTCATCTTCAATAGTATCGATCAGCTGAATTCCCGTTTGGGTAGCGATGAGGTTTTTCCTTTTCTTTTCAATATACTTTCTTTTGAAAAGGGTTTCGATGATATTAGCGCGGGTAGATGGCCTTCCGATTCCGTTATTTTTCAGCAGTTCGCGAAGTTCATCATCTTCCACCTGTTTTCCTGCGGTTTCCATGGCACGAAGAAGCGTTGCCTCGGTGTAAGGTTTTGGCGGCGAAGTTTTGCCCTGATGGATCATCGGATCATGAGGTCCGGTTTCTCCTACGGTAAATTCCGGAATGATCTGTTCTTCCTCTTTATCTTTTTCTTTCTCCGACTCGTCTTTCGGCTCTTTTGCATAAACGGCTCTCCATCCCGGTTCGAGAATCTGTTTTCCGCTGGTTTTGAAAGGAATCGTTCCTACTTTACCTTCCACCAGGGTGTTGGAAATTTTACATTCGGGATAAAAAACGGAGATAAATCTTTTAGCAATTAAATCATAGATCAACTTTTCTTCGCGGCTCAGATTCTGGGAAGGCGGAACTTCCGTGGGAATAATGGCGTGGTGATCCGTGACTTTCGTATCATCAAAAACCGCTTTTGATTTGGGAATAGGTGCCTGCAGCAATGGTGCAACAAGCTCCTGGTAGAATGTCATTTTTCTGAGGATGCCCTCTATTTTCGGATATAAGCTTTCAGATAGGTACGTAGTATCCACACGGGGATAGGTAACATGCTTTTTTTCGTAAAGACTTTGAATATAATTCAGCGTATTTTCTGCGGAATAACCATATTTTCTGTTGGCTTCTACCTGAAGTCCGGTAAGGTCAAACAGCCTCGGATTTTTTTCTTTACCTTCTTTAATTTCGAAAGAAACGATCTCGAAAGGGTTTTCTTTTAAATATTCCAGGCCTTTTTCGGCCCGTTCTAATGTTTTCAAACGGTCAATCGCAGCATTGAAAACAACATCTCTGTATCGGGTTTTCAGTTCCCAGTATTCTTCTACAGTAAAGGCATCAATTTCCTTTTGGCGCTGCACCAGCATCGCCAATGTTGGCGTCTGAACCCTTCCGATAGAAAGCACGGCTTTATTTCCCCCGAATTTTTTGGTAAAAAGCCTGGTTGCGTTGATGCCTAAAAGCCAGTCGCCGATAGCCCTTGCATTTCCTGCGAGATATAGGTTTTTATAGTCTTCAGCAGGTTTTAAACTGGCAAAACCTTCTTTAATTGCCTCTTCGGTAAGAGATGAAATCCACAAACGCTGAATCGGTTTGTTGCATTTTGCTTTCTGCAGTACCCATCTCTGGATGAGTTCTCCCTCCTGTCCGGCATCCCCGCAGTTGATGACCTCATCACATTCGGATACTAATCTTTCAATCACTTTAAACTGGTTTTCAACGCCTTTATTCGGAATTAATTTGATCCCGAAATTATGAGGAATGATGGGCAGCAGAAAAAGATTCCAGGATTTGTACTGCGGACCGTAATCGTGCGGTTCTTTGAGGGTGCAGAGATGCCCGAAAGTCCATGTCACACAATAGCCGTTTCCTTCCATATATCCCTGTTTGGGAGTGGTGGCCCCCAATACTTTGGCGATATCTCTGGCAACACTGGGTTTTTCGGCAATACAAAGTTTCATGAATTTTTCGGAGTTTTGAAGAGGGGCAAAAATCGGGATTTTTTTTGGATTTTGCTAATTTGTTGATGACGGATGGTTGTTGGTGGATGGTGGATGCTGAGTGTGTGGGTGTTGAATAAAAGCTCCCTTAAAAAAGAGAGCTCACCGATAATACTTATGAACCAGGTTCATGAATTTATTTTTATTTACATTGTCATCGGAACGTCCATGAGAAGAATTTCCGTATTTTCCGATGTGGCTTTAATCTGTAGATCTGAAATATCCCAAACTCCGAAGCCATCTCTTTCTTCCAGTTTTTGACCTTCGATTTCCGCACTTCCCTTAATGATAAATGCGTACACGCCATTGCCTTTTTTCTTTAGCTGATAATTGGTTTCAATATTGTTTTCAAAGTTCCCCAAATGAAACCACGCATCCTGATGAATCCAAACTCCCTCGTCATCGGGATTTGGAGAAAGGATTTGCTGGAATTTATTTTTACCGTCTGTTTTGTCTAATGTAATCTGGTCATATCTTGGGGTAACGTTTCTTTTATTCGGATATACCCAGATCTGGAGGAATTTCACCAGTTGATCCTGGTTTTTATTAAATTCACTGTGCATAATTCCCGTTCCCGCACTCATTACCTGGATATCACCGCTTCTGATAATAGCTGAATTTCCCATGCTGTCTTTATGCTCCAGATCGCCTTCCAATGGAATGCTGATGATTTCCATATTGTCATGGGGATGTGTTCCGAAGCCTCTTCCCGCCTCTACTTTATCATCATTTAAAACTCTTAATACCCCGAAATGCATTCTTTCCGGATTGTGATAATTGGCAAAACTGAAGGTATGATTGCTCACCAGCCAGTCGTGGTCTGCCTTTCCTCTGGTATCCGCTTTATGAATAACAGAGTTGTCTTTTATTTTTGAATCTGGGTTGGGAAGATGGTTGTAGCCAATCGGTTCCAACGGTTCGATCTCATCGATCTCATTTTTCATGGTATTGCCCAATGATGCTGATGCCACGAACATTCCCGTTCCCAATAATCCTTTTTTTAAAAAATCTTTTCTGTCCATATCTGGTGTGTATTTATTCGTTTTGATAGGACAAAGTTAGGTTGATGGGATTTGCTGTGCATTTAACTAGTTTAATAAATGTGATTATTTTCTTTTGTCTTAAAAACAAAAGAAACAAAAATTCAAGACTGGAACCTGAATGCTAAAAAATATTTTTATTCTCTAAAAATCCCAAAACTCGTGCGAGTTCACTATGGGTTCTTCGGCTTATTATTGCTGTCGCACTCAGACAGTGGGATTTTCTTTACGTTCGCAAAAGTAATTTTCTTTACGCTTCAGTTTCCCAGGTCGGTTGATAGTGCTTATATCAAAGCTTTGTCATTCTGGAAGAATCTTAACTTGCATTTGATATATTTTCTTTTGTCTTAAAACAAAAGAAACAAAAATTCAAGACTGGAACCTTCCGCTAAAAATTCCTTCTGCTCTCTAAAAATTCTAAAACTTGCGCGAGTTCACTATTGGTTCTTCGGTTCGACCTTTCTGTCGCGCTTCGGACAGTAGAATTTTCTTAACGTTCGCAAAAGTAATTTTCTTTACGCTTCAGGTTCCCAGGTCGGTTGATAATGCTTATATCAAATTTTTGTCATTCTGAAAGAATCTTAACTTGCATTTGATATATTTTCTTTTGTCTTAAAACAAAAGAAACAAAAATTCAAGACTGGAACCTGAATGCTAAAAAATATTTTTATTCTCTAAAAATCCCAAAACTCGTGCGAATTTACTATGGGTTCTTCGGTTTATTATTGCTGTCGCACTCAGACAGTGGGATTTTCTTTACGTTCATAAAAGTATTTTTCTTTACGCTTCAGGTTCCTAAGTCGTTTGATATTGTAACGTGTGGAGATTCTTCGCTGCTTTGCGCTCGGAATGATGGAGTGAATTGCGCACTCGGTATTATTCAATTTTGAAAATTATTTTTGCTTGGAAGCGAGGCGTTTTCGGATGGTGCTTACGAATTCTTTGGAAACGCCGAGATAGGAAGCGATATAGTATTGTGCCACTCTTTGCGGAATGGATGGATAAACTTTTATAAATTCCAGGTACCGGTCTGAAGCACTTTTGGAAATAGTATTAACCAGACGGTGCTGGAGCGTAGAAAGATTTCTTTGCACAAGCATTCTGAAAACCCTTTCAAATTTTGGGATTTCAGATAATAGTTTTTCTTTAGCTGCCGGATTCAGCATATAAATTTCCGAATCTTCCAGGGTTTCTATGTATAAATTAGATGGTTTCTGATCCTGAAAGGAAGCAATATCACTGATCCACCAGTCTTCTATGGCAAACAGGATGGTCACTTCAAAGCCATTGTCATCAAGATAATATACTCTTACACACCCTTTCTGGATGTATCCCTCAAATTGACAGATTTCTCCTTCACGAAGCAGGATTGTCTTTTTGGGAAAGGTCTGCAGGGTAAGCAAACCAGTGAAAAATTGTTCTTCTTTAGGCTCAAGGTTAATGAATCTTGTTACATTTCCGATGATGTTTTCAGACATAGTTGCAGTTTATGGCTGCAAATTAGGAAAAAGTGTGTAAACTTCGTTCTTTAATAATCCGCTTCCTCCACCATAATGCTCAATAACTTTTACTTTTTTATCCAGATTTTCACAAAAGGTTTTGATGTCTTTCTCAAATTGTTCTTCCAAACCAGAACTCAGAAGAACGATATCGAACTGCTTATTTCGGATGTCATCATAGCTGGTATTTTCATCGGTCTGAATGTCTGCTTTCCAGCCTTCATTGTTTTCAATGACTCTTTTCAGGGTATCAAGGATCTCCTGATTTTTACCGATGACTAAGAAGTGTAAGGTATTCATTTTTGATTGTTTATTTTATGTTGGTTTGAACACAAGGGGCACTAAGATTCTTTTTATACTTTCTGTTTTAAGGTCCACAAAGCCGTTCACTTATAAGAGCACACGGAGATCCGCTACAATATTGTCAGATTGAAGTTATAGGATCTTCTTAATCTGAACTTTAACCTCAACCTTCGATTTACTCTACAAATGCTTGCTTCCCGTGATCTTTAGTTCATTTAAATCCAACTGTGATTCTGCTTTCCTGATCTCATCATCACTGTATAGCTTTTCTCTTTTCATAGTAAACAGCTCTTTCCGTTGCAGCGCAAAAATATCCAGCATGATTTCATGATATTCTCTAAGATCATTCTGCCTGTTGGTGCACATTTCAATGGAACTTAAATGATTCTTATGGAGCTTAATGTCATTTTCTATGGTATTTTTAAAGTTTTCAACAAGATTGTTTCGATTAATATTCTTTTGATATTTTTCGTGAAGTGTGGTAAGCGCCAGTTTATCAAGCCTGATCTGAATTCCCGCCTGTTGCTCATGGGAGGGCTGAATGGGATCTATTTCTTCAATTCTAATCAACCTGATAATTAAAGGAAGTGTAAGCCCCTGAAACACCAGTGTCACAAAAATGACAACAAATGTGATGAAAAGAATTAGATTTCTCATGGGAAATTCCGCCTGTCCATTCATCATTACCGGAATTGAAAGTGCTGTTGCCAGCGAAACAACGCCACGCATTCCTGCCCAACCGATAATCAGCGGATTTTTCCATCCCGGCGTCGGATCTTTTCGTATATTTTTACTGAGCCATCTCGGGATATGGGCTACGGGATAGATCCAAAGCATTCTTACCACAATAACAATAGCACTGATGATGAGACCGTATTTTATGCCTTCCGCTAAAGAGGTTTCTCCCAATCCGTGGATAATATCCGGCAGTTCAAGACCTATCAGAACAAACACCAATGCATTCATCACGAAAATAAGGGTATTCCAGACTCCCAGCATGTTGACTCTGGTTGTTCCGGTTTTAAATATTTCATGAGCACGGAATGACATGAATAATCCGCCGCTCACGACAGCCATAACTCCCGAGTAATGAAAATGTTCTGCAGAGAGGAATAAAATATACGGTGTAATGACCGTTAGGGCCGCATCAATGGCCGGTGTTGTCGGCAAAAATCTATGAATGGCATAGAAAACATGCGCCCCGGCAATCCCTACCACTACGCCCATTCCTGCTACAAGAAAAAACTGCCCGGTCGCTTCCTGCATAGAAAATACACCCGTCATAACCGCAGCGAGGGCAAACCTGAAAACAATAAGTGACGAAGCATCATTAATAAGACTTTCTCCTTCCAATATAGCGATGGTACGTTTGGGAACTTTCAGCCCTTTTAAAACAGTAGTTGCCGCAACGGCATCCGGAGGAGAAACAATACCGCCCAATAAGAAACCCAATGCCAAGGTAAAACCCGGAATTAAAGCCTGTGAAGCAAATGCCACAACCAGTGATGTTAAAAAAACCAAACCGAAAGCTAACAGTCCGATCGTTCTTTTCCATTTCCAGAAGTCGTTCCATGAAGTGTACCAGGCTGCTTCATACAGAAGCGGCGGAAGGAAAATCAGGAATATGATTTCCGGATCCAGCCTTAGCACAGGAACGCCAGGAATAAAGCTGATGCCCAATCCTGCCAATACCAGAAATATGGGATAGGCAATTTTTATTCGCTGCGCCAGCATCACGAGGAGCATGACGATTAGGAGTAGGCCTAGTATAAGGAGTAGTTGTTCGTGCATGGTTTTTATTTTTCTATATGTTAATTTCTTTTGTCTTAAAACAAAAGAAACAAAAGTTCAAGACTGGAACCTTACGCTAAAAATTTCTTTTACTCTCTAAAAATTCTAAAACTTGCGCGAGTTCACTATTGGTTCTTCGGTTCTATATTTTTGTCGCGCTTCGGACAGTAGAATTTTCTTTACGTTCGCAAAAGTAATTTTCTTTACGCTCCAGTTTCCTAGGTCGTTTTTTATATTATTGTGAATAAAGATCCTTCGACTGCTTCGTGTTCAGGATGACAGAGTATATTATGTGACTGTGTCATTCTGAAAGAATCTCAACTTCTTTTAATTACATTTTCTTTTGTCTTGAAACAAAGAATTATTATCTGTTATTTTTTCTTTTGTCTTAAAACAAAAGTTCAAGACTGGAAACTTCCGCTAAAAATTTCTTTTACTCTCTAAAAATTCTAAAACTTGCGCGAATCTACTATTGGTTCTTCGGTTCTATATTTTTGTCGCGCTTCGGACAGTAGAATTTTCTTTACGTTCGCAAAAGTAATTTTCTTTACGCTCCAGTTTCCTAGGTCGTTTCTAAAAGAACCTTCAATTGCTTTGCTTACAGTTTCACAGATTGTATTATCTAACTGTCTCATTCTGGAAGAATCTCAACATATTTTAAACAATTTTTCTTTTATCCTCTATCCGTCTATTATCTTGCGGTCTTTTTCTTACAAATGTATGAATAATGACGTTCTTTCCTTCTTTTCCAGGTTTTTGGTTTTATGACCTTTTCCGACTGTGTCTTCAACCAGGAGAATTTCGCCGGTCTGAAACCGACGAATCTCTCCGAGTGAGGTTTCTATTTCAACACCACCATCCAAAAGTACAATGAATTGCACCTGCGGAGCATGATGAAAATCGTAATCATAATCTGCGGAAACTTTTCTGAACTGTAATCTTTTAACTTCAAAATTTTCGGATAAATATCCTATTTCACCCTGATCGACTAAAGGAATTTCAAGATCTTCAAAATGAGATTCGCCTTTTTCGTCACTAAATATTCTTGTAATCTTCATCTTTTTAGATTGAAAAAAAATAAATAAAGATTTTTATCTATACAAAAATCAATGAATTCGCCAGTTTAAGCTCCTCTTCATTGATAGAATGTCCGAAATTCTGATAGACTTTTTCGGTAACGTTGGCATTCATTTCCCTGAAAATATTGGCCGTTGCATAGACTCTTTCTACCGGTACATGAAAATCCGGATTGCTGGTTGCTAACAAAACAGGTGTTTGTGCAAAATCTCCTTTGTAATTTTCCCTGTTGATCTTTTCACCAATCACTCCACCAATAATGGCTGCTGCCCCTCCGAATTGCTGTGCATTTCTTGCTAAAAACTCCAGCGTAAGACAGGCTCCCTGTGAAAATCCGAAGAAATAAATGTTTTCTGGTTTAATTCCTTCAGCTAAAGCTTTTTTAACGGTTTTTCCAATCGTTTCCACCGCTGAAGAGAGCCATGGCTCATTCTGTTCGGCCGGAGCGATGAAGCTAAATGGATACCAGCTTCCTTTTGTGGCCTGAGGAGCAAGCAGTGCATAGTCTTTCACATTTAAATACTGAGACAAGCTTAAAATATCCTGTGCGCTTCCACCTCTTCCATGAATCATGATCAACGCTTTTTCTGCTTCATTCAATGGTTTTCCTGCTGTTTTTATATCTAAAATATGAGCCATGATTTATCTGTATTTTTCTGTTGGATAGTTAAATTTCGGAAGAACTTCTACTAAATGTTCTCTTTTTTCTTCAAACTGTTGAGGAAGGTTTAAATGTTCACCTAATGAAGCGAGTTCCTCATCCACATCAAATCCGGGACCTGAAGTAGCAATTTCAAACAAAACACCGCCCGGTTCTTTGAAATATACTGAAGTGAAATATTTACGGTCTTTCATTTCAGTATGTTCCAATCCGAATGTATTGAGTTTTTCCATCATCTCAAGCTGTGTTTGTGCATCTGGCGTAGCGAAGGCAACGTGATGAACCGTTCCTCTTCCGGCAAGTCCTTTCAAAGCATTCGGTATGCAAACAAGATCAACATATTTTCCCGGTGCATCTTCCACAGCGTATCTGAACCTGTCTGAACTTTCCGCAATAAGCTGATGATTCATCTGGGTTGTGAGCAGCGCTGCAGTCCTTTCATAAGCATCCAGCCATATTTCCACATGGTGAATTCCTTTAATGGCAAAATCTTTTGGGATAAAATGGTTATTGTATCCTGTACGTTCATCTTTATCATTGAAAACAAGTTCCAGTCCGAGCCCATCAAAATCTTCAAGATAAATAAATACTTCACCTGAAAATCTTTGCTGAGGCTGCTTGAAAGGGATATTAAACTGATTCAGGCGATTCATCCAGTAGTCAAAAGCATCCATGGATACGGAAAACGCTGTGGTATTCAGCATTCCTTTTCCGTGCCTTCCATTTACCAGCCCTTTTCCATAGGGAAATGTGGTCATAATCGTTCCCGGCGTTCCGAATTCGTCCCCGAAATAAAAATGGTAGACATCGGAATAATCGAAGTTAACGGTTGTTTTTACCAGCCGAAGTCCTAATATTCCGGTATAAAAGTCTATATTTTCCTGTGTATCACCTGTGATGGCGGTAACGTGATGAAGTCCTGTGATGAGTTTCATAGTTTTTGAGATTAGGGTTAAGGTTAAATAATTATTCTTCTTTTAGCCAGACATCGTTGTACAATTCCGGGTTTCTTTTGAACTGGGCATGAACATATGGACACAACGGTACGATTTTTAGATCATTTTCTCTTGCATACGAAACCAGCTTATCCAATAATATTTTGGCAAAACCTTTTCCGGCATATTCTTCGCTGACTTCGGTGTGATAAACGGTCAATTTGTTTCCTATTACTGAAATATCCATTTTTCCGGCTTTGTTTTCGTCTGAAAAAAGCTGTATTTCTCCTCGTACGTTTCCTAAAACTACTTTTGTTGTTTCCATAATGTTTGTTGGTTGTTGGTTGTTGGTTAATTGCTTATTGCTTGTTGCTTGTTGCTTGTTGCTTGTTGCTTGTTGCTTGTTGCTTGTTGCTTGTTGCTAAGGTACTGGGTTTATTAAAAAAGGATCATGACCTATGATAACTTTGGCAATACTTCTTCAATTCTTTTACGAAGACCTTCGTGCTGTTTCGGAAGTTTTAAGCTTGTTCCCAATTCGTTTAAAGGTTCATCTACTGTAAATCCCGGATTATCAGTAGCAATTTCAAATAAAACACCGCCCGGTTCACGGAAATACAGTGAATAAAAATAATCCCTGTCGATTTTCGGAGTAATATTCAAACCTGCGGAAAGCACTTTTTCGCGGAATTCCATCAAAACATTATCATCTTTCACTCTGAAAGCTACATGGTGATTGGTTCCTGCGGCATTTCTTCCCAATAATAATTTATCATTTTCAATAATATCAACCAGATTAGCCGTTTCTACAGCATTCGTAGCAAAACGGTATCTTTCACCTTCCTGTTTCTGGAGATCATATCCGAAGATATCCGTTAAAACTTTTATGGTGGGTTCTGCTCTTTTTAATGAAAGCGTTACATTGTGAAATCCTTTCAAAGCATTTTCTTCTCTGATGTCTTCTGTTGTCCAGACTTTTCTTTCATCTGTGGAAGATTCGATAAACTGCAGCTGTAAACCATCCGGATCTTTAAATGAAATCAGTTTTTCACCGAATATTTCTCCTTCTTCCGCACTTACATTAAACTGCTGCAGTCTGTTTTTCCAGAAACCAAGGCTTCCTTTGGGAACCGAATATCCGATATGGGTGGCCAATCCCGCTCCGTTTGTTCCTTTTCCTATTCCTTCCCATGGGAAGAAAGTCAGAATAGTTCCTGGTGTTCCTTCTTCATTTCCGAAATAAAAGTGGTAGGTTCCGGGATCATCAAAATTGACAGTTTTCTTAACTAGTCTTACCCCCAATACCTGAGTATAAAAATCTAAATTTCTTTTGGCGTTGTCTGCGATCGCAGTGATATGATGCAGCCCTAAAATTCTATTGTTCATGTTGTTTAATTTTATATGACAAATGTATGAGCTTATAAAATCCTGCACATTTAACTAGTTTAATAAATGATATTATCCTAAATATCATTTTATGTTATTATTTTAAATTAATTAGAGGACTAAATTTAGCTTAGTAAAAATAAACCATTAAAAATCAATATATTAAAATTCGATTTAAAAATATTTTGCAAAAACTCTACTTTTTCAGTAGACTAATAAAAATTTATGTTCTATATTTGCAAGCGTAATCAGAAGATAAAAATGAATACAGGTTTGAAAAATATTTTCATCATGAATCATACCATCAGAACAAAGATGATGTATTGCTGTATGCCTGAAATAGAGCATTGTGGTGACTGACCTTACTTTTATATGACATATTTTAAAGGCTTTACCACGTTGTAGAGCCTTTTTTATTTAATGAAGCATCGTAAAAATGATAGAGATAAAAAATATATCAAAAACTTTCCATCAGAAAAAACAGTCTTTTAAAGCACTGGATCAGGTGAGCCTGGACATTGAAAAAGGTGATATCGTAGGAATTATAGGGTTTTCGGGAGCCGGAAAAAGTACGCTGATCAGAACCGTAAACTTGCTTGAAAAACCGGACGAAGGGGAAATCATCATCAACGGAAAAGATTTTACCAGGTTAAAACCCAGAGAACTGGCTAAAGAACGAAAAAAAATAGGAATGATCTTCCAGCATTTCAATCTTCTTTCATCAAGAACCGTTTCTGAAAATATTGCTTTACCACTGGAGCTTGATGGGACGGATAAAGCAACCGTTCAAAAGAAGGTTAGTGAACTGCTCAGTATTGTGGGGCTTGAAGAGAAGGCCAATGATTATCCTAAAAGCCTTTCGGGAGGTCAGAAACAAAGAGTAGCTATTGCCAGAGCGCTTGCGAACGACCCTTATCTCCTGCTCTGTGATGAAGCTACCAGTGCGCTTGATCCGGCAACAACATGGTCAATCCTGCAGCTGCTAAGAGATATTAATCAGAGGCTCGGCATTACCATTCTCTTGATTACCCACGAAATGGAAGTCATACGGACGATTTGCGACCATGTCGCTGTTATAGACAAAGGAAAACTTATTACAAAAGGAACTTTAGGTGAAATTACTACACAAAAAGATCATCCCATCATCAAAAAATTTTTAAACTCAGGTGTTATGAATATACCGCAGGAACTCAGTAAAAAATTGCAAAAAGAACCGCAGGACGGGCTTTTTCCCCTTATAGAAATACAAGTAAATGAAGATATTTCCGTTGAAGAGCTTCTTTCTATTGTGTATGATAAATACAAAATCCCTTATAAAGTTCTGAAGGCAGATGTAGAATATCTGGGAGATGCCAATTTTGGTAAACTTCTGCTTCAGCTTCAGGGGGATGAAGAAGAAAATCAGCAGGCCATTTATTATTTAAACCAGAATAAAATCCAAAACAGAGTAAGAGGTTATGCTTAGTGACACGGTAATTACGCTCCTTTCAAAAGGAGTTTGGGAAACTGTGTTTATGACATTTGTTTCCGGATTTTTTGGGTTTGTTTTGGGACTGCCGGTTGGGATTTTGTTATTTCTGACTAGAAAGGGACAGCTTTTGGAAAACAGGATTTATAACAGAATTTTGTCGGTGCTGGTCAATATCTTCCGTTCAATACCCTTTATTATTCTGATTGTCTGGATGATTCCTTTCACTAGAAGTCTGGTAGGAACATCTATTGGCGTTAATGCAGCATTGGTTCCATTGAGTATCGGGGCAGCACCATTTATTGCAAGACTGGTTGAAAACAGCCTGCTGGAAGTTCCGGCCGGATTAATAGAAACCGCCAGAGCATTGGGAGCAAGTCCGTTTCAGATTATCAGGAAAATTCTCCTGCCGGAAGCGCTGCCTTCTTTAATCAACAATGCAACGATTACTTTAATAACCTTAGTAGGCTATTCTGCAATGGGCGGAGCGGTGGGAGCCGGAGGACTCGGACAGATCGGTTATCAGTATGGCTACATCGGCTATGACGCCGTCATTATGAACCTTGTGCTTGGTTTATTGGTAGCCATTGTATTCATCATCCAGTTTTCTGGTGACCGACTGGCTAAACGGTTTGATCATCGATAAAAGGATAATAATTGTCCTTCAAATTTAAGATAATATAATGTGAATGTGAAATAGTGTGGTGGCATTGCAAAACTTTGTCACTGATGGTAAAAGGCGAATTTCCGGGGCACCCTGAGATTAATACCGTTCCGTGATTTTCGCTTTCTTACCATTAAAAAAGAAAAGAATTTACAATGAAAAAAATGAAGATTTTAGGACTGATAACTGTTGGATTATTACTGTCGGCCTGCAATTCCGGGAAAGACAATCCCAATTCGATTAAAGTGGGTATTACCTCCGGACCGGAACAGGAAATTGCGGAAACTGCCAGAAAAGTGGCCAAAGAAAAATACAACCTTGATGTGGAGCTCGTTGCGTTCAATGATTATGTCATTCCCAATGAAGCCCTTAACAACGGAGATATCGATGCCAATGCTTTTCAGCATGTCCCCTATCTGAGTGAGCAGTCCAAACAGAGAGGCTATAAACTGGCCGTGGTGGGAAATACATTTGTCTACCCTATCGTTGCCTATTCAAAAAAAATAAAAAACATCAGCGAGCTGCAGAATGGAAGTACGGTTGTTATTCCGAACGATCCAACCAACGGCGGCCGCTCTTTATTGCTGTTACAAAAAAATGGTTTGCTAAAACTGAGAGACGGAATCGGTTTATTACCAAAAGTCACTGATATTACTGATAATCCGAAGCAGTTGAAAATTATCGAAATTGAAGCACCACAGCTACCGAGAGTATTGGATGATAAGGAAGTTGTACTGGCGATCATTAACAATAATTTTGCAGCACAGGCCGGACTGGATGCTGAAAAGCAGGGAATTTTAAAAGAAGATAAGAATTCACCGTACGTTAATGTAATTGTTTCCCGGGAGGACAATAAAAATTCTGAGAAAGTGAAAAAGTTTGTAAAAGCCTATGAATCTGATGAGGTAGAAAAAAAAGCAGAGGAAATTTTCAAGGGTGGTGCTATTAAAGGCTGGAACTAAACAATGGTAGATCTTTATATAAGATTTTTCAAGATTGATATAAATTTTGTTATTTATATATTTTTGCTGACATCATTTCTTTTTAAAGGAGTGATGTTTTTGTTTTTATAGATGGTAAGAAATAACCAATTTTCCGAAAATCACATTTTCTCAATTTGAGATAATAAAAAAAATTCCTACTTTTGTTTTTAATCTAAAAAAGGCTTTTTATGTTAAAGAAAACCGCCATTGTAAGTTTATTTACCCTTATTTCCGCTTCGTATATGGCTCAAAATACCAAGACTATTCCCGTTTATTTAGACGAATCAAAACCTGTTGAACAGCGCATTCAGGATGCCCTTTCCAAAATGACGCTGGAAGAAAAAATTGCGATGCTTCATGCACAGTCCAAGTTCAGCTCTCCCGGAGTACCAAGACTGGGAATTCCCGAATTCTGGACAACTGACGGGCCTCACGGAGTCCGTTCTGAAGTAAAATGGGACGAATGGGATCAGGCCGGCTGGACCAACGATTCAATCATCGCCTACCCTGCCCTAACAGCACTTTCCGCAACATGGAACAAAAACATGTCGTGGAATTACGGTAAAGCATTGGGTGAAGAAGCCCGCTACAGAAAAAAAGACATTCTTCTGGGACCCGGCGTCAACATTTACAGAACGCCTTTAAACGGAAGAAACTTCGAATATATGGGAGAAGATCCCTTTTTAACCTCAAAAATGGTGGTGCCTTACATTAAAGGAGTGCAGTCGAACGGTGTAGCAACTTCAGTGAAGCATTATGCTTTAAATAATCAGGAAATGTTCCGTCACACCAGCAATGTCATTGTAGACGACAGAACGTTGTACGAAATTTACCTTCCGCCTTTCAAAGCCGCTGTAACCGAAGGAGATTCCTGGACGATTATGGGAGCGTATGACATGTACAAAGGACAGTATGCGAGCCAAAACCAGTATCTTCTTAATGATATCCTGAAAAAAGAATGGAATTATAAAGGGGTTGTATTATCAGACTGGGGTGCGGTAAATAACACCGAACAGGCCATCCACAACGGGCTTGATCTGGAGTTTGGAAGCTGGACCAATGGCTTATCAGAAGGACATTCCAATGCATATGACAGCTATTATTTAGCACAACCTTATTTAAAATTGATTAAAGAAGGAAAAGTAGGAACGAAAGAGCTTGATGATAAAGTGACCAGACTTTTGCGCCTTGCGTATAAAACCACAATGAACAGAAACAAACCTTTCGGAAATATAGCTTCTGAAGAACATAAAGCCGTAGCCAGAGAAATTGGTGAAGAAGGTATTGTATTGCTGAAAAACCAGGGGAATGTTCTTCCGATTGATATTAATAAAGCTAAAAAAATTGCCGTTATCGGTGAAAATGCCGTCAAAGTAATGACTGTTGGCGGAGGTTCTTCATCTCTAAAAGTAAAATATGAAACACTTCCTTTAGACGGAATTAAAGCCAGATTCGGGAAACAGGCAGATGTGCAGTATGCAAGAGGCTATGTAGGAGATATCGGCGGCGAATATAACGGTGTAAAATCCGGGCAAAACCTGAAAGAAGACCGTTCTCCTGAAGCTCTTCTCGAAGAAGCGGTAGCATTAGCCAAGTCTTCAGATTATGTCATTTTCGTAGGCGGGCTTAATAAAGCTGACTTCCAGGACAGTGAAGGAAACGACAGAAAAAGCTACGGATTACCGTACAATCAGGACAATGTAATTTCTGCACTGGCAAAAGCCAATAAAAACCTTGCGGTAGTTCTGGTATCCGGAAATGCCGTGGCCATGCCGTGGGTAAAAGAAGTTCCAACTATTGTTCAGGCCTGGTATCTGGGTTCTGAAGCCGGAAATTCTTTAGCCGCAGTTTTGGCTGGTGATGCCAATCCATCCGGAAAACTGCCGTTTACATTTCCTGTAAAACTTGAAGATAATGCTGCTCATCAGATGGGTGAATATCCTGGAAATAAGGAAGAGCTGGCTGCCGGAAAAGGAAAAGACCAGAAAAATCCGATTAACATCAAATACAACGAAGGAATTCTTGTAGGATACAGATGGCATGACACGAAAAAGATCAAACCATTATTCAGTTTCGGACATGGCTTAAGCTACACGACTTTTGAATTTGGAAAAGCGAAAGCAGATAAAAAAATCATCTCACAGGATGATACCATCACTTTTACCATAACAGTTAAAAATACAGGTAAAAAAGCAGGAGCCGAAGTTGCACAGTTGTACATCAGTGATCTGAAATCATCTGTTCAGCGTCCTGCCAAAGAACTGAAAGGTTTTGAAAAAGTATTCCTGAACCCGGGAGATGAAAAAGAAGTAACGTTTACCATTGACAAAACAGCTTTAAGCTTTTTCGATGCCGATAAACACGACTGGGTAGCAGAACCGGGAGATTTCGAAGCCTTAATAGGAAATTCTTCTGATGCTATTAAAACCAAAGTGAAGTTCACTTTAAAGTAGTTTTACTTATTTATATTTCTAAAACGTGAATGCCCGGATTTTGTCCGGGCATTTTTTATTAATTGTAATTTAATATTTGAATATTAGGATTGTATAAGAGTCTAAAAAATTAGGAATATTTTGATAAGTACTATATTTAATATTTTTCCGGCTCAATAATTATTTAAATTGATATTCTGTTGTTCTTTGCTCTCCTGATTTCATCAAAATGTTCTCATCAGCCGCCCATTTCAGATCCCTGCTTGCGGTGGGAGCCGAAATATTTTTAAAATTTTGTAAATAGTCTTTTCTGCTGAACTTTTTATTTCCAATTTTTTCTTTGAATAAAAATATTCTGTCTTTTGCGCTTAAGATGATATTTTGTGATTGTAGAACCTGTTCTAAAGATTGTAAAATAATAGACAACATAAACTCAATAAATGGAGTCGATTGCCCAGCTTTATCAGATTCTGAAAGTTTGTTGTAATATTCCTGCTGGTTTTCTTTGATCAGACTTTCAACCGGCAAATATTCAAAAACAGGATATTGCTGCATTAAAATCAAGGTCTGCCAAAGCCTTCCCATTCTTCCGTTTCCGTCAGTAAAAGGGTGTATAAATTCAAATTCGTAATGAAAAACACAGCTCTTAATCAGGATCAAATCTTTATCATTTTTTAAATAGTTAAAAAGATCATTCATCAATCCTTTTACCATTGCCCCACTTGGAGCGAGGTGTTCAACCTTTGACCCTTTTACAATTCCAACATTGGTTGTTCTAAATTTTCCCGCATTCTCAACCAGGTTTTTCATCAATACTGAATGTGCTGATTCTAAATCTTTAATTTTATTGGGATTAAAAATTTTTAAATCATTATAAACTTCAATTGCATTTTGAACTTCCAAAATGTCTTTTGCCGGAGCAATAATTCTTTTATTCTCCAGCAAAGCAGTTATCTGTTCTTCCGTAAGTGTATTCCCTTCAATTTCAAGTGAAGACTGAATCGTTTTAATTCTATTCTTTTTTCTGAGTTCAGTATTGGGTTTGTGAAGATGATTCGCGTTAATTTCTCCTATTTTCTCGGAAATAGAAGCAATTAATTTTAATATCTTTTCTGTAATAATATAAGGCGGCTTCAAAATATGATAGTATCATTTGATAGTATCAAAGATATGATTTTTAATTAAAATTTTAAACTTCTATAATCAGTTCCTTCTCGTATCCGTTGTACTTTTCCGTGATATAACCGTGCGGATTACAGATAACCTCAGTTTCTCCTATTTTATACCTGCAGGGCGTATGAATATGCCCGTGAATCCAGTATAATGGTTGATATTTTAGAATTAAATCTTCCAGGTCTGACGCGTACGCTGCGGTCAGCGGATCTTTTTTAAAATGTTCGGGCACCGATTGAAGGCTTGGAGCATGGTGGGTAATGACTATATTTTGTAATTTTTTAGAATTTTCCAGACTTTCTGTGAGCCAGGCTCTTGAAAACTGATGAATTTTAAAAATATCAATCGATCTCATTTTTGAATAGGAAGGATCGCGGCGAATCATTTTATAGTCGTTCATTCCGTTCTGACAAAGAAAACCGTAATATCTGGGATCTCCGAATACTGAAAAATCCGTCCATAAAGTTGCTCCGTGAAAACGAATACCTTCAATATCAATACTTTCATCTTCCAAGACAAAAATATTGGATTTCGCGGCCGCTTCTTTTATTTTATTTAAAGTTTTAGGATGGGATCCTTTGTAATATTCATGATTTCCGAGCACATAGATTACAAGCTTATTACGAATATGAATTTTAATCCAGTCAATTCCCTTCGTTCCCAAATTCACATCTCAGCCAGCACAACAGCATCAGAATTATCAAAAAACAGATCGGTTGTTCCAAATTCCTGATGCAGATCACTGATGACTTGTATTTTCATTCTGCTAAAATAAAAAAGAACCGGCGTTTTTTCGGTTCTTTCAATATAATTTAGTTTAAAGCAGATCCGTTTACGAAACAGCAACTTCAGATTCTGCGATTTTTATGTTTTTAAAAATGAAATAACACAACATTGCCAATGCGAAAATTGCATACCCCATCAAAATAAATAGGCTTAAATTTCCCACTGCCCATTCCGAAGGAAAAATCTGGCTCATTAATGTCATGAACGACAGTCCGATTCCGGCTCCTAAAAAGTAGCTTGTGGAACTCACACTTGAAGCTACCCCGTAGTCTGAGGATTCAATATCCTGAACACCCAACACAGACTGTGCGGTAAAACAGAATGTCATGCCTATCCCCGAAATACAGGCTGCGCCCATTAAAACCAAAGGCAAAGGATGTCCGGCATATACTGAAATCAGCAGCAATAAAGCGCCTGCTAACATAAAGCTCCACCCGAAAATAGCCATTTGAGCAGAATCCAGCCTTTTTGAAATATGCGGCAAAGCAAATTTGGCAACCAGCGCAGACATGATACTGAATGGAACCAGCATTAATCCGGCTGAAGCGGCACTGTGATTCATATCTTTCTGGAGCATTAATGAAATCAGGAACAGAAAACCTATGAAAAATGCTCCCAATGCAACAAAACCGAGTCCTGAAACCTTTAAAGATCTGTGCTTCATCAATGATAAATCTATCAATGGCTGAGTTGTTGATTTTAACCGGTAAAACAATATGGCTAACAATGAAAAAGCCATTAAAAAAGAGGAAACAACTATTATTGTTTTTTCTTTAATATAAATAAGTTCGTGTGCTCCGTAGGTAAGGGTCAGAAGTCCCAACACCAATAAAATTCCAGATAAGGTATCTGTTTTTTTAGATTTTTCCAAGATGATATCTTTGGGAATATAGTAATAAGCAAGCAGCAGAGTGGCCGCCAAAACCGGAACATTAATAAGAAAAACCCAGTGCCAGCTGAGATATGTACTGATAATTCCTCCTAATGAAAGTCCGCTCCCGGAACCGATGGCAGCAAATGAGCTGAAGATCCCGACAGCACGGTTTCTTTCCTGATTTCCAGTAAACGTATGGGTGACAATAGACATTGCAGAAGGCATAATGAATGCTGCGCCCAACCCCTGCAAAGCCCGAAAGAAAGCCAGCATTTCAAACCCCGAAGATAACCCTGCGCCTAAGGAAGTCAGCATAAAAATTAATGAACCCAGAAGAAAAATTCTCTTTCGTCCGATTTGATCAGAAAGCTTTCCGCCGACAATGAGAAATCCTCCAAAAAAAAGCACATATAGCGTCTGAAGCCATTGCACCGTCTCTGTACCAATACCGAATTGCTCCTGAATGGAAGGAATGGAAAGATTAACAATAGCAATATCCAACGCCTCAACAAAAGTTCCCGCCGATGCAATCATCAATATAAGTTTTTTTCTGTCCATGCAGTTCATTTATGCTGCAAAATTACCATTTATAGAACATTTATTAAAATTATATTTAATATTTAGAACAAATATGAAATAAAAAGCCTTATTAAAGAACAATTATTCTTATATTTAAACTTTAATCTTATAAAACAGAACAAATGGCAATGGAAAGCTATATTTTAGACGAAAAGGATCTTGCTATTCTGAGAATTCTTCAGAAAGATGCTAAATTGAGTGTTCGTGATATTGCAGGAAAAATCAATTTGAGTCCCACCCCGACTCATGAGCGTATCAAAAGAATGGAAAAATCAGGAATCATTAAAGAATACACCACTGTAGTAGACCGTAAAAAAGTGAATAAAGGAATGATGGTAATCTGTATGATCGCTTTGAATGTCCACAATAAAAAGACAGCCGGAAAATTTATAGATGAGGTCTCAAAACTGAAGGAAGTGATTGAATTTTACAACATCAGCGGTGATTTTGATTTTATGCTGAAAATCCTGGCTTCCAATATGGACGAATTCCATGAATTTTTCGTGAACAAGCTCTCGGAAATTGAGGGAATTGGACAGACTAAAAGCATCTTTGTGATGAACAGCATTAAGGAAAGTGTACAGATTCTTTAATCATTCTGAAGATTAAAATACTATTATCCTAAAAATCCTCCACACAAATCCCAAGATATACAGGATTTAGAAAAAATATTAATATATTTGAATTGTAAACATGATGAAAACTGCATCAATGGAGACCAACAAAAGAAAAGTTTTAATTATTGACGATCACAGTATTGTGAGGCAGGGTGTTTATCTGCTCATCAGAAAGCATTTTACCAATACCGATATATTTGAAGCTTCTACATTAAGTGACGGGAAAGCAATCATCAAAAAAGAGAAAATAGACTTCATTATACTTGATATTAATTTTCCTGAAGGCAACAGTTTGAATTTTGTAGAAAACCTCGCCATAGAATACGGAGACAGCATCAAAATACTTATTTTTTCCGCTCTTGAAGAAACCATTTATGCCTTTAATTTTATAAAAGCAGGTGCCCATGGCTATTTAAGCAAACTTTCAGAACAGGAAGAAATCGTGAGAGCATTTAGTAAATTTTTTGAATCCGGTAAGTATTTAAGTGATGAACTTAAAGAGAGGCTTCTGGATAATATGATCCGAAAAAGCAACGCCTCTCCTATCGAAATGCTATCCAGCCGGGAACTTGAAATTGCCAGGCTGCTTGTTGCAGGCCTATCAAACAATGAGATCGCTTCCAAGCTTTATATCCACAAATCTACCGTAAGCACTTACAAGACAAGGATTTTTGAAAAGCTGGGAATTAATAATATTCCCGCCCTTCTCAATCTCTTTAATCTGAATTGATCATATTGCAAACGTTAAGATTATTTTTGTTCCTTCTCCTTTTTTACTTTCAATATCAAAAGATACATCAATAAGGGGTAAAAGTTCCTTAACGATTTTCATTCCCAGCCTCGAACCGGAAAAGTCCTGAGCCTGTCTAAGAAGTATCAGCTCTTCTTCCGATATTCCAAGCCCCGTATCTTCAACTACCAATTGATAACGGCATTCGTTGGTAATCCCATAAATATAAATGAATCCCTGATCGGTATATTTGATGGCGTTATCGAGTATATTATGAATGACAATGCTTAAAACATCCGGGTTGCTTACTACCACATCGTTTTTACCGATGTTATTTTGTATCTGTACAAATTTAAATTCAGCAGTGTTCGTAAAAAGCCTCATCCTTTGAAAAATAAAATCCCGCAGCAGAATATTTTCCCGCGTTTTATAATTGTCATAAATAAAAATTTTATTGTAATTGATGGTAGAATCTATAAAATCAAGTATCTGGCCAGAAGATTCTTTAATGGAACCGATGACCTTTTTTTCATAACAACCATCATCAATACTATCCATAAGTATTTCCGTACTCATATTGATAAATTTGAGCGGGCTTTTGATATCGTGGCTTATGGCTGCTACAAGCTTTTTTTGTCTGTAAAGCTGCGCATAAAGTTCTTCCCGGGTTTTGGATAGGGAATTTACAGATTCTTTCAGCTCTCTGGTTCGTTCTTCAATTTTAGCATTAAGAATAAGGGATTCTTTTTCTATTTGTTTCAGCCTTATCCTGTAAAATGAATAAAATACCAACAACAGGACAATAACTGCAAATAATCTGAACCATGCAGTTTCCCAAAAAGCAGGTTTTACAAATACCTCTAATGTTTTATAATGATAATCCGAAGAAAAATCTTTCAGCTTTCTTACATGAATTTCATGCTTTCCGTTAGTTAGAGCATTGATGCTTATTACCCTGTTATCAGGCAATGGCTGCCATTTTTTATCATCTATTTTATATTCTATATAATCATTCCCCTGGTTTCCGAGATTCGTATAATCCACGAAAATTTTTACATATCCGAAATTGTTTTCGAGATTTAAGATACCGGAAATATTTTTTTCTTTTTCATTGACGGCAATTCTGTCTAAATAAAAATCTTTGTCTGCCATGACCGGAAAAGCATTTCTCGCATTAATGTACACCATTCCGTTCATGGATGGGAATACAATAAAACCATTATTGAGTACTCCGTTTATATTTGCTTCGCCGTTGAACTCCGAGGTTTCGAGGCCGTCTTTTCGGCTGTATTTATGAATATAAACGCCTGCATTTCCCGAGAGATATGCATTTATAAAATTTTGCTTTCTTACCTGGAACAGACCTTTGTTTGAGGAGAGCCAGTAATATCCCATTCCGTCGTCAATTACACAATGCACAGACGAGAGGACATTATTTTTTTGAGGCGGTTCGTACAGCCTGCCATCCTTATAAAGATACAGTCCCTTCCCATAGGTCTGCACCCAAAAAAGATTATCTCCATTGTTATTTATACTTCTGAAAGTAACGTTTTTAACAAGTGTTTTTCTTGTACTTTTCTTTTCATTAAACAGGTAAAGCCCATTGTGTGCCGCAAGAAGGAGCTCTTCATTATTAACCTGTGCAATCCCTCTTACCGGAATATTGATCGCATAAAACTTTTCTTTTATAATTTTTTGATTTTTAACGATGAGGTAGCCTATAAGGTCTTTATCTGAGGCGAGGGCTATCCATATTTTGCTCCCAGCAGTACTGCTTATACCGCGGACAGAAGTATTTTTACCGAAATTCCGGATTGTCTTGGCTTTCCCCTGAGACCATAGAATGATACTATGTTCACTTTTAAGAATAAACCCTTCCTGCCCGTTAAGCGGAAGAATGCCATATTTATCTTTATTGGGAAAAGGAAAATTCTTTACATAGCCATTTGAATTAAACACATCTCCTTCACCGGTAATGATCTCTTTTTTATTGTGTGTTGTTATGGCATTAAAAATTGTTTTTTTAGGAGCGGTATATGAATTTATGAAATTTTTTCTGATTACTAAAAAACCTTTGAAAACAGTACCTATAATGAGTGTTCTGGTCATGTAATCATAATACATACAATTAATAGCAAGTCCTTCAAGGGTTTTGCTGCTGCAGATAAGAGTAGATACTATTGTATTATTTTTATGCTCAATCAGGTAAACCTTATTATCATTTCTTATCAGAAGTTGTTTGTTTGCATTATTAATAAAAAAACCGAAATCTTCTTTCTTTGATATTTCTGTCTGATATTCTTTTATCACTCCTGTTTTTTCTATCTTTTCAATAATACAGTTATCCTTAATATAAAACAACTCATCGCCCAGCAGGAAAAACCGGAAGTAAGAATATCCGTTCAAATCTCTAATCAGTCTTCTTTTGCCGTTTTTTTGATAAAAAAGGCTGTAATGATCAAGATAATAAAATTCTTTTTTTGAAATATAGAAACAATATGCCTGTTTTTGTATTTTCTCTGAATTTTCTTTTAATACTTTCCAGAGATTTTCTGTTCCATGAGGTTTCAGTTGCTTAAAAACGAGAGACTTTTTATCTGAAATTACTGAAAACCCCCGCTTGCTAATCAGCGAAGGAATTTCTCCCGCATTGTAGAATGTGAAAAGCCAGTCGTCATCTGCCGAACCATCTATCATTAGCGGCCGGTTTTCAACTGATGGTATATTGATATCGTAGGTAAGAAAATTTTTTCCGTCAAACCTTACAATACCGTTTTCAGTGGAAAGCCATACAAATCCATATCGATCTTTTACGATTGACTTTATGGTATTTTGAGGAAGCTTGCTTTCATCAGCATTATACCATTTTTCGTAATACTTCTCATGTTGCGCAGAAATTCGAACGATTGAGAGAACAATTAATAATAAAGAAAAATATTTCATATTGTGTTATAAATAGACAGTTAACATTTGTAATAATAATACTACAATAAGTAGTACAAATACTTATTAAATATTAAAATAGTATTACATACTCTATCTTTTCATAAAAATAACTTTGTGTCTATAGTGTTACAGTTAGTAAACAGAATTAATAACTATAAAATAGACATCAAAAATAACGATTTTTACAACATTTCACATATTATTTTACAATAATATATAATTATTAAAATGATTTATCGAAATAAATAAGAATTTTAAAAAAAACGACCCTGAAAAGCCTAAAATAGCAAATAATGAGAAAAAATTGACTTCAGATTCCGAATCATCAGATGGCCTGATAGGCATTAAGAATTATAACAGGCCATCTTTGAAACGGGACATTAAAAATTCGGTGGAATTAAGATGATGAATTTAAGATCCAATGAAAATATTATATGATTTAAGAAGAAACATTTTGGTTTTTACTGTTTCACTATCACAACTTTACGGCAGAAAACATAATGATCTTTTAAAATCAAAAAGAAGAAAATTGAGATCTGAAAAGAAAAAAAACAAATAGCCGAAATTTATTTAGAAAAAACACATCCCTTTATAAGATTCTAAAACACATAATGATTAATTAAGTATTCAGACATTGCAGAGGTCAACACTCTGCAGTTCTGAAACTTAGATGAAAAAGCATTTATTAAAACAGAAGTGTGGTGAATACAGATATAAATTCACGTAAAATTTTATTAAAAGAATTATAAGACACCGTAAGTCTATTGTATTACAATAAAAAATTCAATGCGGATAATAAATTAAAGGCTTTAAATTTATTCTGCAGCCTGACATGACTTATAGCACAAGTTTTTAAAACAATCTGAGTTTTAGCTATCGTAAATTCCAAAAATAAATAAATTAATAATAAAAAAACATAATTATCTTTTTAAGCATTTGAAAATCAGGTAGTAGACAAATTTTTATTTCTTTTAAAAAAAAGAAATTGGTATTACCTGAAATGAATACAAATCCAGTTAATCCACGTTTTGATGTCTGGTTTAATTTCATGTAAATATATCATATACTTATTTAGGAAAACTGCTTGTGAGATACAAATCATAAAAACACTATGGAGAGATCAGTACCAAATTACAAAAGAATCTTCGAAGACATTATCAGCAGAAAGTGTCCAGAGAAATACAGCTTGTGTGAACATCTTCTGAATAAAGATGAAATATCTGCCATGGACGTATTAAAACTAAATGATATTGTTTTTGGTAAAAACAAGTATTCTGAAAGCTATAATCAAAAGCACAAAAGCTACGACAGTGAAACAATCAATAAGATTCTGGATTATCAGAAAGAATATAATCTCAGTAATGTAGCAGTATCAAAACACTTCAATTTAAGCAGAAGTACAGTGAGCAAATGGAGAAAAATATTCTCATCTTCACAGCAAAATAATTTTTTGTAATCACAAATTTTATCTAACAAATTGATTTTCATACATAAACAAGTGTAACAACAGCCTTTTTTGGAACAGATTTTTCACTTTAAATGTTTCAGGTACAATCAGAGTTTCAGTGCGATGTGCAAGAAGTATTAGAGAATGTAAAATACCCAACGTATATTTTACCGGGAATAATTTTGGTTGATAGTTTTAATTTTTCCTGCTGTTCCAAAAGGCTTATTTACAATACTTCCCACATAATTTCCAAAAGAATTTCCCGAAGCTGTTAAAGTGTCAGCCTCTCGTACCAGTGACGGAATCTTTTCGTATACCATTCTACCTTATTTTCATTAAAAAAAACATACAGCAGGGTTTTCTCTCCATACCAGGTTTTTTTGAGCTGAAATATCAAAATGTCGTCATTGTCCAAAACTCTTGTGTAGGGCTCAAATGTAACAAGTACTTCCTCCTTGCTCATATGCTGAAGATTAGGAATGAAAGGATTTTCTTCACTTTGTTTAGACCTCTTTTTCATTTCAGGTTAATTTATTTAATCACAATATATATATCAAAAGATTATATAATCTTAAGACAACTTCAAGTTCAGGATATAACTATGTGTTCAGAAACAATATATTACGCATCATATTCTTATCAATTATGAATTTAACAAGGATTACGTTTAAAATTATGGTACTTATAAAAAAAAAACTGTAAAACTTTATCACCTCGATACACTTAATAATTATTACAATATGTAATAATTATTATACAATTTAAATTTCAGATAAGGATATTGCGCTCTCATCTTATCTTTTTTTAACTTACTTTTTCATTAAACCATTGAGCAGAGCAATCCAAATAGTTGAAAACAAAAGAGAGAGACAAGTGATTCCAAGTCCTGATTTATAAAGACTATATTCTATAATTCCCGCTTTATAAGCTATCGACAATGCAAGAATACCGAACTCGCCCGTCTGCGATAATAATGCTCCGCCATACAAGCTTTCCTTCCAGTCAAATTTCAACAATCGGAAAATTAACGCCGACATAATACTGTTACTGATCAACACAAAAAAAGTTCCCAGAAAAATAATACTGAAATTGGAAAAAAGATAAGGAACATCCAGCCTTAAGCCGATAGAAACGAAAAAGAGCGTAACAAAAAAAATCTTAAAGGGCGCTAATGAGCGCTCCAGCCAGTTAAACGTTTCTACCCTTCCTACTACAACACCAGCCATAAAACTTCCAAGTGCGCTGCTCATTCCTGCCGCTTCGGCTGCTAATCCGGAAATGAGGCATATAAACAACCCGAAAAACACCTGCAAATCATGATCTTTTTCAATCGAAGAAAAAAAATTCGGAAGCCTTATTTCACGTACAGTCCTGAGTCTTTTAAGGATGAAAAAAATAACACCACACAATACAACCGGAAAAATGATAGTAGAAACATGGAAATCCTGTTTATTCCAGGCTTTTAACAAAGTAAGCACAGGAGCAAGAAGCAGATCCTGGAATATCAGTATGTTTAAAACCATAATTCCAAAAGTTGTTTTCATTTCCTGATGTTTATTTAAAAATTCACTAACGACGGCCGTACTGTTGAATATGAATAAGATAGCAATAAGCAGAATGCCATTTATGGAAAGACTTGCAAAATACCCTATCAGAAATGCACAGCCAACACTTAGAACGATCTTGATAAGCTGAGCTACAACAGGCTTTATGAGCAGGCTTCTGTTGTCTGGCACATTGATTTCCATTCCGAGGAAAAACATCAGCAGCAAGATTCCTATTTCACCAATTGTCTCTGTCTGTTCCGGGTCTGTGAAAACTCCTGAAATATGTGGTCCGAGAATAATTCCCACCAAGATATAGGCAATAAGGTAGGGCTGATTAAATTTTTTCAGAATAAACATAATCCCCAGTGTAGTAAGACACAGGATTGATATAGACCAAAGTAATCCGTTCATAGCGTAATGTTTAGAATAATGAAACAGGTACGACAAAAATTGGTTTTCCAAAAGGAAAACCAATGTATAAACTGATTAATAACTAATTATTGAACCTCTATAAGACGAGGAGCCTGCTTTTTGGCTTTTTCCGATTTCGGAATGGTGAGTTTCAGAACCCCGTTTTCGTATTTTGCTTCAATGTGCTCATCATCGACCACATTTTCAGCCAGTTCAATACTTCTTCGGAATGACTGATAGCTAAATTCTCTCCGGATGTAGTTCTCATCTTTTTCTTCTTTCTGATTTTTTCGTGAAGAAGAAATCGTGAGTACATTTCCTTCCAGCGTAATTTCAAAATCCTGTTTCTCCATTCCGGGAGCAGCCACTTCCACTTCAAAATTTTCGGTATTTTCACGAATGTTCACCGAAGGAAGTGTAGTCAGTGTTGACGAAAAATTGTTGTTGCCCCAGTTAAAAAGTTCGCGGCTGAAAAAGTCATCGAACAGTGTACGTGGATTTGCAGGGAGCAAACTGCCATTGTTTCTCTTAACGATTGACATAATTTACGAGTTTTTAAAGGTTAAACAATATATTCAATGATCGTAATCTATTCATTACAAACAATATACCATCGAAAAATTCTGAAATTTTGTCATTTTTAAACTGAAAAACTGACAGTCAATATGAAAAAATTTCACCCTGAAATCACTGAAAGCTGCCAAAGAAGTCCAGCATTGATTGTAAAGCCGTTTCAGAATGCATGATTTCTCCATTTTTAACAGATTCTTCTGCAGCTGAAGAAGCCCTTTTTCTCATTTCCGATTCATAGCCGGCAATAGCTTCCTTTATTGTCGAATAGTTTTCGGATGTTAAACATTCACTCAGATGCAACGCATCTTTCATCGCCATATTCGCTCCTTCTCCCGCAAATGGAGGCATAACATGCGCTGCATCGCCAATAATAGTGACATTTTCTAAAGGTTCCCAATACTGATCAAATGGCATACAGTAAATAGGACGAGGAATAAACGGTATTTCCGCACTTTCAAACAATTCAAGCCACATGATGTTCCATTCGGGATACATTTTTTTATACCATTGGATAATTTCAGACTTATCGGAATAGTTCAATTCGCTTGTGGATGCCCAGTCTTCATCGGCTTTAAAACTGGCATAAAAACCGATTGCCCCTTTTTCTTTCTGTCCCATCAGCAGGTTTTTTTGATTTCCGAAAGCCATAATTTTTCCCCCATTCAAAATCTTATTAATTTCAGGAGCACTCACATCAGCACCCGGAATATTTCCCTCCAACATTACAATTCCCGTATAAAAAGGCTTGATTTCCGTTATATAAGGACGAATTTTTGAATTTGCCCCGTCACACCCGATCACGATATCTGCATATACCGGAGGTTGATTTTTAAAATGCAGCATCCAGCCTTCAGTTTCTTTTTCCATTGACAGAAAATGGCTGTTCCACACTACGGTATTTTCATCCAGGGAATTCAGCAGAATTTTTCTTAAAGTTCCGCGATCAACTTCCGGCCTGAAATGCTTTTCTTCGAAATTTTCATCAGATTTAGCATCATGATCGCTAAACCAAACCTTTCCATGTTCATCCATGATCTTTGTTTTATCTGCGCCGCTCATAAAGTTTTCTTTAAATACTTCCAGCAAATCTGCAGCACGGATAGCAGCCAGCCCGGAATCCTGATGCATATCAAGCAGGGAACCCTGAACGCGGGCATTTTTACCAAAGTCTCTTTCATATACTTTTACCTGTACTCCTTTCATCTGTAAAAGTCTTGCCAGCGTTAGTCCTCCAGGACCGCCTCCAATGACGGCAACGGATTTATTTTTTATCAGCATAGTTGTAAATTATGCTGCAAAGTTATTTCTTAGGAAAAACTAAAAATTGTAAAAATCGGTCATTATCATTTTTAAAAAGTTCTTTTGGTGAAACACCCGAAAGTTTTTTAACGTCTTTTATAAAATGTGACTGATCCGAAAAATTAAGCTGGGGAAAAAGAATCCCGTCTTTGATATACTCTAAGGATTTCTGAAAACGCAGTATTTTGCAGTACATTTTTAAGGTAACGCCCAAATATTTTGTGAAATACCGGTTGATCTGCCTTTCGCTCCAGTGTATGGTTTGTGATAATTCTTTAATACTGATCTCACCGTTCGCCTCAAAAATCAGCCGGAATAAATTTCGTTTTCGTTCATCAATTGAATTACTGAGATGTTTTTTTATTGCATCGGAGGCTTTGCCGCAAAAATCTTCAAAATTATCAAGATCCTCTTCCCTAAACCCCCAGAAATTTTCAGGCAATTCTTTTCCGTTGTTGATAAGTTCAGCAATTGATTCATTGAGAACATATTCCAGCGCCAACGGATTAAAACTGACGGAAAAAAACATGGCAATATTCTGTTGCGGCATTGTTTTAGGTTTTGTCTCAAGACCCATCAATACTGTAAAAAACCGTCCGTCTGTTGTCCGGCACAGGAGAAGATCAATTCTGCCGTTAGGAATGATGACCCCTTCTTTGCACTCGGAAATATTGCTTAATGAAGAAAATCCATATACAAAGTCCAGAATCTGCTCGTCCGGCTTTTTAAAATGATATTGGAGTGATTGATACATTTTGGAGCTTTTTTGTTGCTGAACTAAGTTATGGTAATTCCGTATTCCTTTAGTTCTTATACTATTTTGGCCATCCTTCCATTCTTAATGCATAATAGCGCTGTATGTAGCTTAAATTTAAGCAATAGCTAATATATCAGGATTGTGTATTATGTTTATTAAATGCTGTATTTCAAGTCCAGCCTACTTTTTGTCTCCATGCAATATAATCTGGATCTCTGTTTTCGATGGATTTGATATGTTCTGCCGTCGGAATTTTAATGATTTCTTCCTGAGAAAGTTCCGGTAAATCATGCTTCTTTCGCAGCTCATTAATTTCATCTTTATTGGAAACCGGATAAATACTACCATCTGAATTCAATTGAGTTGCGAATTTTTGTGGTTTTCCCCGAAAAAACTGAATCCTGTCAAACAAATAGGCAAGATGCTTTAAATGAATATCGTTCATATTTTCAACCATCAGTCTGTAGGAACTTACCATAAACTCCGGCTCCGATATAGAATGCTGGATGACCAGCCAAGCTGCCTCACATGCTTCCGGGCCAACCTTGGAAATCGTAGGAAACCCAATTTTTTCAATGATCAGCCTCAGATGTTGAGCATTTTCTTTATGTACTTTTTCCATTTCAGGATGATATCCGTCAGCAAGTTTATTCTCGTTCAATAATCTTTCCCTTACCTGCAAATCATTCTTTGCCAATCGAATCAGTTCTTCAGAAAATTTAGTATTCATATTCTTTAATTTGATTGAAAGCCTGTTATACTTTATCCCGAAGAAATCATTCTATATTGTAAATAAAAATCGTAAAAAACTTAATTTACTTTCCGATACAAAATTTAGAAAAAATATTCCCCAGCACCTCATCATTCGTTACCTCACCGGAAATTTCGCCGAGATGCTCCAGAGCGTTTCTTAACTCATAAGCAAGAAGTTCCGTAGAGATCCTGAAAGTGATGGCTTCATTGACTTTATGCACGGCGTCCAGGGATTTCTGCAACGCTTCGAAGTGTCGCTGGTTGGTAATCACCACATTATTTTCAGAAGCCTTTAACTGCTCAACGTATGAAGACAGCTCGTTTTTCAGATCCTGGATATTCTGGTTTTCTACTGCAGAAATGGTAATAAAATCGAACTCGTGAGCAATCTCTTTTCTGAAAACATCTTCTGCTTTTTCATATTGAGTCGGAACGACTTCATCAATTTTTGTAGCGCAGATGATCAGCTTCAGGTCGTATCTCAGCAAAGACTTGATCATTTCAATATCTTCTGAGAAATCTTCTGTTCCGGCATCTGTAAGATAAACGAGAATATTCGCATTTTCTACCTTTTCTTTTGCTTTTTTAACGCCGATGGCTTCAATTTCGTCGGCCGTTTCCCGAAGTCCCGCAGTATCAATAAGACGGAATGCATGGCCTTTAATGTGAAGGATTTCTTCAATCGTATCCCGGGTCGTTCCGGCAATATTGCTGACAATGGCGCGCTCTTCCTTCAATAAAGCATTCAGAAGGGTAGATTTTCCTGCGTTGGGTTTCCCGATGATAGCAACTGCAGTTCCATTTTTAATGGCATTTCCGTACTGGAAGCTTTCAATCAGGGAGTGAAGTTTCACTTCAATTTTATTCAGCAGCTGCGTCAGTGCTGTCCGATCTGCAAACTCCACATCTTCTTCTGCGAAGTCCAGTTCCAGTTCGATAAGGGAAACGAAATTAAGAAGATCGGTTCGCAACAAGGAAATTTCATTCGTTATTCCACCTTTCAGCTGACTGATTGCCACTTTTCTCGAAGCTTCATTTTCGGAAGCGATAACGTCGGCAATAGCTTCGGCCTGAGAAAGGTCAATCCTCCCATTCATAAAGGCACGCAGGGTAAATTCACCGGCTTTGGCCATTCTTGCGCCGTTTTTAATCAGCGTTTCCAAGATACGCTTACCAATGTGCGGAGATCCGTGGAAAGCTATTTCCACCGAGTTTTCCGTTGTAAAACTTTTGGGTGCCAGAAAAATAGAAATCATCACCTCATCAATCGCTTCTTCACCCTCCATAAAATAGCCGTAATGGATCGTATGCGATTTCTGTTTTGCCAGATTTTTCCCCGGAAAACTCTTCTGAACGACCGCTAAAGCATCATTTCCGGAAATCCGGATGATCCCCAAAGCTCCTACTCCGTTGGCCGTAGCCAGTGCACAAATGGTATCGTTATTCATGGTGCAAATTTACGTTTTTTCGCCGCAAACAAAAATATTCTTTATCTATTCCCTTCATTCACGAAACTCAAACCTAAAATTCTATAACTATCACACGCTCTATCCCTCAAACCGAATCAGGAGCTTTTCCGGCTTTCCGCACTCGCTATTTAGATTGTTTCGGCGCGGCAGCTTCGCTGCCGCGCCGAAACAATCTAAATGAGCTCAGACAAAGCTGCAATCCGGGCTAGAATGGAAGACATCCTCTAAATCAACCCAATAATTCAACTAACAGCTGGCAAAAAAAAACCACTTCAAGGACTGAAGTGATTACTGCTTTGAATTTACTAAGTTATATGAAGATGAATGATGTTTTTCATTTTCTGCTACAAAGATAGGACAGATCAGTTTCTGAACTTTCAGGATAAACCCTGAAAAAAATACCGTAAAAATACGGTTGGATATAACGAAAATCCGCCCGGCAGTTCCTGCCGGGCGGATTCATATTCTTACTTTTTCTGAATCAAAAAATAGATAATGATCTTAAAGCGGACTCACCAATTCATTAAACCACTCTTTAACCTCCCCTTCCAGATGAGGCCCTAATTTTTCTGCGCAGGCTTTATGATAGTTGTTCAGCCATGCAATTTCTTCTTCAGAAAGAATTTCTTTTACAATCGTATCTTTAAAGAACGGACAGAACGTTAACGTTTCAAATTCATAGAAAATTCCAGAATCTGTTGTTTCAGAATCCCGTACAGCGATCAAATTTTCGTGACGGATGCCGTACTCCCCTTCCACATAGTAGCCAGGTTCATTAGAGCATACCATTCCCGGTAACAGTTCCTGCGGATTCATATCTTTTCGGATATTCTGGGGACCTTCGTGAACGTTCATAAAACTTCCCACTCCATGCCCCGTTCCGTGGTTAAAATCTTTTCCATGCATCCAAAGCGGAAGTCTTGCAATTGCATCAAGCTGAACACCTCTCGTTCCTTTAGGAAATTTCACCATGGAAAGACGGATCATTCCCTGCAAAACTAAGGTGGAATTTCTCTTAAACTCATCGGAGACAGCTCCCAGCGCAAAAGTTCTTGTGATATCGGTTGTCCCTTCAAGATACTGGCCTCCGGAATCCACCAGAATGCTCGCATCATTGGTTACCTCTTTGCTGCCCTCACTCTTTGCAGAATAATGCATGATGGCGCCGTTATCCTTGTACCCTACAATGCTTCCGAAACTTTCCCCTACGAAGTTTTCTCCTTCCGCACGGAAGCCTCTCAGCTTTTCCCCGATAGAATATTCCGTCATCGGCTCTTTTCCTGCATTATGGGTAAGCCAGTACAGAAATTTCACCATGGCAACACCATCTCTTACCATTACTTTTCTAAAGCCTTCAAGTTCCGTCTCGTTTTTCTGGGCTTTCATTAAATTACCCGGAACCGGAGCCTTGATCATGTTATTTTCAGATTTTAATGCTTCAAAAATTGACTGGTTGCTGTTTGGGGAAACCAATACTTTTTCATCTTTAAATGCTTTCAGGCAATTATAAAATTCTTCATAAGGCATCATTTTCACCCAGGCTTCATCCAGCTGCTTTCTTGCTTCTACCTCAAGCTTTTCAAGATCGGTGAACAATTTTGCATCATTTTTCGTAATAACAATATAACCAAGGAAAACAGGATTGCTCTGCACGTCACTTCCTCTGAGGTTGAGAGTCCACGCTACATCGTCAAGACTTGAAATAACATGTACCGTCGCTTCCATTGATTCCATTTTTTGTCGGATAGCCGCAATTTTTTCAACAACCGATTTTCCGGCTCTTTCAACAGGATGAACAAAGATTGGGTTTTTAGAAGGCGTTCCCCTTTCTTTCCAGATATTATCCAGAAGAGGAAGATCAACTAACGTAATATTTTTGGCATTTAATTTCTCTGTAAGAAGTTCCCAATTCGCATGGGAAGTAGCCAGCGCATTAACGGCCACCCTTCCTTCTGCGGGAATTTCAGAAATAATCCAGTCGATATAATTTGGCGTTCCCTCCATTCCTTCTTTGAAAAGATCGATTCCCGATCCTTCCAGTTCTAATGCAGCTTGTGTGAAATATCTTCCGTCCGTCCACAAGCCCGCTTTATCTTTTGTAACCACCACGAAACCGGCAGATCCCAAAAACCCCGAAAGCCAAGCTCTTTCCTGCCATTCTTCAGGTAGATATTCACTCATATGCGGATCTGCAGAATATACGATAAATGCATCAACATTATTTTCCTGCATTTCCCTACGAAGTGCAGCTATTTTTTCCTTTGAAGTCATTTTTTGAATAATTTTAAAGATGTGAAGTTACGAATTTAAAGGTTACCTGACAGAGGTTAATCCTATTTTAGTGATTTTTATTACAGGATATTATACAGCTTCATTAACATTAGTTCAGCAAGTTAGTTATCTATACGCAAAATAGCTTTTATTTTCCAACAATTACTTTTCGATGTTCTGTTCCCCAATCAGCCAATGTATCGATAATTTTTTTTAAAGTTAAACCATATTCTGTCAGTTGATATTGTACGGTTACAGGTTGTGTGTCAAGAACTATTCGTTTTATGAGTTGGTTCATTTCCAATTCTTTCAGTTCTTTGCTGAGCATTTTATTGGAAATACCTTTCACGTCGTTCAAAATATCAGAGAAACGTCGTTTGTTATGATAGCAGACCGAAGAAATTATCGAAATTTTCCATTTGCCATTCAGGACGTCCATTGCATCATGAACAGCCATAATTTGTTTTCTTTTCCCGTCGTTATCCGAGCATATTATTTCCTCCATAAGTTACCTCGTTACTCAAAAGTTACTGTTACTTTTAGTTACAAAGTTACTAAAATAAATTTATTCGTTCTAAATTTGCATCGTTAAAGAAATCGATTTCAAAACAAATAAATTCAAAAGTCTTAGAGCCTATTTAAATTTGATTAAATGCTACAAAATCATCATTTATTTTTTTGACCCAAAGATTTTATTTGAAGACTTAATCATTTAAGTGAGCAAAGAAGAATTAACAAGTTAATTTGATGAAGCTGTATTTTCAAGCTTCGCAAAGCAAATTTTATTTGTCTTTGCTTTCTAAAAGTAATAGGTAAAGTTGAATTAAAACTTTGCGTTATAAAAACTTAAAAACAGGCTCTTGGAGTAAAAATTAATTTTCATCATTTAAAATTTAAAAAATGAATTTCACAGATAAAAATGTAATCATTACCGGCGGAAGCGCAGGAATTGGATTAGCAACCGCAAGAACGTTTATTTCAAAAGGAGCAAACGTTCTGGTAACAGGGAGAAATACTGATAGTTTAGATAAAGCATCAGTAACAATTAACAGTCCGAAATTTAAAACCTTAGCTTCTGATATTTCTAAACTGGCAGATATTGCAGCATTGGAGCAGAAAGTTTCAGAAAGTGGAAAAAAAGTCGATGTGTTGGTGTTGAATGCAGGAATTGCAAAACAATTTTCAATAGAAGAAACCACAGAAGAAGTGTTTGATGATCTGTTCAACATCAATGTGAAAGGACTGTTCTTCACATTGCAAAAACTGATTCCTCATTTAGCAGAAGGAGCTTCTGTTATTCTTATTTCGTCCGGAGTTTCAGTGAGCGGATATGCACAAATGGGAGCTTATGCTGCAACAAAAAGTGCAGTTGACGCCATCGCACGTACCGCAGCCATAGAATTGGCAGACCGAAAAATTAGGGTAAATACCGTTGCTCCCGGATTAACGGATACTCCCATGAATCAACAGACGCCGGAAGATATTAAAAATGCTATCGCTGCAGCGGTTCCGCTGAAACGAATCGGGGAAGCGGAAGAAATAGCAAATGCTATTGTTTTCTTTGCTTCAAGCGAGGCTTCTTATATTTCAGGTTCATACCTGTCGGTTGATGGAGGAGTAACGATCCGCAGATAATATTTTAAAATTTATTTCGCTTTTGCGTTCGGCGTTGTTAAGTCTTTGATATGAAACTTAACAACGCTTTTTTCAATAAATTTTAATTCACAAAAAGTTTATTGCGATGCACGATTTCCAGATTTTTGTTTTGCTTTATTTATTTTCTGTAGATAATTGATGATTTCTTGTTTTCATATAATTCCAGATCAGATACAGCATAAATAGACCGATCCAAACACTCAGGACGACGATCATAAAAATAATCTGTATTGACGGATGAAGATAATTAGGTTTATAAAACAGGCGTTCAAGTGTAATAAATCTTTCTTTCAACCTAGCCCGATCAAAAGTATTTCGAATCTCATTGAGAGGTTCCCGACTGTGATCACGGTAATAAAAAACATCACGATTCAGGTCCTTGGGAACGATCTGTGATTCTATCTTATACTTTTTAAACAAAGTGTCCAGACGCTGGAACGAATAAAGCAATGAATCCTGATTATATTTGTAAAGCAATTTATATCTCGTTACGGCATTTTGATATTGTTGTGTAGCTGCAGAAACGTTATGGACAGGACTATATAAAATCTTATTTTCCAAAAAGATACAGATATCTTCATCATATTCGGGGTCTACCTCATTACCTTTGAATACAATCTCCGTACTGTCTCCGATCGCTTTTTTGGAAATAATTCTTTTTGTAAACTCTTTAGGTTCAAGTCCCAGATCAGCCATTCCTGAAATTACTTTAGAACTTATATTTTTATAATCGGAACTTAGTACTTTCAACGTATCTATACTATAATAGTTTGTTTCAACGGAATAATATTCCGTATCATTAGGATTATAATAAGTGGTGTCTGTTTCTGCAATCACCGGATAAGGTTTAGGATATAAAATATTCTCCGGATTGAATAATTTATCAGAACTATAGGAAGTATAATTGTACAAAAATGGGTATAATACATTCAGCAAAGTTTTGTCTTTATTAAAATCCTTTTCAGGAAGCTCCTGTCTCATTTTGGCATTCAACCCAAAACTGTAGCTTATGAAAAAAGTCAGCGAGAGAAAGGAAATCAATAATAAAGAAGCGCCAATCTTTACAGTATTAATGACACTATATTTCTTTTTGGAATGATTCCTCAATAACAAAACAAGAAAGCAAAACAGAAACAAACCGGTAATAAAAAAGTGGGAAATAGAAACGTCATCATAAAATTTGAATCTGTAAAACTCTGTATACATATCGATTTTATTGATCCCATCAAACTTGAAATATCCATAGATAAAATAGCCCAAATGTATCACGCTTAAAACAATAACAGATTTGATCAGAAATATTTTTAATTTTTTACCCATAATTTCAACAATATATTATTTAAAGTAAGGATTTTTTAAAATAATTTTAATTAATCCAATCCTAAGTTAAGTCTAAAATGTTTAATAAAGCTCTATGGAATTATTATTTTCCTTAAAACTCTCCTGTATTTTCTTAGTTCTCATTTTTTCATATTCAGCATCTGAGTATGAAGACCCATCAGGTGAAGTTGACGTAAAGCTGGTAATTCCATATCTTCGCTTAAGCTCTCTCATTCTGTTCATCGGATCTCTGATGTAATCTTCAACAGCTTTTTTATATTGGATTTCCGTCACAGGAATATAGGCGGACAAATTAAGTTTTATATGTCTGAACTTTTCGATTCCTTGTAATTCCCAGATATGTTGTTTTTTTGTGTCTTCGATCTTGACGATTAATCCTGGAAGTCCGCCAAATTTATATGGTCCTTCAGAAATAGGAATCTCATTAGTAAACCACGTATTATACTTTCTGCCTTTATATTCTACCGTTGCCAACTGGCATTTCTTACCTTGTATCAGAGCAGTTTCTGTTTCGATGTGCCAATTGAAAGTAATCTGCTGAATGATTTTAAATCGATCAGTGTTCACAGGCAGGTAAGATATTACTTCATTGGATCGCCAGTCCTTTTGGATTATGCCACGAACTTTTCCTTGTGGAAAGGTATTTAATGAAACGGGCATATTTGAAGATATTCCATCTGAATTCATATTCTGTGCGATTGCAGAATCTCTTTTTACTTTTGCCAGGCTGAAGTAAGTGGATCCGTTTTTATCAATAAACAACCCCATTAGTTCGGTTTCTGTTTTATCTAAATGTAATGAGTCGGGCTTAAATGTATATACATAAGTAAAACTATATTTTTGACTAAAACCAAATAGTGAAGTCAAAATAGTGAGTATAAATATTATTTTTCTGAGCATTTTGTATGGATATTAGAAGTAAAATGTTAATGTACTTAAATATAACAACATACATAAGAATTATTTCAGATTTTTCGCAATACATTACGAAATAGGATATTAACTATAAACCACCATTCTTTAGCCTAAATTAAATTCAGATCCGATATTAAACATTTTGGAAAGATTATTGCAATATACGTGAAATGGAAAGTCAGAATTATAGAAACCACAGGAAGTTTTACGCTCCGCATCATTTCGTTTTTCTTCCACTATTAATTATTTTGGAAGCAATCGGGATTTATAAGGTTTTTAATGACGAACAAAACCAGCTTTTATGGATTTTGTTTTCAGTAATTATTTTTCTGATTTTTTATTTAGCCATTATGGTCCGCCAGCATTATGCACTGGTTCTTCAGAACCGGATCGTGAGGCTTGAATTCAGGCAGAGGTACTTTGAAATTTTCGGGTTGAGGTCTGATGATGTTGACGAAAATCTCAGCTTCGGACAGATTGCTGCATTACGCTTTGCTTACGATGATGAATTTAAGATATTTCTTGAAAAAGCACTGAAAGAAAAAATAAAAGGTGATGAGATTAAAAAATCCATAACAAGATGGAGACCCGATCACCAAAGAGTCTGAAATAATAAACACTAAAATAATATTATCATGAAAAAATGGAGCTTTTTTAGTATTGCAATATTAACATTACTAACACTTACGAGCTGCGAAGCAGTAGAAACAATCTTCAAGGCAGGAATGTGGTGGGGAATCATATTAGTAGTTGGCGTGATAGCTATTATCTTATGGCTATTTTCAAGGGGTAGGAACTCTTAACCAGATTTTATGGAAAATTCAGACTTAGAAATCATTTCCCATCTGAAGCCTGCAAAGATTGTCAAAATTATGAAAGATCCGGTGGCATCTGCAAAGGCGGTACATCTCATTTATACCTCCGATGCAGAGACAGCCGGTATTACACGAAAAAAAAACGGAAAAAAATATTCCTATTATAAAGACGGCGAAAAAATCAGGGATAAAGATGAAATTTCAAGAATCAACAAGCTGGTAATCCCTCCGGCTTGGGAAAACGTATGGATCTGTGCGCTTGATAACGGCCACCTTCAGGCCACAGGATTTGATGTAAAGAAAAGAAAACAATACCGCTATCATCCTTTATGGAGCGCACTTCGAAACCATACAAAGTTTTACAGGATGCTGCAGTTTGGGTATGCATTGCCTGATATCCGGCTTCAGGTAGAAAAAGATTTAGCATTAAGAAATTTCGACAAAAGGAAGATTCTCGCATTAATTGTGAGCCTGATGCAAAAAACCAATATCAGAATCGGAAATAATGCTTACGAAAAACTATATGGTTCTTTTGGACTCACTACCTTAAAAGGAAAACATGTAAAAGTTCAGGGACAGAAGATTTCCTTCCATTTTAAAGGAAAAAAAGGTGTTATGCATGATATCGATCTTAAAAGCAGACGACTGTCAAAATTAATTCAGAAATGCAAAGATATTCCCGGTAAAGAATTATTTCAATATATTGATGATGAAGGGAACCTGCATACTGTAGATTCCGGTATGGTCAATGATTACATTAAAGAAATCAGCGGTGAAGATTTTACAGCAAAGGATTTCAGAACCTGGTCGGGAACGGTAAGTGCTTTGATTGCATTCAAAGAAATTGGTTATGCGGAGACACATACCGAATATAAGAAAAAAGTAAAAGAAGCACTTGAAATGGTTGCTTCACACCTCGGAAATACAAGTACTGTCTGTCGGAAATATTATGTTCATCCATTAGTTATTAATCTTTATGAAAACAATACCATCAAAAAATATCTTGACGAACTGGAAGAAATAGAGAAAAATGACGGTAAGGCAGGACTTACCCATGAAGAAAAACTGGTACTGAAAATTTTGGAAAATGAGAAGATGTAAATTTTCAATTCGCTACACTCTTTAATAACTCTTAAATTAACCATTCATTTGCGAAGCAAAATTGACCATTGACACATTATCTCCGACCGAATAATTGTTGTAAATTTGTATCATTAGCAAATAAAAAATATACAACTATATGTCTAAAGCAATTTCGCAAGTACCATTTGCAGTAAATGAACCGGTAAATTCTTATGCACCGGGAACTCCGGAAGTAAAAAGCCTTATCGCTCAATATAAAAAAATGTGGGCTGAAAAGATAGAAATCCCAATGATCATCAATGGTAAAGAAGTAAAAACTGGCGACAAGGTTCAGCTTCAGTCACCTCAGGATCATGCCCATGATTTTGGTTTTTATCACAGAGGGACCATGCAGCATGTAGACGATGCAATCAATGCTGCGCTGGCTGCAAAAAAGCAATGGAATGAACTGGGCTGGGAACACCGCGCTGCCATTTTCTTAAAAGCTGCTGATCTTTTAGCAGGACCTTACAGAGATGTTATCAACGCTGCAACCATGATCGGCCAGTCTAAAAATGTTCACCAGGCTGAAATCGATGCTGCTTGTGAATTCATCGACTTTTTAAGGTTTAATGTGGAATTCATGACGGAAATGTATTCTGAACAGCCGGTTTCCGATGCAGGAATCTGGAACAGAGTGGAATACAGACCGCTTGAAGGTTTCTGTTTTGCGGTAACGCCTTTTAACTTTACAGCAATTTCAGGAAATTTACCTACTTGTATGGCAATGCTTGGAAATGTTGTGGTTTGGAAGCCTTCCGATAAGCAGATTTACTCTGCGAAAGTGATCATGGATGTTTTAACGGAAGCAGGACTTCCTGCCGGAGTGATCAACATGATCTTTACGGATGGTAAAGAAACTGCAGAAAAAGTGTTGGCGCACAGAGATTTTGCAGGACTTCACTTTACAGGTTCTACCAAAGTTTTCCAGGGAATGTGGAAAATGATCGGGGATAATATTCACAATTACAGAACATACCCGAGAATTGTTGGTGAGACCGGCGGAAAAGACTTTGTCATTGCGCATCCTTCAGCTAATGTTGAAGCTGTGGCAACGGCTTTGGTGAGAGGAGCTTTCGAATATCAGGGACAGAAATGTTCCGCAGCATCCAGGGCGTATATTCCTCAGTCACTTTGGACTGATGTGAAAAAGGTGATGGAAAGCCAGATCAATTCTATTAAAATAGGTTCGCCTGAAGATCCATCCAACTTTGTAAATGCCGTAATCGATAAAAATTCTTTTGAAAAATGTAAAGGATATATCGACAGAGCAAACGCTTCAACCGAAGCAGAAGTAGTGATCGGCGGAACATGTGATGATGCTAAAGGATGGTTTGTGCATCCTACCGTAATTGAAACAACTAATCCTCAATACGAAAGTATGGTTGAGGAAATCTTCGGTCCTATTTTATCAGTGTTTGTTTATGAAGATTCCAAATGGGCTGAAACACTGCAGCTTGTTGATTCTTCTTCACCTTATTCATTAACCGGTTCTGTTTTCGCACAGGACAGATATGCCATTAATGAGGCTTTCAAAGCATTGGAAAATGCGTCAGGAAACTTCTATATCAATGATAAACCAACCGGTGCTGTTGTTGGCCAGCAGCCTTTTGGTGGTGGAAGAGCTTCCGGAACGAATGATAAAGCAGGTTCTAAGATGAACTTATTGAGATGGACATCTGTAAGATCAGTAAAAGAAACCTTCGTTTCTCCAAAAGATTACAAATATCCGTATTTAGGATAGGTTATGAGTAATGCATAATGCATCATCAATAGATACAGCTTTGGATATATTCCGGAGCTTTTTTATTAATTAATATTAATTTTTTTATTAAAATACAGTTCATTCTGATTTCGGAATAATTATTGCTAGCTCTAATTTCAATACCAAAAAATAAAGTATTATGAAAAAATTAATGTTAATCGCAACACTTGGAGTAATTGCAGTAAGTTGCGGAACAAAAGAATCTTCCATGTCAAACAGCAGTACGGATTCTACAGCAGTAGATAACACAACAACGAATGTCGCACCAGCTACAACGGATACGATGTCTACTACGACAACCACTCCTGACAGCTCAGCAATGAAAATGGATTCAGCGACTACTGTTAAATAATAAGAGTTTAACTTGCAATGAACAGTCCTCAGATAATTCTGGGGATTTCTTATTTAAGTTTAAAGCCATATTTATGACACTTTTTTTCAATTTAAACAGTAAGATTTTAAGAAGAATTCGAATTTAAAATTTCAAAGTTCTATTATCAAACTATCTTTTATCTTTTATCTTTTATTTTTAATAACTATATTTGATTATACTTAAACATTAAAAAATATTTCTATGACAAAATTATTTACAGCAGCAGTCTTTGCAATACTGTTTTTAGGAAGCTGCGCACAAAAAAAAGAAGACAGGGAAGAATTCAAAGAAGAAAGAAACAAAGAATATATGAGAAACAGCATGGGTGAAAGTGCTGCTGCAAATTCCGAAATGAACGCTGCAGATACCTTAAAAATAAAATCAGATTCATCAGCTACAAAATAACAGCTCCGCAGAAATTTCTGCGGATTTTTTTATGTAAACAATTCAATTTCATTGAAAACCTATTTCTATTGATTAAGTTCAATTCAAAACTTTAACTTCCGGCTAAGAAAATAATCAAACGAAAGCTGTAACAATTTTTATGTGATAGAGACTGATTTGTTAACATAATTATTACATTTGCAATCAATAAAAAGTTTTATGAAAAAATTATCAATATTCTCAGCTCTTTTCATCGGAGCGCTGGCTTTGGCACAGGGAATCAAATTTGAAGATACCAGCTTCAGCACTATCCTTGCAAAAGCAAAAAAAGAAAATAAGCTTGTATTTATCGACGCGTATACTACTTGGTGCGGCCCTTGTAAGCTGATGGCAAAAAATGTGTTTCCTCAAAAAGCCGTAGGAGATTACTACAATGCCAATTTTATCAATGCTAAGATTGATATGGAAAAAGGTGAAGGTATTGATATCGCAAAAAAATATAATGTAAAAGCCTTCCCGACCTATCTGTTTGTAGACGGAAACGGTGAGCTTGTACACAGGACACTGGGATATGTAGAAGAAAATGATTTCATCCAGTTTGCAAAAGATGCGGGAGACCCGAATAAAAGATTAGGAGCTTTAAAGCAGAAGTTTGAAAACGGAGAAAAAGACCCTGAGTTTCTAAAAAATCTTGCAGGCCTTACCATGTACAGTGATGCCGAATTTGCAGCAAGAGTAATGGATCGATACTTCAACCAAAAAAACGAGTTTGACAGAGAGGACATTCAGATGCTGCTTTCTGCAACACAAAGTACGGATAGTCCTCTGTATAAAACGTTCGTCGCAAAAAAGGCGGAGATTACAAAGATTCTTCCTGCAGAAAGATATGATGCTTTTGATAAAAATATCAAAGTAAATACAGCGATCAAAAAAGCATACAACGCCGAGACTAAAAAATGGAACGACACCGCTTTCATGACGGAAGCCCAGAAATTTTTAACCAAAGACGAAGCGGACAAAATCCTGAAAAGAGCAAAAGCCAGCAGAGCGCTCAAAGATAAAGATATTGCAACCTACGAAAAAACAACGATTGAATTATACAAGGATCCATCTGCCTCCACTTCAGAAGAGCTTAACTCTATCGCCTGGAATTTCTTTGAAAATGTAACCAATAAGGCTTCCCTAGAAAAAGCAGTAACCTGGGCACAGGAATCGGTAAAGAAAAGTGAAAACTATGCCAATACCGATACTTTAGCCAATCTTTACAACAAAGTGGGTGATAAAAAAAATGCAAAGCTTTGGGCTGAGAAATCCATCGAACTTGCAAAAAAATCAGGTGAGGATTATTCGGATACCGAAAAATTATTAAAAAGTCTTTAATTAAGATTAACACAAAAAAAAACGGCGCGGAAAATAAATTTTCCGCGCCGTTTTTTTAATTCTATTTTTAATATTCAAACAAAACGCTTCCCCAGGTAAATCCGCTTCCAAAAGCGGAAAGCAATACAAGATCTCCTCTTTTGATCTTTCCTTCTTCAATTGCTTCGCTCAGCGCAATTGGAATAGACGCTGCCGTTGTGTTTCCGTATTTTTGGATATTGTTGTGAACTTTCTCATCCGGAAGCCCGAATTTCTGCTGTACAAACTGGGCAATTCTAAGATTAGCCTGATGCGGAATAAACATGTCCAGATCATCAATGGTTTTTCCCGCTTTGTCAAGTGCTTCCTGCATGGTTTCAGGGAATCTTGTTACCGCATGTTTGAAAACGAAATTTCCGTTCATAATAGGATATACTTCCTTATTGGTAACATTTTCCGGTTCCTTTCTCATCCTGTCGCTCCATCCGAATTTAGATCCCGGAAACTGCGTGCAGAGTTCATCTGCAAATTTCCCCTCAGAATGCATATTCACGGCTAAAATATCTCCTGCATTTTCATCTTCCGTTGCAGAAAGCACAATCGCTCCTGCCCCATCACCGAAAATGACGGAAACGCCTCTTCCTTCATCCGAAAAATCAAGCCCGAAAGAATGAATTTCCGCACCTACAACGAGGATATTTTTATAATTTCCAGCCTTAATAAAAGCATTCGCAACACTCATTGCGTACACAAATCCGGAACACTGGTTCCTTACATCTAAAGCACCAATGGTATCGCATCCCAGCATTTCCTGCAGCAAAACACCACATCCCGGAAAATAATAATCCGGAGAAAGGGTAGCAAAAATTATATAATCGATATCTTTTGAAGTAAGTCCGGCGTTGGCTATGGCTTTTTCCGAAGCTTTGAAACCAAGATAAGCTGTAGTTTCCTGAGAATCATTTCTGTTTTTTCTGTGTCTTCTTTCTTTTATGCCGGTTCTTTCTGTAATCCATTCGTCATTGGTCGTCATTAATTGTGCTAGATCATCATTCGTAACAATGTTATCCGGAACATGGAATCCGATTCCTTTTATTGTACTTTTAATCATATAGTTTTTTAATTTTGGTAAAGATAAAACTTATTTAACACATAGTTTTTCAAAATATTACTATTTTTACTTTATGCCAATTGAGACAATTTACAGAGATTCCCAGTGCGAATGGGTAGATGTGGAAGCTCCGTCTGCGGAGGACCTGAAATTTTTGCATGAAAGATATGAGATCAATAATCTTTTGCTGGAAGATACCTTAGATCCCAATCACCTTCCCAAATACGAAGAAGATGGCGATGTAAAATTTTTCCTATTGCGTGAGAGTACGGAACTGGAACGTAAAAACCTCAACACGATCAGTGACATCAGCACCAAAATCGGGATTTTCCTGTTGGGCAGAACGATCATTACCGTTCACCGCCTGAAAACCAAGAGTCTGTCTGACACCAAAAAACATCTTTCTGCAATTACAACGGAAGTCACGGCTGACCAGATTGCTCTGAAGATAGCCTTACTCATTATGAAAAGCTTTGATGATGAATCGGTGAGCCTTTTTGAAACGATGGATAATATCGAAACTGAAATTTTCCTTAAAAATACCAATCATACCAATCAGATTAAAAGATTATACAAACTGAAAAGAAAATCGGGGCTGAATTCCAGGGTTCTTACCATTTCTGCTGATGCTATTGATAAATTTAAACTATTAAACCTGCAGGATTCTGAAATTTATGACCTGAAGGACAAACATAAGGATGTAGTGGCAGATTTTGAACATCTGAATATCCAGATCACCAACCTGATTTCTATGTTTCTGGCTTTGTCGGATCAGAAAGCCAATCAGGTCATGAAAGTTCTTGCGATCTACTCTGTTTATTTTTTACCGATTACTTTTATCGCTGGTCTTTACGGAATGAACTTCGACAATATGCCGGAACTTCACACTAAGAACGGCTATTTCTTTACACTCGGACTAATGGCTCTCGTAGTGATCTGTACATTCATCTACGCAAGAAGGAAACAGTGGTAAATACGGCTTCAGTTATCGTGGAAATACGGAGCGAATGATTATGATAATTATTAATTTTAACATGATCTGCGAAAGCAGCATATTGTAAAACTAACCAATCACAAATACCATGAAACCTGACATCCTTAAAAAAATCCTGGAAGAAGATGTTCTTTCTAAAGAGTCTAAAGAAAAGCTGTCTGCAATGCACGACCGTATTTCGGCAAAAGAATTTTCCGATCTTTTGGATGCCGAAGGAAATCAATATGTAGAATTTGTACAGGAAGGAGGCGGAGTTTGGGGAAGTGCCTTGGTAGGCTATCTCTATGGGCTGGAAATATTCGGGATTCGTTTTCTTAAAGTAGCGGGAACCAGTGCCGGAGCTATCAACACGATGCTGATTGCCGCCTGCAAATCGAAGGAAGATGCAAAAAGCGAAATCATTAAAGAAATTCTCTTCAACTGGAATTTTGCCGATTTTATGGACGGAAAAGCATACGTAAAAACAACCATTCACGCTATGCTGAACAATAAAAACTTCCTGAAAATCAATGCTTATCTTGCTATCGGAATTCTGGCTTTTTTCGGAGTTTTAGCCTTTGTATATCCGACAAATAAGATATGGCAGACAAAGGTTCTTTTTTCGATTCCTATGCTTTTGGTGATTGTTGGAGTTTTATTTTTTGCAAAATTTTATTCCGATCTGAGGAAAAGAAATTCGGGGCTGAATCCGGGAAATACTTTTCTGGCAACTATGAAAGATGCCTTGGCCAAACTTGGAATTGCAACTGTTGCCGATCTCAATGAAAAGTTTGTTAAAAAAGGTAAAGATCTTAATCTCAGCTACCGTTACGGAAATGAAATGCAGTATTACGATAAGGCTCTGGAAAGTATTGAGGAGATCAGAATTAATAATAGTGAACATATTGACAAGATCCGCTATAAGATCTTCTACGACAGCACCGTAAACAACGAATACTATAAAAAAGATCCTTTTTATCTCCTGAAATCAGAATATATCGTTATTACTACCGATATCAATGCCAAAATAAAAGTGGAGCTTCCTACAATGGCCAATCTGTACTGGTCTGAAGAGGAGTTGAAACACATCAGTCCGGCAGAATTCGTACGTGCTTCCATGTCGGTACCGTTCTTTTTCGAACCCATGCAAAAAGCGATCAATAAAAATGACGACTCCGTAAAATATGCCTGGAAATTCTGGATGAATACGATTCCTGAAAATATTAATCTCGCCGGTGTATTTATTGATGGCGGAAGTATTTCCAATTTCCCGATTGACCTTTTTCATGCGACCGATATTTTTTATCCGAGGATGCCTTTATTCGGGGTACAGCTTACCAGCGATTCCGATCTGCTTTCAGAAAAAGGAAAAACAGCAGCAGAGGTATTGAAATCTCCCCTCTCCTATGCCGGAAATATTATCAGCACTTTAAAAGGATTTAATGATAAAACGTTTCTCACGAAACATACGTTCTATCATTTGTTCAGCATCCAGACCGTGAATTGCGGAAGCAGCAGCTGGCTGAATTTCTTTATGAAAAAGGAGGAAAAAGAAGAGCTGTTTAACCGCGGTTTCCAGGCTGCCCTTGATTTCCTCAGCAATTTCGACTGGGACAAATATAAATGCGAACGCATGATGCTTTCGATGAAGGAGAAAAAGATTCTCAAGGAAGAGGATACGAAAACGGTGGGATAATATTAAAAAATAAAAAAATGCCAGACAAAACAGACCTCAGAGAACAGCTATCAATTCCCGCATCAGACGATGCAGGCCAAATTGAAGTATTTCAGAATCAAACCTTACGCCCGATCCTGAAATTACAGAATGAAATTTATCTTATGCTGTTTCAGGATTATGCAGTGTCCAAAATTTCAGATTTTAATTCTTTAACAACAGAAAAGAAACTGAGTTTCATTGAACAGAGTCTCCGGAACGATCATGCATTGAAAAATATATTAATCGGAATGACCATGGGAATGCTGACTGCTGAAGAGATGGAAGTCTATATTTCAAGCAAGAATGTTTTTAACAAAAGAATTATCACGATGCTCACCGAACGACTGAAAAGTCAGATGCAAAAATAAATACTTTAAAGATTGGGTATGAAGAAGAAAAAGATTTCTAAATATTTATTAATTATCGGTTGCTGCATGTTTCCATTATTCCTACTAATGCTTATTGTAGGCATCTCCATGTTTACTGTCCGGGGAAAATTTCCTGATTTCCTGGTAAGGTTGACAGAAATTTGTTTTGTTTTTAATATTCCTGTTTTAATCTTAGGTATATTTCTTGTGACAATGGGTTTGATTTTAAAAAAACTAAACTATTAATATTAGTCGATTATAGAATCCTGCTTCGGTAAGTCAAACCGCAAAAAATTGCTAAATTACTTTTCAGAGTTAGTCCTTTAACCATAAAGGTTTTTTCTTCAACACATCTTTATAAATGCTACAATTTTCTGAATGTGCTCCCTTTAAATATCCGGTACTCATCAAGAATTCATTCACAATTTCACCCCCTGTAAATTTGAAGGTTTTCTTGAAAAGTTTCATCCATTCCGGCAGTGTTTTCGGGTGATGATGTTCCAGCCATTTTTCAAATGAACCAAATTCTTTTTGTAATTCGATAATGGTTTTTGCGTTTTCTATGGCTGCGTTTACCTTTAATTTATTCCTGATAATTCCGGGATCGTTCAGCAGCCTTTCACGGTCAGTTTCATCATAAGCCGCCACTTTTTGAATATTAAAATTATCATACGCCTTCCTGAAACCTTCCTCCTTCTTCAGGATCGTTTCCCAGCTCAGTCCCGCCTGGTTAATTTCCATCACCAGTCTTCCGAACAATTCACTGTCATCATGAATCGGGAAACCGTAATGGTTGTCGTGGTAATTTTTATGCAGTTCTTTCCTGCTTTCGGGCTGCATTCTGTCTATGGCTGCGCAATAACTCATGGTATAATTCTTAATATTTACAAAATTGATTTTATATTACAAATATAAGCGGGAATGTTGACAAGTGTATGTCAGGAGAAATATAAAAACAATTTACTGTGCTAAAAATATACTACAGTGAGATGAAAAATCGGTAAAGCATAATAAACACTTATCACACTTTCCAAAATGCTCTTTAAAGAAGAAAAAAATTTTAACACTCCAATGAATTTGTATCTCTTTTACATTACACTCAGTTCTGCGCTTTCTTTTTTGGCATCACTTCCAACCTTTTCCAGAGAAACTGCATCTTTAATGATAATACGTCAAGTTTTGTCGTTTCCTGGAAGTAGCTTTGCATAACAAATGATTCGGGATAAATTTTTTTTAACTTTTAAAAAATAAACATAATAAAACAAAACAACAATAACGTTTGACACACAAATTAAAAACGCTCTTAAAAAATGTTTTTTTACGGATAATGTAAATAATCAAAAAAAGTATATTTGCAACTTTAATTAACAACAAATATGAATAAAATTTATTTCGGGGCAATTTTCCTATGCTCTGTTCTGGGCATTTCTGCCCAGAAAGTAGTCTGGCAGAAAGACATTCCCTCTTCCACACAGGAGTTTCTATCACAAATTACCGCAACCATTGACCAACAGTACTTAATTTCGGGCAGTTCTATCGTCCCTTCAACAGGCTCAGGAAACGGGCAAAACAAGGGGTATGACCTTCGTTTGATGAAGCTTAACCAACAGGGAGAGACTGTTTGGGAAAAATATTTTTCAGGCAACAACCACGATTTTGCAGCTTCCACAATCAGCACCCAGGATGGAGGCTTCGCTGTACTTGCCACCTCAAACTCAACGAAAGGCTTTGATAAAAAGGACGATTCCAAAGGCGGATCTGATTTTTGGTTCATAAGAATCTCAGAACTTGGCGATGAATTGTGGCAGAAAACGATAGGCAGTACAGCAGATGAAGAAGGCAGAGCAGTGATTCAAACTACGGATATGGGATTTTCTGTGGCCGGTAACGTTCAGAATTCTTCAAAAGGTTACGGATCCAAAGATGTTCTCATAGTACGACTGGATAAAAACGGAAAAGAATTATCACAATTAATTTTAGGCGAAAAAAGTTTGGATGAGGTTGAGAAAATGATTCCCACAAAGGACGGAGGCGCACTGCTAGGGATATATTCAAGGAGTAGTATAGGCGGTTCAAAGAAGACCGAGAACTATGGCGAGGGAGATTTTTGGGTGGTTAAAATTTCAAACGATAATAAGGTTGAGTGGGAAAAGAATTTCGGAGGGAAAGGCGATGACCATTTGAGAACATTGGCGTTAACATCTACAGGTTATTTAATCGGAGGCGAATCAAGATCGGAAAGATCGGGGAATAAAACAGTAGGCATCGAAGAAGGAACCGATCTGTGGCTGATTTCTTTAAATGAAAGAGGCGAAGAGATCTGGCAGAGATCCTACAATTTCAAGAACCGGGATGTGCTGATGGGAATGAGCGTGATTCACAATCCGTCAACCGACAACAATCAACCATCAACCAAAGGAATTCTATTGGGAGGTTATACCCAGGCGGAAGGAAGGATAGAAACTGATGATGAAACGTTTTGGATGCTGTATCTGGATCAGAACGGTAATGAGCAGTGGCGAAAGCACGTAAAAGGAGAATCCCGGAAAAGGGAGGAAAGGCTTTCGGATATAAAGCTGAACCGGGACGGTTCGATAGTTTTGGCCGGAACCAGCGCCGAGGAATTGGGAAAGGAAAACTGGAAGATTGTGAAGCTGGGAGATAAGCAGATTGACCAGCTGATTGAAAAGCAGGATATTAAAATCTACCCGAATCCGGTGAGTGAGTATGCGTATGTGGAGATTGGAATGGAAGATGGAAGCTGGAAGCTGGGTGATGGAAAGTTCGAGGCAGAAATTGTTGTGTATGATATGGGCGGAAGACAATTGCAGAGCCTGAAAACAAAAAATAAAGTAACCAAGATCAACACGCAGAATCTGGTTCAGGGAGCGTATCTGGTGAGTGTGAAAACTAATGATAAAACGGCGAGTGCTAAATTGATTAAAAAATAACCCGATGAGAAAAATAATAAGAATTGTTTTTTCAATATTACCAATAATCTGTATAGGTCAAAATAAGGATTATGTTCAAAATATTGTTCCACAAACTCCTGAAGTGTCATCTTTATTAAAAAATTTTGAAACACCAGTATCTTTAAATACAGGAATTCCCAATATTTCAATACCTATTTATACAATAGAAGAAGGAGATATAAGTCTTGATCTCGCCATTTCTTATAACAGTAGTGGTATTTCCGTTGGAGAAAAGGCTACATGGGTTGGACTGGGGTGGAATTTACCTATTTCTACGCTAGTAAGAAACGTGAGGCAAGTTCCTGATGATATTGCACATGGTTTTTTCTACGAAAATCAATATACTGTTAATAATGTATATAATGAAAAATTATCACAAGAAGCTAATAATACAGGATTGGGGATGGTTTTGCCTACAAATAGCGATAATCAATACCATGCAGGATTACTGGATTTGGAGTCGGATGATTACAGGGTAACACTGCCAGATGGAAAAGCTATTAACTTTATGGTAAACCAAGAAAGAGATGGCAATAATCCTGTAGGACAATTTGTACAATTTCCTAATTCGGATTATAAAATTCAATATAATCAAACAAATGGAGAATGGACTTTTATAAATCCTTCAGGATATAAATATTTATACATTAAAGGTAATCAAATAAATTTCTCTCATACTTATTCCATCGGTGGAAATTCTATAGGAACTTTAACTGATGGGAATCAAACAGCCTATGCAAATAGCTGGATAATTTCTAAAATAATAAGCCCTATAGGTAAAGAAATAAATTTTGAGTATGATCCTGTATTTTATGATGATTGTGAGTTTGTAAACCAGACAAAAACAGTAGCTTATGATCCTGCTTTAAGTGGAATGGGTGATGGAAGAAATACGGTTTTTACAAATTATGGAAGAACAAAAGGATATAATTTTTTCATAAAAAGAATATATGGAAATTTTGGGGAGATTATGTTCAATAAAAGTGATCGATTAGATTATTTAAATTATGGCAGAAAGCTGGATAATGTTGAGATAAAAAATGCAGGCAGATTAATTAATAAAATTTCATTTTCATACACTTATAAGGAAAGCGTTGTTTCTTCACCTGTTTATTCTTGCAATAGATATGAAAACACTAGTGAGATAGGTAAAAGATTACAACTCGATAAAGTTACATTTTATACAGAAACAGGAATTCCATATTCTTACAAACTCAATTATAACCCAACTTTATTGCCTCACAGATTTTCTTATGCAAGAGACTGGTGGGGTTATTATAATGGAAAATATTCCAATACAGGGCTCACTCCAAGTATTGATTTAGTGTTGGAAGAATATAATAATCGGGATGTCAATCAGGAATATTCTAAAGCAAATATATTAGAAGAAATTATTTATCCCACAGGAGGAAAGACAAAATTTTTCTTTGAAAATAATAAAGGAATAGATTATAATAACTCATGGGGTTTGGGTGACGAATTTCATAATATCATTCCATATCAGATAAAATCTAAACATTTTTCAACCAATGAAAATATAACCAATCAATTATATAAAACATATACAGTTCCGGTCGGAGTTAATATTAATAATCTTACAAATTATCAAAATCTAGTACTGAAGATTGATACCAATACATCTAAATGCTTGTATGGTGAAAGCTCGTTACCATTTTCGGGTAGCTGTTCAATTTACTACTCGATAATAAATTCAAACAATGAAACTATTGTTCCTAAAACATTATTATATAACACTTCACGAACATTACAGATACCTTATAATAAACTCACATCAGAAAATAAGCTTAAAGTTGAACTGTATTTAGGAAATAATAATGGTAGTGGTCTCGGACAATATTTTGATGTCAATACTGACGAAGCTACAGTAGATTTATCATGGAAAGAATTAGACAATACAAAAGGAAGATACATTAATCAGGTTGGCTTTGAGGTTCCATTTGGTGGATTAAGAGTTTCAAAGATAGAAAACTATGATAGTAATAATGATCCTTCTTATATAAAGAATTATACCTATAAAGATGATGAAGGAATAGAATCGGGTATTTCTAACTTTCAGATTGACTTTTTACAAAGCATCCCCGGAAAAGATTTTGTTACGTCGCAAAGCCGATTTCCAATGCAGAATAGTAAGGGTAATGTTATTGAGTACTTAAAAGCCACCGTAGAGGAGAAAAATGTAATTGATGGCGAAAATAAAACAATTTCTCATTACTTTAAGAATAATAATATTTTAGGAAACTTTTTAGGATCGTGTTATTTTGGCAATTTTGATGGTCAGGCTCCAATGAGTTCAGCCAGCGTCCCTTGTTATCAATATCCGCTAAATGGGTATGAAATACTAACAAAATCCATATCTTATAATGAAGAAAAAATGAATTATAATTTTGATTTTTCTACACAAAGTAAAAATCAAAAAAAGGTATATGGGATAGATTATGATCGAGTTAAAAAACCACAGGATTTCAAATATGCATCATATAACGACGGGTATCATCCTCAAGCATTTCTTGGTATAGAATATTTTTATTATAAGTTTAAAAATTTTGATGAACTTCCTAATGAGTTCTCAACCATACGAAAAGATTTTGTGAGTAACACAACTTTAACTACAGAGACAAAATACAATTATAATAATCCAGTCCATTATCAATTATCCAGTCAACAAACCACTTCTCCCGACGGCAATATCACCCAAACTACCTATCAATATGCCCACGAGAAGAACAATCAAAAGCTGATCAATGCCAATATGATTGGCATTCCGTTAGAAACTTCAGTGGTAAAGAAGCAAAATGCCTCTGACGCCGGCAAAACCATCTCCAAAACTGAAACCAGGTACGACAACCCTGCTCATTTATTTCCGACTTCAGTACTGTCCTACGATTTACAAAATACAGTAAGTCAGGAGCTTTCTTACGACCAGTACGACAGCAAAGGCAACCTGCAGCAGTACACTACAAAGGATGGAGTTCCAACGGCCATTATCTGGGGCTACAACCAGACCCAGCCTATTGCTAAAATCGTGGGAGCAACCTATGTCCAGGTAAGCAGCCTTGCAGCAGCTATTGTTTCTGCTTCCAACCTGGATGCATCCAATCCTTCCAACGAAGCGGCATTGATCACAGCTTTGGATACTTTCAGGAAAGACAGCACAATGGCAAATTACCAGATTTCTACGTATACCTACGATCCGTTAATTGGTGTAACCACCATTACCCCTCCATCGGGAATCCGGGAAGTGTATATTTATGATGCTGCCAACAGATTGAAAGAAATCAGGGAAAATTCCGCCACCGGAAAGCTGTTAAAAGAATTCAAGTACAACTACAAAAACTAATTGATGAAAAAAATATTAATCCCCATTGGCGCTTTGCTGGTATCAGGCTTGTCACAAGCACAGCTCACCACTACCGAAAACTACGTCTATTCCAAAACCTATTTAGAT